>Ga0099364_10004885_pt1 | contig 20137 bp, 21 predicted proteins | sample TergutTh196P3_FD_73070 | JGI IMG/M metagenome (GOLD analysis project Ga0099364, IMG submission 73070) | Microcerotermes parvus P3 segment gut microbial communities from Pointe-Noire, Republic of the Congo - Th196 P3 | ecosystem: Host-associated > Arthropoda: Insects > Digestive system > Gut ... | reverse complement strand
CCTAGATTTGTTCATTCGGGAGCCAACAGCATGGGTTTTTCCCCCGCTGTTTTCGTCCCCTCCATTTTCTTTTGGCTGCTATAAAAAAAGGAAGGATTATTTTAAGCGGGGGTTTTGGGGGAATTTTGGCGTGGGTTTTGCTGTGAAAATCGGCAGGATTGCGGGGGGAAATGGCGGGGGAAAACTCTGCGCGGTTGTATTATTTTACAAAAATTTCTTATAAGTTTTCTTGGGTTATTAACTTATCATTTTTCATTTTAATTAATATTTATACAGATATAAATTGACAAGTATAAATTGTTATGCGAAATGGCACAAAATTTACAATGACAATATAATACAAAATATTATAATATTATTGTAAATATTTACGCTTGACATAATATCAATATAATGATAACTTATGCTTATATAATTTTTGGAGGTATAAAATGCCGGTTATAAGAAAAAGTGCCGATTTAAGAAATTCATACTCTGACATTTCAGCTTTTTGCCATAAATATAGAGAACCCGTATTTATAACAAAAAACGGTATGGGGGATCTTGCTGTAATGAGTATAGCTACATATGAAGAAATAATAGGTAAACAAAAATTATATAATTTATTAGAAGAAGGTATGCAAGACATAAAAAATGGTAATGTTTTGTCAGAAGAAGAAATGGATAAAGAATTGGATTTAATGTAGGAATTTAATGTATAAATTAAGTTTCACTAAATCCTTTCGTGAAGATTTAAAATTATCCACACATTATATAAAAAATGTTTTGCAGAATCCTGTCGCATCTCAAAAACTAAAAGATGAAGTAAAAAAGGCATACAAAAAAATAAAAGAAAATCCTTTTATTTATCCGTTTGTTTCTGATGAATATTTGGCTTCAATAGGTTATAGGTTTAAAAAAGTAAAAAATTATATGCTATTTTTCACTGTAGAAGATAAAACTATTAACATAGTTAGGTTTATGTACGGACATAGGGATTGGATAAATATATTGGAAAAATTGTAAGTGTGCCACACCGCATAACAAACGGTATATGCTACGCATTCCTTTATCGCAACCACAAAAACGTAATATACAACCGAAACGTTATGTGACATACCTAAATTGATGTGATAAAAAATTTTTTGAGAATTTTCAAAAAAACCACTTGACAAAGTATACACAATATGTATACAACATAAGTGTATGGAAAATTATACACGTTGCTATGAATTTTGGAGGAAAAGATAATGACAAAAAGATTAATTCAACATGGGAATAGTGCTGCTCTTGTAATAGACAAGCCTATAATGGAATTATTGAATATCACAAATGAAACTACTTTACAAATAAGCACTGATGGAAAAAATATAATTTTATCACCTCAGAATGAAAAAATTCAAGAAAAAGACATTTTAGAATCTTTGGGTAAAATTAACAAAAAATATGGGAAAGTCTTAAAAAGGCTTGGTGAATAAAATGATTAAATTTCTGACATTATCCGAAATAATGCTTATTTTAGAAGATCAAATTAGGCATTATGGCGGAATTTATGGAGTAAGGGATTTAAACTTATTAAGTTCTGCAATATATATGCCGGAATCAAGTTTTGGTGGACAATATTTACATGAAACAATTCCCGCAATGGCAGCAGCATATACATTTCATATATGCCAGAATCATCCTTTTCTAGATGGAAACAAAAGAGTAGCATTGGCAAGTTCTTTAGTTTTTTTGGATATAAATGGATATGAATTTAATTGTGAAGAAGAAGAATTATATAATGAAGTAATGAATGTTGCTAAAGGAGAAACAAAGAAACAAGAGTTAATAAAATTTTATGAAAAATATTCAAAGAAGAAATAAAAAAAACGTCATATACAACCGGAACATAACTGACATTAATTAAAAATTCCTCCTCCCTCAAAAAAAAGCCGCCCTTTCGGGCGGCTTTTAACCAATCTGGCAAAAATTACCAACTGTACTTGAACATAACCGGAACTTTGAAGTAGTCCAGGAAATCCCAATCAGTGTGGCCGCCGATTTCAATCCCCGATTCAAACTTAAACCCGTCAAGGTCTTTTTCGAGCGTAATCGGAACTTTCCATGCTAAACCAAAGTCTGCAAATACAGCGTGATCTCCGTAAAGGAATTCGTTGGCGGTATATTTACCGACAAAGTTAACTATAATTGCAGGGGCGATTTTAACATCGAACATATCGAGTTCATATTTGAATTCTGTATCTGCTTTGACCCAAACGTTAAGAGTGTCAAAATCCATAAGGTCGGTTGTAAATCCTGCTGCAAGGTTGATTCCAGAAATCGAATATTTCGCTCCGATGTCCAATTTAAGGAAACCAAAGTCAAAATTAGTACTAAGTTTTGCAGTAAGGCTTACGCCTGAAATCTCGTAACCAGCTCCGGCGTCAAGCGTGGTGTAGTCAAAGGTATTTTTTGTTTCAAGCTCTACCCAAGGGTCTATACCGGCTAAATTAAAGTAAGCTCCTGCAAAAAGGTGTTCAAATTCGGTTGTCTTAAACTCTACGGTAACAAAATCTGTTGTTACTTCAACGCCCAAGCCCCAGCTTTCTCTGTCTATTGCAAAACCGAAAGCCGCAAGCAGGCCGAAATCGCCGAAATCGTTCGCATAGTCGACGTAGAAGCCTCTGTCGCTGCCGGGAACGTTGTTAAAGGTTACGCCGGCTTCGCCCATGTCTGCAAGGTCGATAATCGCCTGAATCACAAACCTGTCGATATATTGGTGTTCAATCTCATACTCGTCCTTTTCGATAAAGCTGAGGTTCAACGTGATCATATCGGAAATATCGCTGACTTCCACTCCGACCCAGTTGCCGCCCTGTCCGTCAAAGAACCACCACAAATCTGCATATATGCGGTTGCCGTCATCGTCTTCATCAGCATAACGGGCATAGTCGCTCGCGCCGCCAAGCGTGATCTTTGTGTTGTCTACAGGTTTCCACCAGCCTTTTGTGACGCTTCCGTCAAAACGGAAGTAATTGTCCATATCACCAGGGATATTCGTTGCTTTGGCAGTAATTTTGATGCCTTCTACACCCCAATAGTCGGTTGAGTAGTTAAGACCAAGTTCAAATTTGGCATCATCGCCCCAGCCGCTCCCGCCAATGCCTGAGGCGGTTGCTCCAAACGGGTCAAGACCGGTTAAATCAAATAGGGTTACGCCTATTGAAGCGTCAAAACTTAAAGTACCAGCCAAGTCAAAGTCTGCAGCAAACACCGCCCCTGCTAATAATGCGAAAATAACTGAAAAAGCTATCAGTTTTTTCATAAATCGTCCTCCTAGATTTGTTCATTCGGGAGCCAACAGCATGGGTTTTTCCCCCGCTGTTTTCGTCCCCTCCATTTTCTTTTGGCTGCTATAAAAAAAGGAAGGATTATTTTAAGCGGGGATTTTTGGGGAATTTTGGCGGGGGTTTTGCTGCAAAAACCGGCAGGATTGCGGGAGGGAAATGACGGGGAAAAACGCTGTGGTTTTGTATTTTTTTCCTCTACTGTCATAACATACAGATTGTTTATAGTAATCCAAAAGATTAACTGCAAGTTTTTGAGTATGATTCAAAGTAATAAAACAGCGTCATCCTGCTTACCATTGAGTAAAATCCAATTTGCAAATTACGAGAATTAAATTACTTTGACTGTCTATAAATTATCCGGGTTTTCGGATAATTCAAATAATCCCCAAACCCTGAACCGCTTTTCTTAGTACAGCTTCACTTTCGGGTGCAAGTTTTCCAAGCGGCAGGCGTGTCGGACCTGCGGGGAGACCTGCCCACGTCATTGCGAGTTTTATTGGCGCCGGGTTTGTTTCGACAAATGCAGCTTTCATGAGCGGGAGCAGTTCGAAGTGAATTGCGCGGGCTTCATCGTATCTGCCGTCGAGAGATGCCTGTGTAAGGGCTTTAACTTTTGCGGGGACAATGTTGCTGATAACGGAAATTATTCCGTCGCCGCCCATGCATATTAAAGGTACAGTGAAGAAATCGTCGCCGGAGAGGACAGAGAATTTTTCGCCGGATTTTACACAGGGAACTGCAATTTCATTTATTATGTCAACTGCCTGATTCATATCGTTGGAAGATTCTTTTACGCCAGCGATGTTTGGGAGCTTTGCAATTTTTGCCATTAGAGATACAGGGATATTTCTGCCGGTGCGGGAAGCTATGTTGTAAACGATGATGGGAATTCCTACATTTGAAGCTGCTTCAAAGTGGCGCAAAAGACCGTCGTCGTTCGGTTTGTTGTAGTAAGGCGTTACGACAAGCGCCGCATCTGCGCCTAAATTTTTTGCACGTTTCACATAACGAATCATGCAGTTTGTGTCATTGGAACCTGCGCCGACAATTACCTGAATTTTCCTGCCGGCAGATGCTTCTTTTACTGCAATTTCGATTATCTTGTCTTCTTCGGACTCATCTATGGTTGGATTTTCTCCGGTTGTTCCAAGAGGAACAATACCGTCAATTCCTTCTGTTATCTGAAATTGAACCAGTTTTCTGAAACCTTCATAATCAATTGCACCTGTTTCTGTCATTGGCGTTACAAGCGCCGTAAATGCTCCGCGAAATTCTGTCATATATTCTCCTTGAATAAATCTTTCATCATGTCGTCAATTGTAAATATACCTTTCATGTTATTTGACGAAAGCCACTTTGTCGCCTGAATTGCGCCCGAAGCGAACCCTTCACGGCTTCGGGCAGTGTGGGTAATCTCTATTATATCTGCAGGGGAGTCAAAAAACAAGCTGTGTGTTCCCGTAACGCTGCCCATTCTAAGACTTGGAAAGTGAAACTCGTCTGCTTCAATTTTTCGATTAAGAGTTTCCCAGACAATTTTTTTCTTTCGATCGATTCTGGAAAGTACACCTTCGGCCAAAGTTTTTGCCGTTCCCGAAGGACTGTCAATTTTTTTATTGTGGTGCGCTTCGAAACCGCCTGCATCGTATTCGGGAAAGTTATTTGCAAGATGTGCAGCATACCATGCGATTCTATAAAACATGTTTACGCCAATTGAAAAGTTGGATGCCCAAAGCAAGCTTCCATTGTTTGCTTCGATTATTGTTTTTACTTCGTCCATGCGATCGAACCAGCCTGTGGTTCCGGTTATTATGGGAATATTTTGTTCTGCAAGAAGTGAGATGTTTGTAACCGCAGTATCAGGCTGTGTGAATTCAATTGCGGCATTGGCTTCCTTTAAGTGTGGAGCGGCTTCTTTGACAGTTTTATAGCATGGAATTCCCGAAGCGCTTGAAAAAGGATCAACAATTACCTCGACCTTGTACCCCTTAGCGCAGGCGATCTGTTCTATCATTTTTCCCATTTTGCCGTAGCCGATAATTGCAAGTTTCATTTTTTTGCCTTACTTTCCTGTTCTTCGAAAAAGTCCGAATGAATTGCTTTGACAACTCCTTCCACTTCGGTTTCATTCACGATAAAACTGATATTCACCTTGCTTGCGCCCTGCGAAATCATCTGTATGGGAACGCCGATTAACTGGCATACTTTAAACGCCCGCGCCATAATTTCTGATGAACGCTTTACATTGCCAATCAACGATACGATTGCCTTCCCTGTTTTTATTTCTACACTTGCAATTTTACTTAATTCCTTTTTAACTTCTGTAAGATCATAAGAGGTGTCCAAAGTGATCGAGATCGAAACTTCGCTTGTTGCAACCATGTCAACAGAAATATTATGTCTTGCAAAGATAGAAAAAACTTCCGCAAGAAAACCATATTGTCCCAACATTCTTGTAGATACTATGTCAACAAGCGTTACTTTGTGTTTTGCCGTAATTGTACGCACAGGCAGACTTTTCTTTATCGTAGATGCCGTTGCCGGTTCAATTCTGGTGCCCGGCGCTGCTATGTTGTAGGAATTTTTTACTAGAACCGGAGTGTTTGTTTTCATGCATGGCTGCATTGCCCTTGGATGAAGAACCTGCGAACCAAAGTAAGCAAGCTCCGAAGCTTCTTCGTATGTAACATTTTGTACAGGTATTGCATTCTTAACCATGCGGGGATCTGCCGACAAGATACCGTCAACATCTTTCCACACCTGCACCTCTTCCGCTCTGCAGGCTGCCGCTGTCATTGTTGCCGAAAGATCCGAGCCGCCGCGTCCGAGTGTTGTGATGCAGCCCTTTTGATCCTTTGCAAGAAAACCGGTAATTACGGGAAGCACATTGCCTTTTATCAACGGCAGAATTTTTTGGGGAATCAGATCCCAGCTTTCTTTTAACAATTCGGCATGATTGTAATTTGAATTTGAAATAAAGCCGGTGTCCCATGCGTCAAAAGCGCGGGCGTTCATATTATGGGTTTTAAAAAGAGCGGCGGCAATTCGTACAGAAAGCCGTTCGCCAAATGAAACAAGATAATCTTTTGTTCTTGGAGTAAGCTCTCTGATTAATGCGATACCTGAAAGCAGCCGTTTTAATTCGTCCAAAAGCGGGGCAATTTCTTTTTGTATGGGCAGCTTTAATTCCTTTATTACTGCCAGATGGAGTTTTTCAACTCCTGCAATTTCGACTTTTCCATTCTGACAAGCCATATCACCTGCTTCCAGAAGATGATCGGTTGTATCTCCCATTGCAGATAACACCACAGCAGGGTTTCTGGCTAGTTGTGTTTTAATAATATCCGCAACATGCCTTAGCCGTGATGCGTCCGCTACAGAGCTTCCTCCAAATTTCATTACAATCATATTGTTCCCCTATTTCCTTTAACTTTAATTTACCAATATTTTAGTTTTATAGCAATGGACTGATGTTAAAATATATGATACTATTTAACGATGATAGGATTCCTTATAAGAAAAACCCTGTATGATTTATGGGACAATATGTTCAAAATTGTTGTACTCAACCTGATGTTTCTTGCCTGTACCGCAATTCCTATTTTCCTTCCGGTTTTGTCGGCCAGATTTGTCAGTTCTATTGCACTGGAGATATTTTTATCCGCCGTTGGAATTCTCGCTTGTTCTGTTTATTTATCCACTGCCGCCTACACAATAAAGGCAATTTCTGATTACAGTACTTTTAGTTTTAGCGAATTTTTCAGGAATTTTAAGAATGCATGGCTTCCCGGTCTTGTAATGGGCGGCTTTGTTTTCCTGCTTTTCATCATTCTAACGTTTGTGCTTCCTTTCTATCTTGATATGGAACCGCCGATTGCAGGGCTTGCCCTTGCGGCAATTATTTTTTGGGCAGTAATTTTTTCGCTGCTTTCTTTCCAGTATTTTTTCACTGTATATGTCCGGCTGGGTAAAAACATAAAGAAAACGTTTAAAAAGTGCATGATTATTTCGCTGGATAACACAGGTCTTTCGATTTTTATGATTTTACACAATATCGCAGCTTTAGCTATTTCTATACTTTTTGCTTTTATGTTCCCGGGTCCTGTGGGTGTCCTTCTGTATCTTGATGAAGCCCTGCGCCTTCGCCTTCTAAAGTACGACTATCTGGAGGCCAACCCCGACGCCAACCGCCGAAAAATTCCGTGGGATGCACTGTTAATTGACGAACGTGAAAAAACCGGCACAAGAACATTCAGAAGTTTCATATTCCCATGGAAAGACTAGCACGCAAGAGAAAAATTAAAAGAGAAAAGAGAAAAATGAAATGTAGGCTGCCATGTTGTTCAACCGGTAATCCTCAAAAAACAACTTTTTTCACTTTTCTTTTTTCATTTTTCATTCGTTAATGATTCCCAAGCATCCTGCTACTGCGCGTTCAAAACCGGGGATTCCGTTATGGACGGGTGTGTTAACTACCCTTGTGTTTCCATCTGCGTCGCGCATTGCAAGTGCGCTTGAGCCGCCCCCGTCCAGATTGAGGGCGTCCCATGCGCCAAGCGAACGCAGCAGCAGAGCTGTTTCGTGTTCTGTGGCCCCGGCGCTTGCAGTGCGCCTTCCGTCAATTACTACAAGGTAAAGATACCCGTCGGCTGAAATTCCGGCGGCGCTTCGCGGGTGGCGTGTTGTACCTGCAAGGGTTCTTGCCGCAGGCAGCCCGCCTGCAAGGATCTGATGAAAACCGCCGACGGCATTTTCAATATTATCAATTGAGCTTGAATGAATGGATGATTGACTGACAATCGCAGCGCCGCCATCCTTATAAAAAACAATTGCATCATAATATGGATTTGCCCCAGAGAGAAGCCGCCCTCCTGAGATGACCAGTCCCATATTTCTAATTGGCCGCCCTTCGCTTGCAGAAATAACATCGAACGGTAAAGCATTTATTCCTGCAGTTAGATTATTATCACGTACAAAGCTGGACACTTTTGTGCTGTTTCCATTTGCATCGCCTGTACCCACAAATATTTGTATGTTTGGTTTTGATAAATCAATTCGCAGGGCATGGAACTCAAGCATTGGAGAAGAAATTCTTCCGTGTAAATATTCAATGCCGTCAGCGTGATGCAGCCACAACGGCTCCAGTGTTTCAATGGATGAGAAATTCCCAACCTGCGGATATGTTGTGCAGGACACAACCAAAAACAGGAAGAGAAAAATATATTTTGGTTTTTTGGGATATACCCGGAGACTAATAATCGCCCTTACCCTTACGATTTCTCTTCATCAGCTTTCTGGCGTTTGCTTTCTTCTTACGATTGAGGATAGTAGAGGGTTTTTCATAGTACTCCCGCTTTTTAAATTCGCGGATGATGCCCTCTTTTTCCACCATACGTTTAAAACGTTTAATGGCCTTTTCGAGCATCTCGTTGTCATCGACTGTAATGTGTGCCAAAGTTAATCACCTCCTTTCCTTTTATGGTAAGTGTCTGTAAGTATCTAATTAAAGATTCTACTGATAATTAAATCTTTGTCAAGAATCGAACGGGCTACAAACTCATCAGGATCGGTGTTTTCTGTGGCTACCCGGACTTCCCAGTGCAGATGAGGGCCGGTTGAAAGACCGGTTGAGCCCACATGGCCGATAATTTGCCCTGCTTCTACAATTTCTCCTTCCTGTGCAGTAATCCTGTCAAGATGATAATATATGGAATATACGCCGGGTGCATGCTCAATTATTATTGAATTACCTGAAATAATTCGCATTTGGGCAAATACAACTCTTCCTCTGCCGCAGGCTTGAACAGGAGTTCCAAGAGGGACCCCAAAATCGACTCCTGCATGAATTGACGGGCTTGATGTTGTTCCGTTTGCATATTGATAAACGCGTCTTCCTCCGTAAACACTTGTCCTTCTGGTTGAATTTACCGGGAGAATGAACGGCCCTGTGTGGTAAACCTGAGTTCCGTTTGTTGTCAATATTGCCCAAAGCCTGTTTGACTCTACAGCTTGCTGAGGATCCGGGTTGGTTAACAGGCTTGATTGAGCCGGCTGCAAACGGATGGTCTCGGTGGGGAAGTCCCTCGGTGCAATTATAAACGGTATTTCAACAAGAAATCCCCGTGCGTTATTTATCCTGATTGTTGCGGTTCCTGTTCTTGCAGTAGATGGAATTGCAATAATTGAGGCAGTAAATTCCTGGTGTGCGTCTTCTGCAGGAACTGTAAAACAAACAGCTCTGGAAAGCTCTCTTCCGCCGACGAGCAATACAGCCTCCGTTGCAGGTGTATTTAGTGCAATTGTTACAGGCTCTCCCGGCCGCGGCGATTCAGGTATCAATGTATATCTGACCTGAGCGGAAACGGCAGTTGTAATTATAAAACAGGTAATTACAAAAAATATTGCTCGTCTTTTCATTTGCGTATCTCCTTAATTGCTTTTAATTAAATCCAGTACCATTATTTGAGGTGTTTCATTTCCTCTAAAATAATCACGGTTAAGGTTGTATACAATATCAACCTTGTCGTTTATGCCGAATTCCTTGTTTATTACACGATCTGCGCTTTGCCAGTAAAGGGCAGGCCATTTATATTTTCCGGCATCAAGCATTAATTTTATATGCTTGGATTCCGGTTTACCGATAAATGTAATATCTTTTACGGTGAGTTTTTTTGTTAAAAAGACAAGATGATCATTGTCGCTGCCGTAAGGCTCGAATCGATCTATCAGTTTTAAAATTTCCGGTGAAAGATAATCATGAGGAAGTTCGGCGTCTATCCTTAGAATTTCTTCATCGTCCAATTCTTCAAATTCGATATATTGTGCAATGTCTTTTAAGCGTTCCAGAAATGTGTCAAAGTTATTCATCATCATGCTGAAGCCTCCGGCCGCCTTATGACCTCCGGCATCAATAAAAAGATCGCTGCACTGTTCAAACAGAGAACAAACATTGTAACCTCTTGCAGAACGCACTGAACCTGTGCAAATTTCCTCTCCTGTTGAAATTGCAATTGAAGGAACGTTGAATATGCGTATTGCACGCTGAGCCATTAACCCCGTCACTCCCTTGTTTATTTTATCGCTGTAAACAAGAACAAGCTTTTGATCGAACTGTTCAAAACTTTTATAAACCATTGATTCAATAATGCCCCATGTTTCTTCTTCAAGTCCTCTGCGGTTTTCGTTCATTGCCGCTAATTCTGCTGCAAGTTTTTCCCGGCTGCGCGGATCTTTTTCAAAGAACAGATCTGCCGCTGTCTGTGCGCGTCCCATCCGCCGCGCTGCATTAATTACAGGGCAGAGTTTCCATGAGATATCTTTTGCCTCCATGCGGCGGCCTGTAAGATCAAGTTTTTGAAGAAGCTGCAGGAGACCCTGCCGCGGTTTTTTTTCGAGAGCTTCGATTCCCCTGCGTACGATTATTCTGTTTTCGTCTAACAGCGGCATTATATCTGCAATAGTTCCAAGCGCTGCAAGTTGGATATCGAAATTTTCAGCCTCGGTATCAGCAGGATTTTTTTCTTTTAATCTTGCATACGATGTAAAAAGATTTACAAATACATCAAGTTCGCTCAATTCTTTTACAGAGTATTTTGCAATTTTGGAAAGTTCCTTTATGCGCAACAGGCTCTGCCCGGATGTTTGCGGTATCTCTTTGGCGATATGGGGGGCAATGTCATTTAACTCAATGTAATAATTATTTCCAAATAATTTCTTAAATGTTTGCCTGTGAAGGGCGGCGTCCCAGACAAAAATATGATGCCCTTCCAAAAATGCAGGAAGCCGTGTATCGCTTATGGAAATTCTGTCTGGTACTATCGCTTCTGTGAGTGTACCGGTAACCTGCAGGTTGCATAATTTTGCCGCCTCGATAATCCATGCATCATTTCCCGGTCTTGTGTTTAACAGACAAATCTGCTGTCCGTAGAGATCGCTTCGCCCGGCAAAACGAAGTGCGGCTGCCAGTTTGAATGCAACTCCGCACCCTGCAAGGCTGCGAAAAGGGTATTTAGAATTTTTTAATTTAGGATTGACGATGACAAGCGCCTCGGGCAATTCTTCCTGCGGCTCATGGTGATCTGTTACAATTACATCAATTGAAAGTTCGTTGGCGCGCTTGATTTCCGTAAATCGCGTAATGCCGCAATCCACTGTTATTATTAAAGTGCCGTCTTTTGCAGCAAAATCTTCGACAGCTTCGACGCTTAACCCGTAGGCTTCATCCCCTGTAGGAATGCGCCATGTTACATCCATCCCGATGCTTTCCAGGTAACCTGTAAGAAGCGCCGTCCCCGTGATGCCGTCAACATCTCCGTCTCCGAAGACCAGTACTTTCTCGCCTTCGTCCTTTGCCGCAAGGATTCGCTCTACAGCATCTTCCATCCCATCCATTGCAAAGGGGTTATGCAGAGACAACAGATCATCTTCAAGAAAATAGCGGATCGAATCTCCTGTAGAAATGCCGCGCCGTACAAGTATAGAGGCAGTCAGCAGGTCGCAGCCGTATTTTGCAGAAATTTCCTTAACCAATTCGGGGGAAATGTCTTTTTTATCCCACTTCATCTATATTTACAGTACATCATTTAGGTGTTTTTTTCCAGTACTGCGGTTCGATATTAATTTAAACGCTGTTTTCACTTGAAAAATATCAAAAAAATAATTATCATTTAGCTATGAAACGCTTAACATTAATTTTATCTGTAATGCTGCTCGCTGCGGGGGTATTTTCCTGTGCGACATCTTCGGTTAGTACTTACGAAGCTCCTGTCCAGACAGGGTCATCTGTATGGAAAATCACAAAAAACGGCAATACTTTGTATTTGGGCGGAAGCGTCCATACTTTACGGGAAACAGACTTCCCGCTGCCGGAAGAATTCGATTATGCTTTTTCCATGTCGGATATACTTGTTTTGGAAGCGGACGTTGAACAGATGGAAAATGAACTTGTTGTGGCTTATCTTATAAGTCAACTGTTCCTGCCCGATAATGTATCGCTGCGCTCGCTTCTTGATGCAGAAACATACGAACTTCTTTCCGCTGCATGCAGTGAATTTGGATTTTCGATAGACGATGTTTCTCAAATGAAACCTTCAATGATCCTGACTATGCTCAGTTCGCTTCATCTTCAAAGAATCGGGCTTGTAAATCCGGGTGTGGATTTTTATTATCTGGATAAAGCAAAAGTTGAAAACAAACCTATCGCTTTTCTTGAAACAGTATTTGACCAAATAGAAATGCTTGTTACCATGGGTGATGGGTACGAAAATGAATTTGTCCGCTATTCCCTGCAGGATATGGAAAACACCGAATTAAGCCTTGAATTGCTGCTTTCTGACTGGAGAAACGGTACTTTTGAAATTGTTGAAGAGTCATTAATCGAAATGAAAGAAGAATGGCCAAGCATTTACAGAAGTATGATAACAAACAGGCACGATTTATGGATGCCGCAGCTTGAGGATTTTCTTGCTTCCGGGGATGTATACTTTGTAATCGTTGGTCTCTTGCATACGAACGGACCCGATGGAGTATTAAGGCAGTTGGAAACCGCCGGCTATGTAGTGGAAAAATTGATACTTTAAACACCAAAAGTTTCCACAGTACTGTATAAAAAACCATACACTCTAAACAGCGGTGCCGGCTGGTTCCGCTACCAATCCCAGCTTGCCAGTCTTTTTCCCAGCACTTCTGTCATTATTGCAGTAACCAACGCCTTAGCATCGTAAAAAGACCTATTATCCATTGAATAACGATACAGAACAGCCGGCTCAAGCGCTCCAACCACCGAAAGCCACCTGCGGCAGCCATGGTTGATTCTCAACCTGTTGATTTTCAACCTGCTGATTTTCAACATTTTGGGGTCAGAGCTTGGTGATGGGGTCAGAGCTTGCCGTTTGGGGTCAGAGCTTGATGTTGGGGTCAGAGCTTGCTGCTTGGGGTCAGAGCTTGATCCGTAGGCGCATTTTTCGCAGTAAACCGCGCTTTCTTCGGCGGAAAACCAGAAAGGGTCAGAGCTTGTTGGGGTCAGAGCTTGCCGCATGGGGTCAGAGCTTGCTGATGGGGTCAGAGCTGTAGAGCCGCACCCGGCGCATACGTCAATTTGGGGCTGAATTCCTAAAAAATCCGCCCAGCGCCACAGAAAATGAACCAAAATTCGGGGACAGAGCTCTTCACTTGCGTTCTCAAGCGCGTCCAGGGTTTCCTCCGCCAGCTTCAACGCGATGCCCCAGTCGCCGCCGCCGCCGTGAGTGGAGAGGATTGTCTCGGCTATTGCGCCGGCGGCCATTGTTCGTTCGTAAAGTTCGCGCAATCCGGGGCGCCATGATTGGACATCAAAATCGCTGAGTTTGGCGTATTCCTTAGCTCTGTCCCTGTAGATCCATATTTTGCCGGAATTGTATGGCGCAGAGTGGGCGCGCAGTTTACTCTTCGGGCCGCCATAAACCGTAGCCCTAATGATGCCCTCTTCCGCAGTGAGAAGGAAAATTTCGCTGTTTGATTCGTGATTTACGGCAGCCGTCTTTGAAGGGCGGTTTCTGAGAATCAAAGCTGAATAAATGACGGTTCGTGACATGTTATTTGGGGTCAGAGCTTGACTTGCTTTTAAGGTCAGGCGGGCTCAATTCCAGAGTATAAACCTTACTGTTCCTGTTTTGATCATAAACCATGCGTTTTTGCTTCGGAAGTGATTCAACGGACGTTTCTTTAAAGCCCAGAGATTCAAACCAGTCATGGGTACAGGTTGTTAACACAAAAACATGGCTCATTCTGTTTGTTTTGGCCTTTTCGATAAGGTAATCGACCATCTGTCTGCCAAGACCGAGTTGTGTGTACAGCGGATCCGTTGCAACAGCGGCAATTTCCCCCTGAGATTCACCCCAATCATGCAAAGCCCCGCAGGCGCGGATTGAGCCGTCAATCTCAAGGACGGAATAATCGGTCTTTTTTTCCTGAATCTGCTCCGGATTCCGCCTTATAAGGCTGCCGGTTTGCATGAGAGGTTCCATTAAACGCAGAATATCCGGCAAATCCCGGGAGCGGAAGGCTCTTATTGATTCATATTCATCGGTATTGATCATTATTCCAGCGCCCAGGTTGGAAAACAATTCCTTAAGTACGGCGCCTTCTTCGCTTCCGTCAATTATATGTACCCTGTGAACGCCGGATTTACTTGCCTTTAGCGCAAGTTTGAATTCACGGAGTTTTTGCGCTTGCGCTTCACCCTGCGGGTTGGGGTTCTCTTTGATAATTGCCTCTGTCTGTGCAGGCGTGAGCCGTAACAAACTTCCATCCTGCCTTTTTTCAATCTCTCCCGGAATATTGAGGATTTTAACCCCTCCGTTACTTTGCGCGGTGACGATGAACAATTTTTTTGCACCGAGCGCTGTTGACACAGCAAGGGCTATTCCGTCGCTTGGAACATTGTATGGCTTTCCCGAAGGGCTCCAGCCAATACATGGAAGGATGGGGAGCATCCCAAGATTCAATACACGGCTAAGTGAGTCTGTGTAAATTTTATCGACAGTGCCCGTATGTTCTGTATCGATGCCGTTGACAACGCCCAGCCCTCTTGCCCGGACAAAGTTGCCGATGACAGCCTCAACCCTGCTGCCGGAAAGGAATGTCATAAATTTACTTGCCGAATTAAAGGCAGCCATTTCGACATAGGGAATAGCCTGTTTTGTGGTTATGCGAATAGGAAAGTCATATGTCGATGATTCGTTTTCATTGTAATAACCGGATGAATCTATGCCATGTTGTTTTAATACTTTGTCAATATTTTCTTTGGAACCGGGAACTATGATTATTTTGAATCCGGTTTTTGCAAGTAAAGCAAGATCTTTTACAAGACCCGGAAAGCCGGGGGTTTCTGTTACAGGAAAATCAATTTTAAAAACCATGATTGAACCTTCAAACCGGCTTTGATAGTGAAAAACCTCGCGGATTAATTCAACCTGGGATAATGCGTCATTCATAGGTTTATTCTAGTATGAATTCAAACTTGTTGCCAGTTCTCCTAAAGCAAAAATTTATAATTCCGATATTTATAATAGAGTTGGAAAATCCCAACTGGACAGTTTGTCCATTTGGGAATGTTTCCTGCCGGATTGAATTACATGCTCGTTGAGTTTTGTGATTCACCCGGATGTCCTCACCCTTCCGGGAACGGGGGTTGAGGGTTCTTGTTTTCTTGCGAAAATTTTTCAATAGGAAAATTTACCAAAGGAAAACAAGGTGGCACATGGATGTTTGTGTTATATTTTGTGTGATGCGAATATCCAAAGACAGAGTTTCTCCAATGGTGAAGCTCAAATTGAACGGCATGGAAGCCGCGGCGTATTCCCGTTATTAACGGGCCATTTTATGGTACGCCGGAAAAGCCAAAGGAGTGAGTATATGATAATTAATCACAACTTAAGTGCAATGTTTGCCGACAGATCCCTCGGTGTTACTCAGGTGTACCTGAATAAAAGTATGGAAAAATTGTCGAGCGGCTTGCGCATCAATCGCGCCGGTGATGATGCATCCGGGCTTGCTGTCTCGGAAAAACTGCGGTCTCAAATTCGCGGTTTAAACCAGGCATCGCAAAATGCTATGAACGGTATTTCGTTCATACAGGTTACTGAAGGCTACCTTCAGGAATCCCAGGACATCCTCCAGCGTCTCCGTGAATTAGCGGTACAGTCTTCCAACGGTATTTATACCGAAGAAGACAGAATGTATATCCAGGTTGAAGTTTCATCGTTAGTTGATGAAATTGACAGGATTGCATCACACGCTCAGTTTAACGGAATGAATCTGATAACCGGTCGTTTTGGCCGGCCAGTCGGCGAAAATGTGGTTACTGCTTCCATGTGGCTCCATATCGGTGCTAACATGGATCAGCGCGAACAAGTATTTATCGGCACAATGACAACGAAGGGTCTTGGGATCCGAAATGTCGGTGACGATACCTTCATTTCACTGTCCGAACCGGACAGTGCCAATCGTGCCATTGGAACCCTCGACAGAGCTTTAAGGATCATCAGCAAACAAAGAGCTGATCTTGGCGCCTATCAAAACCGCCTTGAACACGCAATCCGCGGTCTCGACATTGGAGCAGAAAATATGCAGGCAGCAGAGTCACGCATCCGTGATACTAACATGGCGACAGAGATAATGAATTACACCAAAAGTATGATCCTTTCACAGGCCGGTACTGCTATGTTGGCTCAGGCCAATCAAAGAGGTCAATCGGTTCTTTCGCTTCTGCAATAATTTGCTGTGGAACTTCTGTCAAAGATTGTGCACAATCAGATTGCAAAAAATCTTTGACAGAAGCGTCTCTCGGAAAGGCGCCTGACCACTTGCTTTGCAGGTGGTCAGGTTCTTTTTTTACCCCTTGAGGCACTTGCAAAGCTAACCGAGTTTTGCAAGAGGCTTCCTTGTCTTTACAATTTTTTTTGTGTTACAATCAGATAAAGGGAGTTTAAAATAATGAAACAGATATTAATTCTTTTATCTATAATGATTTTATTTATTTCGTGTACGGGTACGAGGCAGCCGGCTCAGCAGCCGTTTCCGGCAGTTGATTCACCGCAAGCGGAAATATCTTCACAAACAGATACATCATCACAAACGGAAACGCCGTCTCAAGCGGCTGAACTTAGTTTTTCGTTCACGCGGCAGAGCGGCTCTGCAAGCAACCAGTTTGCTGTTTGGATTGAAAATGCCCAAGGGCAATTTGTTAAAACACTTTATGCTACCCGCTGGACGGCGGCAGGCGGCTGGGAGCGCAGGCCTACATCAATTCCCATCTGGGTCAGCCGCTCCGGTCTTGCAGCTTTAACAAGTACCGAGATTGATGCAGTGTCAGGCGCCACTCCAAGAACGAGCGCGCTCACCTACACATGGGACGGTACTGATAGCCGGGGCGCCGCTGTCCCCGATGGCAGTTATGTGCTGATTCTGGAGGGAACTCTTCGCTGGGAAAATCAGGTTCTTTACCGTGCGCCAATTTTGCTTGGCTCAGGCGCGGCAACAGTCTCTGTCAGCGTCGAGTACGCCGGCGACAGTACTGCCGAACGCGGAATGATAAGCGATGTTCAGGTGAGAACATTGCGGTAATTTCAGCCAAGAGGGGGAATCGAACCCCCGACCTGCACATTACGAGTGTGCCGCGCTACCGACTGAGCCATCTTGGCGTTTCTAATCAACTTCTTCCAGTGTTACCTTTACAGTATCTCCGGGTTGCTTGCCTATTTTTGCACGAATATCCTTGCGGATTCCTATGATGTGGCACGGCGTTCCCATTTTTACAACGCTGCCGTTGTATGGTTCGCCGTCAAAAGATGCGTGTACTTTTACACGGCCTTTTCCAAATTCCGCTTTTACATCAAATGGAACTTCGACATAGGCGCCGTCAATATCCGGTACCTTTTTTATTTCTGCTTCAAAAGTATACAATTTTTTTTTCATTGTGCCTATTGTTTTTGATCAGCTCTATTCAAAATCCAGTTCAATTGAACCTTTGGGTCTAATTCGCAAAATTGTTACAGAACCTGCGCCGAAAATTTTATCCATACATTCGCAGTACTTACCTGTTGAATTAATCGGGATATACGCTTGAATTGTTCCCGCAAAGCCGCCTCCGTGTACCCTGCACACACCTTTTAATTTATGTTTGTTTAGAAAATCCTTTGTCAAAGCAAGCCCGACGCTTATGCCCTGTTCATGGGGGTTTGCAGGAGAAAACACATTTTGAAGAATCTTCCATGACGAATCCCCCGACTCGCCGATTAAATTCAGATACCGTTCCATTATGCCCAATGTACTCTCCGGTTCTTTCCCGTTTTTCATTTCAGCTAACAATTCTGTTATTTCGTCAACCCGGCGGCATTCATCAAAAAAGTGAATAGCGCGCAGTAAAGCTCTGTCGCCATATTTTTTTCTTACTTCGGCGGCATTGGAGAGGATTGTTTCCTTGTTTAATTCGCCAAGTACAGTCTTGCCGAAGAATGACGCAACTGCTTTCATCTCTGACGGAATTGATGCATAATCTGCGGTTAAATTTGCATGACTACCGCCTGTGTTCACTATGCATAGCGCATAACCGGCCGCCGAAAAATCCACATCAATCTGCCGAAGAACTGGTTTTGATTTATCTGCAAAATCAATTGCAGCCGCTCCGCCGGATGCACAGGCAGCCTGATCCATAAGCCCGCATGGTTTTCCAAAATAAACATTCTCGGCAATCTGGCCAATCTGCGCAAGTTCAAGTGAACTGCGGCTGCCGTCACCATAAAGTGAATCGAAAATTCTGCCAATCAACACTTCCAATGCCGCAGAAGATGAAAGCCCCGAGCCGGGAAGTACAGTCGATTCTGCGTTAGCTGAAAACCCGCCAATCCTGCAGCCGCGCTTGTACAGTTCTGCGGCAATTCCCCTTACAAGGGCTTCTGTTGTGCCCGCCTCTTCCGGCTTCGGCTTTAGATCAAGTGTGTTTGAAGTATCGTTCAAAAAAACTTTTACGTCGGGAAACCCTGTAGAGCGAAAAAACACAACATTGTCGCTTCGCGCCTGCACTATTGCGGCGCAGTCCAGTTGTATTGATGCCGCCAGAACTTTCCCACAGTTATGGTCTGTGTGGTTGCCTGCAATTTCAGTTCTTCCCGGCGCGCTGAATACGCGAAGTTTCCCCGTTGTGTTTGCCAGCTCTTCTTTCCCAAAGCCCGTTACCAATTCTGTCAGTAATGCCGCGTAACGCTGCCGGGCGGATTCAATTTCACCTTCACCGTACAGCTCGCCAAAAACCTCCGCCGCACGATTTGATTTCAATTTTTCTAAAAGTTCATTTTCGATCATACAGTTCTACTGTTTTTTTATATTTTTTTTGTAGATAATGAAATAATCAAAAAAGGAAATAACCACAAAGATAATCGAAATAATAATGATAACAAGCACTCCGGTTTTAAAGAAATGAATATATGAATCAAAAATATTCAACCGTTCAAGGCTTGAAACAAGAAGAGCTGCACCTCCGGAGACTGTATAAGTGGAAGTTTTTATTTTTCCACTAACTCGTGCACCAAGAGAAATACCATTTTTCAACATGAGGTTGCGAATGAAGAGAATACTAAACTCACGGTAGATTACAATTAGAAAAAAAGCGACTGGATAAAGACCATCGATAACAAAGCACAAAAAGTAGGTGAGATGCACAAGAGTATCTGAAAATGGGTCAAAAAGTTTGCCAAAATCACTGACCTGATTAAACTTACGTGCGACCAAACCATCTAGCAAATCGGTTATTCCTGAGACAACGAAGATAGCCCAAAGTACAGGAACTGTCCATGTTGATTTTTCCGGCAGCACATAGAAAGCAAAAAACACCGGCGCAAGAGTAATTCGGAAAAACGTAAGCTTGTCTGCAAAGTTCATATGTAATTCTGCCTCTTTGACGTGGATCTGTCAAGGTTTCTCTTTTCTTTTGGCACGGCAAACGCATGAAAGAAATCATTGAACAGCGGAGAACAAAACATTAGCCATAAACTCGGCATCGTACAAACATTTACGCCGTTTACGCGCCAAACTCATTTTAGCAGGATACAGTCTAAGTATATTAAGCGCAATACGGCGGATAACGGCAAAGTTTTCTGCGGAATTGTCCTTCCGTGTCCGGCAGTAATCCTCACGAAAAACGACATCCAGACACCAATGCAGACTGTTTTCTATACCCCAATGAGCGCGGACCGCTTTCGCAAATGTTTCAATATCTGTCAAGGATGTAATAAAATACCGGCGTTCTTCCCTCAAAACTTCTTTCTCCCAAACTTTTGATTTGACCATCC
>Ga0099364_10004884_pt1 | contig 20138 bp, 20 predicted proteins | sample TergutTh196P3_FD_73070 | JGI IMG/M metagenome (GOLD analysis project Ga0099364, IMG submission 73070) | Microcerotermes parvus P3 segment gut microbial communities from Pointe-Noire, Republic of the Congo - Th196 P3 | ecosystem: Host-associated > Arthropoda: Insects > Digestive system > Gut ... | reverse complement strand
GGAAAATGTATCGAAAACTGTGCTTACAGGACTAATTTCGACATAGAAACGAATGAACAAAGACGGGACAGGGAAAAAGCGGAACTAGCCCACATGAAAGAAATGAACTATTGTAAATGGTGTAAGGAGTTCAGGGAAGACTGTAAAATTGAAAGACGTAAGCTGGCAGACGAAGAGACAAGAAAATCAGAGGCTGAAAAATGTAAACCGGGGGCTCCGACAGGAACTCAATATGATGTTTACGATATAATTAGAAATGATATTCCTACTGGCAATCCGGCACCTGATGAATTTAGAAGTGAAGATGATGACGAGGCTGCTGATAGATGCTATATACCAGTAGAAGTAAGAAAGGCAAATTGTCCGCCGCCGCCACCACCACCAGTAATACCGCCGCCGCCGCCAAATGGGGGGGTGGAACGGCGATGCTGGTGTGGATCGATTGGTAGACACGTTGATTCCGCTGATGCGAATGATAACACATGTACTGTAGTACGACCAGACACTACTCTATGTAGTGGTGCGGTCAGAGCCTGTAATGTTTCGGCAGGTATAGTAGCCAGTTTTCCTAAGTATATATGCCAACAATCCTCACCTTTGGTGAATGCTCAACTAGTTTTTGACTGTTGCCTATAAACAAGAGAACGATGCAAATGAAGTATATTCTTTTTAAATTAATTTTTATCATTTTGCCACTAATTTGTTTAAATAATCATGCCCTTGCTGATGATGATTGTGAAACAATACTGCATAGCACATTGCATGGCTTGGGTGTCAAATCTGAAGATGATCTTAATAGAAAGAATAATAATGGAGCTAGTTATATTGATATAGTCCAAACAGTGTTCTGTAATGAACAGCGATGTGCAAAATATAACGGCGTTTATAAAAACGAACGTTTTTTTATTGTATATGGAAATGACCTATTGCCAATATCGCTAGATTTATCGTGTGAAGAGTCAGCAGTGGATTATAAAGCGGAAGTTGAAAAATTAGCAGAATTAAAAGATGGAAGAAATCGACAAATATTTACTTTGTTTAATGAGTTTTATATATGGCTGGGAGTTGATACAATTGTTACGGAGCCTATAATTATCGATCAGGGAAAAGCTACTGAGAAAATATTAGTTCCACACATTGTACCTATGCGAAAGCCGGCATCAAGTTATTATTGTGCTCTTGCCCCGTATGACCCCGGTAGCAGAGGATTGTCTGGTGTCATACATAGATTAAGGCAGTCTTTAATTCACATAGCTGGTGAACAAGTTAAATCCTTGGCTGCTGATGAATATTATACCATAGGAGTTTCAAGCCTGAAAGGTCCTTATTTTTTCGAATTTGGTAAAAATTTGTTATCTTATGCGCACAAAGGTGAGCCGATCTCATTTAGAACACAACAGGATGCATCGACATTTGTAAATTCACTAATATCCAATTATTATAAAATGGAAGACAGCCAAACTTGTAGACTAAATTACGGCATAATTCAAAAAATTTGCGAGATGGAGGAAAGTGGTAATAAATATGAGTGTACAAAGAATATGAAGCTTGTACTAACGTATGTTGTCGCACCAAGATAAGCTTAAACAGAATTTAATAAACCCAAAGGAGTATAAAATGGCAACAACCAGGGCATCAGCACTTTCACCCGAGCTGGAAAAAATACGGCAACAACTGCGAGGTACACCACAAGGCCAACTGAGCCAAGATGAGCAAGATTTGTTGGCCGAGTTGGAAGAACTTGCAAAACCGCAACCTGTACCAACTACCACCAAAGGTAAACTAGAACAGGCTGCTGAAAGGATTGAAAAAACCAGAAAGCTTTTGGGACGGATTGTAAAAAACGTAACGTTAATTGGTTTGTTGCCTGCCGCCCTTATATACGGTGGTATAAAATATAAAAATAGAAATAATAGTGGTAATATAAATGCAATCCCCCCCTCAAGTGTAACTATCAATCCAGATGGAAATAGTAATAAAAATCTTGATAAGACGTTCAATGTATTGGATTCATTGAGTACTGCAAATTCGGATGAATATAAAAAACTATTAGAAAAATTGACACCAGAAGAGATTAATCAATATGCAAGATATGTCAGTGGAAAAGGCTATTAAAAGGATATCTTATATACTAGATAAGAGTAATAGACTACAGGTTTACACTTTCGAGAAAATCTGGGGGGACACATCAAATCCGCCACACCATCATAACAATTATTGACAGTACTGCGCCGGTGAAAAAGAAAGGGGCGAAAGGTACAAATTTCTGGCCTTTGCAACGACCCCAAATCCATCCGGTCGCGCAAGCCGCCACAAGTGCTATCGACAGGCCTGTAACGCCAAGCCATAATCCCCCCGCCGCCAATAATTTAATATCCCCCATACCAATAGGATCGTGGACGTGGGGTGCAAGGCGCAGGGCGTGAGATGGGTTGCGATGTGATTTGCTTTCGGTTTTTGCTTTTATTTTAAACAGAATATTCAATACAAAGGCCAGGCTATATCCTGTTACTGCGGCAATGGCACTATCCGTAATCCCGCCCATAATCCAGGGAAGGGCATCAAATGCAACCAATATCGTTCCAGTCAGCAAAAACGGAAATAAAAACACATCGGGAATTATACGCTCGCGCCAATCCGTAATTGACATCATGATCGCGCAATATAACGCGAATATAAACAAAATAGCTTGCAAGATAATCATTTATCACTGTCCTGTCTGCCGGGCAAAGGTAAAAGGCGGGAATGACCGACCTTTTCGTATTTTGCGCTTAATTCAAAAAAATGCCCATTTTCCGGTTGCTATCCACATGGTGATTTAAAAGGATAATTACCTATTTTCTCCTTGATTCCCGATTCGTTTTTATACTACAATTTTTTTCATAAGTAATGAAAGGAAATAAAATGGCAAGCAATGTATGGACCCCGGCTGTACTGAATAAGATGAAAACCTTTTTATCACGCGGGCTTTCTACCGCGGAAATCGGCAAGAAAATCGGCATGTCTAAAAATGCCGTGGTGGGAAAGCTTAACCGTTTGGGCTGGAACGCAAAGTCCCAGGCAAATCCGAAAAACAAGGTCGAAGTGAAAAAAACAAAACCCGCATCGCCCGTAAAGAAAAAGCCCACAAAAACAGAAACACCGGCAAAGAAAGCATCCGATGGAAAAAAGACCGCACAATCGGTAAAGGTGGGGGCAACACCGAAAGGTAAAACAGTTGTAACCGTGGTAAAGCCCGCACCAAAAGTTCCAACCATAAAATCCAATTCCAAAACACTGGCTATGCATCAACGAATTATACAACATTCGTTGGAAATGGCGGCATTACGCCCGGATCAATGTCGCTGGCCCATTGGTGATCCGGATTCTGAAAGCTTTCATTTTTGCGGAAAACAGGCATTTGTCGGAAAACCCTATTGTTACGAGCACTGTTTGCAAGCGTATCAGATGCAACCGCCAAAGAAAAAGTAAACAGCGGGAGATAAAGTGAAAAAGAGAGAAGACTATCTTTCACCGGACATAAAACTGGCAGAAGAGCACGAAGACATGGTACCCGTGCTGTCTTTTGCGGCAACAGGCAGCGGAAGTCTTTCACCCGAACATTTTCATATTCCGGAATCGAACCTTTTCATTACCGCATATTATGACGATGCGCATAGACTGATCTTTATCCTGGACGAAACCCCGGACAAGCGGACACCGAATACATTGCTGGTCATAAATCCGGATTCTGTGGACAAGAATCGAAAATGGGACGATATACTGACCCGTGACTATCATGCAAACCTTGAAACCATACGTCCAAAAAAAGACAATAAATACCAAAAGCTGGATATTGAATACGAAGGACTGGATATATATAACCAAATAATCAACGCCCATCAGTCGGGCACACCGATGGACGATGCATTACACGAATTATCGGATTTTCGGAATAGGGCGGCGGCACGTCTTGCAAATATGCGTCTGATAGCGGCGAACGAACAGATTCGGATTGCCACCGATACCATTACCGGCACAGAAACATCAATAGAAAATCTGGATTTGCAGATAAAATTATTAAAAGGCAAACTATCACAACAAAAATCCAAAGTCGGAAAAGAACCAACAAAAGAATCCGCTGCAAAGATATTACGCACCAGTGCACGCATAGATGCAGCAAAAGAAAAACAGAAACGGGCCGAAGCGCGGCTGCGCCGGGCGCGTGCAAGATTGGAAGATGCGATTGCGGATGCGGATGCGGCGCGCGCCCAATTGGCGGCACTGGATAATAACAAACCAAAGGTCGATAAAATGTCGGATGAAGTAAAGCCACTGTTCACAACAGACCCAGATATTATAGATGAATCAACCGCGTTCAAGCCAATCGAATTTAATTCGACCCCTGTGGAACCTGTTACTCACAATCCACAGAACGATGGTGTATTTGTTCCACCGCCGCTTACCCCGCCAGTGATAAACAGACCGTCCACACCGGCATACGAATCGGCGGCAACAGATGCCGTGCAACCGGCTGTATATGCACCGGCGCATAACGAAACACCAGTCGGCAATCCAACCCCGCCACCACCGACACATGCGGCACCACCACCGCCGCCAACACATGCACCGGCACCGATATTGCGCCCCACACCCGCATCAGGAACAGAAATCCCGGTAATGAATGTAAACAAACACCGACCGGGCAGCATGTATTATCTTATGCTGGCCATCCTTATCGCATTGTCGATACTGACGCTGTGGCTTTATCAAAATAATGTGGCAGATGGTGTTCCGAATATTCTTGGCACCAGCGATATTGTCAGTGAAAGAACTGATGAAACACAAAGAAATAATCTGGCTTCGGCCAAAGCCGTTTCAAACGACCATACTGTTGAAATTGAAGAACCCGATATTGGAAATCCTTTCCTTGACGGCGACACGATACATAACGAATCCACCATTTCATCCGACGAAGTATGGACAAATGAAGAAACCGCCACCGAACACGTATTTGATGAAGAACAACCGATAAGTTCGGATGAACCGGAAGTACCCCTGATATCGGAACCGGAAACATACCCGATGCCAGAACCAGAAACCGAATATCAAGACACGCTGGAAGTCGGGAACTATGAGCCAAGTTACGACCAGCCAGTTCCAGCGGAAGAACCAGAAATACTGGGGTATGACGAGTCCAAAACCACCGAAGTTGCTGAACATGTAGCCGAAATAGTCGAAGCTGAATCCACGCCCACTATTGAAGAAAGCGAGAAAATGTGTGAAGATGGCACCCCGCCCGATGCGAATGGTTGTTGCGCAGGTGAAGAATTTGATCCAGACGTTACTTCTCCCGATTCGCCCATTGGTTCTTGCTGTCCTGTTGATAATATAGATAATTGCTTTCCGCCGATTAGCCGGTAAGTCGATAACATTAATGGCTCTCGTAAGAGAGCCGTCATGCTTTCTGTTTTTTGAATGAATAGTGAATAATGAATAATTAATGCGTCGCGCAAAGCGCGACAAGGCGCAGGCATCCATTGTTCAATAAGACATCGGTGCGCATAGCGCACGATACGAATCTGTATTCACGGGCTTTGATGGCGGGACTATACTTTCATAATATCAAATGCGATAAGTTTTGCTGCGGATTTTCCGCCACGTGTCCAGATTTTGTCCGCATCTGAAAGTTCTGAAATCATTTTTTTCCGCACTACTGGATTTTCCAAACGTTGAAATTCAATCATTATATTTTCCGGGGTTGCATCACCGCCCAATAATTCGGAATATACTTTTTTCTTTAATAATATATTAACCAGCGATACCCATTCAGTTTTCAATACCAATCGCGCAAGAAACATAGTCAACGGATTCATCTTATAAACCACAATAGCGGGAATATGCATTATTGCCAGTTCTGCGGATACCGTACCGCTGGCGGCAATCGCGATGCCTGTTTTTGCAAACAGATCATAACGCCGCATAGCAGGGACAAGGGCAGGGCGCACCGGCCAATCGGCCGTTTCTTTGCGTATATATTTTTCCGTGGTTTCAACAATTGGGATATAAAATTTATATTTTTGACCGCCATCAAAAGAAATTTGTTCCACAAACCGTCGGAAAATTGGCAATAATTTTCTTACTTCGGACATACGACTGCCCGGAATAAGGGCAATGTTTTTTATAATATTATCTTTTTTAACTGGCTTTAAGCCATCAGCTATCGGATGACCGACAGGAACAGTTTCTAAACCGTATTTTGTAAAATAAGGAACTTCGAAATCAAAAAATGCATAAAGCCGATCAAATATTTTTGCGAATTTTTTTGCGCGTTTTTCCCCCCATGCCCAGACCTGTGGCGCGACAACATGATAGAATTTTGCCGACAATCGCGCTTTGCGTGCTTTTTTAACCACTCTTTTCGCGAATCCCGGTGCATCAATGCTTAATACTATATCCGGCTGGAATTTTTCAATCGCAAGGACTGTTTCGTTTATCCGCCGTGTAAGTGTCTTCGCACGTGCCAGAACTTCAAAAAAACCCATTACTGCAAGATCAGAAATGGGAAACAGGCTTTTCAATCCGGCGGCGCGCATGTGTTCGCCCCCGATGCCGGCAAACCGGACACCAGACAATTCGCGGATGATTTTTGCACCCAAGACATCACCAGAAACTTCACCTGCAATTATGAAAATTTTGATGTTTTTTTTCATTTATCTAAGAACACGTACATCCCCGGCACCACGCTTTGACCGGTTTTCCATAAAATCAATCGCGTCCATTGCGTATTTGTTATCAGAAACCTCGCGCCGGACTTTTTTCAAATTTTCGGTCGCATCGCCACCCATGGCACCTTCGGATTTGCTGAAAACTGCGGAATATACTTTATGGATAGCCATCAAATCTTCGTTCGTAAAGCCATGCCGTAACAGGCCGACTTTGTTTATTGTACGATATATCCCCGGACGGCCTTCGAATATAGCATACGGTGGAACATCCGTTCCAATGCCGGTTATACCGCCGATAAAAGCATTACGACCGATTCGACAAAACTGGTGTACCGCGGAACAGCCGGATATTATAACGAAATCTTCTACCTCTACATGACCAGCCAACTGTACCAGGTTTCCAACAACAACATCGTTACCAAGCTTGCAATCGTGGGCAACGTGGGCATTTACCATAATCTGACAATCGTTGCCGATTTCGGTTCCTGTGGATGCCGGGGTGCCAGAATGGACAGTAACATATTCTCTGATCTTATTACGCTTTCCAATTTTCAGACCAGTCATGGTATCGGTCTTTTGGAATTTCAAATCCTGACTCATCACGCCGAGTACAGCGAACGGATATATGATTGTATCATCGCCGATTTCGGTTTTACCCTCTATAACTACATGGGATACCAACTCGACCCGGTCGCCAATGGTTACTTCGGATCCGATTGTGCAAAACGGACCTATTTTAACGTCCGCGCCCAAGCGTGCATCGGGGTGAATGATAGAAGTAGGGTGTATATTCATCGTGCCGGAATTATAATCAACCGACACAACAATAGATATTCAAAAAATATAACAGATTATAACATGTCGCGGATTTTTTTGATATTTATGGCGCGATCCCCCACCCGCCACAAAATTATTGCAACGGCAGTAAGTACGGGCATTACAGTCAAGATACCGAATAGCCCCAAAGACAAAAACCAAAATCCATGTTTTAACAATTTAAGACTATCCGCGCTTTTAACCGGTTGATGCAGTACATAAATAACCGAAGATATCATTCCAGCCAACGCAAACATAAAGAATACCGGTGCCGATTCGGTTATAAAAAACAGAACCAAAACCAGTCCCATCATCATCCGTAAAAGTAATTTTATCCTGTTGTAAATTATCGGTATCAGCAAGCCGCGCGGTCGAACAAAATGCAACACCGCATAAGACGAAACCGCTATGGCCATGGCCGCCAAAAACAATAGATGAACAGAAGTTAAATGAGCCAGCTGACCGAATCGGAAAAATTCCGGCTGCATAATAAGCCCAAGCGTACATGCAAAAATAATCCCGCCGACCAATAGTTTCGGATCATCATTCTGCGCGTTTTTCAAATTTAAAAGAAATCCGGCACCCCAACCGATTGCAACCGCACCGGATTGCAAAGCGATGCCTTCCCAGCCCGCATCTATTGCGCGAAGCCCGGCAATTATAATGACCACCAGCGGCACCGCCAAATCAATCCTGGACTTCCATTTTTCACCGACAGAAACCAACTGTGACAGGCGGATTTTTTGTTCATAATATTCCCGTGATAAAAACACCGTACAAAAATAAAGAACAAACGCGGCAAGGACATTCACATAACTTGCGCCATCGCGCAGTACGTTGAAGTTTTCGTGCGTAAGAACCCATCCAAAAATCAAGATGATTGCCAGGATCGACACTTTATAATTTCGTGTTTTTTTATCTTGCAAAAACAAATCCGATATTTGCGGTGCCATAACCCAGGCGACGACAAACAATGGCAGACAGAGCAGGGCAACCCAAAAGAAATCCGGGGCACGCAGGGCGGCATTATTAAAGGTGCTGATTGCGGACTGCACCACCAAGGAAGCATCGAACATTACCATTGCCTTTTGATTAAGTTTCCGTATTATATATATCAATGAAACAAAATCAAAGTTTTTTTACCGCGCTTGACGGTCGTGTTAAATTCATACGCGGCAATTATAACATTACCAGCGATGCGGTATGGCTTTCGGCATTCGCCGCAGGTCGTGGCGGCGCAACCGTCCTGGATGCCGGAACAGGCACTGGGGGTGCGGCATTGTGTTTATTACACCATTGTCCCGATGCAATCGTCACAGGAATCGATATTTCTGAACAAATGCTGGCCGAATGCACCCAAAATGCCATGCTGAATAATCGCAAAATAGAATTAATTCACAGCGATTTATTAACATGGAAAACGAATCGAACTTTTGATACGGTGATAACAAACCCACCATATTTCAAGGGCACCCCACGAAAGCAAAATGTCCATCATAATGTAAATCTTTATGATTGGACACGCGCATGTCTGCGGCGCGTAAAACCACGCGGATATTTTTATTGCATAGTCGATGCAACGATAATAGCAGAAATAATATCAGCATTAAACGCGGGCAGGGCATCCGATATAACGATCGTACCGTTGTTCGGAAATAAAGATTCAGCAGAACGCGCCCTGGTCAGCGCGTGCCTTGGCACACGCGGCGGAACAAAAATACTGCGTGGATTTGACATGAACGATAATGGCGTTCTTAGAGATGGAAAAATAATTATTACATAAAACGCGTGGGTTCGTGAAACGTGGGCAAATATCGCCTTTATGGCTTTCTGGAAATAGGGCGACCCGATGTCGGGTGATGGGCTGCTGGTTTCCCCCTGACCCGCTGGCACTGACCCCCGTCCGCCCTGTTATGGAATATAACGCGTTTTTTTCGTGAAGTCAATGTACATGATATCGCGTCACAAAGATAAAGTACTTTAAAAGTACTTTATAGGTATTGAAACATCACAATGGAAATGAATCTATAAAAGATAAAATTCCCATTACTTGCGCATAAATAACATAAATTCACCCACTAAGCTCCCACAACCAACAAAAGTATACATAATATATATTATGCGCCTTTTGTATACCCCAATTCCCTATTTCAGAATCTTTCTTTTCTGTACATCATATTCTTTCTGGGTTATGGCACCGCGCTGCTTCAGCTTGTGAAGCTTGTCCAGCTTTTCCATATCTGCAAGATCTTTTGCGGCCAAATCCGCGTCTCCCGACCAGACCAGCGCGAAAATCAAAGCGATGACCCAAGTAATTCCAAAAATCAGTCCCAACCAAGACAATATCGCAATAATTGTCAGATTGTTGCCCCATATTCCACGACTTTTCGCAATCATAATCGGTACCCGCAACAGCAAAATTAGAAACAAAACACATAATGCTATCATAAAGTAGTACATGAACATTCCCTGCCCCCTTTTATCTTATTTTTTCAATATCCCAACCGAACAGTGTCCAAGATGTAATAACCCTATCGCCAACATTGATACCTTTAAATATCCCGTCCTCTGTTATCCGCTTAATATTTCCATTTGGACGCTCTATAAGGAATCTGGTTTTTGGTGACCCAAGCATCGGATTTACGCCATCTATTCTTTTTATAACCACCCCGGTTTTCGGCATCACGAAATCTCTTTTATTCTGCGAACTCTGCGCTCTATGGCTTCAAACGGACTTTCTAAGAAAGCTGTCGCGGTCAGCATTGCAACTTCGGGATCTATATCGTCCGAAGCCAGCGCAAGGACATTAATATCATCATGGTGCCGATCGGCGCGAGCCTGATCCGGACGATCACAACGAGTGCAACGAATGTGGCGGAATCTATTCGCCGCTATCTGTACCCCTGCCCCCACACCACAAATTACAATTCCACGCGCAGATTGGTCATTTATCATTTCATCAGCAACCCGTCGTGCTATTTCCGGAAAATCTATCATAGTTTTCGGATCGTCGATACCCATATTTACAACCCGGTACCCGGCAGCTGATAACATCTCTATCAAATACAACTTTAACCCCACCCCACGATGGTCAGCCGATATATAAATTTTTGACATTGATTTATTCATTCTGATCAACTATCTCCTTTGTTCCTTTCTGCACACAAGCTTGCATTCTAGCCCGGTGTTATTTGATATGTTAAGGTTATTATATGTAAGCGTTCCGGTCATCTGCGCATCAGAATATACGTTTACGGTATCCACCGTCGCCGGTCCGTCCATCGCCCCGTGAAGGAAAAGAAGCTTTGCGGCCACCCGGCCGATTACCCTGCCCCCGCGTGCGATTATTACCGTATCGCCATTGATGACACCCTGTACAAGTCCATGAATTTGGACTATCCCATCGGTTTTTATATCACCGATAAGCTTTGATCCGGCACCGATTATTGTCGGGCTTATTTTTTCGGCAGAATTGGTAAATGCGAACATATCACTGCTCTCCTTTTACAAAGTTATACGGATTAAACGGTTTCCCGTCGTATCTGATCTCGTAATGCAGATGGGGCGCGGTAGATCGCCCAGTGCTTCCGGCAAGACCCACTACCTGGCGCGCAGTCACCATATCACCACGTTCTATACTTATCCGCGACAAATGCGCATAAAGTGTTGTAAAGCCCAACCCATGGTCAATTTCGACCGTCTTGCCATATCCGTGCCTGTCGCCTGTAAAGGTTACTTTACCCGGTGCGACCGCCAGCAACGGGGTTCCTATTGCGCCCGCAAAATCTATCCCATGATGAAACTTTGGTTCCCCGTCAATCGGATGTTCGCGCGGACCATAATTGCTGGTAATACGGACATTGCGAACAGGCGCACCAATGGGAAGCATACTGCGCGCACGCGCCAACCCCTGCCATAATTCTATCTTTTCCGCAAGTTCCTTGTATTTTGGATCGGCATCTGTATCGAAAGACATGGGCATTATCGCGCTGCCAACAATAGAATTGCTTACCCTTAATGCCTTTGCCGCGATAGATTTTTCGGACAGCCCCAAAGATGTCAATGACCCACGGATTTTAGACATATTCCCGGTTAAGAAGTCTGCATTATCTGCCGCCAACTTTGAAACCCTTTCCACTATCTGCGAATTGGCATCGGCAATTATTTGCATAGCTTCTTCTAAATTGCGATTTTGAGTCCGCAGCTGGGCATTTTCTTCCCGCGTCAATTCATACTCTACGGAAAGATCCGAAAACTTTGCAAATTCCGGCGCATAATCATCGTTATTAAACATATTGCTTAGCCGAGTAGATATCATTTCTATCTGAGCCCAGGTATTCAAGCGCAACCTATGTAGTTCATCTTCATCTTTTTGGGTCTTGGCACTTGACAATTGATCATCAATGGAAATTATTTCTTTATGCAGATCCGAATATGTTTTGTAAAATGCTTTCAGGTCGCTCATATGTTGGGAATGCTGGGCACGCGCATCGCCAAGTTGGCGGGTGCGACGTTCCAACATCGGACGGTGATATACAAATACATATGTAGACCAACCCGCCCAGATAATCAGCCCTATTTTAAACATAAGCCTGAAAAATCTGTATGATGTGCTTTGGTTGTAATAATTAAGATTTCCACCACTGGATATAGCAGTTACATCCTGATCCGGCAGGAAATATGCCACGCCACGCCAAAACGCGCGAAACGGGGCGGTAAGCAAATGTAAAAGCGATGAATAATATCGGGCTACAAATCCAAGCATGGCAAGAATTGTAGCTTAATGAAAGGGGAGTGTCAACTCTCTTTAAGCGGACGAGAGTTTTCTTAGCGTCGCCATTACTTTGGACAGGGTTCTATTCGGGTTTTCATCCGCAGTTTCCACGGTTACATTGGCCTGGGCATATATTTTATATCTTTCATCTATAAGTGTCGAAAGAATTTTTTTGCTGTCTGCATTTAAAAGCTGTGGCCTGGTATCGCGGAAATTTGTGCGCTTTACCAAAAGATCAAGATCCGCTTTCAACCATATCGATAAAGCTTTTTCCAGCACAAGTTTTCGCACAGCTGGATTAATGAACGCGCCCTCTCCCGTAGAAATTACCTTTAAGTACGGCGGCGATGTAAGCAGGCGTTCCAACACACGTTCTTCCACCCGACGAAATTCATCTTCGCCATAAAGAGAAAATATATCGACAACGGAACAGCCGGCAGCCGATTCGATTTCCTTGTCCGAATCGACAAACGGGATATCAAGTTTACGGGCCAGCATCCGGCCAATACTGGTCTTGCCCGCCCCCATAAGCCCAACCATGACTATCGGGCGTTCCAGGTTAAAATTCAATTTTTCGTTCATGGGAAAGATAATAAATTACCGATATTAATATAGCAAATTATTTTTTGATATATTTAACGACTCTCGTAAGAGAATCGTCATGCCTGCAGCGGCCGGTCATTTATAACCAGCACAGATAAAGCGTTTAAAGCATTTTTTGCATAGTAAAGTTTCCAATCCTTTGCATTCCCATCGCTTTATAAAACTTAAAAGCTTTCTCACTTGCATCCTTGTATGGATACAAAAGCTCTATACGCGGCGATTTCTTATGCAATGCAAACTGTTCTGTTGCATTAAACAGTTGTTGCCCTATTCCCTGTCGCCTCTCAAGGACTTGCAACCGCAATATTTCCATTACGGAATTTTCCATGAAAGTGGCAGATATGCTGCCAGCTATATTACCGCCCTTTAAATATACAAACATCGGATCATGAAACTTATCCACATGTTCTGAAATTTCTTTGGTGCACAGATAGTCACAGTGCCGTGCTATGGTTTCAGAAATGTGAAATATTGGAATAACATTCGATATAGGCAGGATACCATCCAGACATTTTAACATTTGGTTTCGGGAATCAAGTTTATACCCGTTACAATTGTAAAATTTTATTGAACTTATCTTTGATCTTAGCCTGACAAATCTGGTGTCAACCGACAAGCTATCTTCCGCAACCCTTAAAAGACCTTTTCCTATTTTATGCCCCCAATATTTTGGCAGAACAAAAAGCTTTGTAATGTATCCACAATTTTCATCATGCCGATGTCCACGTATAAAACCAACCATATCATCGCCATCAAATGCGCCGAATGCAAAGGTGTTTCCAAAGAAAACATTGTTTTCTTTACAAATATCAATGTATTTTCCTAACGATCGCGTATAGTTGCAAACGAATTCAAAAACTTCGGTTTCTATATTATCAAACTGAGTCAAAACATCGTCATTTTGATTAAAAATAGGAAAAATTTTAACTTCTTTTTCAGACATGCGCAGGATAATAGCATTATTTGCAAATCTGTCAAGTACTAGCTTATGCCTGCCAGTTGCTCGATTCGTTCGGCAGCGGTCAACGCGTCGATCATCTCGTCAAGACCCTGGCCGCCCGCCAGAATATCATCAAGTTTGTGCAGGGTCAGTTTTATGCGATGATCGGTAACACGCTGTTCCGGAAAATTATAAGTACGGATTTTTTCCGACCTGTCCCCGCTTCCAACCATTGATTTTCTGGAATTATCACGAGAATTCTGCTGAACCTGACGTTCTGATTCGTATAACTTTGACCGCAACATAGCCATACAATTCGCGCGATTTTGCAGCTGGGAACGTTCGTTCTGACACGACACTACCGTTCCCGTCGGAATATGGGTTATCCGTACCGCCGAATCGGTTTTATTTACATGCTGTCCCCCTGCCCCTTGGGCGCGGAAAGTATCTATCCGCAGATCTTTTTCATCAATAATCACATCTATTTCTTCGGCTTCGGGCATGACCGCGACACTGGCCGCGCTTGTATGAATACGACCCGATGCCTCTGTTTCCGGTACGCGTTGGACACGATGTATTCCAGATTCGAATTTAAAGCGCGCATATACGCCGGTACCCAAAACCCTGAAAATAACTTCTTTGTAGCCGTGAAGCGAAGTTGCGTTTTCTTCTATAATTTCTATATTCCAGCCATTACGCAAGGCATAGGATTTATACTGGTTGAATAAATCACCGGCAAACAAAGCCGATTCTTCACCCCCGACACCCGCACGAATTTCCATAATCACAGAATGATCATCCGCGGCATCACGTGGCAATAAAGCAAGTTGCAATTGCCTTTCAATTACAGAAAATTGTTCTTTAAATGCGGCAAGCTGTTCCTGTGCCATACCCTTTAAGTCAGGGTCATGCAGCATTTCTTCGGCATCGCTGATTCCAGAACAGGTTGCGAAATATTCGGATATTATCGGAAGTATTTCCGAAAGTCTTGAATATTCGCGCCCCAGTTTTGCCAATTCCGCACCGGACACATTGCCAGAATTCATCTGTGTTTCTATTTCCGCCGCACGGGCTTGTATGTCTTTAAGTTTCTGATCCAGCATTACTTTATCGCCTTTATTGCCTGTTCCACAGTTGCTATCTGCTGTTTTCCGGTATTCATATCCTTTATTGTGACAGTTTTTCCGGCGGCTTCATCTTCGCCTATGATAACACTGTACCTTGCCGCAATTCTGTCCGCAAATTCGACTTGAACCTTGAATTTTTTATCGATATCAAGATAAGGAACCGCAACAATTCCCGCATCGCGCAACCGTGCCAGAACGGACATGGCATATTCAACCTGCCCCTGTCCCATTACCAATACCGCGGTATCAACATTCGATTCGTATTCTGACAAATCTATGCGTTCTAATGCGGTCATCATCATCCTGCTGGTTCCTATTGCATACCCGCTTCCGATTACAGAAGTTTTGGAAAATTTTCCGACCAGATTGCCATACCGACCACCGCCGCCAATACTGCCTATTTCCGGATATGTCAATGAATATGCTTCATAAACAATACCGTCATAATAGCCCAGACCACGCATTGTCGCCATATTAAGCCTTGCCTTTTTTACACCCATGGATGTCAAAAGATTTGCAAAATCATCCAATTCCGCAATCGCCGCATCAAGTTCCGAAGATCTTCCAACAAGCTTTTTATAACCATCTGAAAATACAGACAAAATCAATTCCGCACACTCTTCTCCTATGGCTTCGCGAAGCCCACTTTGGAATTCTTCCGCATCCAGTTTTTCCTTTTTATCAATCAAAACAAAGGCGGTATCGGATTGTTCTTTGGATAGATTCAACGTTTTTGCAAACGCCCCCCAGAAAGTACGCGACCCAAAATTTATTACATAGTCACCAACCAGTTCAGAAATAGAATCATATATATCAGCCGCAAGTTTTACGATTTCCGCATCATAATTCGATGACAGCCCCCCCAGTCCCAAAATATCCATATCCAGCTGATAAAATTCGCGGAAACGGCCTTTTTGTGATCGCTCTCCGCGATACCGCTTTGAAAATTGCGTAAGCCGACACGGAAACGTCAAACTATTCAGGTGTCCCGCCACAAAGCGTGCCAGACCGACAGTTCCATCATACCTGAGCCCCATTTTAGTATCACCTTTCTGGAACAGATACATCTGGGTCGCCGTTTCCGACCAATCGGTTTCGTCGGTCAGAACTTCCGCACGTTCGACAGCGGGCAGATCAATATATTCAAACCCGGCTATTCGCAGTTTTTCCTGCATCTTTGCGACGCAAGCATTAACGAACCGCTGTTGCGCGGGCAACAATTCTATAAATCCCGAAAGGGGTTTTGTTGGTTTAAGAGACATTTTAAATCCTTTGTATTTTTTTAATTATAGCATATTTCGCCGCACGTGGCGGCCATTAATTACATAGTTTAAAAGCATGCTAATAACTGCCCGAACGGGCATGCACAAAGAAATAAAAAGACGCAAATAGCTTTGTCATATTATGATGGTAAAACAATAATTTAAAACTTGCAATAAAAATAATAGGTTTCCCGCTCCACGCAAATTTAATTGTCGTTATTATTTTTATCCGCCCAGTGATTTAGAAAGATATTTTTTAATCCGTGTTGCGGATGTTTTTAACACCATACCTTTCGCATTTTGTGCTATGGAGATCATATTCATCAGTTCATCACGATATAGCATAGCATTATTTTGGCATTCTGTCAGTATTTTCCTGTTCGAGCCATCATCTTCTAATAGTTTTTTAAAGATTTGAAGCTCAATTTTCAAATTCAAAAGAACTATTTCCACATATTTTGTAGACACAAAAAATGAAATGATACTTTGATCTTTTATTAATTTTTGTATATTTTCAAAATCCGCAAATATTTCTTGATACTCACGATTAAACTCATCTTTATTGACTATTATCATAATTTTATCCTTTTATTCTGCAACATCTTCCACAGCAGCTGCAACAACTCCAGTTGTTGGAATCGAGACAGCCGCACCCACCACACCAAACATGAGAGCATCATATCGATTAGCTGCGTCTATTATATGCGTGGGTGAACCATATCTCTGTGCTAATTTCCACTCAAATCCCAACCCTACAAAATTACCAACTGCATAAGAACTCTGTTCCGTCAAGTTATAATAATAAACGTCCAAATTATTGCTATATATATCAAATCCAAACTGGGCTTTTTGTGTACCCAACACCCCCAAATCCGGAACTATATGATCTATTCTATGCCAATCTTCATGTGCAAATGTAGTTATAAAATCATCAAGAGTTGTATTTCTTTCTTTTGCAATATGAATGTCTCTAAGATCATATCTCCCTGACCAAGTTACATCTGGCTCTAAAATTGACCTTAATCTGAAATCACAATTCCCCTTAGTTATACAATTGTATTCAGATGTTATATCAATAAGTCTTTGACCGAAATAGGCCAATTTAGCATCATTATTTCTATATTTTTCAAAATTAAGCGCAATATCAAGTAAATCTTCATTACCCCTTCTTCCGAAAGCCTGAAAAATAAATTCTCTATAAATTTCTGCCTCTACTAAAGTTGCTTCCATATCAAAATATCGTGCAACTTTCATGATATAACCTTCATCCAGTTTTAATTGCTCTGCTATTGCTGCTGTTTTCACGTTAGATTTCAACCGTTCTGCCTCCTGCGCAGTTATTCTCCCGTTTGAGAGATCTTGATTGATTATTTGGTTTTCGGCATCCATTCTACGATTTAGATCAGATTCATACAAATTGCGTTCATCTATAAGTTTTTCAAATTCTGGATCATTATTTGTTCTACCATGAACAATTTTCTTCGGGAGACGCTCTGCTGCATGCCTTCCATCTACAACTATATATTCAATTCCATCATGTTTAACTTGACGATACTGATAGCCATTGTTGGTAAGTAAACGCAGTTGTCCCGGATCCAAATCGTCTAATTTAGCTACTAAATTTCCTTCACCAAAATGTTTGAAAGGATCTAAATACATCCCAGAAACAGGCCTAAAAATATCAATGTAAAAACCAGCATCCCCCATCTCCCGAGCTAATCTATTATTAAGATCAAATACACCAATATTTTCTTCGAGTATTCTTGGATTACGGGTTATTAGCCCTCTATTAGCACGCCACACTAATTTTATATTTCTGAACATTTTTGGTGCATTACGCAACAGAGGAGCAGCAGCACCGGCCAAGGAAACCATCTGGGCAAAAAATGAAACAGTGTTTGTGATCTTGATAGTTTTTTCTTCGAACGTTAATTTAGAATCAAAATATATAATGGCTTCTTCCCAACCATCTTTATCAGAATCACTGAATATATGGTCGTACAGTTCTTCTGGCAATAGCATAACAAGTCTTTCTATCTCTTCATCTATACGAATCCTTGCCGCAGGTAATAACTTGTCGCCAGCCGCTGCAATCCTTGCAAGATTTCTAGCAATAGTTATTTGTGCGCACTCATATTCTTTACAGGCTATACTTTCTTTTAAAAATTCATTTGACCATTGTTCTATTAGATGATCTGTCACAATTTCCACACCAATGGCTGCTATTTCTACTCCGACCAGCACACATCCCCAACCATAAGATGCAACACACCCAACTGCGGTAGCACCTATAATAATTGTGGCTTGATTGACAGTATTTCTTATTTTAACGTCGCGGGCATCAATCAGCAGGCAAGCATCCAACTCATCAATCCACTTAGTCCCTTTGCTATCTGGATCTATATTTTTCAGTTTTTCATCAAGTTCATAACATTGATTCCTTTTCAATCCCCAACACCTTTTACCGTCATATAATCCCTGTCCCTCTATACATCGTAATGCGGAATTTCCACCACGATTGGTGTGTTCAGAAAATTCTGATAAATCATCAAACACAAAATCAATCTGCTGTCCATTCGCAAAGCATGTAAGAACATCATCTTGAGGGTTTAAAATTTCGCCAGTTCTATAACTCTTTAATCCATAATTGCATACAAAGCTTTGAAGTCCACCGATATCTTGCAATTGGACTCGGACATATCGTTCTAATAAATCTATTAAATCTGGCGAGCCTTGGATTTGTATATCTTTGCTGAATATCATGTTGTTTACACCAGGAATGGTCTTAAGTTCTAAATTTTTATTCAAAAGAACATCATCACCAAAGTTTATGTAACATTTTTTCCTAAATACTTCATCTGAATACCACGCACTATACCCGAATTTTTGCAACGATTTATTTATCTCCATACATTTTATCTTGTCCACTTTGCATTCCGGAGCACTATAACTATATCCGTACTCTTCTGTGCCACCAAAACCAGCATTAACTGATTTGGAATCAAAAATTTTTTCACAGATGCTACGCAAAACATCGTATTGTACTCTACGGTCAATCGAGTGAACTATGCTATCAAATTGAAACTCATAAAAAATTGCATTATCCATAGTGGCACATTTTATAAAGTCGTCATTGTATTGCTGCCTATATTCTCTGGCACACTCTATCAGATGCCCATTTTTAACTAATGCATATTCTTTTGCTATTCCAATGGCTTGAATTTGCCCCACTTTAATTCCATCGATAAAGGTTCCCTTGAATACATCTATACAATATTCCTTACCACCGGACTTTCCCTTGTCCTTTCCGCAAACTTCATAATATCTACGAACAGAACCCAACAGTATTGTGGCAAATTCTTTGCACATATTCTCGCCATTCAAAGTTCTAGCATCCCAACCAGCAGCTGCGCAGACCCTTACCAGACCCTGCGGGGTAATGCGACCATTTCCAGACATATTATTCTCATAAGCATCCGCAGCGGCTTGCCGCATTTGTTCCGGAACCATGGTATTTATCGCATATTCGACAACATTGCTTCTGAATCTTATCATCTCTACCATCTGGGGTGTCATAAGGGGGGCGGCGTCCTGCTCCAAAGGAACAGCAGGATCCGCAAAAGATGTCGCAACCGGAAATCCAGGTGGTACGGTTGTAACCGGAAATCCAGATGATACAAATGAACTATTCCTATCAAAGGAATATACTTTCGTAGTTAAAACCGGCAAAGACATCATAATCATGCAAAAGATCAGGAGCAGCTTTTTCATTCAATCGCCCCCTGACACTTATCAGCCGCTTCAGATATCTTGTTAATAGCTGAAATCTGGGTCGCATTCAATACAGTAGCAACAAGGCTGGCGGCTGTGGCACCACCCGCAAGTACATTAGACGCGGTGTTAAGGTTT
>Ga0099364_10004883_pt1 | contig 20141 bp, 13 predicted proteins | sample TergutTh196P3_FD_73070 | JGI IMG/M metagenome (GOLD analysis project Ga0099364, IMG submission 73070) | Microcerotermes parvus P3 segment gut microbial communities from Pointe-Noire, Republic of the Congo - Th196 P3 | ecosystem: Host-associated > Arthropoda: Insects > Digestive system > Gut ... | reverse complement strand
CCGCATCGCTGAAATGCGCACGGGAGAGGGTAAAACTTTGGCGGCCACCTTGGCGGTCGTACTGAACGCGTTCTCCGGGCAGGGCGTTCACCTGATAACCGTCAACGACTACCTGGCCAAGCGCGACGCGGCCTGGATGGGTCCTATTTACAATTTTCTCGGGCTGTCCGTGGGAGTGATATACCCATATATGCCGCCGAACGAGCGCTACGACGCCTACCGCGCCGACGTTACCTACGGCACCAACAGCGAGTTCGGTTTCGATTACCTGCGAGACAACATGGTCATGCACAAAGACCAGATGGTTCAGCGAAAGCATTCTTTTTGCATAGTGGACGAGGTCGACTCGATCCTGATCGACGAAGCTCGCACCCCGTTGATTATATCCGGGCCGTCTGACGACAACGTGGATTTGTACGTCAAAGCCGACGCCGTGGCCAGGCAGCTCAAGGAGGGCTCGGACTACGAAAAAGACGAAAAAGAGCGCAACATAGCCATGACCGAGGCCGGTATCCAGAAGTGCGAAAACCTCATGAAAATGCCGGACCTATTCTCCGACGCCGCTCATTCGGAGCTGGCTCACCGCATCACACAGTCGCTGAAAGCGCATCGCCTTTTTCAGCGCGACGTGGATTACGTGGTTGCGAACGGTGAAATAACCATCGTGGACGAATTCACGGGACGACTCATGGTGGGACGCCGTTACTCCGATGGGCTTCACCAAGCTATAGAGGCCAAAGAGCGGGTCAAAGTCGGCCGCGAGAGTCAAACCTTGGCAACGATAACGCTGCAAAACTACTTCCGCATGTATCGTAAGTTGGCCGGCATGACCGGAACTGCCGCGACCGAGGCGGAGGAATTCAAAGAAATATACGGCCTGAGCGTCGTGACCATACCGACGCACAAAGACATGATCCGCACCGACAATCCCGACGTTATATACGGCACGGCAGTCGAGAAATACAAAGCTGTTACCGATGAGGTACAGGAGTGTAACGAGCGAGGACAGCCGGTTCTGGTCGGCACCACCTCCATCGAAAACTCCGAGCGCGTCAGCAAGCTCCTGAAAGCACGTAAAATTCCCCATCAGGTTTTGAACGCCAAACACCATGAAAAGGAAGCCTATATAGTGGCGCAAGCCGGTCATCTCGGCGCGGTTACGGTCGCCACGAACATGGCGGGACGCGGAACGGACATCATGCTGGGCGGAAACCCGGAGTTTCTGTCCAAGGAAAAACTATTGTCCGATCGCCCGTCGATAAACTGGAAAATCAAGGCGCTGGATGCCGACGACGTTTACGGTTACTTCGTCCAATACGCAAACGTTATGCCGGAGGACCTTGCGAAAAACTACATGAGGGACAGGCGCATGTCCGGCGTGGGGGAGGTTGAAGGAACCTACGTCGAGTTTTTGAAAGACTCGTTTACACAGATCAAAAACGCCTACGAGACGTACCTTGGGTACTTCCGCGCCAAGTGTCAGGAAGAACACGACGGGGTCGTCGAACAGGGCGGACTGGCCATAGTCGGAACTGAGAGGCACGAGGCAAGGCGTATCGACAACCAGCTCCGGGGACGCTCCGGGCGTCAGGGAGACCCGGGGGGAAGCCGTTTTTATCTGTCGCTGGAGGACGACCTGCTGCGCCTTTTCGGCTCCGAGAAAATACAGGGCTTAATGGGGAAACTCGGCATGACGGACGGCGAAGCTATCGAGTCCTCCATGCTGACCAAGGTCATCGAATCCTCCCAGCACAAGGTTGAACAGATGCACTTCGATGTAAGGAAACAGCTTCTAGCGTACGACAACGTCATGAACAACCAGCGCGAGGCCATATACACCGAAAGGCAGAGAATCCTCCTTGAAGAGGACATAGTTGACTACGGGTGGGGAATTATAGAGGGAGTCATCGAAGAAATGCTGGATCGGTATTTCCCGGAACAGGAAGAGCCCGACGTGAAGCGCGCTGTGTCCCGTGTCAGGGCGCTCTTCGGCCCCGGCACGGAAGCCGCCGAAACCATAGGCAGGCTGGACAGCCGGTCCGGCATGGAAGTCGTCCGGGAGGAAATAGTAGCTTCCATAAAGGCGCGTTACGACAAAAAAATCGGGGATCTTACCCCCGAAACCGCGTCCGGGCTTTTGCGTTACGTGGTTTTGAACACCCTGGACGACGACTGGCGCGACCATCTGCTCGCCATGGATGAGCTGCGCCGCGGCATAGGCTTGCGTTCAATCGGGCAAAAGGATCCTTTGGTGGAATATCAATTTGAGTCGTATAATCTTTTTCAAGGGATGATGCTGCGGATTCGGGAATCGTTCACGGAACAATTCTTCAGGGTGCGGGTAATTTCGGAGGGCGCGGCGCGGCGCGAGCGCAAGACATCGGAGGTTCGGGATTTTCAACTGCCCGCTTTCAATCAGGCGGCCGCGTACAACGACGATCTTCCTCAGCCCGCCGGCGAAGGCAAACTGGAGCCGTTCCGGAAAAGCGTTAAAATAGGGCGTAACGACCCGTGTAGCTGCGGAAGCGGGAAAAAATACAAACACTGCTGCGGCAAATAAAAAAGGCAAGGCAAATTGTATGAAGGTAAATTATGGAGGGATGGCAATGAAATCGAAATGGCTTGTTTTGGCGTTTGCGCTTTTACTTTTTTCATTATGCGCGCCCGCTCGGACAGCGGAGGCTTTCGATTTCACTTACAATCTGCGCTCCATGATTCAAAGGAACCCGGATTTTTCGACATACTCGGAAACGGGCGCGCGCGGTCCCGACGGAGTGATATGGCTGAAACGCGTTGACATCGGCGTCGCTCCGGAGGGAGGCGTCGAGCGCCAAACCATGTGGATTCTGCTTGCCCGCGAGGGGCTGCCGCCCAGATGGCTGTCCTGGAATATCCCAGTGCCCAAAGGAGGAACGGCTGAATTCCTGGAAGCCTCGGTATATTCCGTTCCGGACGCCGAAAAGATAGGAACTGCCATTCCTGGTCCCACCTTTGGTGATACGGTACGTTCCGCAGCCTTTTCCGGCCTCCCGGAGGAATTTATTCTGGTTGTGCATTACAGGGAGGTTTTTCCCGAAAAACTTTCCGTTGACGACCTTGTGTGGACAAGCGAGTCCCTGCCGGTGTGGGAGACGGCTATACGTGTCACGGTTCCGGCCGGACACCCGTTTTACTATTTTTCCAGCCCCAACCACACCCCTCAGGAGGTAAAGGTCAACGACCGCACGGCATACGAGTGGCATGTGCTCAACACCGCGGCGGAGGTTAGTCCGTCCATTCGCGTGGCGGATCGCGAGTACGTGGTTTTCGGCTCGCGCGGTGACAGGAGAAACTTCGCGCGGTTTATCAGGGGCTTGGAAGGGGGGGTACGGCTTCCGCCTCCGCCTCAGGCCGTACGCGACATGTCCGGCAGGCGGCGCGACGCGAAATTTGTCGAAAACGTGTTGAGCTGGCTTTATGAGCAGCCAGGGATTGTTTTGACAAGCGAGCCTAGAGAGGTTCCGGCAGAAGCCCCTTGGACAGCAAGGGAAAAATTGCTTTTGGCCCATAACTGGCTCAAAGAGGCCGGAGTGAGCGCGCGGTTGTTCTGGCGGCTGCCCTATGCCCCGGGAAACGACAGACCGGCCTGCGAAGCCGCCATTGTCGATCCGCTGCTGGAGGTTTCGCTGCCTGATTCTAAAAGCGGCGCTTTCTACTTTGACATGGAGCGCCCCCCTCGGGCGGGAGGGAACGGGCCTCTGTTCGGCGGGATTGTATACGGTATTGCTCAGGGAGTCGGCGATAACCTCGAGGAACGTGTGCCGCCCCCCCAGAAAGCCGCCGAGAACCGTCTGAGCGCCAGATTTAACCTGAGCCTGAGCGAGAACGGCATCATGACAGGGACAATTCAAATCACGGCGCGGAACGCCTGGCGTCAATTCCTGTTTCCAGGAAAACCTACGAGCGGCGACCTTACCGATTGGATGAAGAGCATGTTTACGCAGGTTCCGCGTTACAGCGACGTGACGTTCAGGGAGACGAGGACGGAGAACGTGGTCACAGTCACGTTGTCCGGAACTCAGATGATAAGAGGAACGGAAGGCAGTCACATCATGACCTCGCCTCCTCCCCTGGTTCCGAAATGGTTTGGAAACCTCAGCTCGGGACCTTTCCCATACAGCCTTAACTTTCCGTTTGTCATGGAAGCTAAATTGACGCTGGCGCTGCCCGCGTCGACGGTAAACGCGCTGCTTCCCCCGCAGGTCGCGCAGGGCGCGGGAAAGATAAGATACTCCGAGTCGCACAGGCTGGACAAAAGGAAAAGATTTCTTGCCGAAGCTCAAATTACGGTGGATACGACATCCATATCCGGAACCGAGGCGACTCGTCTCAACGAAGCCCTCTGGAACTGGCGGGCGTTCATGACACACCTGCTGCCCGTGCAGTTGAGGGCAAGATAGTTTTATATACTTTGGAGGTTTGTTCGTGCTGGGTAGTTCAATCGAGATTTACTTGAAAAACATGTTGTTAAAAGCGGTGGAGGGGGTCGCGGCGAGTCGGGGCAAACTTGAAAAATTACCCGTTTCGTTTATGCCCGAAGTAGAACGGCCTAAGCGCGAAGGGCAGGGAGACCGTTCTTCAAGCGTCGCGATGCAGCTTGCGAAGCTGATGGGCATACCGCCCCGCGAACTGGCCGCCGAAATAGCCGCCTCGCTGAGTAACGAAAATAACGAAAACAACGGAATCATTGACAAAATCGAGGTCGCCGGCCCGGGTTTCATCAATTTTTTCCTGTCCGGCAAATGGTTGATGAACGTCGTGACCGAGATACTGGCCGCGCGTGACGCTTACGGTTCTTCCGACCTTGGCGCGGGGCGCAGGGCGCAGGTGGAGTTCGTGAGCGCCAACCCGACCGGCCCCCTGCATATAGGGCATGGACGCGGCGCGGCCGTGGGAGATTCCCTGGCGAACCTTCTGGCCTTCACAGGCTGGAAGGTCGAGCGCGAGTACTACATCAACGACGCCGGACTGCAGATGGAAATATTGGGCCGCTCGACGCAGTCGCGTTATTTCGAGCTTCATGAGCGCTCGGAACTCGCGCCCTTCCCGGAGGACGGCTATAAGGGTGAATATATTTACGACCTGGCGAAAGACGCCGCGGTAAAAGAAGGAGACAGATTTCTGTCTGTTCCCCCTTCGGAAAGCCTGTCATGGTTCAGCCGGTTTGCGGGCGACACCATTTTGAGCAGGATAAAAAAAGATTTGGAGGACTTCGGCGTGCGTTTCGACGTGTGGTTCTCGGAAAGCAGCCTGTATACCCGTAATCTGGTCCCGGAGGCAATGGAACACCTGAAACGCCGCGATTACGCGTTTGAAGCCGACGGCGCGCTCTGGTTCAAGGCGTCCGATTTCGAGGACGAAAAGGATCGTGTGCTCATAAGGAATAACGGGGCCCCCACGTATTTCGCTTCGGATATCGCTTATCATAAGGAAAAATTTGACCGGGGGTTCGACAGGGTCATAGACATATGGGGAGCCGACCATCACGGTTACATTCCGCGTATGAAAGCCGGCGTGGAGGCGATAGGAAGAAAACCGGACGATTTAGATGTTCTTTTGATACAATTTGTTAATCTGGTGCGCGACGGGACACAGGTTCCTATGTCCACGCGAGCTGGGCAGTTCGTTACACTGCGGGATGTGGTGGACGAGGTAGGGGTAGACGCCACGCGGTATTTTTTCCTGATGCGGCGCAGTGACAGCCAGCTTGATTTCGATTTGGAACTGGCAAAGCGCGCCGGCAACGACAACCCCGTTTACTACGTCCAATATGCTCATGCGCGCATATGCAGCGTTATGCGGGAAATGAGGGAACGAGGAATGAAAATGCCTGAAACCGGGGAGCTGTCGCCGGTTGTTTTCGAGGAGGAGGAGGCGCGGAAGCTGGTAAACTGCCTGGCAGTTTTCCCGCGGGAAATGGAGAACGCGTCGAAAGAACTGGCGCCTCACTACATAACCGGTTACGCGTTCAATCTAGCCGGGTGCTTCCACTCCTTCTACAATTCAAGCCGTATTCTCGGGGAACCCGCGCCTGTAGAGGCAGGGCGTTTGTTGCTGACTTTGGCCGTCAAGGCGGTGCTTGCCCGCTGCCTGGCCCTCATTGGCGTCTCGGCCCCGGAAAAGATGTAGCTTATGCCGCGCCTGAGGTGGATGTTTATCGCGGCGTTTGCCACGCTGCTCTTTTTCATAGCCGCTACGGTGTACTGTTTCGAGTTTCAGAAACTGGCGCGACTGAAACTTGCCGTGACCGACGGTTCCGCCAGGCTGGCTGAAAAGGAGCGCAGCGTCATAAATTACAGGGAAAAAGTCGCTTTCTACAGAACGGAAGAGGGGATGGCGCACCTGGCGAGAGAGCAATACAATCTCGTTTTTCCGGGTGAACTGGTTTACGTTGTAAAAATAGATTCTTCGGAAAACGTCGTGGAGGTGGTTCGACCTTGAGAAAAGATCTGGAGAGCTGGCTCAGAGGGGGAACGGAACAGGAAGCCGTAACCGTAACCGAAGCTGTGATTGACGTCATTGAATTACAGCTTCCGATTACACTTTCCCCGGCCGAGCCTGAAAACCCTCCGGAAGCCGAAAATGCTGCGGACGAGGTTTTGAATGACGCTTTAAACGAAACCGGTGGTGAACAAATGAATACGGAATTTCAGCCCGAGCCGGCTCAAGAAGCCGAAGTGGCCGAAGCGGAAACTAAGGAAACAGAGTCCGTTACGGAGAAAATTTTCGTGAGCGCGGCGGCGGCTGCGGAAAATCTCCCAGAGGACGACCTTGGGGACGAAGGGCACAAAAAACGGCCCGCGTTGGAATTGCTGGAAGAGACCGGCTCTCGTATCGCAATGCGGATGAGGCACATAAAGAACACGAAGCGCGCTTCCAATGTGCATGAACAAAGCGGATTCCGCAAAAACCGCGCGCGCTTTTTCACCATGTGCGTCGTCGCGGTTATGCTCGTCGGCACGTTTACGGCGCTGTACCGCAACATGCAGCGCAACTCCTACGGCGCGATGATGGAAAGGGCCCGCGCGTTGTACGCGCAGGAACAATACTCCGCCGCCCTGGAGGTGTACGATACGGTGTCGCGTGAGTATCCCGGCAGAATCGAACCGCTTTTGGGGACTGCTCATTCCGCCGAGCGGATAGGGCGCGTGGACGAAGCCATAACGGCTTACCGTTCGAGCTTGGAGCTATTACCGCCCAGCGCCGCATACTCGATGTCAGGCGTCCTTTACGAGATCGGACGGCTCTACGTTACGCTCAAGGCCTGGGACAAAGCGCAGGAGAGCTTCGAGGCCGCCATAGCGGCCGACTCCGTTAATTACGGGGCTTACTTCTCCCTGGGCAACTCCCTGGAGGAGCAGGATCAGCCGGACAAAGCGCTCCTGGCCTACAGGCAGGCTCTGGAGCTGAGTCCCTCTTCCGACGCCGCCAATGAAGCCGTAAGGCGGGTGTCGCTTGTCCTGTCCTCCAGGGAGGAGTTGGAGAAGAACGCGCTCAGGGAGCAAAAGTACGAACAGGCGATACAATCCGGCGGCGTGGCGCTGCAAGGCGAACGATACCGCGAGGCCTCCCAGTATTTCGCAGACGCCCTTGCCATACGCAGCGACGACGCGAACGCATGGGTGGGATTCGGAGAAGCGCGCTTCAAACTGGGAGACGTGGGGGGAGCGGTCAGTTCCATGGAAAGGGCTCTGGAAAGAGACCCGGAGCACGAACGAGCCAAGTCGAGACTCAACGAAATAAACAGAAGCAACACCCGCCCGCGCCAAAGCAGCCCCGCTTCGTCTCCGCGCAGCTCTACAAGAAACAACGCCCCGAAAGCACAGGCGACGTTGACCAGGGAAGCTCTGTTCGGCGCGGGGGTAGAACTGTACCATAAAGGGGAATACGATAAAGCCTTTGACTCCTTCATCGCCTGCCTGCGCTCTCCCGAAAGAAGTTTTCTTCCGTCCGCGCCTCTGGCCGGCGCTCCAGGTCCCGTCTGGAGAGGTTTTCAAGTCAGGCTGAACGTCCCGAACGACGCCAGGCTGTTGTCGGAGGCAGTGCGACTGAACCCCATGGACAGAGACCTTTACGTAAATCTTTCGATGGCCGGCACAAAGATGGGCCTGGACAGGGAAACCATGCGTTCCGCCTTGAACGAAGCTCATTCGCACGCGCTTCTGAGGGCAGGCAGTAGATAACCCGAGTAGATTTTTTATGAGATTATAAATGGAGGTTTTTAGAAAATGAGCGATGTTTTTAAAAAAGCCCGCGAAAAAGCGAAAGACGCCCTGGGGCAGTCCGTTGTCAAAGAACTATTGAAAAAGGAGTACGAAGCGGTCTACGTGCCCACGAAGGAGGCGGCGTTGGAGGAGGTTCTTAAACTGATTCCGGAAAAAGCGTCCGTCGGTGTCCCGGGCTCGGTAACTATCCGTGAGATAGGCGCTATGGAAAAACTGGAGGAACGCGGCTGCGCGGTTTACCACCACTGGGATCCAAACCTTACGCCGGAGGCGCGTTCTCAGGTTCTGATGGACGAGTTCTGCGCGGATTATTTTCTGACCAGCGCCAACGCTATAACCCGCGACGGCAAAATCGTAAACATCGACGGCAACGGCAACCGGGTCAGCGCGATGGCGTGGGGCCTTAACACTCTGATTTTCGTTATAAGCGTCAATAAGGTAGCCCCGGATCTCGAAGCCGCCATAGAGCGGAGCAGAACCGCGTCGCCGCCAAACGTAATCCGGCTGAACGGCAGCACTTCGTGCTCACAAACCGGCAGTTGCGTTAACTGCGAGTCGCCTTCACGCATCTGCAGGGCCGTTTTGATACTGGAGCGGGCCGTTAAAGGGCGAAAAACACATGTCATAATGGTGGGTGAGGATTTGGGATTCTGATTCCAAATTAAAAAGATGACGCAAAAAGACAAAATTGCCTTGATTATGGCCGGAGGGCAGATGCTCCACAGGTGCGCCTCCGATGAATCCGAGGCAGCGGCGCTCACGGAAGAGGATTTTCTCGCGTATTTCCGGGATGAGATCAGGGAAAAGTTTTATGTGGTCAACTGGAGCTGTCAGCCGATAAGCCACTATACCCTGCGGATGTACAGTGACGTTATCCGGCTTGCGGGCGCCCAGATAGAGGCGGGAGCGGCCGGCGTGGTTCTCACGTGCGGGACGCAGGCAATGGCGGAGGCGGCTTATTTTGCCGACCTGGTATGGACGTACCCTCAGCCGCTCATAATCACGTCCTCGGTATACCCCGCGGAAACGCCGGGCTCGGAAACCGCGCTTCACGTTTCGCAGTCGGTGCGCGCCGCGGAGTCGCGGGCCTGTTGGGGGCAGGGGGTTCTCGTTTGCGTGCAGGATCAAATTTACGCCGCGTCGGAGGTTTGTCATTTGTCCAACTACGGCCGTTTTGGGCATTCTTCCTTTTCTTTCGGACCGGTCGCCGTTTTTCCCGGACCCTATGACGAGCTTGTGCGCTTCCGCAAGGTTTCCCGCGGCAGAATCATGGATATAGACGTCTCTCCCGCCCGCAACGTAGAGATTCTGGAGGCTTCCCTCGGGGGCGGAGACGTGCTGTTGAACGCCCTTCTCGACGGGCGCGTGGCCGAATTGGACGGGCTTGTCATATCGGCCTTCGGGGACGGGGATGTTCCCCCGTCGTGGGGGCCGCTTTTGCGCAGGGTGCTGCGCGCCGACACGCCGGTTGTTTTGGCTTCGCGCTGCCCTATAGGCTACGTTCGCTCCGGAATTGATTTCGAGGGCAGCGCCAGGCGTCTTCTGGAAATGGGATTGATCAGCGCCGGCACGCTGACGCCGCTGCAGGCGCGAATACGTCTGGCCGTGGGGCTGGGCGCCGCGCTTCCGGACCAGGAGCTGCGCGCCTACATGCTGGACAGACTGGACAAATAATGCCGATAGTCGCCGTCGTAGGACGCCCCAACGTAGGAAAGTCGTCTATTTTCAACCGTATGCTGGGACGCCGCGAGGCCATCGTGGACGACACCCCGGGTGTCACGCGCGACCGCCTTTACGGCGAAGCCGAATGGGACGGACGCTCGTTTTACGTGGTTGACACCGGCGGTATTCTGGGCGAGCAGACGCAGTTCAGCGCGGGAATAGAGTCACAGGTACGAATGGCGTTGTCCGAGTGCGACGCGGCCTTATTTGTAATTGACGGAACCGTCGGCGTGACCGCCGCGGACGAGGCTGTGGCCCTTCTTTTGCGGCGCAGCGGGCGTCCCGTTGTGGTGGCGGTAAACAAAATAGACGACGTTAAGCACGACGACAGGGTTCCCGACGCCTACTCGCTTGGCTTTGACGACGTGATCGGAGTGAGCGCCGTACACAAGCGCAACATGGACGAACTCATGGACCGGCTCGTCGAAAAGCTGCCGGCGGACGAAGACCGGCGCGAAGAAGACGAGATACGCGTCGCCATAGTCGGGCGTCCCAACGTCGGTAAATCCAGCCTTCTGAACAAACTGGCGGGGGAGGAGCGCTCTCTGGTCAGTCCTGTGGCCGGGACGACCAGGGATCCCGTGGACACGTCGGTCGTCATGGAGGGACGCCGGTTTCGGCTTGTAGACACGGCGGGTTTGCGTAAAAAAAGCCGAATGAATTCCGATTTGGAATACTACTCTTTCGTCCGTACTCTGGCGGCCATCGACCGCGCCGACGTGGCGCTTCTGCTAATGGAAGCGGACGAGCCCTGCGCCGACCTGGATAAAAAAATCGCGGCTCACGTGATTGAAAAAGGCGTAGGATTGATTTTACTTATCAATAAGTGGGATCTTCTGTCGAAAAAAGAGAAACTTGGCGATAAAATGATGAAAGAAATTCGCGATAAGACGCCCTTTTTGTCATGGGCCCCGGTTCTTTTCATCTCGGCCCTGAACGGGCGTGGAGTGTCCAAAATAGCTTCAGCGGCCGCAGGGGTTTTTGAAAACCGCCGCCGCCGCATTCCGACCAACGTGCTGAACCGGCTTATGCGCGACGTAGGGGCGTTCGACAGGTTACCGTCGGACAAGCGGGGGAAATCCCTGAAAATTTATTACTGCAGCCAGTCCGGCGTGGAACCTCCGACTTTCGTGTTTTTTGTAAACGACCCGGAGATCGTCGACGGAGCTTTTGAAAACCATGTACGGAAAAAACTGAGGGAGCTGGCGGCCGTTTCGGAAGAAGAAACCGGCGGGTTCTCCGGAAGCCCGGTTCGGACGTACTGGCGCGGCAGAAACGAAGAAAATCAAAACAGGGAGGTATGGTAGGCGATGAAGCGTATATTGGTCGTGGATGATAACATTACCAACCTCAAACAGGCTCAGGCGCTGCTCGCCGGCAAGTACGACATCATGCTCGCCAAATCCGGGGAATCCGCGCTTAAAATATGCGCGCAGGAGCGCCCGGGTATGATACTGCTTGACGTGGACATGCCCGGCATGGACGGCTTTGAAACCATCAAAAATTTGAAGCAGGATCCCGCTCTGAACCAAATCCCCGTAATTTTCCTCACCGCCGACCACTCGACCGAAACCGAGATCAAGGCGCTGGAATCCGGAGCCGTGGACTTCGTGACCAAGCCGATAAACAAGGAAATACTGCTGCACAGGCTCAACCTTCACCTGGGACTCGTCGACTATCACTCGTCGCTCGAAAACTCGGTGAAGGAGCTGGAGGACAACATCGTCATCTCTTTCGCTGAGCTGGTGGACTGCAAGGAAAATAACACGGGCACTCACGTCCTGCGCACCGGAAGTTTCGTTCGTCTGCTTGCCGCCGAACTGCTGGCCAGGGGAAAGTTCACGGAAGAGCTGACGGAGGAGATACTGGACATGATGGCGCGGGGCGCTCCGTTTCACGACATAGGGAAAATCGGCGTCAGCGACGTGCTGCTTCAAAAACCCGGTCCCCTGACGGAAGAAGAATACGCGGAGGTCAAGAATCACACTATCACAGGTTCGGAACTCCTGAAAACAATTTACGACCGGGCCCCCACGCAGCACTATCTCAAATATGCCAGCATTATTGCCGAGGGGCATCATGAGCATTACGACGGCGGAGGATACCCGTGCGGCCTGAGCGGGGACGAAATTCCGCTTTGCTGCAGAATCGTCTCGATTGCGAACGTGTATGACGCCTGCCTTACCGAACGCGTATACCGCAAGGCTCGGAGCCACGAAGAGGCGTGCGCCATCATCATGGAAGGCCGGGGGACGCAATTCGATCCCGAGATAGTCGACGTGTTTGCGTCTATCAAAGATAAATTCGCGGAGCTTAGCACGGAACTGCGAGTCGAGTTCCCAGACGCGGGAAAGGAGCTGTTCGATGGCGCAAATATTGGTAGTTGACGATAACCTGGTCAGCCTCAAACAAATTCGCGCTCTGCTGGGTGACGCCTACGACGTATCGCTGGTCAAATCCGGGCCTCAGGCACTGCAGGTATGCTATCGGGAAAGGCCGGATCTGATTTTGCTGGACATAGACATGCCGGAGATGGACGGATTTGAAACCCTCGCCAGGCTGAAATCCAACCCATACACAGCAAGCATACCCGTCATTTTTCTGACCGGCAATACCGACGCCGCAACGGAAGTTCGCGGACTCGGCGCCGGCGCCAAGGATTTTTTGACCAAACCTGTCGAACAGCGCCTGTTGAAGCACAGAATAAACCTGCATCTGAGCTTCGACTCCTACCAAAGGCATCTGGAGCGCTCGGCCACTGAACTGTCCAACAGCGTGGCGGTTTCGTTTTCGGAGATGATAGAGTGCCGAGATGAGAACACCGGCAAACACGTCATCCGCACGAGCAGATACGTGAGGAAAATTGGCGAGTACCTCAGGAGTAAAGGGGTCTACCCCGATGAACTCACGGAAGAATCCCTGGAAATGATGGAACGCGGAGCGCCCATGCACGACATAGGCAAGATCGGCATCAGCGACCGGGTACTTCTGAAGCCGGGGCGTCTTGACGACAACGAATTTGCCCTCATGAAAAAACACACAACTATAGGCGCCGATATATTGGAGCATATGTACGCCCGGACGCCCTCCCTGCGCTACCTGCGGTACGCGAAGATGATCGCCGCCTCTCACCATGAGCGTTACGACGGGTGCGGATATCCATGCGGCCTGGCCGGCGAAGCGATACCTCTGTGCGGGCGGATTATGTCTGTGGCCGACGTTTACGACGCGCTGGTGGAAGACCGCGTATACCGCAAAAAGCTCAGCAACGAGGAGGCGTTTTCCATCATACATGAAGGAAAGGGCAAACAATTCGACCCCAATGTAGTCGACGCGTTTGAGGCTATTTATGACGAATTGGTCTCGGAGAAAGGATTGCCGGTATAACGAGCTTCAATATTGAACGTTATTTACCCCACATAAAACTTTCACCTGGCGGGTGGAAGCTTTATGTGGGGTAAATTAATTTTCCCAGCGTCTTTTCCGCGTTTTACGATCAATACCCGTATTTTGCTTTTTCCTCGTCCCAGTCCCAATCTTCAGGACGCGGAATACCGAATTCCTCCGGTGATTTATCCGCCATGCCGGCGTCGTAGAGTACCCAGGCATAGGCCGCGTACTGATAATCCAGTACTCTGTCGGCCTCCTCGCCATAGCGGGTGATAATTTCATATGCCATACTCTCGGCGAATTCCTTCATTTCCGGTTGTTGGCACGCCCATATAAACGCCTCTTCCAATTTATCAACGATTTCCCTGGGCGCGTCGCGGGGGAGCATTACGGGCCAGGTCTCCGCCAGGTCGGGGATGTTTCTGAATATGGGCCCCAGGCTGGTGATGGGGGGAATTATAACGGAGTCAATCTGGAAAGGTTCTCTCCGGTTGAGGAATAGAACTTTTAACTGCCCGGCGCGTACATAGTCAATACCCGCCGAGAAGGAGATGGAACCAATCTCAATCTCACCGGCAATGACGGAGAGGCAGGTAGCCCCGTCTCCGCCGGAGGTGACGTAGTCGATTTCCGCGCCAATGCCGACCGTCTTTACGAACGCTTCGGCAAAAGCATGAATCCCGGCTCCCAGCGAGGATACTCCAATTTTGGCTCTTCCTTCTTTCAAAGCGTTGACGGCGTCCTCGACTGTGTGAATACCCGACTTCTCCGGGTTTACAATGAGGGCGGCGGGACCCTGAATGTGATGGAAACCGTACCAGTTCCAAGGTACGCCCTGCGTTGACGTTCCGGTGATGAGGAATCCGCCGAAACAGCCGGACCCTGTCGCGAACATGCTGTAGCCATCCCTTGGAAGGCTCATGACGTGTTCGGCGGCAACAGCGCTGGCCGCTCCCGGCATGTTGACGACGTTGACGGTCTCGCCAAGATACCGCTCCATCAGCGCGACCAACGGACGAACTGCCGTGTCTGTGCCGCCCCCGGCCCCGAATCCGACGAACAGGGTCGGAGCTTTTTTATCCCAAACTTTTTTCTCATCCGCATCCGCCGCAAAAACTAAACCTGCCGCAGCTAAAACTACGAGCGCCGCAGCCGCAAAAAATCCAAATTTCTTCATCCCGCCGCCTCCTTAGCGATAATAAACTTGTTTCCCAGAACCTCCTCAAGACGTTCGCTCATCGACGCGTATTCCAGGTTTTCCAGTTGTTCTCTCAGCCATTCCACCAGTTCGGACTGCGAATCGTAAGTGTAACTTTCCAGCTTGTCCATCGCCGTGTCCATGGCGGCTATGTCGAATTTCGAGCAGGCTTCGCTCAGCTTCCCGAGCAGCTCCGCGTCGGGGGCGGCTACGTGTTCTTTCGCGCCGCTTTCCCCCCCGGCGCTTTCCTTTAACAGGTCGGACGCCGCCTTGAGCAGCGCCTCGGCTTCTTTAATAAAGGGACCGTTATCCCGCATTACGGCGGTGAAGTTGCCGTCTTTAGCCGCGTCCTCCAGAGCCTCGGCCAATTTGCCTACCTTTTTCGCGGAAATGCCGTAGCTCGACCCTTTTATTCCGTGTATGGTCACTGCGTAATCCTTCAGCGATTCTTCCGACACGAAGCGCAGCTTGTCCAAAAGAGCGGGCGTATGCGTCGCGTAAGAGCGGATTACCCCCAGATAAGCGTCAAGTCCGTAACGCAGCGCCCCCTCCGCTATGTCAAGCCCCAGATGTATCCATTCCGAGAAAGAGCGGCCGCCGAGAGAATTTTCCTCGACCTCGTCGGACTGTTCCGTTTCATGAGTTTTTTCGCCGAGCGCCGCTTCGAGTCCCGGGTTGCGCGGTATCCATTTGTTTATGACGGCGTCCAGTTTCAATATGTCTATCGGCTTGGACAGGAAACCCTGAAAGCCGTTATTCAGAAAAAACTCCTCGTTTCCCACCAGCGCGTTGGCCGTCAGAACCACGACCGGGATATTTTCGGCGTACTCCGTGCCTGTTTCCCGGATTGCCCTGAGCGCCTCTATGCCGTCCATCTCGGGCATCATGTGATCCATAAGGATCAAGTCGTATCTGGTCTTTTCCTCGCGCATTATCTCCACGGCCTGCCTGCCGCCGGACGCGCAGTGTACAGTCAATTCGTAAGGCGTCATGAGTCCTTTAGCCACGTCCAAATTCGTAAAAACGTCGTCCACTACAAGAACTTTTCCATAGGGAATACGCCTGCGCGTCAATTTTTGGCCGCGGCGGTTTTCCTCCATTCGGAAAGTACTCAGGTTCCGCGCCGTTTCCGGGCCGATCGGCGCAGGATCCGTTATAACCTGGCGAATTGACGCTTTGAAGCTGGAACCTTTGCCGTACTCGCTCTTTACTTCTATCGAGCCTCCCATCATGTCAACCAGGTTTTTGCATATGGACAAGCCAAGGCCGGTTCCCTCTACCTTACGGTTTTTCCACATGTCGAGCTGACCGTATTCCGAAAAAAGTCTGCCAAAATCCTCTTTTTTGATCCCCCGCCCGGTGTCGCTCACCACGAATTCCATCCGCGCCTCGTTTTCCCGTCCGCTTTCTCCGTCCTGTCCGCCGCATTTTATGGAGAGCGTGACCTTCCCCTCGTCGGTGTACTTGAACGCGTTGCTCAAAAGGTTGGTCAGCACCTGCCTGATCCTCAATTCGTCTCCGTAAAACTGGACGGGGATGTTTTCGTCTATGTCGGTCTCGAATGTTACAGATTTTCCGGCCAGAAGCGGCACGTTTTGATGTATAGTGTCGCTGACGAGGCTCGCGAAGTGGTATTTGACCGGGACGAGCTGGAATTTTCCCGACTCGATCTTCGACATGTCCAGAATGTCGTTTACGATACTGAGCAGCAAAGTTCCGGCTCTGTGTACCTTTCCCAGATTTTCGAGCGTTTGGGTGTTCAAGTCGTTGCGCAGCTCTATCTCGGTCAGCCCTATGACGGCGTTGAGCGGGGTGCGTATCTCGTGGCTCATGTTGGCAAGAAATATGGTCTTGGCCTGAGACGCTTCCACGGCCTTCATTTCATGAGCTTTTGCCTCGTCGATGGCCTCGTTCAGATGGGTCAGCATGACGTTGAAGGCGCGCGTAAGCAAATTGGCGCAAAGCAGGGCAAGGCCGAATATCAGGACGTGCAGAACGATGTTCATGGTTTTCATTTGGTTCAGGAACGCGTACATATTGGGTTTTGTGCTGTGCAGCACGACATATCCGCCGATTCCGGGAATGGCGGAAAAAAATAAGAAGTGATCCCCCGTCTCAATATAGCCGTCCCGCTCCTGCCTGATAGCCGAAAGGGCCGAGTCCGTCAGGACTTGCCTGAAACGCTGCGTCTCCTCTCCGGTATAAAGCGCCGTTCCGCCGTCCTCGTCAATGACCATGAACGCGTCGTCTCCTGTCTTCGCGCTCAATAAATCATAGAGATCGATCAAGACGGCCACAATGCCGACGGTGGTCCCTAAATGCCTCACCTGCGCGGCCACCAATAAATCTTTACGGGAGGGGTATTCAGGGTGCGGAATAAACATCGCCACGTTGTAAGGCGATGACTTCGCCTCCTCGAAATAATCTTCCTCCGAGATATTGCCGACCTGATGGGCGCTGTATGCCAAAACGTCGCCTTCCATGTCGGCAACGAAGATATTCGCGGCGGGGGACAAAAACATTTGCGCCGAAATGAGCAAATTCCGCACATTTACAAGCTGGGCGATAGAGTACCTCATCAGGCTGACTGTGTTTCTGTCGGTACGCACCATTTCCGACACATGGCTAGCCTTGAGGAGCATGTTGTTCACTTCTCCTCCGATGTCCTTTACCACGCCTTCTTTCCTGGCGATCAAAGTATCGATCATTTCTTTCTTGAAAATCGAGTAGTTGAGTAAAGACGCGGCCGAAACACCTAAAAAAATGCAGAGCATGACTACTATACCAAACTTTGTTTTGATTGACATAATATGAGCCCTCACGTTAAAATACCGCCCAAATTATAGCACAAATCATTAAAAATAAGTCTGACCTTTGTAGGATTTGCGCGTGCCGGATTACACGGGCGGGGATTTGTTCCTACTTGATAAAAAAGCCTTGTCACAGTATACTTTTCTACGTTTCAATGTCCTCGGCGCGGGGACTCAGTCCTATGCGGCGAAGGCCCGCGAACCCTGTCAGGCCCGGAAGGGAGCAGCAGTAAGCGGTGTCCGTCGGGTGCCATAGGGTTGCTGGGTTCCCGTGCCGGGGACATCTTTACTATAAAGGGGTATGGGTAAATGTCTGAAAGACTTGAGTCGATTATAAACGCCAGGCTGGCCGAAGACAAAGAAGCCGGCTGCTTCTGGTGGGACGGCAAGTGGTATTCCAAGTCGGATTTTTCCGAGCTGACGGATAAATGCGAGGACACGCTCAGGAAGTCGGGTTTCGGCAAGGGGCAAAGGCTGGCCGTCCTGATGCCGAACTGCCCGATGATCCCGGCCCTCTCGCTGGCCGTCTGGAGGCTTGGCGGAGCCATTTCGCCGCTGAACGTGAAATCCGGTATGCCCTCCCTGATAGGCACTCTGGAACTCATAGAGCCCTTCGCCGTGGTTATGTCCGACGCGATACGCGAGGAGGCGGACACCGTCTTTAAGGAAAAAGGATTTTTCTGCGCGTCCTGTTCCCCTATGGGGCCGCTGCCGCCCCTCGAAGGTAAATTTTCCTCGCTTGAGACTCCCGACACCGCCGTCATCTTCGCGACATCGGGCACGACCGGTATGCCTAAGGCGGTCCCTCTCAGCCACGGCAACATATACGACAACTGCGTCAAGACGCGCGAAGCGGTGCGCGGACTCGAGCCGGGCGATATATTCCTGTCCGTGCTGCCGAATTTCCACTCGTTCGGCTACACGGTCTCCATCATCATGCCTCTCACGATGAACGCGGGGCAGGCCATAGTGCCCGGTTTTCTGCCGCCCCAGCAGACGGTAAGGGCCATTCAGGAGGCTCGCGTCAACATTATATTTGCGGTGCCCACCATTTTCTCTTACATAATATCGGCCATGGATCGCGGTTCCCTGCCCAAAGACCTCTTGTCGTCAGCCAAGCTGATGATAAGCGGAGGAGACCGCCTGAGTTCAAACATGCACGAAACGGCCCTGCGCGTCACGGGCAAAGACGTCATGGAAGGATACGGGCTGACCGAGACCTCGCCCGTCGTCTGCGTAAACCGCAGTTACGAAGAACACCGCGCCGGGACGGTCGGGCCGTTTATGCGCGATTACGAGTGGCGGCTGCGCACGGAAAAAGGAGAAGAAACCGACGAGAACGAGGGCGTGCTGTGGGTGCGCGGCCCTTCCGTGACGGACGGATACTTCCGCGCGCCCGAGATGACGGCGGAGCGTTTCAAAGACGGTTGGTTCAACACAGGAGACTACGTGAGAGTCGAAGACGGTTACGTCAGGATATTGGACCGCGTGACCGACATCATCATCGTGGGCGGCTTCAACGTGTATCCGCAGGAAGTTGAACTGGTACTGCACTCGCACCCCGCCGTCAAGACCGCAATAGTGGTGGGAATGCCGCATCCGGTTCAGGGGGAAGTTCCCAAAGCCTTCGTAAGCAAGGTGGAAGGGGCGGAAGTAACGGAACTCGAAATAGTAAAATACTGCAAAAACCAGCTCTCCCACTTCAAGGTTCCGCGCAAAGTGGAGTTCGTGGACGACTTCCCTCTTTCCGGGACGGGCAAGATACTCCGCCGCGTCCTGAGGGAACGGGGACGCTGAACCTGCGAATTTTGCGTAATCTGAGAATCGCGACTTTCAACGTCAACTCCGTGCGCAGCCGGATAGCCATCTTGGAACGTTGGCTTGCCGATACGCGGGTAGATATTCTTTTTTTACAGGAAACAAAGGCGACGGACGCCGATTTCCCGGCCGCCGCCTTCAAGGCTATGGGCTATGACGCCTATTTTTGCGGGGAGAAATCCTACAACGGCGTTGCGGTTATCGCCAGGGCTTCCTTGACCGTGGAGACGAGGTTTGGTTTTGGCGACGAGCGCGAGCCGGGCTTTCCCACCAGGGTGGCCTACGCCAAAATTACAGGCGGCCCCGCGCCGGTTTCCATATTGAACACTTATGTGCCGCAGGGCAAGGAAATCACCCACCCGGACTACGAGGTCAAAAAGAGCTTTTTGGAGCGCGTCCGCGCGTTCATGGACAGGGAAGCCGAGCCGGGGTCGTTGTTTGCCTGGGTTGGCGACCTCAATGTGGCCCCTTCTGAAATAGACGTGACAAATCCGCAAAATAAAAAGGACCACGTATGCTTTCACAGCGAGATACGGGAGAAATTCGACTGGGTAGTCTCGTGGGGGCTTCACGACGTCCTGCGCCGCTTCCGCCCCGAGGCCGGGGAGTTCACGTTTTTCGACTACAGAGTAAAAGACGCCCTGACCAGGAACATCGGCTGGAGAATAGACCACATCCTTGCGACAGAGGCTTTAACGAAAAAGGCGGTCGATTGCTACATCGACCGCCTCCCGCGCGGCTGGGAAAAACCCTCCGACCACACGCCGCTCGTGGCCGATTTTGAGGTTTAATCCAAGGAGAAGGAGACGGAGGTTGACATGATTCACCATGTCGCTGTGAAATGGACGCGCCACTCCAGTTCGGGGCAAAGCCAGGCGTCCCCTCCGGCCGCTATTCTGGCTCGCGCGTTTTTCGCCGCTCCCGTCACAATCGGCGAAA
>Ga0099364_10004882_pt1 | contig 20151 bp, 32 predicted proteins | sample TergutTh196P3_FD_73070 | JGI IMG/M metagenome (GOLD analysis project Ga0099364, IMG submission 73070) | Microcerotermes parvus P3 segment gut microbial communities from Pointe-Noire, Republic of the Congo - Th196 P3 | ecosystem: Host-associated > Arthropoda: Insects > Digestive system > Gut ... | reverse complement strand
CCGCCAAATCGGCTTCATCTTCCAAAATTTCAATCTCATCCCCACCCTGCCCGTCATCGAAAACGTCGCCCTCCCCCTCGTCTACTCTGGTTTTCACAAATACCGCCGCCTCCGCATGGCCAGCAACATCCTTGAACATTTCCATCTCCAAGAACGCGAATATTACATGCCCTGGCAACTTTCCGGCGGCCAACAACAACGCGTCGCCATCGCCCGCTCCCTCGTCGCAAATCCATCCATCATCCTCGCTGACGAACCCACCGGCAACCTCGATAGCCGCGCCTCTCACATCGTCATGGAAGAACTCCGCGACATCCACTCCCTCGGCAACACCATCATCATGGTCACCCACAACCCCGCTCTCACCACCTACGCCACCCGCGTCATCAACATGCTTGATGGCCAAATCGACACCGACATCAAGACCGTCGCCGACCACGACCTGCCCAAGCCCGGCGACCCCGAAAAAATCGCCGTCCGCGTCCTCCCCCGCAAACCCGCCCCCATTATTTTGCCAAAATCCCCACCCAAACCCGAACCACAGCCAACACCAGTACCAGTACTAAAACCACAACCCGAGCCCAAACCAACGCAAAAACCCGAAACCACCCCCGCCCCAGAAAAAGTCAAACCCACACCCAAACCCAAACCCACCAAGACAACTATCACCGTTAAAGTCAGCGAAACACCCAAAACCACCACCAAAAAAGCTGCTGCTAAAAAACCAGCCAAAAAGCCCGCCAAAAAAACTACCACCAAGCCGCGCAAAAAAACCACCACTAAGAGGAAGAAGTCATGAGCCTACTAATTCGCATCCACCTCCAACTCGCCAATAGCAGCCTCCGTCGCAACCGCGCCCGTTCCTTCCTCACCGCCTTCGGCATCGCCATTGGCATCGCTTCCATCGTTCTCATTCTTTCCCTTGCCGGCGGCATCACTCGCCTCATCTCTACACAAATCGAACGCACCGGCACCGACCTCATCGTCGTTCGCCCCAACTCTGGCAAAGATGCCATCAATAGTATCGTCGACGAACTCACCTCCAGTTCGCAATACCAAAAATCCAATCTCGCCCTCACCGACATTGACGCCATCACCCAACTCGAAAACGTCTCCGCCGTCGCCCCCCTTGCCATCAGCCAAGCCACTATTTCTGGCGACACCAACCATGTCCCATCCGCCACCGTTGTCGCCACCACGCCCGACCTCCCCAAAATCCTCAATCTCCCCCTCAAAAACGGCCAATTCCTCAACTACGCCCTCAAAGACAACACCGCCGTCATCGGCAGTTCCCTTTCCCTCAATTTGTTCGGCACAACTAGCGCAGTCACCAAAACCATCCATTATCTCGACCAAAAATTCATGGTCGTCGGCGTCCTCGATTCCATCAATGACCCCATCAACTTCAATAATATTGACTTCGACACCGCCATGTTCGTCAAAGCCTCATACGTTTCCACTCTGACCGATTTGCAAATCCAACAGATTAACGTCAAAGTCACCGCCACCGACCACGTCAACGACACCGTAACCGCCATCACCGCAGAACTCATCGAGGCCAAATCCGGCGAACAAAACTTCTCTGTTCTTTCTGGCGACAAAATCTCCCATCCCGCCGGTTCACTCTTCGCCATCGTCTCTGGCATGCTCGCACTCGTCGCCTCCATCTCCCTCATTGTCGGCGGCGTCGGCGTTATGAATATCATGCTCGTCTCTGTCTCCGAACGCACCCACGAAATCGGCATCAGAAAAGCCGTCGGCGCCAGCAGCGGCAACATCTTGCTTCAATTCCTCTTTGAATCTATCGTCCTCTCAGTCACGGGTGGCATCTTCGGCTTTGCCCTCGGCTACGCCCTCGCCTTCTTCGTCGCTCTCATCACGCCTTTTGACCCCTTCATCTCCTGGGAAATCATCGGTCTCACCGGTGCTACCTCGTTAACCGTCGGCATCCTCTTCGGTATCTATCCCGCCCTCAAAGCCGCCCGCAAAAACCCCATCGAATCACTCAAATATTACCGCTAGCAAAATCCCCTAAATTACGCCGCCCTACCTGCCCTTAGCTTCGCTTCTTCATTCAGCCTATTTACCCTAAGTCTCTCTACCTGTCTAGCAATCGCCGCATTCGCTCCTGCACGAGTTGTCTTCCCTTATCTCACCCGAGCACCTTGCTGATTTCTAAACACATCTTGTTGATTTCTAAGCGCATTCTGCTGATTCCTAAGTGCATCCTGTCGTCTTCTATCACTAGCCCGCCTAGGCGCTTCGTGCATTTCCTCCTCCACAACCTCTACCATCGGCTCCTCCCCAACAACCTCAGCTTCAATCATAGCCCCACCTCCACCTCCGCTTTGTTCTCCCGCTGCCGCCTCCGCTCTTCGCCTCAACCAGTCTCTCACTTTCAAGCTATCTGGCATAAGCAACTCAATTTGAGAACGTCCATCCAGCCGACTCCTCGCCGCGTCTGACAATCCTCCCCACCAAGCGTCCAGCACATCATCCAAAGCATCTTGCCCCAAGTCATCCATCTCCCCCGCAAGCAACCTTCGGCCCAATCCGCCATAATCCCTCATCAATCGCTCATTCAGTCCCACTTCGGTCGTACTCTCGCCGCCCAAATCTACCAATTCTCGTGACGTCTCCGGCGACCCCCCAGCTGGCACTAATGCAGTACTACCGCCTCGCGGCACAGGACGAGGAATCCCTCTTCTAACCGGCACCATCTGTCCCCCAGTCGGCTCCTCTGGCCTCCCCACCGGCACCAATTCCTGACCCCCACCTCCCCCTCCATCAGGCGGCACATCAGGCGGTGGATTACCCGAACGTCTCCCCCCGCCCCCGCCACCACCGGGCGGCGGATTATCCGCAATCGGCACTAGTCCCCCACCAGGCGGTGGATTATCCGGGGGTAATTCCGGCCCCCGTACCCCTGTTCTTGGCGGATTTTCCGGCGGAGGAGTCGGCCCTTCCGGTCCCCCTTCTGTACGTTCCGGCCCATTCGTCAAATTTCTCCTTCTGAAAATCGGTATCGGTATAAACCCAGGTATCTTCGAAGCCACCGACTCAATTTCCCTCTCAAACCCAGCCACCGTCGTCTTACTCACAGTCTCATATACCTTATTAGTCACGCTCCTAGTCACTTCGTCAGTAAACACCGTGCCGTTACCCAAGCCCCCACCAACCGCCGTCGCCAAAGGAATAATTTGCGTCCTGCCCGCAGCATCCAAGCCACGGTCCACCGCCACCTCAAAGTACTTACCAATAAACTTACCGCTTTCATCAAAACATTGCGCTGCCAACGAGCCCGGCTCCGGAATAAACTCCAACTGCCCATTACTCGTCAAGCGCCCAATAATATCTATTGGCGTACTCTGCGTATCGCCAGTCAACGAAATAAACGCCTTGATATCGCCATTTTGTGCCAAACTACTAAACGGAATCACCTCGCCATTGGGCATCATCGAGCCAGCATCCGTCATGCCCGTCACAATACCAAATCCGCTCTCACTATTCCCCGTATAGTACGCCCTCAGCTCATTACCATCCGAAATCGTGGTTCCATTATTGGCATGGCCAATACGTGTGACTCGCGTACCGTACTGCTCCCCATACTCGCGCGCATTCAGCTCTATCATATCAGTCGTCTCACTCGTCTCGAGCTTAACATTCTTAGTACTACTCTCCGATACTGAAAAGCCCTTCTCTTCCAGCGCCGCCTTCTCCTCAGCACTCAACAAACGGTCATACTGCGCAACCGCTGGTGTTACCCACTCCGTCGCATTCGGATTCTTCAAGCCCAACCATTCCGCCGCCGCTGTCAATGACGCATCCGCGTTATTCTCTAACTTGAATGCATGGTCCGCCAAGCCATAGCTATCCGGACTGAACGCCGCCTGTGTCTCCTGTATCACAAATGGAATTGCCGCCATTGCCGTCATCGTCAGCGCCGTCGTCGCAAATGCCTTCCGTGTTCGCTTCCCTCTCAGTTTTCTAAACGCCGCATCCTTAGCATCAATATCCGCTGCCTCTTGATCCCATCCTCCCGCCTCCTCCAACACCGCAATACCTTCGTCCAAATGGGCGTTCATGTCCGTATTCTCATCCAAGCCCATCATCTCTCGGAGTCTCACCTTAGCTTCCGCCATCGCTACATCCAAGCCCAATCGCTCCTGTCGCCGCGTGTCTTCACTCGAAAAGCTAATCAACGGAATCGTCCCAGCTTCTCTACTACTCATCTGGTCCAGCATCCTTATATTCGCAAGTGCCGCCATAATGGCATTCTCATCCCCACTATCCATCGCCTCATTGAGGCTCGACGTCAAATCCGTCGCGCTCGCCATCTCGTACATCGTCTCAGACATTTCTTGGTCATACTTCGTACTGCCAATTTCCCGTCCCATTTCCATATCCCGCAACATCTGCGCCCTATCACCCGTCACGCGATTTCGCTCCCGCACCGCCGCAACCGTGCCACTCACCGCCACACCCCCCAAGAAGCCGCCCAACCTGCCAATCGACGAAGCCGCGGTATTCCCCAGCCACGCCGCCATACTCACACCACCAGCCAATAACGCCGATGGCACCACGCCATTAGTCTTCCTCTCCAGCCAATTAGTAATTTTGTCCAGCGCATCACGATGCGCCTCACTCTTCAAGCTCTTGTCTGCCTCAGAATGCATCATCCTAAAACCTTCCATCACATTCTCAACGCCGCTATCATGCGCCAAGCGTCCCCTCACCGCCTCAACAATCTTCATGTAATTACCAAAGACTATGTCGCAACCCTCCGCATGCTCGTCGCCATTATCTCGCAACATCGCCTCAATCCGGCCAATCTCATCCTTGAACGAGTCCTCATCCATACTCCCGCGCGCAAACGCCTCAATCGCCGCCTTCGCCGCCTGGGTCGCCGGATGGTCCGGTGGCAACTCTCTGGTATTCATCTTTTCTCGCACTTCATCATATTGCGACAAACTACGGTCAATCAACGCCTGCTCATCATCACTCAAATCCAAGCCCCTCTCTCTACGTCCCCTACCAAAAGCCTGCTGTTCATATTTCTTCAGGTAGTACCCCTTAAACATCTGCCCCTTCCAGATACCCTTCGCAAACTTCGTCAGTATATTCCCCGTGGCCAAATCTTCTCGCAACATCCGCTCCGCCGCATCCTCCGCCATCACCCTCTCGTCCTCGGTATTTTCTACAACCGACAACGTCAAGTCCTCCGGACCTTCCTTTGGTCTCTTGCTCTTCTCCGCCTCCCATTCGTTATACAGCTCCAACAACTCCTCTTCGTTCATGCGCGCGATGTCTTCTGGCTTCAACCCCATTCTTTCTGCAAAAGCCCGACCATCATCTGTGTCAAAAATCTCTCTTCGCAATTTCCCCGCTTTCCATTCTTGATACAGGGCCCACAATTCATCTTCGTCCATATTCTTAATGTCTTCCGGCCTCAACCTACGCTCCTCCGCAAAAGCCCACCCCTCATCAGAACCGAAAAGCTCCCTCATCAAGTGCTCCCTCAAGTCCTCGAGAGTTCTCTCCCTCTCCTTCTCGTCATCGTCCTCTTCCTTATCGTCACCCTCTTCCTCACCATTATTCTCAGGCAACCCCTCCTCCTCCTCTTCGTCACCACCCTCATCGTCTTTCTCTACATCCGCATCATCATCCCCAACCTTCTCCTCGTCGACCGGCTTCCCCTGCTGTTCGTATTCTTCCGCAATAAACTTATCAAACAAATCCCTAAACGCCAGCACACTCATAGCATTCAAATCTTCTGCCGATGTAATGCCATTCGCCCTGCGAAATTCTTCACTTGTATCATAAAGCAGCCCATGCGTCATTGCTTCACGCGTCTTTGAACTCATCTCCGCGGACGGCAAGGCCAGCACCTCGTCTGTCCCTTCAGCCGAAAATTCTTCAGCATCCACCACCCCCGTCACCACTGCCGCCTCAATCGCTTCTTCTCCTATCTCTCGGCTCGCCTCTCTACGTTCTTCTCCCCTCATTTCCAAAAATCGTTCGGCCAACCTCACATACGCCTCCGTCAACCTCACATAATCCTCATGTTGTCGTTCACTTGACTCCAGCTGTCTCCGCAGCTGCTCGTTCAGCTCCCTTTCATGCCTCAGCGCCGCCGTCTCAGCATCCTGTTGCAACTTTTCAATCAGCTGCTTCACAAGCTCCGCATCTAAAGTAACCTTTTCAGAATCCTCCACACCTACCGGCAACTCCTGAGTAGCTCCACTTGGGCCAGCCATTCCTTCACTCATCCCTCCTCCTTACTCACTCGCCTCAAGATACAGGTCTCTAAATCTCATCATCGTTTCAACCGAAACTCTCTGCATATCCACACCGCTCTCCTGCACGAACTTCGTCGCATCTTCGGTTGTAAAATTCTCGTCGTCCAATTTTTCCGACAACTCAATCGCTTTTTCCTCTGGCAACGCATACATCACCGCCCGGTCAATTTCATCCATCAAGCGCTGCGCCAAGTCTCTCTTCAATTCCGCCCGCACCTCATCATCCATCCCCTTGATGCCCTTATCTACCAGCAATTGTTCAACAAACTTATCTACCTCTTCCATTTTCATCCCTCTCTTTTAAAGCTTTTAACCATTACCTAAATCATATCACGCCACCTCCAAAATCACCAACTAATTTTTAATCTGTTATACTGTATTTACTCAGTTTTATGAAAATTTTAGGCATCGAAACCAGTTGTGATGAAACCGCCGCGTCCGTCGTGCAAAACGGCACGCAAATTTTGAGTAACGCCATCGTCTCCCAAATCGACATCCACAAAGCCTACGGCGGCGTCGTTCCCGAAATCGCCGCTCGCTCGCACATCGAAGCCATCCTCCCCGTCATCGACCAGTCCTTAAAGGACGCCCAGCTCGACTGGAACCAAATCGACGCCATCGCCGTCACCCATACCCCTGGACTCCTCGGCTCCCTCCTCATCGGCACCCTCACCGCCCGCACCCTCGCCCTCCTCCACGACAAACCCCTCTACCCCACCCACCACCTCAAATCCCACATCTACGCCAACTGGCTAGATAACAGCGGTAAAAAAGAGAGCGATGCTGAAATAAGCAATTTCAAAGAATATAGCGTTTCTCCGGTCAAAAAGTCTGATTATCCAAGTTCGGAAAATCTGTCTGAGCGAAGCGAGTTATTTTCCGAACTTGACGATAAAAAGACTTTTTTACAAACGCGAGCAAACGGTCGTTCCGAAAAATTGCTAGCGCCGAACTTATTCTTTCCCTCACCTGCTCTTTCCACCGACAACGCCGCCATGGTCGCCGCGGCCGCCTTCTTCGCCAGAGAGGCCGGGCAGCAACCCATCGACCCCTACGAACTCGACATCTCCCCTCGCTCACAAATCGCCTAACTTACCACTTGCGCAAAACGCCCCCTCTTGCTGTATACTGAAAATATGCGAAAACCCGGCGAGGGAAACTACGGCTACGGCCACAAAGATTTTGTCCCCATCATCTTAGGGACAGATATGAACGCCTACGGTATGGCGCGCGCTTTCCACGAGGCTTACGGCATCAAATCACTAGTCATCGGCATCGGCTCACTCCATGACACTGCACACTCAAAAATCATCCACCGCAAAGTCATGCCAGATTTTGACACCCCAAAAGTCTTCACAAAAACCCTCATCGACTTGGCGAAAAAACACCTCCCCCGCCCCACCATCGTCATCAGCTGCAAGGACGAATATTCCCTTCTCCTCATCAAGAACAAAAAACTCCTATCAAAACACATGATTGTCCCCTATATCGACGAGCCGCTGATGAAAAAACTTTGGTACAAAGCCGATTTCTACAAAATGTGCGAAAAACACGGAGTTCCCTGCCCCAAAACCACCGTAGTCAACAAACACGACTACAAAACCCTCCGAGTCAATGTCGATTTCCCCCGCATCATCAAGCCCAGCAACAGCGCCACCTATCTCAAACTTGACTTTCTCGGCAAGAAAAAAGTCTTTACCGCCCAAACTTGGGCCGGCTACGACACCATTCTGCGCAACGTCTACGCCGTCTACGACGAGCCCATGATTGTCCAAGAGGTCATCCCCGGCGATTATTCCAACGAACGCTCCGTCCACGCCTATGTCGGCCGCGACCACAAAGTCAAATTCGTCGTCACTGGCGAAGCACTCGCTGGCGACACTCACCCCCATTTTATCGGTAATCATCTCGGCATCTTGGTCAAGCCAGACGAAGAGCTCACCGCCATTGTCAAAAAATTTCTAGAAAGCGTAAATTACGTCGGCATGGCAAACCTCGATTTCAAATACGACTCCCGCGACGGCAAAATCAAGGCGTTCGAAGTCAATATCCGCCAAGGCCGCAGCAGCTACTACGTCATGGCTGCCGGGTTTAATATCGCGCAGTACTACATTAACGATTGGGTCTATCACCGTAAATCAACCTACGCGCCCGCCACCAAAACTGTCCTCTGGCTCCCTGCCCCCTTCTACGTTCTGCGCCGCTCCGTCAGCCCCGCCACCAAAAAACAAATCGACAAATTACGTAAATCCAAAACCTACGCCTCCACCCTCAAATATCTCTCCGATTACGGCCCAAGTCGCCGATTTTCATTTTTCCGCAACCAAGCGCGCTACCTCATCAATTTCCTTCGCTATCCCCAGCAATAATTAGTCTTTGATTTTCTCCAAGTTAAACAGCGGCTTCTGTTCTTTGCCGCGTATTACTTCCCTAGCCTGCTCCAGCAATCTTTGCAAAGCCACCTCCGAATTCGCCGAGCCAATATGCTCTGTTCGCACCACTTTCCCGCCCTGTTTCCAGCATACCTGCACCCCCGTCGCCCCACTTCCCGTCTTAAATTTCCGTATAAACGCCATACTCGAATTATACGACGAGTTTGGTTTTTTCTACATATCCACAAATGTTTTATCTACTACTTCCCTGTTTATTAGCAACCACTTGACTTAGCATCCCGTTTAGCATACCATGAGTTCAACAAGCCATAACCGGCTTGGGAGAACAAAAAGGTATAACACAAAATAATTCGTACCTACTGTCAAGCATTTCACGTGAAATATACCCGTGTAGTAAAGCTCGTGACCGTATTTCATGTGAAAGTTTGCTGTCCCAAGCTACAACCTTATAAAACAACCGCCTCTGAAAAGAGGCGGTTATATCTTGCCGAATGATTCGGTAATTCAATCAAAACTTATACTTCAAGTACCTCCTCCATTCAACGCCTTCTCCCTCTTTATTGCCAATAGGACTGTGGCTTTTGTGTAAAAAATCGGCTCCTGGCCATCCTTTACCAAGGTCATGTCAACAAACAACCTATCGGCCATTTCCGCCTTTTTCCTAGCATCATCGTCATCGCCGCCATTCTTGTCAACAACTTCCTCATCTCTGAATTCCATAATCTAAAAATCACCTCACCATCTTTAAAATGTGCCTCATGCGCCGCGCGCGTAACCTTATCGCCAAATTATATCATAGATATCCGCAATGTCAATTTGCCAACGCCTCCACAATAACATGCTACAATTAAACCATGAAGTTCAGTAAAGCCTACGAACCCAACCTTTTCGAGCCCGACATTTACGCTCTCTGGGAATCTTCCGATGCCTTCAAGCCAACAGAGCAGGGCACACCTTACGCCATCGACCTCCCACCTCCCAACGCCAACGGCAACCTCCACATCGGCCACGGTCTCACCGTCGCCGTCGAAGACGTTCTCATCCGCTACCACCGACTTATCGGCCATTCCGCTTGGTTCCTCCCCGGTGCCGACCACGCCGGTTTCGAAACCTGGGTCGTATTCGAAAAACACCTCGAGTCCCAAAACGACAGCCGCTTCAACCACAGCAGGGAAGAGCTCTACCAGATGACTTGGGATTTCGTAGAGCAGCAACGCGGCAACATGGAGCTCCAACTCCGTGCCCTAGGCGCCTCGCTAGATTGGTCCACCTTCACTTTCACCCTCGACCCAAAAGTCATTGACACCGCCTACGCCACCTTCAAAAAAATGTGGGATGACGGCCTCATTTACAGAGGTGAAAAAACCGTCAACTTCTGCCCCCAACATCAGACTGCCTTCGCCGACATCGAAGTCGCCCATAAGGAAGAGCAGGGCACACTTTACGACATCGCCTACCCCCTTGCAGACGGTACTGGCGAGGTCATCGTCAGCACCACCCGCCCCGAAACCATGTTTGGCGACACTGCCGTAGCCGTAGACCCAGATGACACTCGCTATCAAAACATAATCGGTCGTAAAGTCAAGCTACCTCTCACCGACCGCGAAATCCCCATTATCGCCGATAATTTCGTCGAGGAATCTTTTGGTACTGGCGTCGTCAAAGTCACCCCCGCCCACGACCACACCGACTTCGAAGTTGGCAAGCGTCACAACCTCCCTCTTATCTCCGTTATCGACGAAGTCGGCAAGCTCACCGCCGCCGCTGGCGCCGATTACGCCACCCTCACCATCCAGCAAGGCCGCGAAAAAGTCCTCAAAGACCTCAAAAACCAAGGCCTCCTCAGAGGACACAAAGAAATCACTCACTCCGTCGCCCATTGCTACAAATGCAACACCGTCCTAGAACCCCTCCTCAAAGAACAATGGTTCATCAAAACCGAACCCCTCGCGCAAAAAGCCATCGCCGCCCTCCGCGCCAATCAAATCAAATTCTACCCCGCATCCAAAAAACAAGTCCTCATCAACTACTTCAAACAGCTCAAAGATTGGAACATCTCCCGCCAAATCCCTTGGGGCATCCCCATCCCCGCCTTCAAATCCAACGCTGGCGACTGGCTCTTTGACACCAACACCGACCAACCCTTCATTATCAAAGAAGGCGTCACCTACTATCGCGACGAAGACACCTTCGACACCTGGTTTTCTAGCGGCCAATGGCCCTACATCACCACCAACCACCTCGAGGGCAAAAGTAACCATTACCCACTATCCGTCATGGAAACCGGCGTGGATATCCTCTTCGCTTGGGTCGCCCGCATGATTATGCTCGGCATCTACCGCACCGGCAAAGTCCCCTTCAAAGACGTCTACCTCCACGGCCTCGTCCTCGACGAACATGGCCAAAAAATGAGCAAAAGCAAAGGCAACGTCATCAACCCCATGGAAATCATCAGCCAGTACGGCTCCGACGCCTTCCGCATCGGCATCCTCAGCTCCCGTTCCGCCGGTCTCCCCCAAGCTTTCTCCGAATCCAAAGTCATCGCCGGCCGCAATCTAGCCAACAAACTCTGGAACATCTCCCGCTTCATCCAACAAATGGTCGACGAATCCTACAATACCGATACTAAAATCACCACCGACAACGCTGGCGAAGACTGGATTTGCCGCGAACTCAGCGAATGCCAAGCCGAGCTCGACAAACTAATAGGGAACTACCGCTTCTCCGAAGCCGTCGAACTCCTCTACGACACCATTTGGAACAAATACGCCGACTGGTTCCTCGAGTCCCAAAAACTCTACAAAAACATCCCTCTCCTCCAAAAAACCCTCCAACACATCCTCATCATGCTTCACCCCTTCGCCCCCTTCGTCACCGAAACCATCTGGCAAACCCTTTCCTGGACCGACGGCTTGCTTATCACCCAGAAATGGCCCAGCGAGCTCGCCTACGACCCTATAACCGCCGAGCAGTTCGAAACCCTTATACTTATCATCTCGACCGTCCGAGGCCACTTACAGCGCCTCCCAGGCGCTCACAAACCCAATCTTTTGTTTGGCAACGACTCGCTCGTCAACGACCACCAAATCCTCATCCAGTTCCTCACCCATGTCCCCGCCGTCATCCCCGACGACACGCCCCAAGGCATGCGCCTCGCCCTCCCCAACCGCGAACTCTACCTCGACGTCGACGCCGACACCTTGCGCCAATATAGAGAAAGCCTCGAGGACAATATCTTGAAACTCGGCGCCGAGATTAACACCTTAGAAGCTCGTCTCAGAAACCCCAATTACTCCAAAAAAGCACCTAAAGAGCTCGTCACCCAAACCCAAAATCAACTCACCGAAAAACAATCCACCCTCGAGCGCCTCAAAAACGAACTTAACTTTATCTAGAAAGGCCAGCCATGTTCAACGACGACTCATATAACCCAGAGAAAAAGCTCAGAGGTGGCGGAGCTGACAAAAACAAAGAGGCTCCCCCCGAAACTCTCGCTGCCACTCGCGACATCAATCCCGCCACCGGAGAAGAATTTTGGTACATCAGGGACGAAAACACCGGCGAAAAAATCCCTATCAACACCAAAGAAGATGAAAACGGTACCACTCGAGAACTCCTTGACGACGGCACCCTCGGCCGCGAAATCGTCCAAAACCCCTTCGACGACAAAGATGCCGTCAACAGCCTCTATGGACAATTCACGCCCGACAACTCGCCACAATCCGCCGCCGAACAATCCCTCCCCGTTGACCAAAGAACCGATATCCGACCCATCTCTCTCGCCACCGAAAACCTACCCGACGACAACTCCGCCGAAGTCTCCCAGGGTCGCGCCAACGAGCTCACCTCCCAAACTACCGAGGTCAATCTTGCCATCACCGACGCCGCCCCCGAAGACGCCAACGCCCCCGAAAAACCCGACGAATTTTCCGAAAAAACCGCCGCCTACCGCGAAAAATTACAAGACAGTCTCGCGACTATCACCGCCAAACTTATGGAAAAAGCCGATACCCTCTCCGGCCTCAACATGCCAGACGCCGCCCAGCTCTTCGCCACTAAAGTCGAGCAAATCCACGCCCTCGTCCAAAGCCAAATCGAAACCGCCGGCTCAGACTATTCCGCCCTCTCCAGCATCCACGGCCAATATTTTGAAGGCCAAGGCGACTCCATCATCAGCCAAGTCGGCTCTATCTTAGACACCGACCCTTCCACCATCAAATTCAATCAAATCCTCTCCCAAGCCACCACCATTCCCGAACTCCCCCATATCGCCGACAAACTCGTCGAAGCCCGCAATAATCTCAAAATCATCAAACTCGAAGAACTCAGAAACGCCAGCTCAGCCGCCGAAGCTAAAGAAATCACCGACCAGCTCGCCGACGCCGAAATCCTCGACCAACCCACTGACGACCAACCCACCGACACCGAAGTCACCGATGGCGCTAATACTCTCCCCACCGCCGCCTAAATCCAGTTATGCTATACTAACACCGTGAACAACATCAAGGTAATCAAGCCTCTCCCCAAAAAACACCGCCCCAAATCTGTCTCCTCGCCCAAAAAACCCACCAAAACCACTAAACCCAAACCCAAACTTGTCGACGATTCCATCCCCGAATACGACCCCGTCAATCACCCCTTCTCTCCAGACGAAACATTCAGAGCCACCCACGGCACAGTTACCCCCAAATCCAACAAAAACAATCCTCTCGTCCAGGGCCTCATCATTATCGCCCTTCTTCTGCCCTTCATCATCCTCGTCACCGTTGTCATTCCCTCCCTCGGCCAATTTTTCCAAGACTTCACCACGCTCAACGATTCCCTCAAGGCTCGACCGGGGTTAACCGAACAAGAGCTCGTCGACCTTTTCCACGAATTCTACCAAAACCGCCTCAACCAAAATTGACAAAACACCTCCAGTATGTTTAAATACCAACATCAGCTACCCTAGGTAGCCATTTTGCACCTTCAAAGTTTGGCTTACTCCTTCGGAAATCGCAATTTGCGCATCAGCACTCCACTCATGCCCAAATTGCGACTTTCCGAAAGGAAAAATTCTGTCGCCCAGAAAGGAAAACCTCACGATGATTACTAGTTCCGGAAGCATAAAAGACGTTTACCATAACAGAGAGAGCAGCCTTTCGCAATCCGCGCTTTATAATGGAATCTACAGATATACCCAAGTCGCCCTTGTCCAAGGCCTAGGCGACGCGCATCGCAGTCACTTCCTGATTGGGGGAATAACTCCCGCCCATACCCTTCCCCATGCCTGGGAAACAGCTGGTCAGTTCGTGTGGAACGAAACCCCTCAGCTTCTAGCAAGTCGCAAAGTCTACTTCCTACTCCACCATCCCGAAATAGCGCTTATTCCCGAAACCAACATAGGTGCCACCCGCGAAGAACAACCAGCCGCTATTCGTCTACCCCTTATCGACATCCGCAATCCATCAGAACACGAGCCTGGATTTTGGCTCATCCTCGCAAGCTCCAGTACTGGCATTCTCACCTTTGCAGACATCATGCTGATTGCAGCATTTGCCATCGGAGTCAACGAAGTAGCCCCAGCATGGGACCTAACCCCTTTCAACACCGACGAACAATACGCCTGGGCCCTCAAATCCGCCGCCCGATTTATCGTCTTCGCCGAGCAACTCAACGCCAACTATAAATCGTCTATCCAAGATGACTCTTGGCACGACTGGATGGACAAGGCAAGAGAACCGTTCTACCCCTCAGATATCATGCAACAAGCGTTTGGCACAATCCAACCCGACGAAATCCAACCCTACCGCCCCTTCCAATCCACCGGCGGCTGGTCCGACGCATACTAAGCCAAACTAATCCAAAATCGCTAGGCCTCACAGCTTGGCGATTTTTTTACCTAAACCACATCCTCCTCATCCACCACCAGCTCAGACAAATCCGGACTCTGCGGATAATTCACCCGCCAAAAATCCATCATCGTCATCAACATCACCTTCATCGCCTCCGCTATCACTGGACTATCAATTATCGTCGCCATCTGCGTCTCCCCAAACGCCATGAAAGCCGTCTTATTCCCAAAAGTTTGCACCGCCACCGGCACCGTAAAAGCATCCTTCGGCATCCACACCCGATGCATCCTCACCTCCTTATCCCTACCACTCTTTGCATTCGCCCTCCCCATCACCGACTCCTGAGTCAGCCCATAAGTATTAAAGCTCGCCTTCGCCACCCTATCCCTAAAATCTTTCCACCAATCTTTCCCCAAATCCACATCTTGCAGCGCCCTCAAAAAATACACGTCCTTATCCACCTTAAACTCCTCCTCGTACACTGCCCGTATCCCCTCAATTCCCATCAACGTCCTCGCACCCGGCATCTCATTCGCTGCATAAAACATATCTATCAAACCACTAATATTCGCTTTCACCATCTGCTCATTCTTTGCCATTGCTCGTCTTCGCTTTTCGGCATATATCTCCAAGTGCATCGGGTTTTTCGCCTGATACACCAACTTTTTGCTAGTGGTCTTCGCTATCAACCCCGCTTTCTCCAACCTATCCAGCACCTGATAAGTATTAGTCCTGGTCTCGCCAGTTATCCCTGCAATCTTCGTCGGTGCCATTGCGCCATTTTTCACCAGCGCCAAATACGTCTTCGCCTGACTCGTACTCAGTCCTGCTCGTTCAATTATTTCCAGTTCCATAACAGCATATTAGCAAATTTTGCACCATTTGTCAAACATATTTTGACAATAATCAGTCCACAATCACCTCTGTAAAATAAACTTCAAACCACAACATAATTGACATATATTGCATTTCGTGTTACAATGCCCGCAGACATTCAGAAACGAGTGTCTTGTATTTTGAAAGACCATTACATAACAGCCGATTAGGTCAGTTCGCTAGCAATTCTAGAAGCTAGCGGTCTGGCCTAATCGAGAGGCCATTATTCGGGTAGTGACACTCATACGTGTCAATGTAGATTGTGCCGCCTGAAAGCACAAATGCATAGCTACTTATATCGTGAGGAGGTGACAGAATGAAAATATTCAACGGCACACCCCACGAAATCAACGTGGTAGTCGGTGCGACGTTTGACTCCGATTTACGCAAGTATATCGGCGGCGACGTTGCGGCTACGCTCCCCAGCGATGGGGCGCTCAACGCCAACATCGACACCATCGAGGTTGCGCCGGTCGACGGAGTTCCGGTCTTCGACAAGAAGATTAACGGATACGACGCTCTTCCCCTAAAAATATTAGGGGCTTATTCTACCGAACGAGAAGCCATCATGCTCGTTGAAAAGCTAGAGGCTCTCCGATATGAGGCTTTGAAAAACCTCAAAAACCACATGAGTCAAGAATTACAGAAAGGAGGCTGCACGCCCGACTATAAAATGAAGGGGGAATCGTCTTATATTCCAGACACGCGCTACCCATACTTCTCTGAAAAAACATTCAAGTACTACGAATTCAGAGAAGATATGGAGTATGAGGAACTCCGACAGCCGCTGCAGATACAAATCGAGCACAGCGCGCAATACTCACGCTTAATCCGTCGGATACACAACATCCCCGTAGACCTATTCATACAGGAGGTGAAGCTTTCGATATAAGAACAAAATCCTCCGACTCCCCATGTATCCATCATGGGCAAAGTCGGGGGATTTTTTATACCCCAAACCCAACCTCCCGCTACAAAACGCTCAACTTTTCCGCAATCCCCGCCATCTCCTCATCTGACAATTCCAGCGTCCGCCCATGTCGCCACTCTGGGTCCAGCGGCATCAAGTGCACATGCGCATGCGGCACATCCGTCCCAATCACCTTCATCATCACCCGCATCCCCATCACATCCTCCATATGCCGCGCCAACTTCCGCACCGTCGCCCACAACGCTGCATAATCCTCGTCCGCCAAATCATACACCTTATCCACCTCCACCTTCGGCACCACCAGCAAATGACCCTTCGACTCCGGATGAATATCCAGAAACGCAAATGTCCGCTCATCCTCATACACCTTATAACTCGGCACCTCCCCCGCAATTATCTTCGCAAAAATACTCGCCACTACTCCTCCTTTTTCCCATCATACCACCCCCCATCCTCCACCTCAAACGGCCAATCCAAAATCCCACCCATATCCCGCACATTCGTATACCCCAAGTCCACCAGCTCCTGCGCCGCCTTAGCACTCCGCCCTCCACTCCGACAATAAACCAAAATCAAAACACCCTTATCTGGCAATTCCACCTCAGCCCTCTCCCCCACCTCATAATCCGGCATCAGCTTAGCGCCCGCCAGTCTCGCCTCTGCAAACTCCTCCTCCGTCCTCACATCCAGCAGCACAAACTCCCCCTCCCCATCCATAATCTCCTTCGCCTCCTCCGGCGAAATTTTTCGCTCATCAACCTCCGAACTGCCATCCACCGCCACAGCCGGCTCACCAACCTCGCCATCCGACCAACTACCACAAGCCCACGTGCCAACCACCAAACACGCCAACACCGCAAAAACCACCAACACTCTCTTCATACCGCCATTATACCACTTCGTCTATGCTACAATTTACAGTGGAAGCGTGGCCGAGTGGTTGAAGGCGCACGACTCGAAATCGTGTAAGCAGCAATGTTTCGGAGGTTCGAATCCTCTCGCTTCCGCCACACTAGACCAACATGAAACGCTTGTATTTATGATTTAGGTGCGGTATAATAGAAACACACAGAAAGCAGTCCCGAACTGGCTCCGTAGGAGCGCTTGACGAAAGTCTAGGGGCTGTTTTTGTTTGTCTCTGTCTGTCCCTCGTACTTGTGGATTACGCCTATACGCCTCTTGATAATCTTCAGATAGTCAGCATGGTCAGATTTTTTGATTTGAGTCGAGCGAAAGATTGACCCTGCTATTAAATCTGCTAACTGTATCAGTATGTTCTCCCTAGAGTCTACATAACGAACGTCTATGATTTTGCGTTCTTTGACATTGGCAGTCTTTCTGAAATAAGCGGTGGCTACTTTAATGTGGTTGGTGCCACCGTGCCCATCTATGCGCACCGAGGCATTCTTAAGTGGCGTTCGAACCAAAAGCTCCCCAATCACACGATTATAGAAATTCTTAGAGCTTGATGCCTCAATCTTTGATTTGTCCACCACCACCGCACTTATTTGGAAGTCAAACTTTGAAACTCGACGGAGAAGTTCTTTGATATAATCTTTTTTCATTTTAGCAAACTTAAACTCTCGCTCATCGCTCCAACCGATAGCACGGCGGTATTTTCGCATAGTAAGAGCGACTTCCTCGGCCACTAGGTCATCCATAAAAATCGCACAAGCAACCACGAAATGAGAGCTGGCCGCACCCTTAAACCCTGGGTCACCCGAATCATCCACAAAAACAAGCTGTTTGCCTTTTGTCATAGAGGTATTATACCGTAATTCCATTCATCAAAAAAACCTCCCCCACTAGGAGTTCCATGGTCAGCTCATCATCTGTCTAGCCAGAGGACAAGCACAGCCCCGCATCAGTGCTATAATACAATCATTGATATAACGAAAAAGGAGCCCCGCATGAAAGAAGTCTTCAACGACATCATCGAAAAAGATGAAAAAATCATCAAGATATTCAAGCCCCAAAAAACCCGCTTCTGGTGGGGAATAATATTGAGCGCATTCTCCGGAACATTTTTCTTTCTACTATGGCTCGGCGGCATGTTTTGGGCCATCCTAACAGATACAGGAACCTCAAACACCTCACTCGTCCCTATAATTATAATCGGCTACCTCATCATCGTCCTTCTGCCCACCCTCATCTTCGGCAACATCGCCTACAAAAACCGCTTTTACGCCTACTCCAACAAGCGCATCCTCATCCGCAGCGGCATCATCGGCGTCGACTACCGCACCCTAGAATACCAAGCGCTCACCGCCACCATGGTCCACGTATCGTTCCTCGACAAAATATTAGGCACAAAAACCGGCACGCTCAACTTTGGCAGCCCCAGCTCACCCGTCGGCATGACATCCGGCGGTAGCAGAGGAGTTATCAGCTCGTACAGCTTCAAAAGCATCGAAAAACCCTACGACACCCTCCGCGAAATCAAAGAATTCATGGACAAAAAATAGTCACTAACTCCCCCATAAAACCCTACTTCTTCTTTCCAAACCACCCCATTATCCCCTTCTTTCCCCTCGCTTGATTCTTCGCCCTATCATCTCCAGTCTCTTCCCAGCCAAGCACCTCCGGCGCAGCATAAGCCGCGCTATCATTTCCTCCTGCAATATTCTCCCTCAGATAAACATCTTCGCGTCTCTCCTCCTCGCTCATCTTCTCGCCCAGCTCAATCTTCGTCGCATTACTCGGCCGCAAATTAATTATCACCAGTCCATCCTCGTCCGCCCTAATCTCCAAATGCTTCCTCGACACCGCCGTACTATAATCAAACCTGTTATCCCCCTGCCTCCCCATCACTACCGACTCTCCTGTCACAATCCCAGCAAACCCCCTATCTTCCTCCCCCTCAAACGTGGCAAAACTATCCATCACCAAATAATCCGCCTTCATCCGTCGCCCCGGAGTAATCTCCCTCACCCCATCATGGCTCTCCGTGTATCTTAAATCATAAATATCCCACCTCATCCCTCCCGCCCCCAATCGCGTCAACAGCCTACCATTTATCTCTGTCCGCTGGGCCGTCTCTTCCGCATTCCACAAATGCTTCCGTTCGCTCAAACGCACCTCTTCATCCGGCGCCAACTCCCGCCACCCCCTCGCCCCCTCTTCATAATTCCCCTTAAAATTTTCGCTCATACTCCCATCCTAACATAAACGCAAAATCAGCCGCTATAAACGACTGATTTTACACATCTGGTATGCCCGATACGATTCGAACGTACGACCTTCAGCTCCGCAAGCTGACGCTCTATCCAACTGAGCTACGGGCACATGTGTGGATAACAAACCGTCGCTATTACACGACGTCTTTTATCCACCTCGAAAAAGTAAACGAACATTGTGAAAACCACAACAATTCGCATTGTAGCACACTTTTCGCCCCTGTGGTATAATTTATCCATGGAAAAAGCCACTAAACAATCGAGCTTAAAACCAAAACTGCAAAAAGCCAAGGCAAAGGTAGCCGCTACCATTCACGGCCAACCCGCCAAGGACCTCAAAATTATCGCTATCACCGGTGATACCGGCAACGACCTCGTTGCCCATTTCATTCACGAAATCCTCACCGTCAACAAAGTCCCCACCGCTCTCATCACCAGTCCCGGCAGCGCCCTCTCAACATTAACTCTCTACCGCTACCTCTCCAAATGCCTTCGCAGCGGCGCCACTCATGTCGTCGTCGAAGTCCCCGCCATCGCCCTCGGCCGACAAGTTTTCCACAACCTCCCCGTCCATATGGCCGTTCTCACCAACACCGCCACTGGCGCTGACGCCGACGACGCCATCGCCCACAAAGCCATGCT
>Ga0099364_10004881_pt1 | contig 20154 bp, 17 predicted proteins | sample TergutTh196P3_FD_73070 | JGI IMG/M metagenome (GOLD analysis project Ga0099364, IMG submission 73070) | Microcerotermes parvus P3 segment gut microbial communities from Pointe-Noire, Republic of the Congo - Th196 P3 | ecosystem: Host-associated > Arthropoda: Insects > Digestive system > Gut ... | reverse complement strand
GCGGCATTTATGATTTATGAATTATGAATTATGAATGCGATTTGGCACAGCGTAAAAAAACCATGAGGAGTGTAGCAACGAATACGTTATCGCAGGAAATGTCAGAGCGGAGCGGCGACGTATTTCCTGCAAAGAGTTTTTTTGAATACTTTTTTTGCTCTCAAAAAAAGTATTGAAAAATAAGACACAAAAAAGATTCTACGGTGTATAAATCATCGAAACGCCGGGACCTAACGGGATTCCGAACAAAATCCAAATGACGAGCAAGAGCGTCCAACCAATCATAAATGCCAACGAATAAGGCATCATACTTGCTATAATCGTTCCGATTCCTGCTTTTTTATCGTATTTTTGGTAATAGACAATAATCAACGCAAAGAAACTCATCATCGGCGAAATAATTCCGGTAAGGCTGTCGCCCACACGATAGGCGGCTTGTGCAAGTTCGGGAGAATAACCCAATAGCATGAATATCGGCACAAATACCGGTCCCATAATCGCCCATTTTGCGGAAGCACTTCCTATAAACAGATTTATAAATGCGGTAAACAACACGAAAAGAATGACCAAAGGAATCAGCCCAATATCGGCGTTTCGTAGGAAATCCGCACCGTTGATGGCTAACAACAACCCCAAATTACTCCAACGAAACCATGCCACAAATTGTGCTGCAAAAAACACCAAAACGAGATATGCCGCAATGGTCTTGAAATTTTCAGTCATGCCGGCGATCACATCCCCACCGCTTTTATATTTTCCAATCGTCAAACCATACACAGCCCCTGCCGAAGCCATAATCAGAAACAAAAACGCTACAATGCCTTTCAAAACAGGCGAATGCAAAATACTTCCGTCGTCGGCACGCAAGAAACCGTTTTCAGGAATCAACCCTGCAAAAATAAGAGCAAACCAAGCCAAGAAAACCCAACCGGCTCTTTTCATGCCTTTCTTTTCCAAATCGGTAGGTTTTTCAATGATTTCAGGAGGCAAGTCGCCTGTGTATTTTCCCAATCGCGGCTCCACCCATCTCACGGTAACAAAAGTCCCTATTATAGCAATAACAAAGGTAGATGCCGCCATAAAAAAGTAATTCGCCGTTGGCAAGACCACATAATCCGGATTCAAAATATGTGCTGCTTCCTGTGTCAATCCTGCCAAAAGAGGGTCGAGACTTGTGATGACGATATTTGCACTGAAACCGCCTGTAACGCCCGCAAATGCTGCGGATAATCCCACAAGCGGATTTCGTCCGACCGAATAAAAAATCACGCCTCCGAGCGGAATAATCAGAATATAACCCAAATCGCCGGCTATGGTTGAAAGAATCGCCGCAAAAACCACCATAAATGTGATGAATTTTGCAGGCGTTTTCACCAACATAGCATTGATGGCTGTTCTAATCAATCCGCTGTGTTCCGCAACGCCAATTCCCAACAACGCAACCATTACAACGCCAAGCGGTGCAAAACTTGTGTAATTGTTGACCATTTGCAGAAGGATTCGTTGAATGCCGTCGCGAGATGCCAAATTAATCACATCAATTTGTTCGCCTGTGGCGGGATGTGTACCACTCCAACCCAAAAGCGAACCGATGAGCGACAAAAAGAGCACCGCTAATGCAAACATCCCAAACAGCAAAGCAGGGTGTGGCAAGGCATTTCCGCCTTTTTCAAGGATATTGAGAAAGCCTTTTTTTGGTGTAGCAGATACGTTTTCCATGGGATTAACCGCCTATCATGTGATAAAACAACGGAGTTCCGGGACCTAACGGAAGTTCCAGCAAAATCCAACCTACAAGAATGACCAGCCATCCGAGGAAAAGGACGAGAGAATACGGTATCATACTCGCCATAATCGTGCCCAATCCGGCTTTTTTGTCGTACTTTTGGCAGTAGACAATAATCAATGCAAAGTAAGGCAACAATGGCGTAATGATATTAGTCGGACTGTCGCCCATACGATAAATCATCTGTGCAAGTTCAGGCGAATAGCCCAAAAGCATGAAAATCGGAACAAATATCGGTGCAAGAAGTGCCCATTTTGCGGAAGCACTACCGATGAACAGATTCAAAAATGCCGTAAAAAACACGAACATGATGGCTAAAGGTATCAAGCCAATGTTGGCACTTGTCAAAGCATCGGCGCCGTTTACAGCAATAATCATACCTAAATTACTCCAACGAAACCACGCCACAAATTGTGCTGCAAAAAACACCAAAACCATATAAGAGGCAAGGGTTTTGTAACTCTCATTCATACCTTTTACCACATCATCGCCTTTCTTGAATGTGCCGACTGTGTAGCCGTACACAATTCCGGCAGTACCTGCCATCACACACAAAATAGCGATAAATCCTCTAAAAACAGGAGATCCGAGAACCGTTCCGTCAAAGCCACGCAAAATACCATTTTCGGGAATCAAGCCTGCAAAAATAAGGGCAAACCAAAACAAGAAAACCCAACCTGCTCTTTTCAAGCCTTTTCGCTCTAAATCCGTAGGTTTAACAACCGGTTCTTGCGGTACATCGCCGTTGTATTTTCCTAAACGAGGCTCAATCCATTTGGTTGTAACCAACGTACACGACACCACAACAAAAAGCATGGAGAATGCCATGAAATAGTAGTTTGCTGTAGGCAATACTTCGTAGAGCGGGTCGATAATACGTGCGGCTTCGGTCGAAATTCCTGCCAAAAGAGCATCGTTGGTCGTGATCAAGATATTTGCGGCAAAACCACCACTCACACCTGCAAAAGCCGCGGCAATACCGGCAATCGGATTTCGTCCCAACGAGTGAAAAATAACACCCGCCAGCGGAATAATCAGAATGTATCCGATGTCAGATGCCACATTCGATAATTTCGCTACAAATACCACCATCGCGGTGATCATATACGCCGGAGTTTTTAGCAACATCGCATTGAGAGCGGTTTTGATCAATCCGCTGACTTCGGCGATACCAAGCCCTAACATGGCTACGAGTACAACACCAAGCGGTGCGAAACTCGTGAAATTGGTGATCATTTCAAGGATAATGCGATGAAGACCTTGTCGTGAGAGCAAGTTGACGGTTTCAACCTGTTCGTTTGTGGCAGGGTTCACACCACCCCACCCCAAGAGTGAGCCGATGAGCGATAAAAAGAGTACAAAAAGTGCCAAGATTCCGAACAATAACGTCGGGTTTGGTAAGGCATTTCCACCTTTTTCTACGAGATAGAAAAAACCTTTTTTCGGTTTTTCAACAGTGTTTTCCATATTGGGTTTTTTTGATTTGTTTAATTTTTGGGTACAAAGGTACGAAAAAAAAACGAATTTGCAAAATCGGTTTTCTTATTGAAAACCAAAAAAATTTCATTGCCATATCAAAAAAAATTCGTATCTTTGCAAAATCTATATACATCAAAGATATGACTGAAGATACAAACCTCACTACACCAAACACGGAACAACCCGAATATAACACCCTCGACGAACGCCCGATTATCAAGGAGGACAACAAATACAACACGCGCGGATGTTGTTGTATGCCTGTGCTGGAAGACCTATCACGCGAACGGCAAATGTGTTGCTGTGCAAAATTGGCAACCTTCGATTGGACTAAGGGATTGACGAAAGACGAAAATGTTTCCAAATACAATGTCATCGAAGTTCGTTTCAAAAATTCACACAAAGATTTTTACAAAAGTGATGATGCGACTATGGTTTTGGAAGTTGGAGACATTGTGGCTGTGGAGGCTCCGACCGGACATGATGTTGGAATTATCACGTTGACCGGTCCTGCTGCACATTTGCAATATCGTAAACGTCAGAATGTTTTGCCGATTGAAGAATTGCGAAAAGTATTGCGAAAAGCCCGTCAGAACGATGTCGACAAGTGGAATAAAACCATTGATTTGGAAAAAGACACGCAAGTCAGAGCACGAAAAATTGCCAACGATATGGGCTTGAAAATGAAAATCAACGATGTCGAATATCAAGGCGACGGTAGTAAAGCAACGTTTTTTTATACTGCCGATGACAGGGTAGATTTTCGACAACTTATCAAAGTTTATGCCGAAGAATTTCGAGTGAGAATCGAGATGCGACAAATTGGAGCAAGGCAAGAGGCGATGCACCTTGGAGGCATCGGTTCGTGCGGAAGAGAATTGTGTTGCGTTACGTTTTTGAGTAATTTTCACACGGTTTCGACACAGACAGCACGTGTGCAACAATTGTCGTTGAATCCTCAAAAGTTGGCGGGACAATGTGGCAAATTAAAATGCTGTTTGAACTACGAATACGAGATGTATAAAGAGGCAGCAAAAGATTTTCCCGATCCCGAAATTCCGTTGTTTTTCCGAAAAGGGAAAGCCGTTTGGCATAAAACCGATGTGTTTGCACGAACGCTGTATTATGCGTATGTCAACGAACCCGGCGAATTGATAGGACTTTCCGTTGAAGCGGTTCATGAAATTATTAAACTCAATCAACAAAAAGATTTTCCGGAAAATTTAGAACAATTTTCTGCAAAAGAACGAGCCAAAATACTTCCGAACAGCGAACTCAACGGGGCTGATGATGAATCGAACGAGTATTTCGACAACGTTGTCGGACAAGACGATTTAACCCGTTTCGACAAGAAAAAATCACGTCCTCAACATTCGCAACACCAACGTTCGCAACGAGACGGTAAATCTCGCCAACATTCGGAAAACTCACGTTCGAATAATTCGCAACAACGTTCGGAAAGACCCGCCCAACGCCCTGTTCGTGAAATTTCAAAACCCATTTTGAAACCCAAAACCAATCCCAATGCGTAAATTAATTAGTGTTTTATTTGGCATTTTTCTTGTGTCCTGTTCGTTAGCCGATCAGGCCGTGTTGTCCGAATCCGTAGCGATTCCGGAGACAGGCTGGACTATGGAAAATCCCATTCAAATCAATGCAAAAATTAAGGATACTTCGCAACTTTACGATGTGTACATCATGTTGCGACACAACACGGATTACGAGTGGATAAACTTATTTTTGTTTTTGAAAACCTATTATCCCAATCAAGAATTTTCGCGTGATACGTTGGAATGCTTTTTGTCTGACGAAACCGGACGCTGGTTTGGCAAAGGTTCTTCTGTAAAAGATCACACGATGTTATTCAAAAGTAACGTGAAATTCCCGCAAGAAGGGCATTATCAGTTCGAATTTGTACAAGGTATGCGAACAGAAAATCTACAAAATATCATGGATTTAGGAATGAAAATTGTACCATCAAAAACGAAATTATGAGTCTAACTAAAAAAATGTGGCTGTGGTTTGCCGGATTCTGGGCTTTTGTAATTCTGATTTTTACCGGAATTTCATTAGGATTATTCGGATTTATGCCTTCATTTGAGGAATTGGAAAATCCGCAAAAGAATTTGGCTTCTGAAATTATTTCCGGCGATGGCAAACTCTTAGGGACGTATTTCATTGAAAACCGCACCAATGTACACTATTCACAGCTTTCACCACATTTAGTAGAAGCCTTGATTGCGACAGAAGATTTTCGATTTTACAACCATGCGGGTATTGATGTTCGAGCGTTGGCACGTGTGCTCGGTAAAACCGTGATTGGTCAAAAAAGTGGAGCAGGCGGAGGAAGTACAATCACCCAACAATTAGCCAAAAATTTATTTCCAAGACAACGTCAAAACAAGATTGCCGTAGCGTTTCGGAAGTTGAAAGAATGGGTCATCGCAGCCAAACTCGAACGCAATTATACCAAAGAAGAAATCATCGCCATGTATTTCAATACGGTGGATTTCGGCAACAATTCGTTTGGTATCAAAACTGCTGCCAACACGTATTTCGGAACGACACAAGATTCGTTGAAAATCGAAGAATCCGCATTGTTAGTGGGAATGCTTAAAGCACCATCATTTTACAGTCCGCTCAGAAATCCCGAACGTGCAACACATCGCAGAGAAGTTGTGCTCGACCAAATGCGAAAAGCGGGATTTATCACGAAAGAAGTATACGACAGCGTTCGTCAACTTCCGTTGGATATGTCGAGATTCCGACAACAAGATCATCGAGCAGGTTTGGCAACCTATTTTCGGGAGTATTTGCGTGTGTATTTGACGGAATGGTTTGAAGAAAATCCCAAGCCGGATGGCACGAAATACAACCTTTACAGAGATGGTTTGAAAATTTATGTTACCATAGATTCTCGAATGCAACGCTATGCTGAAGAAGCGGTCGCCGAACATATCGGAAAAGATTTGCAGCCCGCTTTTTATACCTCTCAACAGCATTTGAGAAATCCGCCGTTTAGCAACAATGTTTCAAAAGATGATATAGAGCGTGTTTTGACACAAGCCATGCGACAATCCGAGCGTTATCGCACACTGAAAGATGATGGTGTTTCAAATTCAGAGATTGACAAAATTTTCAAAACACCTGTGGAAATGCGGATTTTCACGTGGCAAGGTATGAAAGATACCGTTATGAGTCCGTGGGATTCGTTGTTATATTACAAATGGTTTTTACATACCGGAATGATGTCAATCGAGCCACAGACGGGGCATGTGAAGGCTTACGTCGGAGGAATCAACTACGATTTTTTTCAATTTGATAATGTAACGGGCAGTCGTCGTCAAGTGGGCTCAACGTTCAAACCATTTGTGTATACAATGGCTATGGCGGATGGCGATTCGCCTTGCACTGAAGTTCCGAATGTGCAAGTGTGTGTGGAACAACCTCGATTACCCGATTGGTGTCCGAAAAATTCCACCAATACAAAGGAAGGGGAAATGGTTACGCTGAAATGGGCTTTGGCAAATTCGGTAAATTATATTTCTGCCTATTTGATTAAACGATTTTCTCCGCAATCGGTTGTTAATTTGGTTCGTAAAATGGGCGTCGAAAGTCCGATAGAAGCTGTCCCTGCGATATGTTTAGGCAGTTGCGATTTGACGGTTGCCGAAATGGTTGGAGCCATGGCAACGTACGCCAATAAAGGAATTTTTGTGAAACCGCTATTCATTACAACCATTGAAGACCGCAATGGCGTAGTGATACATCGTTTCGTTCCCGAACAACGAGAAGCGATGAGCGAGCGAACAGCCTATCTGACAACTCGATTAATGCAAGGTGCAGTTGATGGTGGAACAGCAGGACGTTTGCGTGGCAGATACGGTATCACAGCACCGGTTGCCGGAAAAACAGGAACCACACAAAACAACTCCGATGGCTGGTTTATGGGCTTGACTCCGCAGTTGGTTACAGGTGTTTGGGTTGGCGGAGAAGTGCGTTCGATTCACTTTCAAAGTACATTTTATGGACAAGGTGCCAACATGGCTTTACCGATTTGGGCATTGTACATGAAACGTGTGTATAACGATAGAAGTATCAACTTGTATCAAGGAGATTTCGAACGTCCAAAAGGGATTGGTGCGAACGATTTTGATTGCGACAGAGTGGAAAGAAATACCGAACATCGTTTCGATGATGAGTTTTAGAAATTAGATTTACAAAACTATGGAATTGTTGAAAATCAAACCTAAAAAAACAGCAAAAAAAGCTGTGAAAAAGAAAAAAAAGCCTAAAAGTGTAAAGTATAGTATTACACTTTCGAATGCTGAAAACGCACTGTTGGCAAAGGTTTGCAAAAGAGACGGTACAACTTCGGGCAGACTGATTAAATCTGTTCTTCACAATTATCTGAAAGAACGTTCATCAAAAATCAATGATGAAATCCCCGAAAATCAATTGAATTTATTCAAAAATCCGAAACCGATTCAATTCGAAATCGGCAATTAACTCAAGATGCGTTTCAATAATTCGTTTCTCAATGTTTTTCTGTCAAAACGCTCGCATTCGTCAACAGAATCCACACGTTGTTCGGTGTAATTCATTTGTTGCAACAATTCGGGAGCACGTCGCATTCCCTCGCCAATGTTGATTAACACGACATCGCCGTTTTGGATATTGTTTGTTGATAACGCTTTGATGTAACCCAATGCTGCTGTTGCTGCCGCCGGACCTATTGCTACGACTGTCTCGTAGGCAATGTAACGCGTGATATCCACCAACTTCGATTCTTGAACTTCCAACATATCGCCGTTGGATTTTTTGACTAAATTTGCAATGATTGGAAAGGTTCCCGGATTGCCTGTAGCCAGCGTCGGAACTTGTGTTACAGGAGATTCTAAAATCGGATAATCACTTTCCCAACCTTCGGCAAAATGATTCTTTTTCGCTCTTTCCCAACCTTGAACCATCGGCGAACAACCGTCCGGTTGAATCATTAAAAATCGCGGATATTTTTCAACTAAATTCAAATGTTCGATTTCTCTAAGAGCCTTGTCAATAGCGATAGGACCTGTTCCTCCACTCAATGCTTGAATGTAGACAGTCGGGAATTTTTCCAAATCTCTCAGCCATTCAAAAACCATCGTGCGTTTGGCTTCCACACGAAGCGGATCAGCGTTTCCGCCTGTCATCAAAATACCATATTTTTGGGCGTAATCGGCAGCCACTTTTTTGGCTTGATGATAATCGTTGTTCACTCGGAAAACCTTTTGTCCGTAGCAACTCACGCCTGCACCATTCAACACTAACGCATCTTGCGGAATAAATGCCGTGAGCGAAATACCTGCTTTTGCCATGTAATATGCAAATGTATTCGCAACATTTCCGGTACTTGCAACGATATATTCCGAAATTCCGGATTCTTTCAAAACGCTTGCTGCAAGCGAGCCTCCATTGTCTTTGAATGTTCCGGTTGCATAATGTTCGTCGTTGCGATACGCACGAACTTCACAGTCAATTCCAAAATGTTCTTTTGCCAAATCCTCTAAAAACGCCCATCTATCTAATGAAAGCGGAACTTCAGGCGTAGAAACGATATTCTTTTTTTCATTCACAGGCAAAAAATCGAAGTAATGCCAAAAACTGAAATCTGTTCTGTCTTTCGCGTGTATCAAGTCTTTTAGCGTTTCGTAATTCACATTGTAAATCGCTTCTACACGATTTTTCCGACAGATCGGACACACTTGTTTAACTTCAAACCATGCCTTAAAACTGTTAAACTCCTTACCACATGTGGTACATTTCAAAATAAATTTTGCCATAAACTTTTTGGTTATCTAAATGCAGTTCGTCCGTTTTGTGCCAACGAATCCAAAGCATATCTTCTTGACATAATCGCACCACCCATCACGTTGAAATCCCATCTGAACGGGCGTTCCATCCATTGTTTAACATCCATAATAATCGGGTCAACAGTGGTAACAGTGTGCGATTCGACTGTAAAACTTCTTGGTACTGAAACGAAAAAATGCTTGTGAAATTTTTCAATAATGGTATCTATTCTGATAATGGAATCTCTTACTTGGGTTGTTACTCTAATACCGTAAATCGTATCAATTCTGGTAATTTCTTCCAAAGCTCCCAAATGCAAATTAAACGGAGTGTTGGTAACATCGTCTGCGTTTTTCCATTTGCCGTCAATTTTCATGTAATGGTAGCCACCGCCCATATTTACAGGCCAATCCATATCTTTTTCCGGCGAATTTGCAAATAAATTCGATTTATTATTGTTGGCATCCAAGCCAAACGTAAATCGGATTTCATTGTAGCTTCCTACCGGAATTTGATAAGTCAGAAGCATCACCGAATAGTTGGTATCATTGGTGATATAATGAATGTTTGGATGCTGGACATTGAGTGTCGAAGATCCGGAAATTCTTAGATTTGAAATGAAATACTCCAATCGGTCGAATGTAAGTATATTTCCTGCTTCGTTGATATACTGCGTGGTTCCATCAATTTGGATGGGGGTATTTTCTTGGTTGTCTTGATAATCCCAATAATGTTCAAAAGATAATCGAACATAACCATATTCGTTGTTGCCATCTTTACAGGAAACAAATAAGATTAAAAAAACGCTGAACGTGATGAAAATTTTGTGCATTTTGAAGTTTATTTAAGTAAAAATTCGATGTTAGAGCCTAATGGATATTCTTTGATTTCTTGTCCGAATTTGAAGACACGCATATTTTTTTCACGTCCAACCAATTCGATTTTGTCGCCCTTTATCACGAGTGCAGTTGCCTCGCGAAGTCCGGCTACGTAGGTATTTGGATTAATCACCATAAATTCTTTGATACGATCTTCGCGTGTTTCTCCGCCGTGTCCGGTCGGATGTGCATCTAAATAATGCGGATTGATTTGAAACGGAATCAAGTTCATGGCGTTGAAACTTTCGGGTTCAATAATCGGCATATCGTTTGTGGTTTTAATCGTTGGACAAGCCAAATTCGAACCTGCACTCCAGCCCATGTAAGGCGTACCCGACAAGGCTTTTTCACGCATCACATCAAGAATATCTTGCTTGTAACATTCGGCTAACAAATTCCAGGTGCTACCACCGTTGACAACGATACATTCCGCATTCTTAACGGCTTCCACAGGATTTGGATATTGATGAATCGATGAAATTTCAACATCAAATTCAGCATAAATTTCTTTCACTTTGGACGTAAGATCGTCCCAACTGACCGTCACACCTGCAAAAGGAATAAGCAAAGCCGTTTTTACATGGTTTTCCTTACACCAATTTGCAATTAATTCCTTACACCAACCCAAGTACGGTTCACCGGGATTTGTCGAGTTACTGATAAGCAAAAGATTTCTCATATCAAATTTTTCCACAAAGATACAAAAAAAAAACGAGATAACAAAGAAAAGGGAAAAAACAAATGGAATATGTTTATCACGTTATCAAACGCTTAGTCAATTCCGAAGCGTGCAAAAATTCAATTAATTCCAGATTATGACTTTCGATAATACTATGTTTATTGCCTTTCCACCAAAGATTTCCTTGGTAAACAAACGCAACATTATCGCCGATTTGCAACACCGAATTCATGTCGTGAGTATTGATAATCGTAGTCATGTTGTATTCTTTCGTAATTTCGGAAATCAATTCGTCAATCACCGCAGCGGTGCGTGGGTCTAAGCCGGCATTGGGTTCGTCGCAAAACAAATATCTCGGATTATTCGCAATCGCTCTCGCAATCGCAACTCGTTTTTTCATTCCACCGCTCAATTCAGAAGGGTAAAGTTTATTAGTGTTTTCAAGGTTTACACGACAAAGACAAAAGTTTGCTCGCTCAATTTTTTCTTCTGAAGTTTTGTTGGTGTACATGTCCAACGGAAATATGACATTCTCTTCAACGGTTAGAGAATCAAACAAAGCACCGCCTTGAAATACCATGCCGATATCCTGACGAATCGTTGCTTGTTCGTGCTCGTTCATCGAAACTAAATCACGTCCATCGAATAAAATTTCGCCTTGTTGTGGTTTCTCCAATCCAACCAAACACTTCATCAATACAGTCTTTCCGGAGCCACTCAATCCAATGACCAAATTATTTTCTCCGGCTTTGAAATCCGCAGAGATATTGTGTAATACAACTTTTTCGCCAAACGATTTATATAAATTTTTAACTGAAATCATCCTAACATTAATTGAGTAATTACAAGGTTTACAGCGATAATCATGATACTACTTTGTACAACGGCTTTGGTGCTTGCACGTCCGACTTCCAACGCTCCACCTTGCGTGAAATAGCCGTAGAATGCGGAAATCGTGGTGATAAGATAAGCAAAAATTACAGTTTTTAGCAACGCATAAAACAAATCAAATGTACGAAAATCAAATTGCAAACCGTAAACAAATTCGTACGAACTCATCATTCCCGTAGCAATTCCAACAAAATATCCGCCCCAAATTGCAAAACCGATACTAACCATAATCAAAATCGGATGAAAAAACATACATGCTATCACTTTGGGAAGTACCAAATAATTTGCCGGATTTATACCCATAACTTCGAGTGCATCAATTTGCTCTGTTACACGCATCGTGCCGATTTCAGACGAAATTCGTGAGCCAACTTTTCCTGCTAAAATCAAACTGATAATCGTTGGCGAAAATTCCAAAATAATGGTTTGTCGTGTGATAAAACCAATTGTGTAAAGTGGCAACCACGGACTGTCTGTGTTGAAATTCAACTGAATGGTGAGGGCTGCTCCCATGAAAATCGAGAGTAAAACCACAATTGGCAAAGAGTCCATTCCCAATCGCCAAATTTCTGAAAACACTTGTCGCCAAAAGAGTTTCCGACGAGGAGGTCGCGAAAAAACGTCCTTGTGAAATAGAAAATATAGACCGATGGTTTTTAACATAATTTGCAAAGATACGAAAAAAAAACAAAATTCAAAAAAAATTCGTATCTTTGCAAAAAAAATGTGTTATGAACCAAACTTCAAGAGACGGATTTAGTAGCCGATTTGGTATTTTTGCGGCAGTGATTGGCTCTGCCATCGGATTGGGAAACATTTGGCGATTTCCCTACATGGTGGGCGAAAACGGCGGGGCAGCGTTTTTAATCGTTTACTGTGCTTTTGTTTTGATTATCGGTATTCCCGCTATGCTTTCGGAATTTATTATCGGACGTAGAGGACAAGGTAATTCTTACCGTTCGTTCAAACAGTTAGCACCCCAAAAACCTTGGTATTGGATTGGATTGGTGGGTATTTTTGCAGCATTTATTATTCTCACATTTTATAGTGTAATTACCGGCTGGACACTGGAATACGTGGCTATTGCTCTGAAAGATGTGTTTTCGTCGTCTACCGTTGTGCAAGATCCTGCACAAGTTTTCGAGCATTTTCACACACAAGCCTTAAAACCTTTGATTTGGCAAATTGTTACCATGTTGATTTCAGCGATAGTTATCATGTTGGGCGTTCGGAAAGGGATTGAAAGTTCTGCAAAGATATTGATGCCGTTGCTTTTTATTTGTCTTGCTATTTTGGCTGTAAAAACCTTGACATTGCCCGGTTCTGTGGAAGGTTTGAGATTTTTATTTAGTCCCGATTTTTCGAAAATAAATTCAGGTGTTATACTGAAAGCACTCGGACAAGCCGTATTTTCACTGAGTGTCGGCATGGGCTGTCTAATCACGTATGGCTCGTATATCCGAAAAGATGTGAATATGTCGCGAACAGCATTTTCGGTTGCAATAGCCGATTTGCTGATTGCCGTTTTGGCGGGAATTGTTATTTTTCCGGCACTATTTTCGTTTGGCATGGCTCCCGAACAAGGTCCGGGATTAGTGTTTGTCGTGTTTCCGGGGATATTTCAACAAATGATCGGGGGTGTTTATTTTGCGTTGTTGTTTTTTATGTTGGTTGCCATTGCAGGGATTACGTCGATTATCTCTTTGCTCGAAGTTATTGTAGTGTATTTTGTTGAGGAATTTAAGTTGAAACGAGTTTTCGCGACGCTTGTTGCCGCAACGCTTGCGTGTGGTTTGGGGGCATTCTCAACACTTTCGTTCGGACCGTTGAAACACGTCAAAATTTTCAATCAAAGTATCTTTGACAACAGCGATTTCTTGGCGTCGAACATCTTACTGCCTTTGGGGGCGTTTTTCGTTGTGGTGTTCTTAGGTTGGTTCTACGATATCAACCAAATCAAAGACGAACTCGGCAATCAAGGAACACTCAAAATGCGTTTGTTTCCGGTGTTTATGTTCATCATTCGTTATGTTGCACCAATTGCGATTTTGTTAGTTTTTCTGAAAGGATTGAACATATTTTAGAAACAAGTCAGATTTTTTTTTGAAACAATTCAAAAAAAATTCGTACCTTTGCAAAAAAATAAACGATGAACACTCAAATCTTTGAACAAATCCGCCAACTGAAACGGCAAATTATGCCGAACGAAAAGGTTATTTTGTTTGGTTCGCAGGCACGTGGGGATGCACATCCTAACAGTGATTGGGATTTATTGGTGTTGCTTAATAAGCCGAAAGAGGAACTATCGGACTATGAAAATTTTGCCTACCCTTTTGTCGAATTTGGTTGCTATAATGGGGCAGATATTAATCCCAAATTATACACAAAAACAGAATGGGAGCAAGGTAAAGCATTTCCTTTTTACAAGAATGTTATGCGTGAGGGGATCGAAATTAACTAATGCAATACGATCATGAAATTAAATCAAACCGATAGAGAAATAGTCGTAAAAAACAGTTTGGATAACGCAAAAAGAATATATGCTGAAATCCCTATTCTTGTTGAAAATAAACTATACGGAACTGCTGCCGGCAGATTGTACTATGCTTGCTATCATGCTGTATCTGCGTTGCTTATCAACGATAATTGGACAGCAACAACCCATAACGGAAAGATTGCTTTATTGAATCAACAGTACGTGGATAAGGGGAAAATCGACAAGTCAATCAGTGTTGCTTTTAGCCAAATGGGGAGTTTTCGTGATATGAACGATTATGGTGATTGGACAAAGGTTAAAGATGAAAAAATTATTTCTCTAATTGAACCCGCCGGCAATCTTATCAATTCGATAGAAAAACTAATTTCGGAAACGAAACAAATAATCACAAACTAATTACAAAATCGCCTATGACAAAAACCTAATGTGCAAGAACGCACATTGAAACACATATATAAAATAGCGGTTGCTAATCTTGTTTATTGAAATTTCGACACTTCAAAATGAACACAAGAGTAGGTAAACGCCTTAACGGGCTTACTTATTTGTGTTCATGGGTCGTCGAAAACCTCAATAAACGGATTTGAAAGTCCGTTTTTTTTATTGCCAAAAAATTGAAATTTAAACCAAAATACTTATGAAAAAAATCACCCTAATCTTTATCCTCATCGCAGCTTTTGCGAGCAAAAGTTTTGCTTATTGTCCGATTCCGCAATGGTGTCCATCTGCACCTTTGGATCAGAACATTAACTTGGGCAATTCTATTACTCGTATTGATTTTCCTACAGTTATTGGTGCAACGCTTGTTGTTGAGTGGTGGACGGATTTGACGCGTTCCACTCCTTTAGTCACTCCTCCTCCCGGCATTATTGTGTCCGGCACTACTTCGTCCAACAATCGGGAATATCAGTTTCCTGTTGCCATCTACGGCACGCCCAACACCGCCGGCACGTATCACTACACGGTGAGTAATCTTTGCGGACATGTTGCCCTTAGCGGAACGATCCGTGTGGGAACGCCAACCTCGATCACCACCCAACCTGTTGGGCAAACCGTGTGCTTAAACGACCCGTTAGCCCTCTCGGTAACGGCATCCGGCACAAACTTAGCCTATATCTGGGAGCAAAGTCCGACCTCTAACCCTGCAGATTTTGAGCCTGCTCCGGGAACCAACAACGGAGCCTCTTATACCGTGAACACCGCAACAGCAGGCACATTTTACTATAGAGTAACCGTTATGGGATTCACAGTTGTAGAAAGTAGTATTGTGCAAGTGATCGTTAGCGGTGGTGCACCCACCATTGGCACAGTTACACCAACAGACGACCGATCTACTCCACAAAACACTGCATTTAATCCTTTGCTCACAACTACGCCCGAGCCCACAGGCATGCCACCGATTAGCATTCAGTGGTATTCAAACACCACAGCAAGTACCACAGGCGGAACAAATTTGGGTTCAGCCAATGGTGCACAAAGCAATTCGTTTACGCCACCCAATGCTACGGTGAACTTGAACGGCGTATACTACTACGCCGTTGCAACCGACGGTTGCGGTAGAACAGCAACTACAGCCAACACCAGTGGTAAGCATATCGTGGTTCCTGCTTGTACCTCGTATGCAGGTGCAATGGGGGTAGAAGCCTGCACAGGTACGATCGGTGTTGATCCGGGTACGGTAAGTTGGGGAGGCTCTATCAATATCGAAACGCACGCTCGGACGATTTCCGGTAATGGGATTACGCAAGTTTGGTCGGGGGATGTAAGCACGACCGGTTGTAATAAAACGGATTTTAATAGTAGTTATGTAGACGGCGATTGTCGTAATGCCATCAACGGTTTCAACGGTCATTACTTCTCTTGGTGTTATATGATGCGTCATGCTACCACGCTGTGTCCGACACCTTGGCGTGTGCCCAGTTGTCAGGATTTTGTGAATTTGGATGTGGCTTTGGGTGGCACTGGTGAAAACCGCAATGTAGGCTCCGGTGAGAATGGTTGGACGGGGACAGGGACTGATCAAAAATATACCGGCACAGCCACCGGAACTTGGGGGGGGAGCTTCCGCTGGACGGGGCAAACGAGTGATTTCATCACAGGTACTGCTACTACTACTACTTTCTACTGGTCGGCTACGCATGCTACGGTTGAATGGGGGTGGACCCTGCTTTTCGAGGCGAGCCATGTCTGGCCACAGAATGGCGTAAGCTCTCACAGGCCCAACGGGCTTGCTTTGCGGTGTGTGAAGGATAATTAGGTTGAACTGTGATTTTCCTCATCCCGTACAATAAACCCAATCGGTCGTCTGTTTTCGTAAAGTTTTTTCTGTGTGGTCAACTCCTCTAATGCATAGAAAACCTCGGAAAAATTGCTATCCGTGCTTTTCATAAATTCGTCTAATCGAGTGCTGAGTTCCGCATAATTCAGGGCATATTGTCGCAATGCAATGAATGCTCGCATGATGGCGATGTTCACCGAAATCGCCCTATCACTGTTCAGTATCCCGGAAAGCATAGCAATGCCTTGTTCTGTGAAAGCATAAGGAGGATATTTCCTATGTTGTCCACGTTTGCTCTTTAAGGTTTCAAAATGAAACCTTAAAGAAGGATTCCCCTCATTTACAAATGGTTGCTCGTATCTTGAGGTGCCAATTTGGCACCTCAAAATTGCATCGTACTCTTTTTTATCGAGTTGAAACATGAAATCTGCAGGGAATCGTTTTTGATTTCGTTTCACAGCAAGATTAAGTTGTTTTGTTTCAACGCCGTAAAGTTCGGCAAGGTCATAGTCCATCATCATGCGTAAACCTCTGATTTTGTAGATTTTTTGAGATACAAGTTCGATGATTTGGGGTTGAACGATTTGAATGTTTGTTTCCATAATTTTCGAGTTTTTCGTTAATAAATTTTTCTATTCACTATTCACTAATCACTATTCACTGGGCGAGGCATGCCTCGCCCCTACATATATAACGCTCGACCCCCTGATTTTCGTATAAAAAATTTGTTAAAAAGTGTTAAAATGTTGAAAACTTTCGCAAATTGTTAATAAACCCACGAAAAATAGTGATTAGTGAATAGTAGTGGCATGCCACGCCTCGCCACTACATTTTTACTAAAAACTTTGTGAATTCGAAAAAAAATCGTACCTTTGCACTCCTATATATGAAAAATATCAGAAATTTTTGCATTATCGCCCACATTGACCATGGGAAAAGCACGTTGGCAGACCGTTTGCTGGAATATACCGGCACTATTTCGGAGCGTGATATGAAGTCGCAAGTGCTCGACAGTATGGATTTAGAGCAAGAAAGAGGCATCACGATAAAAAGTCATGCCATTCAAATGAAACATATTCACAACGGCGAAAAATATCTGCTCAATCTCATCGACACGCCGGGGCACGTAGATTTTTCTTACGAGGTATCTCGCTCGATTGCCGCTTGTGAAGGGGCTTTGCTGATTGTTGATGCAACGCAAGGTATTCAAGCACAAACAATTTCTAACCTCTATTTGGCATTGGAAAACGACTTGGAAATTATTCCTGTTCTAAACAAAATGGATTTGGACAATGCAATGCCCGAAGAAGTGAAAGATCAAATCGTGGATTTGGTAGGCTGTAAACGTGAGGATATTTTAGCTGCAAGCGGCAAAACAGGTTTGGGTATTCCCGAACTTTTGGAGGCGATTATCGAACGAATTCCTCAGCCGAAAGGCGATGAAAATGCACCATTGCAAGCCTTGATTTTCGATTCTGTTTTCAATTCGTTTCGAGGAATTATTTCGTATTTCCGAATTTTTAACGGAACGCTCAAGCACGGCGATCACGTCAAGTTTGTAAACACCGGAAAGACCTACCACGCCGACGAAATTGGTGTTTTGAGATTGAAACAGGAACGGCGTGAAAAGATGACATCCGGCGATGTGGGTTATATTATTTCGGGCATAAAAACGGCTGCCGAAGTTAAAGTCGGCGACACGATTACACACGTTGAAAACCCTTGCGACAAAGCCATTGATGGATTTTCAGATGTCAAGCCGATGGTGTTTGCCGGAATTTATCCGGTCGATGCCGATGATTACGAAGAATTGCGATATTCGATTGAAAAATTGCAACTCAACGATGCATCTCTTACGTTCGAGCCGGAATCTTCCGTAGCACTCGGATTCGGCTTTCGTTGCGGATTTTTGGGATTGCTTCACATGGAAATCATTCAAGAACGTTTGGAACGCGAATTCAACATGAATGTGATTACAACGGTTCCCAACGTTTCGTATAAAGTTCACACTACAAAAAAAGAAGTTATCGAAATTCACAATCCTTCGGGATTGCCTAATCCGAGCACGATTGACTTTATCGAAGAACCCTATATCAAGGCACAAGTCATCACGAAAGCCGAATATATCGGAGCGATTATGACACTTTGCATTCAAAAACGCGGTGTTCTGAAAAATCAATCTTACATCACGTCTGACCGCTCTGAGCTTACGTTTGAGATGCCTTTGGCGGAAATTGTGTTCGATTTTTACGATAGACTGAAAAGTATTTCCAGAGGTTATGCGTCGTTTGATTATTATACAAGCAGTTATCAACCTTCGAAATTATCGAAATTAGAAATTTTGTTGAACGGAGATACGGTGGATGCTTTGTCGACCTTGATTCATGTGGATAATGCGTATGCATTCGGACGGCGAATGTGTGAGAAACTGAAAGAATTAATTCCGCGACAGCAGTTCGATGTGGCAATTCAAGCGGCAATCGGCTCAAAAATCATCGCTCGCGAAACCATTAAAGCCATGCGAAAAGACGTTACGGCAAAATGTTACGGCGGGGATATTTCGCGAAAGCGTAAACTTTTGGAAAAACAAAAAGAAGGTAAAAAGCGTATGCGTCAGATCGGGTCTGTAGAAGTGCCACAATCGGCGTTTTTAGCGGTTTTGAAGTTAGATTAACAAAAAAAATAAGTATGTCGAAATTGTTGCTGAATGCACAAATTGTTAACGAAGGAACTACGTTTCGTGGGCATCTTTTTATTCGAAATCAAATCATCGAAAGGGTGTTTTCGGAGTTGGAGGATTATTCGGCGTTGATGTCTGAAAGTGTTGAAATCATTGACCTTTCGGGATATCATATTTTGCCCGGACTAATTGATATTCATGTGCATTTTCGGGAACCCGGACTCACACAAAAGGGAACGATATTTTCGGAAAGTCGTGCAGCAGTAGCAGGAGGAGTTACGTCTGCTTTGGAAATGCCAAACACGAATCCACCAACTTTGACTGAAAAATTATTGGACGAAAAATTGTCTATTGCAGAAAAAAAATCGTTTGTAAATTACGGATTTTATACCGGAGTTTCATCGAATAATTTGGACGATGTGTTAAATGTTGATTCTCGAAAAACCTGTGGAATCAAGCTGTTCATGGGTTCATCAACAGGAAATATGTTAGTAGATGATGATGAAATTTTGAATAAATTATTTGCCGAAAGTCATTTGCCGATTGTTGTTCATGCTGAAAATGAAAAGCGAATTTTGGAACATACCGAACGCATCAAATCCGAATACGGCGACTCTCCGCCAATCTCTGTACATTCGATGATTCGTGATGTTGAGGCGTGTTATCAAAGCACAAAAAAAGCGGTTGAATTAGCCCAAAAACACCATACCAAACTGCATATCGCTCATCTTTCAACGTCCCAAGAATTGGCGTTTTTTTCAACGGCTCCCTTATCTGAAAAACGCATCACAAGCGAAGTTTGCGTACATCACTTGTGGTTTACTGCTAATGATTACGACTGTTTGGGTACCAAAATAAAATGCAATCCCGCAATCAAAACGCAAGAACATCGAGAGACGTTGCGAAATGCTGTAAATTCGGGGCTAATCGACATCATTGCCACTGATCACGCACCTCACACGCTTGAGGAAAAAACGCAATCTTATTTCAAAGCACCGTCCGGAATTCCGCTTGTTCAGCATAGTTTACAGGCATTGTTGGAACTTGTACGACAACATATTTTTTCGTTAGAAACGATTGTTGAAAAAACCGCACACAATCCGGCAAAATTATTCGGCTTTGAAAAACGTGGATTTATTCGAGAGGGTTATTTT
>Ga0099364_10004880_pt1 | contig 20155 bp, 14 predicted proteins | sample TergutTh196P3_FD_73070 | JGI IMG/M metagenome (GOLD analysis project Ga0099364, IMG submission 73070) | Microcerotermes parvus P3 segment gut microbial communities from Pointe-Noire, Republic of the Congo - Th196 P3 | ecosystem: Host-associated > Arthropoda: Insects > Digestive system > Gut ... | reverse complement strand
AAGACATGCCTATATCCCCCATTCTCAACAAAGCCCGGTAAATATAGGTATCAAGAACATCCATAGTGGGGTAAAGCATAGGAATATCCCGGGTTACATTAAAGAAAAGGCCGAAGTCTGCATTCATGATCCTCCCCACTGCCAGGATAGTCAGTATGATCACTGTAGGCCGCAGAAGAGGCAGGGTAATGTGCCAGGTCTGCTGTAAACGGCTTGCCCCGTCTATCTCCGCAGACTCGTAGTAGGCCCCGTCAATACCGCTGATGGCTGCCAGATATATGATGGAACTGTAACCAGCTCCTTTCCAGATATTCACAATGAGCATAATCAAGGGCCAATAGCCGGGCTGCATATAAAAATTAATCCTGTCCCCTCCCATAGATGCTATAAGCCCGTTAAGGGACCCGGTTTCAAAAGCCAAGATCCCGGCTACCAACACGCCAACCACTACTGTGGATATAAAAAAGGGAAGAAAAGTGATGGATTGGGTGATCCTTTTATACAGAGGGTTACGAATCTCATTAAAACTAAGTGCCAGGATAAGGGCAAATACAGTTCCCACAATAATAAACAAGGCATTCAGGAACAAAGTATTCCTCATAGCATTGAAAGCACCTGGATTATTCACCAAAATCAAGAAGTTCCTATACCACGGATCCGCCCAGGGGCTGCCTAAAATACCGCGGTCAAAAGTATAGCGCTTAAAAGCAATAATAAGCCCACCCATGGGTAAGTATGCGAAAGCAAAGAACAACAACGTTGCAGGCAGAGCCATGAGGTAAAGCTGGGCATTGTTTCTAATCCTGACCAAGGTCCTTTTGCCGCTCTTATTATCAGCCTTTTTCATGTATACCTCTCATAAATAAAAGACTTTTTCCGTTGATGTACCGGATGATTGATATGATATACATGATTACATGGTAAGTCAAGGAAATATTTGCTATAATATGATATATCAATAAAGAACTAATATGTCATATTATACAGAAACATGCCTAGTTAATTATGGATAAATCCCTCTCTGCAGCTTTAATCATCTCCTCATACCTCACCCCTCCGTCAATACGCTCAGACTTCATTAAACTAACGCGATCTACTCTAACCACGATTTCCGGACAGTCTAAACCAATGGGTTCGGTATGCCTTATCTCCCTGCCCAGAGTTATATGTGCCTTGAAAGGTCGCTTGTCGACAGGGAAACCTTCTTTTTCCAACAATCTGATAAGCTGACCGTGGATTGATTTTAAATATGAAAGATTTGGTTCATTTGGATCGACACCAGCCCACCATAGTTCTTTACCACCATGTTTAAAGCAACCGGTATGCTTAAGGGAAAATTCGAAGGGAGGAAAATTAATATCTCCAATAATGCGGTGTAGCACAGGCAGCTTGGTCTCAGAGGTTTCCCCCAAAAACGCCATGGTCAAGTGAAAATTTTCAGGTCTGGTAAAACTGCCCCTGGTTGCCTGAGACCTAAGCTGTTCCTGCATTTTTTGAAGTGATAACTTTACTTGATCGTTAAGTAAAACAGCTATAAAAAGACGCATTGCTTTATTACACCCAAAGAAAGTATCAGTTTTGTATCAGTCAGATATTTTTCTATAAATTATTAGCCGCGCGCTTTTACGCACCGGCGGGTACCTAAAGGTACCCTTAGATAAAACAACAGTGAAAGATCACCTGTGCTTACAACATTCTGATCATTGATCCACACTGCTATCGCGGTGCCTTTTCCTGTTGTGCCCAGAAGAAGACTCGAACCCTTCCGCTCCTCAACATACGTCCCTTCGGGCCGTTTGCCGATAGGAATTGATATTATACACCGCCATTCGGCGGTGCAGCGGCATCCTGTTTCGAGGCTCCAGGCCGCCTCCGGCCGCTTCCGCGCGCATCCATGCGCGCTCATCCTCCCGTAGGTCGGCGCGGCCTACGGAAGTTCGAGTCATAAAAACTAACAATTTTTTAAAAAATAACACATTTTATGCTCTAAAAAATTTCACTGCCCGGAAGAAGACTCGAACTTCCATACCCTTGCGAGCACTAGTACCTGAAACTAGCGTGTCTACCAATTCCACCATCCGGGCAAAATAATGCCATATCTAGTATATCATGGCACTTAGGGAAGGCTTGGTCAAGTAATTCCGGCGCTTCTGTTTTTTAACAGGGTAAATCCCCTGGCAAGGAAATAGCCGCCAAAGACAACAAAGAAGCGGTCGACTATGTTTACAGGAATGCGGGAAAGGATATTTACCGCTATTGTATGTATGTCTCCGCGCAAAAGGCTGATTTTTATGGTGTCTTCCGGGCTAAAGTAAAATTTTTCAACCAAAAAAATACCGTGGTAAACATAATCAATAAGACCGCCCAAAATGCTTACAGAAATACAGAGCGTAATATAGAGGAACAATAAACTTCCAAGGAGACTTACAGGAGATTTAATACGGGAGGGAACAGGTTTAAAAAGCCATACAATAATAATTTCCGCCATGCTGCAGATTATAAAGGGGGTAAAACCTCCATCCCTAATGCCGGCAAATATGTGGGTAAGAAGCGCCGCAGCAAGCGCAGGGATAACTCCAACACCAAAGCATAGGGCAACGGAAAAAATAGTGTCCAGATATAATGGAAATCTTAATGAATGCATCATAAATGTAGTTAATAGATAATTTGCCCCTGCAGCCAGAAGGCAGAGTATTGTAATTTTGACTATCCTGATTATGAGCTTTTCCTTCATGGGCATAGTCTATCATAATGAGATTAACGTGAATATAATTACATAGACTTTATGTATCAAAAATTAAAAACCTTATTCCCCCTGATTATCCTCATTTGTTTGATACATAACTCCTGCATTATAGAAGCTGATAGCCCAAGCGCTCAGTACATAGTAAGGCAGTGGATGGAAATTGAGGACACTTACATGCATGGCGATATGGGAAACATAAAGGATGATCTACTTTATAAACTGGATTCTTTTTATTCTACCGTTGAAGCGTTCAGCAATTCGCAAATGTACCAAATGTACCGCTTTACTCCTCATCAGGATGAACAAAGAGCCACCCTCCTCCCCTCGCCGCCAAGAGAAGTCAGCGAAGTACAAGGAACCCTTGCCCTGGCAGTTGCTTACAGGGAAGCCCTTGAAAACGAAGACAGAGATAGTCTTGCTTTTTTATCGGACGAAATAAACACCACTCTTTTTAACTGGCTTTTACTTGATGCAGAATTGGAAAGATTCTCCGGCACAGGCTTTTTCAGACTGCTTTGGGTGCTTTTACTTTTCATAGGAATTACAGCCATTGTAATACGGCTTTTGCATAAATCATTTATTATATCGATGGAAAAAGAAACAGAAAGCTCTCTTTTTAACAGGGCCTTCCTTCTTGCACAGGAAGAAGAAAGGGGACGTATAAGCCGCGAACTTCACGACACAATAGCGCAGGATCTGCGTTACATATCACTTGGAATGGAAACAATAGCAAAAACCCCTGATCAAAAGCAGCGTGAAGCGTTATGCGAAGATGCATCAGTGTCACAGTTAAAAATTATTGCAAGGATACGCGATATTTGCAACTTCCTTGTGCCTCCCGATTTCCTCTTTCAGGGTATACCCGACGCAACAAGAAGGCTATGCCAGGATTTTAAGAAACGCACGGGAATAGACTGCCGCATAGAGGTAATGGAAGACCTTGACCTAAAATTTTTAGACAGAGAAAAACAGCTTCAGGTCTTTCGCATAATACAGGAATCGCTTAACAATATAGAAAAACATGCAAATGCAAAAGAAGCCATAGTCGTTATGCGTTCAGATCCGGAGGGGAAAATATATATAGGAATTCAGGATGACGGAATAGGTTTTAGAACTGATAATGAATTATATTCAAATGCCTATATGGGAATAAGAGGAATGAAAGTAAGGGCTGCCATTTTGGGCGGCACTCTGGAAATAAGGAGCGAAGAAGGCGAAGGCACCCTTGTGCGCCTGGAACTTCCGGTTCTTAAACTTCCGGTCCTAAAAGAAGGGGAAGATTAATATGAAAAGCATAATGTTGATAGACGACCACCCCATGATAAACCACGGCCTTGCTTCCTGCCTTGAAGAAACAGGCCTCTATAATATATACGGACAGGCAATATCCCTGGACGAAAGCAAAGATGTAATAGAAAAAAAAGAAGAGCTCCCCTCTCTAATAATTCTGGATATTATGTTAGGCGAAGAAAACGGTTTGGATTTTCTTGGCTTTCTGGATAACTATTGCAAAGAAAAAAATGTCAATAAACCACCAGTGCTGATCTGCTCTGTCTTTGACGACCCTTTCCGCATAAGAACCGCCTTAAAACTCGGCGCCTCAGGCTACATAACAAAAACAAGCAGCAGACAGGAACTGTTAGGCGCAATAGACACCCTGCTCTCCGGTCAAATATATGTATCAGAAAGCCACAGCGAAGTAATGGAAGCATCCTCTGACCTTTACTTCCAGCTTACAAGGCGGGAAATGGAAATACTTAATCTTGTAAAACTGAACAAAAGCAATCAGGAAATAGCAAAGCTGCTCAAAATTAGCCTTAGAACAATAGAAAACCATCTAAGCAATATCTACTTTAAAACAGGGATAGAAAACAGACTGGGCCTGCTAAAGCTGTAAACCGTGCGTTCACACTGATGTGATAAATTAATAAAATAGATACACTTTTCATGAAAAGAACTAAGTTTAAATTACCCATTTGATTTGGGAGGTTCAATAATGAAAAGAAAGTTTTTACTGATCTTGATTCTGATAGTAGTTTTTCTGCTCCAGACTTCATGTGACAACCCCGCCGGTCCAACTGCAGACCCGCCCCCGGACAAAAGCACCCTAATTACTGCCATAAACACAGCAGAAGCTCTTCTTGCAAATACAGTTGTAAGCAATGATGCTGCTAATGTTTGGAATGACTTTTACTTTGTCGGGGACCAAAAATTAATAGATGATTTCAAAGAGGAAATTGATGCAGCAGTAGAAGTGCGGGACGACAGTTCTGCAAGTCAGGCTGCCATTAATGGGGCAGCAGCAACTTTAAATGAAGCAATAGAGGCTTTTACAGATACTGATATAAGAAAGCCGGGAACCAATACACCGATCGATAAAATTAGTCACAGTGTAAGCAGCGGTACATATAATTTTGGTAGCTTGGAGTATGGTTATAACAATGTAGAATCACCTACGATAACTGTTACAAACTATGGCAACCGCTCAACTGGCGATCTTACAATCAGCCTCTCCGGACCCAATGCCGCCAGTTTTACATTGTCAGAAACTGTTCTTAGCAGCATAGGCAAAGACGGTACCGACACATTTACCATAGTTCCAAATACAAGTCTTGATGTAGGAGACTACACTGCCACAGTTACCGTAGAGGGAATTAATGACCTGGAAGCTACATTCAGTGTCAGCTTTACAGTAAATCCCAAGCGCATTACAGAAGCTGCCTTAACAGTACCTGTTCCGCAAAGAGCCATGGCAATTCCAACAGTTACAAGCAGCAGCAGCGGCTTCGCTGTTACATCTACAAGCTGGCTGGAAAATGATGTTCTTTTCACAGGCAGCAGTTTCAGAGGCGGCTATGTCTACAAAGCATACATTACCCTCACTGCAAATACAGGTCACACATTTGAAGGCATTAATCCTAATTTCGTAACAGTCAATGCTCCGGCAGCACCGGGAACACCGGCAGCAGTAGTCGAAGAAAACAACGGCACTACACTTATCCTTTCTTACTCTTTCCCGGAAACCCGTCCCGAAGTTGTAATAAACCTTGAATTAGACGACTTTGAAATGAGCGGGCAGGACGCAGTTGTAAACATGGGCCCCTTTGTACTGGACCGCGGTAACCGCATACTGCCAATCAGCTTACCGGCAGGCATGCAGGGAAACTGGAGCATAGGCAGCATCCCTCTGGGCTCAGGGAACAACATTACACTGCATTATTCGCAATTTAACATCATGGGCAATTACACAATAAGCGTTAATTTTATACACAGCGGTTCTCCATGGATTGTAAACATAGAACTGGAAGTTATTCCTCCTATCTTTGCAGGAACAGAAATTGTCATTGACATGGAAGAATTTACAATGTCCGACCATGGCTTGGATATTAATTTAGGTCCATTTACTTTGACCAATACAAATTCTGAAAGAACTGTAATTATAACAGGAGTTAACGAAGTTAAATGGATGAACGGAAGCATAGTGCTTCCTGAAACAGGAAATTCCATTATCTTGCAACGCACACGCTTTAACACAGGAACTCACACTATAAGCGCCAGGTTTTATCACAACAACGCAGCCTGGCTTGTCAATATAACTTTAAACATAGAGTAGGAGGAAATAAATGTACAACAAACAAAGAATACTTTTTTGTTCTATCCTGGTTGTAGGCTTACTTTTAAGCGCCTGCAGTAACTTTCTTGATATACCGGGATTGATCGATAACAACAGCACAGGTAACGTGAGCATAATTATAGGCGGCGACACTAATGCAAGAACCATACTTCCAAGTCAATTGGATGATCTGGGTAAACTGCATTTTGTCCTTACATTTACAAGGACTGGTTATGAAACAGTAACAAGAACCCGCTCACCCGGGAATACAGGAGCTGTTACATTGGATCTTGATGTAGGCACCTGGAACCTTTCTGTAATGGGCTTTGTTAATGCTCCCGGCGACACTCCCATGGAGACGAATGCTCTGGTTCGTGCAACAACACAGAGCATAAATGTCCAGGCAGGCGTAACAAACACTTTCCCTGTAGAACTCACGCTTAACGAAGGCAACATGACGAAAAACGGCGAAGGAATCCTGCGCTACGCAATTACCCTTCCTGCCGGAGCAAACGGAAACATGGAAGTATATGAACTGGATATAACAGGCGGAGCTTTAATTGAAGAAAGTGACCCAACAGAGAATATTCCTTTATCTGCCGGTGTTACAAATAACGGTAATTTAACACTCGATTCCGGCTTTTACAATATTTATGTAAACCTAAGCGGCGGTACTAACCAGGCAACAAGCTGGACAGAACTCGTTCACATTTACGACAATGCCATCAGCGTAGTGGAAAAATCCTTTGCCAATATCACCTGGAACCCCCTTTCCGGAACAATTACAGGATTCAGTTTCCTGGATGCAGATTACTATCCCGATGTACACATAAGCCATGAGAACGGAACTATAAGCATAGTTGTCCACAGCGGCACTAACATTGCAAGCCTGACACCTGAAATTACACACACAGGTATTATGATAAGCCCTGCCCCATTACCGAACATGAACTTTACAAATCCTGTTGCTTTTACAATTTACGCAGAAAACGGCTTTGAAAAAACATACACCGTAACAGTTGCAGAAAGTAACTATGACATAGCACTGAGCACAGGCGATCATACATTCGATGCTTTACAATATGGTGCTGCAGTATCTGCATTGCCGGTAGTAGTCAGTAATACAGGCAATAGAAACACAGGTGAACTAACAGTTGCTCTTAGCGGTACAAATGCAGGTAGCTTTACACTTTCTGCTACAACACTTGCAGGCATAGCAATTGACGGCACAGGGAACTTTACAGTAACTCCAAATGCCAATCTCCCTGTTGTAAATAATGCAAACACCACCTACACGGCAACAGTTACCGTAAGCGGAGCTAACGGCATAAGCGAAGAATTTGATATAAGTTTCACCGTTCTGCCTATTACAATAAGTGAAACAGAAATTACAGTAGTCGAGCCTGCTATACGTGGAACACCTGCTTCTACAGCAACTGTTCCATCCAATGCAAATTACACCTTCACTTCCATTGAATGGAACCCGAATGAGGACCCCTTTGGCGGCGGTGTAGAATACACAGTTACCATAGTATTACAGGCAAACGACAATTACGCATTTATTGCCGCTGCAACTGCAACAGTTAATGACGAAACTGCAACTGTTACAAGTTCTACCAACAGTACTTTAATCCTGACCTACACCTTCGATGCAACCATTAGTTTTGCTGTAATAAGCTTGGACATGGATGACTTTGAAATGACAGACCAGGATGTTTATACCGCTACTCCAATAACACTGAACAGCACAAACAGTATCCTTAAAGTTGAACTTCCTGTAGGTATCAATAATGCGCTTTGGACTATAGGTAATATCAATATGGGTGATGGAAATTCCATAAACCTGGATCATTCACAGTTCAACCCGGATGTATATACACTAACAGTCAGTTTTGAATATGACGATAAACCCTGGCTTGTCAATATTACCTTAACAGTAGAGTAGGAGGGAGAAGATGAAATATCTAACACTTAAAAGTTTTTCTATATTGTTTGTAATGTGCGCTGTATTATTCAGCGCCTGTATAAACCCCACAAGCCTTTCATTGGGTGATTCCAATGACGGCATGGGCACAGTACGCGTAAGCATAGGCGGCGATAGCAATGCCAGAACCCTGCTTCCCACTCAGCTCGAGAATTTCGCAGGACTCTACTATATCATAACCTTTACCCATGACGACTTTGACACAGTTACACGCCGCCTCGGCATACTGGAAAATGCAACAACAACCAGCGTAGACCTGGAACTGGGTGCATGGAACATGGACATTAGAGGCTATGTAACGAACCCCGGCGCTAACCCTGATGCAGATGATGCACTTGTTTATGATACCCAAACAATAAATGTAATACCCCGAGGGCTTTCGATTAACGCCGATCTCAAGTTAAACGAAGATGCCATGACTCTCACCGACGATGGCGAAGGCACCCTGCTCTACAACATTACCCTTCCTATAGGTGCAACAGGAAGACTTGAAATTTTCAGGGTAAGAATACAAAACGGCGCTCTGATTCAAGATGACGAACCTGTACTGAAAATTGACAAGCTAGAAAGTACAAACGAGGGTGAACTTGATTCTCTTCCTTCCGGCTTTTACAATATTTACGTAAGCGTTGAACTAAATGACCGTGGAGCTTACTGGCGCGAACTTGCCCATATATACGACGGTGCTGTTACAGTTGCAGAGAGGGAATTTGACGAAAGTGAAATTAACCTTCGCTTGGAAGGTATTATAAACAGCTTTACTCTTGTTGGTATTGGAGCAGGAGACATAGTTCACGAAGAAAACAATAACAACATTTACTTTAACGTTCCTGGCAATACTAACTTAACTAACCTTGTACCGCAAATTACACATAATGGTGTTTTGGTAAGACCTGCTCACTCTACAGGCATTAACTTCTCCGACCCCACTACTACTACTACTCCTGTAGAATTCACAGTCCTTACTACAAATGGCGATGAAAACACATACACAGTTCATGTTGTAATAAGATCAAGTCTTATAATAAGACTTTCTGAAGCAAATGCCCTTATAGAAAATACAAAGGTAGCTTATGATAGATCTGAAGTTCCACGCGGTGATCATTGGGTTACACCTTCAGAAATGGAAGCATTAGAAGATGCCAGAGATGTGGCTACTGCTTATTTAGTGGAGAATAACTCAAGGCTTACCCAGGCACAAATAAATACTGCATGGAATAACCTTTATGCTGCAACAGGTGCTTTCAGAAAAGCTTTTGAGCAAAATCTCGTCGGCACCATGCCTCCCACCATGGACGCACTGGACGCAAGCATCACCGCAGGAATTGCAGCAAAAGCAGCAAATGGCGGCGTCAGACAAAACAGCTTTGCTGCCAACGTAGCCACAGGAGCTAAATGGGTAACAGATGAAGAAATGGCAGCCTTAAATGAAGTCCTTTTTGATGCAATAGCCAGAAGAGATGATCTTTACGATACAGGTACCCAAACTCAGGTAGACGCTATTGTAACAGCTCTTGATGCAGCAATAGATGTTTTTGAAGCGGCAAAAAAAGATGGAACAGCTCCCGCAACAGGAAATGGTGCCATAACTCCAGATCAAAGAGTAATCAGAATTACAGGCTTAACATATGGCGGTTATGCAATGGCAGGAGTTTATCCTCCTGAACTAATCAATAATGCACCTGATGGCAATCTAAGTATGCCAGAAATGATGAATGCTTTTGCTTCTATCCAACAAGATCCAATACTAATACAGGACACTCCCAATATTCCAAATAATAAAGAACTAACATTAGCCATGTTTCTTAGTGGAGATGATGATCCCAACCCACCCTGGGAAATAGAAGGGGATGGTTCTTATTATATAGGATTATTAATTCTTACTGATAATGGAAACACAATCTGGATGAGCCTTGAAACACACAACTTTGATGATGACCCTTATCCAAACATTGTATTCACCGGAAACTTCAGACAAATGCCTCTCCCAACTTCCATAACTATTGGAGAATTAATTAAAAGCCATAATAACGGCAATTATGATGGCGGAACTTTCAATAATCATCTTCTAATGAATTATGGCACCACCCAGGTAACAATGGAAATGCTTTTAAGCGGATGGGGAAGACCAAGCAGTATGCAAAATAATGAATGGTTTCTCACCTGGGAATCTTTAATGAGATTTTTACAGGATGAAGAAAACATACAGATAGGAAGTGATGCAAACTTTACCCCTCTTGAAAGAGACCATATCATAAAAGAAGACGATGAAATCCACTTCGATAAGGATTTCATGATAACAGCAGATTATGACACAGGAACCAGCAGTAATCGTAATGTAGTTGGGGTGATATCCGGTACAGTAAACCTCACTGATATTCCCCATGGCGCAATTCTCAGTGTCAGAGCAAATACTAATGGAATTCCAAGCTTAAATTTCCATAACTATTCTGGACATAGAATTTTTGGCTTGGATGAAAACACCAGCGATACAAACATTACCTGGACAGCCTTAATTCAACCGGCTCAAGAGCTAAATGCTATTTCTATTTCCAAAGAAGCTACCTACAGCGTTAGTTTCACTATAAATGTACAACTACCTGATGGTTCAACTTATCCCATTAACGCAGGAACACATAATGTTACCTTTAAAGAAGGTGCACGTTTTGAAGCTCCGGAATCCGGCGGACTTTTTGAATCTGTCGAGATAGTAGACTTGGGTGATATTAGTCTGAGTTCAAGCACAATTAATGGTACTATAAACATCAGCATTGAAGGAGCATCTGCTCCCTGGCTAAGAGTAGAAGTTTATCCACGCAATGGAGCCGCTATGGGCAGTTACTATCGTATTGGTTATACTAATGTTCCTTCAGGTGTAAATTCATGGTCCATACATATTCCCCCATCACTCAGTGGAGAAGTTGAATTTCAGGTCATTGCTTATCCTGACGCTAATATGAATGATAATACAAGACTATTCCAACATATTTTTACTCAAGCATATACTGTTACTGACGGTAAGGTGGAGTCTCCTATAAATCTTGTACAAAACTTCGTAACAATAAGCGGCAGTTTTAACGTAATAAACAACAGTATACCTATTCAACGTTTTCAACTGACAGCCAATAGCAGCAGCAGCGGTCAACGATTAGGTTCAACACCATATTTAAGCAGTCAATCTTCTCAATGGTCTATGATCATCCCCGCACCTTTTACTGAAAACAGTATTCGTCTCACTGTTAATGGTTATTATGGTGATGTACCACAGCATGGAAACTGGGACAACAATCCCATGTTTAGGTTTAATGTTACCAGGGGAATTCAAAATTTAACTGTAGAACATATTGATATAAACCTTGTTACTCTAAGCGGTACCATTGATATCGGCTATAATAATGCTCCTGTTACAAGACTGGCAATTTCTGCAAATGATAACAGCAGTAATCCCATCTCAGGACGGGCTGTCATTACTCCCACCGGTACAACAAATATCCACTGGGAAATTCTATTGCCTTATACCGCTGAAGAGAGGGATATTTATTTAACCGTAACGGGCTATCCAAGTGAAGACACTAACGCCTGGCTAAACAGGCTTTTTGAAATCCAATACCCTGTAATAAAACTTACATTAGATGAGAACAGAACTATAGATCGACTGGAAAACATTGGTAATATCATGCCAAATACTTTAACAGTCCTTGATCTCCCGGATGGAACCTACAGTATAATTATCGCAGAGTACATAAGTGGCAGTCAATATAACGAGGTTTACAGAATTAATAATGAAGCTGGTCCTGTTTTTAACCTTGAGCCAGGAATTTTTAACACTAACAGCCAGCAGTATAATTCTTACCGTGTTACCATTACTGGAGACAACATTGCTAAAATAGGAGGAATACATCAACCTTCTGCCAGCGGTGCTGTCTTCCTTAACTGGGATTCCATGACTCCTACTATTATAGACCCCTAAACCAGGTCTTAAGTAACACCACTACCCGTCAGGCTAACAGTCTGACGGGTTTTTTTGTGTCTTGGGATTATAAAAGAGCCTTAATACTTTCTATGTCCAGACCTGTAATGTCATGTATAGTTTCAATAGGATAACCTTTTGCCAGGGCGTTTCTGGCATTATCAAGTAATTTTTTCTGTTCTTCTTCCTGGCCTTCACGTTTTGCGGTAACAAGATTGCTCTGCATATCCATCTTGTACTTGAATTCGCTCTCCAGACGCGCACGTTCATTTTCATCCCGGTTCGTATGAACCGCGCTGACACTCATTAATACCTGGCTTGCCATGGCTATTCCCGTATTATATTATGCAAGTTTTTTACTTTCTTTTTCATTTTGTCTTTCACGCCAAGCAAGAACACAACCCCAAATGATGAGCGGAACAACACAAGCAACCATAAATACAGCAACCCACATATCTACTTACTCCATATACTAAGGCAATTCGCCGCGTAATATTCCACATCCTTCTACGATATAATATAAGACAGCATTACAGAAAAGTAAAGCTGACGCATTGCCCCAGTCACAGAAACTAGATCACCCCCTCCTCCGCACAGGCTTACCCTTCCTCACCTCTCCCAATATCTTCTTTGCCACTTCATTTATACACACCTTCTATTGCTTTTCCATTCTCCGTGTTACAATATAAATATATGTACACCTTAACCCGCGAAGAAAAACTAAAGTTAATGAGCACTCTTAACTGGGATTACCTTGATAAGCACGAGGATATGCTGGACGTAATCGAAGGCAGCCTGGAAAGCTCAGGCTCGCGACTAACTCCTATACAGGAAAAATAGTCCTGTCAAACTCCCCGTTAACAATCTGAGCTACAGCTGAATAGATTGCCGAAGAACCGCAGAAGATGCCTACTATGCCGGCAATGGTTGTAATGCTGTGGTTTCCGGTGAAGTCCCCTATGGCAAGAAGGAAAAACAGCACAGTCAGGGAAGAGAACACTACCTGCGTTATCCTGTTATGCGCAAGACTGCCTATGAACATGAAAAGGGTAAAAATACCCCATAAAAGCAAATAGAAGCCCATGGAAACAAGGTCTGCAGAAAGTATCTCAGGCTTAAATGGATTAATCCATATAAGGCAGAGAGACCACCAGAAAAATCCGTAGGCGGTAAAGGCGGTGCCCCCAAAGGTGTTGCCTATGCGGAGTTCAGTTATACCTGCAACAATTTGGACGGCGCCTCCCAGTGCAAATCCCATTGCGACAATTACAATAGAGAGTTCTATGATCCCCGCATTGTGCAGGTTCAGTAATACTGTGGTCATTCCAAATCCCAAAAGTCCAAGGGGAGCAGGATTAACAGCTTTTTCATTAGACGACATGATGCGTTCCTCCTAAGATATAGCAGTTTTAAGAAACAGCTGTTTCTAAGGCAACTTCCATCATCTTTGTAAAGGTGAGCTGCCTTTCTTCTGCTGTGGTTGCTTCGTGGGTGATGAGACTGTCTGAGATGGTTAAGAGGCAAAGGCATTCACGGCCAAACTTGGCAGCTAAGGTGTAGAGCTCGGCGGCTTCCATTTCTACGGCAAGGACTCCGAACTTTGCCCAGAGTTTCCAGTCATCGGGGTTTTCGGTGTAGAACATGTCAGAAGAAACTATGGAACCTACTGCGGGTTTCCAGCCTTTTTCTACAGCAACTTCCCAGGCTTTTTTTACAAGGGAGAAGCTTGCAGTGGGTGCAAAGTTTCTGCCGCCAAAACGTATGGCATTGGCACCGGAATCGGTACAGGCGCTCATTGCTATAACAAGGTCGCGTAGTTTCAGGTTTTCCTGTATGGAGCCGGCGGTGCCTATGCGTATGGCTCTTTTTACACCGTATTCACGGAAAAGCTCATTTACATAAATTGATATTGAAGGGATGCCCATGCCTGTGCCCTGAACAGAAACTGGCTTTCCTTTATAGGTTCCGGTGTATCCAAGTATCCCGCGCACTTCGTTGTAGAGCTTGGGATTTTCCAGAAAATTTTCTGCAATGAATTTTGCCCTTAAGGGGTCTCCCGGCAATAAAATGGCCTCGGCAATTTCACCCTTTTTGGCTGTAATATGAGCTGTCATGTTTTTCTCCTTTAATAAATTATTTAATTAATTTATCTAGATTATATAATGCTTTTTCCCAAATAGATAGACTTTTTTAGATTTTTGCATCTGTATCTTCAGGAAGATCCTCTGCACTGCGTTTTAAGTACTGCAGATAATCCCAGCGGCTTACTATGCCCTGAAGCTTTTCCCCATTTATTACAGGAAGATATGAAATTTTATTTTTAAAGAAGATCTGTTCAATTTCCCTTATGGTTGTTTTCGTATCGACAAATATTACGGGCTTGGACATATAGGCAGTTACAGGCACCTGCATTTTACCGCTCTTCCTGCCCTTCATTATATCCCTTAGACTTATCAGTCCGGTGATAATCCCGTTTTTATTCATTACAGGAATGGCGCTTAAATCTACCCTTTCCATAAACATTGAAGCATCTTTAAGACTTGTATCTTCATGAATGGAAAAAACGTTTTTTGTCATAATGTCTTGCGCAATAACGGCAGGTTCAAGAGCATAGCTTAAAAAAGTATGAAAATCATTATAGAATTCCCTGCCATCTCTATCAGTAATTCGTGCAGAAGCTGCAAGGTCGTGACCGCCGCCGCCATACACCGAAAGCAGAGCTTTTAAATCCAGCGTTTTTTTACTTCCCCTTGCTATTATCAATATTGAATTTTCTTTTGGAATATTAAAAACGGCAAAATAAGCATCCGGGCTATAAATTTCCATTAGCTTTTCTACAACCGCTGCAAGACCCTGCACATTTTTATCAAGTTCAAGGTAGCTGAATAAAATTCTATGCCCCTGAATATAATGAAGATCAGGTTTAAGAGAGTTTAACACTGCAATCTGTTCATCTGCCTTTACGGTCTCCAAAAAAGATCTGACAAGTTTAAGTGAAGCACCCATGCTTAAAAGCCAGGCAGAAACTTCGTAATCTTCCGGTGTAACATTTTCATAAATCAGCCTGCCTGTATCGGCATAAATAGCAGTTAACGCTATAGTTGCTTCCTCGGGCTCAAGAACAATGGAGCCGTTCATCGCAATCTTTCCAAGCAGAGATGTAGATGCTCCAAAATTGCCCTTAATAAGTTCCGCTCCATCAATATCGCAGTGTTCTGTTTTATGGTGATCATAAATTTTTATTAAAGGGTTAGGATTTTTTATTCTGTCAAAAAATTCTTTTACGCGGTCTTTTTTACAGGTGTCTACTATTATAATATTATCTATTTGTTCATTAGAAATATCCTGTAAACCCTGAAAATCAAAGTAGCCTTCGTAAAAATCACACATAATTTGTGCCGAGGGATGTATACGGCTGCTTCTTACCAGCCTGTATTGCGGATACAGTTTTTTAACAAGGATCAAGGAACCAAGACAATCAAAATCCATGCTGCTATGCCCAAATGCTATATTCATGATTTTATTTTTTCATCAATTTTTGCAATCAAAGAGGACCAATCATAAGGTTCAGTAAAATATAGAACAGACCCCTGAACAGAATGCAAATTCTTAAACGAATCATTAATTAACAATAAATCCGGTTTATTGTTTTCCAAAAGTTTATACATTTTTTCTATTGAAGGAGCTGTGGCAACATCATACTTTTCCTCAAGTATCTCCTTACCATTCCTGAGATTAACAGGATTACTATCAATCAGAAAAATAAGAACTCTGTCCTGCTTGCTGACATCTGCTCTTTTTTCTTTTGGTATCCATTTGTGCAGAATTTCATCAAGCTTGGAAACATCAATTGGTTTAGAGAGAAAATCATTAAAACCCTGTTCCAAAAACATTTCTTTCATTCCCGAAACTGCATTGGCGGTAAGTGCTATAATGATAATTTGCTTACGCAAATAACCATTATAGCTTTGAGTTTTACTTTCAGCAAAACTCATGCTAACATTTCCCACATACAGTTCTTTTTGCTCTTCTTCCCAAGCTCTTATAACAGCAGTTGTTTCGATGCCGTCCATTTCAGGCATCATATGATCCATAAACACAAGATCATAAGCTTCGCCATGCACATAAGCATCCTTTATTTTTTCTATTGCCATAGAACCGCTTAAACAAGTATCAACCTTTGATTTGTAAGGCGAAAGAAGACCCTCTGCTACCTTCAAATTTGTTGAAAGATCATCTACAACCAATATCTTAACATCCGGAATGATAAACCTGACTACTCCGCCATCCAATGATGAAAAGAAATAATCCTGTCTGTCTGCCGTACCATTCAATGTATTGGCTATTGAGATTGACTGTACAGGCAGAGAAACAAAACGTACATCAGGAACATAGGCTTCCGTTCCCCACTCTATCATAAGGGCAAGATGCGGAGCTTGACCGTTAGGGAAAACTAAAGTTTCCATAAGCGGCTTTATTTTATCATAAAGGCCATATCCGGAAAAAACGTAATACCAATTTTCATTTTTTAAAGCAGCGGAAAAATCCTTTAAATTCGTTACTATTACATACGGCACATTCATATTTTCCAAAGACCAGCATACTGATTTTCCATAAACAAGACGTTGTTCATAAACCAGTACTTTTTTATAAGAAGCATTTTCAACAAGAGCAAAAGGTTCTTCTGAATCATACTGCTGCGGTATCATCACTGTAAACTCACTGCCTGTGCCATATTCACTTTTTAATGTAATATCTCCACCCATTGCAATACATAGCTGTCTGGTTATGGCAAGACCCAGTCCTGTCCCCTCAATGCCACGGTTCTTTTTTGTATCTACTTGAATAAAGTCAGAAAATAATTTTTCCTGATCTTCTGGTTTTATACCCTGCCCTGTATCACTTACAATAATTTTAAGCCATATTTTTTTTTCTGCATTTTCTCCGGAAGTTTTTTCCTGCTCTCCCTTTAGAATAGTAATGCTGATGCTGCCTTTTGAAGTAAACTTTGCTGCATTTGAGAGAAGGTTAATAATGATCTGACGCAATCTGACTTCATCTCCAAAGAGATTGTTGGGAATATTGCTGTCTATATTTGTATAAAACCTTATTGGCTTTTCAACCAGTCTCATTCGAATGATGTTAACTGTGTCGTTTATAAGGGATGAAAGCAAATACTTTACCGGCTGTATTTCCATTTTTCCGGCTTCTATTTTGGAAAAATCCAAAATATCGTTAATAATGGAAAGAAGGTTTGATGCAGCTTTCTTAATATCCTGTACTTCATATCTTGCGTCCTCGGGAAGATCCCTGCGCAATAAGAGTTCTGACATTCCGGTAATGGCATTCATTGGGGTTCTTATTTCATGACTCATATTTGTAAGAAAGCGGGACTTGGATAAATTGGCTTCCTCAGCATCTTTTTTGCTGTTTACAAGTGGTGTAATATCGGTAATGTCAATAAAAAGATCGTCTATGCCATCTTCAAGTTTATCCGCCAGAACCTTAAAATGCCTTTCCTCCCCATCCATCTCTATGTTCATTACTGTTTCAATAAAACCATCTGCATCCATAATGTCAGCAAACATTAGTTTTAATTTTTTATCACGGAAGAGATCCAGAAGCGGTTTTCCTACAGCATTTTCCTGGGTATTAAAAAAAGAGAATTTTGCCATTGGTTCGGAAATATAACGTACTTTTTTCCGGGAATCAATTATTACCATGTAATTGGGAGTATTGTCCAAAAGTGATGAAAAAGCAGCAAGAGCCTTCTCCGCTCTGTTATCTTTCTGCTCAATACTGTACGTAATTACAAGTATAAGCGGAGCACCAAACAGGAAAAGAATAAACTGACCATAAAATTGGTGCAGGTTTAACCATTCCCAATTGGGAATAAGGAAAATTATGGCAAGGATATTTATAACAATCATTAACACTGCAGTAACTAAAAGAGATTTAAATCTTTTTAAATTCATTGTAATACACAGGATTAGGAGCATAATAATAAAATAAAAATCCAGACGTCTCATTTGCGCACTTGCTGCAAAAAAACATATCTGGGTTATAATGGATAAAGCTACCTGTGCAATTTGTGAAGATGGCAGCTTAAAATAAACAAAGACAACCAGCATAACCAATGGAAGGCCTGCCAGAGAAGGAATTATGGCTACACTAAGAGGTACATTACTGCCCAAAAATAATGTTTGAATTAGCGTTATACAACAGTAAGAAAAGTAAAGAAGGATGCTGTTAAACATCCAAAATTTCATTTTAGTTTTGTTGTTTCTGTCATTTATTGAATCATTTTTTTTATTAAACATTTTCATTTTTGCCATTTTCTTTAATTTTCTCCAAACCCTTATAATCAAAATGTGAATAATCCACAAAATCCAAACCTTCAGGAGCAAAAAATTTAATGCCTCCGGGAATGAGCTCTAGCTGTATATTATCTGTATAAAAAGCTTCATCATCGATCATTACACTCATCAATTCATCGCTTTTTACTTCCAGCTTTTTTCCTCGTCTAAGAGTATAAAATTTAGGTTTCCCGCTGCGGCCCTTATTGTAATTTCTTATGCTCCCAAAAATTTTTAACCTGCTAGTCGTACTTCCCAAAACTACTTCAAAAGAACCGTTGTCGGGCATGGCACAGGGATTTGGAGTAAAAGAACCTGCATTGCAAGCATTATTAGCGGCTTTAATATGATAATATGTTCCGGACAAATCTTCTCCATCCAAAAATATCGTATAACGCTGTTTAAATATAGCTTTCTTAAAAAAAACCAAAAGAGCACATAACTTATATGCAAAACTGATATTTTTCCGCAGTATTTTTTCCGGGATTTTACTAAAAATATCGTTTTTATATATTAGGGTTTGACCTATTATTCCTATGTTTACTTCCAGCATTGCATAATTTGATCCACAGTTGATGATATCAACCGGGCGCGAAGGAGATGCGGACAGTTCCTTAAAATCGCGGAACCGTTTACTTATTTCTCCATTTTTATTTTCGCCAAAGGCAAGAATAAAATCATTATTGTTACCGTAAGGCACACTTGTCAGTTCGGCATTGGGAAAATCCACCATACCATTTAGACAGTCAAAAAGAGTCCCATCTCCACCTACTGCATAAACTCGTACAGTTTCATCTTTTGGAAATGCTGATATATATCGATGAACTGCCGGGATGGCATCTCTGCTATAACGGGATATGTGTATTTTATAATCATCAGTATTTTTTTGACAAATAACAGAGAAGGAATTATTAATTTCCGCGATAATTTTATCAAGACTCCCAGGTCTTTTAAAACAATGGGGGTTAATCACCAATAAATGCTTCATGTATTGTACCGGTTTTTATTATATGACAACTTAACATACATATAAAGCCCTGCCCATTGCATAACGGTACATAGAACGGGTATAACACTATACAAAAAGACAAAAAAAAACCTAGCAGCGACCTACTTTCCCACCCCTTAGCGAGGCAGTATCAAGAGGGGAACCTCCTTACACTTCGTTCCAGTCGGTTGGGGTTCCATCGGCGTGAGAGGGCGGCAAACTTCGTTTGCATACTTCCGTGTTCGGCGGCGCGCTGCTCCAGCTAAAGCAGGAGCGCACGTACCTCCAAGTAACAATTTATCTGCGCCACGCCGTGTAACATTAACTACCTACACCGCTACACGGTGCTTGTTCAGGCGGGGAACGGGTATAACACTATACAAAAAGACAAAAAAAAACCTGGCAGCGACCTACTTTCCCACCCCTTAGCGAGGCAGTATCATCGGCGTGAGAGGGCTTGACTTCCGTGTTCGGAATGGGAACGGGTATGACACCTCC
>Ga0099364_10004879_pt1 | contig 20155 bp, 14 predicted proteins | sample TergutTh196P3_FD_73070 | JGI IMG/M metagenome (GOLD analysis project Ga0099364, IMG submission 73070) | Microcerotermes parvus P3 segment gut microbial communities from Pointe-Noire, Republic of the Congo - Th196 P3 | ecosystem: Host-associated > Arthropoda: Insects > Digestive system > Gut ... | reverse complement strand
AAGGCGACGAATGGCAACGAAATTTTCGAGGATGTCAAGAGCATCCTCGACAACACCTACGCGGACACAATTTATTCCAATCAAGCGGAAATCAGTATGCTGCAAAGCCAGATCAATCCTCATTTTCTATACAACACTCTGGATTCCATCCGAGGACAGGCAATGAACGACGGGGCGTACGACCTGGCCGTAATGATAGAAACGCTGGGTACTTTCTTTCGCTACAGTATCAGCCATCGAGGAAACATTGTCACTCTGGAAGACGAATTAAAAAATATCGATAACTATATATTGATTCAGCAATTCAGATTCTTTAACAGGTTTCGTCTGGAAAAAATAATCGACGATTATGAGTCGATTCGCGATTGCAAATTACCTAAGCTGACGCTTCAGCCAATCATCGAGAACGCCATTTCGCACGGACTTGAGAGCAAAATTGCGGATGGAATTATCATTATCCGTATTACCACAACCGAGCAAAAACTAATTATTCATGTTGAAGACAATGGAGTGGGCATCCCTTTGGAAAAAGTGGACGAAATCAACCGGAGGCTTTCCGGCAAAAGCGATACTTTCTTCGACAACAGCAAGAGAGGTACCGGAATTGCTTTAAGCAATGTGAATTCCCGCATCAAGTTAAAGTACGGAAATGAATATGGAATTCAACTATTTTCTTCCGTGGGAAATGGGACGGATGTTGAAATTATAATTCCAATTAGACAAGAGGATCGGGAGCCGAACATGTTAGAATAGATATCGACCCGCTCATCACGAGGATTGATAAAGACTTTTCGCACTCAAAATGTGATGGCGTCGGCGCGCAATTTACGCCATCACGTAGTTAAAAAAAGGAGGAATTTTTAAGATGAAAAACAGAGCGGCTTTTATGACGGGGCTCAGAAAAATGGAGTTCCGCGACGTACCGATGCCGACTGCAAAAGAGGGCGAGGTCGTTGTTAAACTGGAATACGTCGGTATCTGCGGATCGGACGTTCACTACCTTGAGTACGGGCGCATCGGCGATTTCATTGTGGAGGGCGATTTCATACTCGGGCACGAGTGCGCTGGATCGGTTCACGAGGTCGGCCCCGGCGTTACCAGCCACAAGGTCGGCGATCGAGTGGCTCTGGAACCCGGTATCGTATGCGGCAAATGCGAGTATTGCCTTACAGGCCGCTACAATCTGTGCCCTGACATCGAATTTTTCGCTACCCCTCCATATCACGGCATCTTCAAGAATTTCGTCGAATTTCCCGCGCACCGTGCGTTCAAGCTGCCTGATAACGTGTCGTTTAAGGAAGGCGCGCTGATTGAGCCTCTCGCCGTCGGTCTTGAAGCGACGAGCGTTGGAGGCGTGGAGCTGGGTCAGTCTGTCGTAATCCTTGGATCAGGCTGCATCGGCCTGACGTCCCTGCTTGTGTGCAAATCTCGCGGAGCGGCGGACATTACTGTCGTGGACGTAATTCCCAAGAGGCTGGAAGTCGCGCTCAAACTTGGCGCGACGAGGGTTATCGACGCGTCAAAGACGGATTCGACGAAGGCGATTCTTGAAGCCACCGGCGGGAAGGGCGCTGACGTGGTGATGGAAGCGGCAGGAACGACTAAAACGACGCAGCAGACTCCGTTCGTGGTAAAGCGTGGAGGCACAATAGTACTCATGGGATTGCCGCCGGACGGTATCGCGGAGTTCGATTTCTCGAAATTGTCGGGACAGGTGGCGGACATCCGCCCGATATTCCGTTACAAGAACCAGTATCCGGTGGCGATTAATGCGATCGCGAGCGGAGTGATTGACGTATCGGGAATTGTTTCAAACGAGTTCAGCTTCAGCGACCTTGAGGAAGCGTTCCGCGTGAACATCGATAATAAAAATGACGTTGTGAAGATAGGGATTAAGATGGATTAAAGTTTAAGACCTTGGGGCTCCGCCCCAAACCCCGCGAGGGGACGCAGTCCCCTCGACCCCATTAAAATTAATGGGAGTCCAGAGGGCTGCGCTCTCTGGCGGGTTTGGGCGGAGCCCAAGGTTTTATTATTTTATTTACCCCACACCGACCAGCCCGGATCCGGCGTTAACGTCAGATCCGAACGTTCGCCGCCGGCATACGCCGCGTAACCTGCGGCGGCTATCATAGCGGCGTTGTCCGTGCAGAAATTTTTCGGCGGCATATAAATCTCCCATCCATAAGATTCCCCCATCACGCTAAGGCCGTCCCGCAACGCGGTATTAGCCGCTACCCCTCCCGATATGCCAACACGGCGCACACCGGTCGTTTCGGCGGCGAGCGATAATTTAGACAGCAGAGCTTCGGTGATTGCCTTCTGATATGACGCGCAGATATCGGTTACGGGAAGTTCCACTCCCTCTTTTTTAAGGCGTTCGACCGTCGTGCGGAGGGCAGTTTTCATTCCGCTGAAGCTGAACTCGACGCTTTTTTTCCCCTTCATGCCTATGGGGAAAGCATAGGCTTCCGGGTTGCCGGATTGCGCCATTTTCTCGATTAGTGGCCCGCCGGGGTATCCAAGGCCCATCAGATTCGCGGCCTTGTCGTAAGCCTCGCCCGCAGCGTCGTCCCTCGTGCAGCCCAGCAGGGTATAATTTCGTCCCTCGCGGGCGAGTACTATCTCCGTATGACCGCCCGAGACTATCAGGCACAAAAACGACGGGGTAAACGATGGGTGGGCGAGTATCGACGCGTGAAGATGCCCTTCCATGTGATTAACTCCAAGTATCGGCGTGCCCCAGCCCTGGGACAGGGCCTTGGCCGTCATGACTCCGACGAGCAGGGAACCCATCAAACCGGGGCCTGCGGTGACGGCTATAAGGTTGATATCGCCGGGCATTACATCAGCTTCGGACATTGCCATGCGGAGCAGCGGTATTATCGTTTCCTGATGCTTTCTCGACGCAAGTTCGGGAACCACGCCTCCAAAAGCAGCATGATCCTCCACTTGGCTCGACACCAGATTACTTAGTATTTCACGTTCACCCCGCATCACGGCGATCGCCGTGTCGTCACAGCTCGTCTCTATTCCCAGTGTTATGAAATTATCTTTCAAGCTCGCTTCAGTGACGGCATCCGCCGCAGGAGCATCCGCCGCCACAACCACCGCAGCCGCCGCTCCCGCATTTACGCGCTCTGCGAGGCTCGCCTTCGAGATGTATCAACACCTTGCAGCGACATGCAGGACAGCGGTTCGCGTATCCCTCGGTCTCGAATTTTCGCAAGCATTCAGCGCATGAGTAAATGTGCATCGTATATTCCTCTCAGTATTTTTAGTCAGGAACTTGCCATTCCACGTGATCTGTCGAGTAACCCAAGTTTATTGTCTCACCCGCTTTCACGTTATCGGCGGGCACGAAAAACCCGATGAAACCATCGTAATCGGGTGATAGAGCGCGTTCATCGAATTTAAGCTCCGTCGTTGGGTTGCCGGCTATGCCTGTAATTATATTCTCTTTGACAGGGGAATAGTCTCCGATTGAGAGCATGGACGGGTCAAAATTCCAGCTCTTCAGCGCTTGAACTCTTACCACGAAGAGTACGTGTCTCCTTTTCGACATTGCCGCGTATGCGAATATCTGCGGATGGATTCCCGAGTACGCGGCGTTGTCGTATTCCGCTCTGTGTTGACGTCTTAAGGCGTCGGACAATTTGCGATCCACATAGAGAAAGGTGAGTTTGCCTCGCGCGTTGAGCACAAGATCGGTAAACATTTCACCCTCAAAGAAGCAGACGGCTGTCCGTGGCGGAATCAATCTTTCAATATCCCTCATTGGACTTGCTTCCGCCTGACCCGCCAAACCCGTAAAACTTGCCGAAAATATCCAGATTAGCAATGCCGCCGCGAATGCCGAAATTTGCGAGATACGAATCCTTTCCGAAAATACGTTCATCAATCACACCTCCGCTTTTTAAATAGAGCTCCTTTTATCCATTCCCACTCGGGACATTTTAAAACCGTTGTCACTGCCGCGTAAAGTCCGCAACCCAAAATAATCATTGCGCACATCCAAAGCATTCTGAGAGACAGTCTTTCGTCCGCTCCATAAGGAAAACGCGTCATGACGGCGTAGAGCGCGCCGCACATTAACAGGCATGACGCGGATAATCTCGCGAACCATGCAACGTCAAACAGATTAATCTTCATTCCTACGTCACGGGACAACAGATACGCTCCAAGGAATGCCGCCCCTGTAAACGCTATTGACGTGCCGGCGGCAAGTCCGTGGTACGAATAACGGCTCATGAGCGCGATTCCGAACGCAAGGTTCGCCGCCACCGTGAAAGCTGTAAGCCGTACGGCCGCCTTCGGCATACTTCTCGCGTAAAGCGCGCGCATAATGATCGTGTTGCACGCCATGCCCGGAAGCCCGGCGGCATAGCAGGCGAGTACGCCGGACGTTGCCGTCCACGCCCATCCCCGGAAAACGCCGCGCACGTAAAGAAGATGCACTATCGGCGAGGAGAGCAGGATAATCGCCAGCGACGCGGGCACTATGATAAACAGGTTTAAACGCAGCGCGTCTCTGACAAATGTCTGAAATCCCGCCTTGTCGTTTTGGTCAAAGCGCGACAGCATCGGCAGCACTGCCTGCGAAATAGCGATAACGAAAATCCCCAGCGGTAATTGTATTATCCTGTCCGCGAAGTTGAGCACCGAGATTACGCCGTCGCCGAGATATGACGCAAGCATTCGGCTTACCAGCGGATTGAGCTGGTTCAGCGACAATCCCGCCGCATAGGGCAGAAAGAGCGAGAGCATACGGCGCATATCCGGGTTCGACATGTCCGGTTTTGATGGGAGCGGGGGATAACCGCTCTTCCAAGCCATGCTCCACTGTAATCCCATGTTGCATATTCCTCCGACAAGCACCGCGGCAACCATAGTCCAGATGGAAATTTTTTTACTGAACGCCAGTATAATAATAATGAAAGCGAGATTGCTTACGGCTGGGGCGACAGCGGGAATGAAAAAACTCCCTATGCTGTTTAGTATCCCCATAGCGAGCGACGCCGCGGAAACGATAAATAAAAACGGGAAGAGCGCCTTCGTCAGCGACGAAGCGAGGCGCGCCTGTTCAGGCTCGAAACCCGGCGCGAGTACTCGAATCAGCAAAGGAGAAGCAACGATACCCAGAAGCACAACAACTGGACAGACAATCAGCAGTACTGCCCAGGCCTGCCGCGCGAGCGAGCGGGCTGCATTTTCGCCATCCCTCTGGTGAACGCGGGAGAACACCGGCACAAAACTTGCGGATAACGCGCCTTCCGCAAGCAATTGGCGTAACAGATTGGCAAGAGTATAGGCGGCGTTAAATGCGTCCAGCAGTGAAGTTGCACCGAAATATCTCGCGGTCAAAACCTCACGAAAAAGGCCGAGGGCTCTGCTCGCGAACGTGCCCGCCATCATTCGCATGGCTCTGCCCGTCATGCCTGTCATCTGAGCGGCTGATTCCGGCGTTTCCTTTTGCCCCTCGTTATAACCGGGATTTACCACTCGAAACGCTCACCGAGATAGTATTTTTTTGCTTCCGGGTTATTCGCTATCTCTTCCGGTGGTCCTTCGAGAAATATTCTGCCCTGATACATGAGATACGCTCTGTCGGTTATAGCCAGCGTTTCTCTGACATTGTGATCGGTGAGCAGGATGCCGTAGCCCTTATTCTTGAGATCGGAGACTATTTCCTGGAGGTCATAGACGGCGACGGGGTCGATTCCGCTGAACGGTTCGTCCAACAGAATGAAGTTGGGTTTCATTGCGAGACAGCGGGCTATCTCCACCCTTCTGCGCTCGCCCCCCGACAGCGCGTATCCCGGGGCGGAAGCTATGTGTGAAAGTCCCATCTCTTCCACCAACCGTTCGCACTCTGCGTTCGCGGCGGCGGATGCCATTCCGTTTGAGCGCAGAACCAGCTTGATGTTGTCAAAAACGGACAGACTGCGGAACACTGATGGTTCCTGCGGGAGATAGCCGACGCCCATTCGGGCTCTTTCGTACATCGGCATAGCGCTTGTATTTCGCTCGTTTATCATGACCTGCCCCGAATCCGGCAGTATACGTCCCACCATCATATAGAACGTGGTACTTTTGCCTGCTCCGTTGGGACCAAGAAGGCCGACGATCTCGCCCTTATTTACTACGAGGCTCACGTTATCCACGACCAGCCTTTTTTTAAATCGCTTGAACAGGTTGACAGCTTTGAAGGAAGCGCTCACTTCGTTTACCTGTCCGTTTCAAAAACTAAAGAGGGATTTCCCTGTGCGGTAAATTGCCCGGTGTCGAGGAAGTAAACTATTTCGTCGGAGTTTAGTACACGACCCGTCTGCGTTACCGTGGCTCCGCCCGAAAGCACGACAGTGCCGCGCGCCACGGAATAAATTCCCCTCGCGCCGGTCGCTCTGGTCATTACTCCGTTGCTATCAGGCATGGTGATCACCACGCCCCCTCCGGCATTCATTTCGGCAATCTCATCACCATTCAGGATTCCGTCGACGCGTGAGGCGGACATAGTTATATTTCTGGTTCGCTCGAAAAAGCGTCTGACGTTTCGCGCGGAAAAAACGTCCTCATCCCTCGATACATCGTCAGCGTCAATCGAGTAAGCCGCGAATTCTCCCAACACTTCGCCGGACGCGTTATATCTCTGGACTCCTGAGTGCCAGACGACTTCGTTCGCGGATAACGTGTCATTTCCTTTGGACAGGTTTACATCGCCGGTACCCGTGATTATGCGGTTCGAGTTATCGCGCCCCGTGATCTCGACGGACATGCACGAAAAATTAATAACGCCGCCGTCGCGGTCTTTAAAATGTCCTCTGACTCGTCCATGCATTTCTATATTATTCAAGTCCGTGTAACCGCTCCCGAAATCGCCGAAAACCTCGCCGTCCAGGTTTGTGATGTGGACGTTTCCCTCGGCGGTTATCAAGTTCGTGTTTGGATCATATCGCATCGAGTCCGCCACAAGGGTGGCAATGTTATCCGCCGCGAATGCCGTAAGCGCGGCAAATAAAATAACGCCAATCGTTAAAAACAGTTTTTTCATCGCGGCATACCTCCCTCGTATACTTGGATGATTATAGCAAATTAAGTAATGAGGGGCCTGGTTTGATATGAAAAATTTATGAGCGCGATTTTAAATAGTCGTGGATAACCACGATCAATCAATTAAGGTTTTATCAGTTATCCGCCTCAATAAGCAACCGTATAGCCTCCGCGGCGACTTTTACCGCCGCCGCCGTATCATGCACATGCGGATTCGAAAGACCTTGCCGCTCACGCTCCTGATTCCAGACGACGTTCAGAACACAGCCCGCGCGCGCGCCGAGTATCTGGCAAACGATATACAACGCCGCGCTCTCCATTTCGGAAGCGAGGCATCCTGCTTTCAACCATGCGTTCCATTTGTCGTTCAGCTCGTAGCCGATGGGCATACGATCGGGGCTGTGCTGTCCGTAGAATGAATCCTTGCATTGGACGATACCGGCGTGCCATGTCGCGCCAAGGTTTTTTGCGGCCTGCACAAGCGCGTTTGTTATCGTGAGATCCGCCACCGCGGGGAATTCGACCGGCACGTATTCTCTTGTAGTTCCCTCCATGCGTATCGCGCCCGTCGCGATGACTACGTCCCCGCCGATTACCTGCGTTGCCATGCCGCCGCAGGTACCGACGCGCAAAAAATTACGCGCGCCCGTTTGGAACAGCTCCTCGATCGCGATCGCGGTGGAAGGACCGCCCATGCCGGTGGACATTACCATGACAGTCCTGCCGGATACCTCTCCCAGCCATGTCGTGTATTCGCGGTTTTGGCAGTAGAAACGCGGATTATCAAATTGGAGGGCGATTTTTTCCACACGTCCGGGATCGCCCGGTAAAACGACGTAAGCGGCTCCATGAGTGTCATCCATTCCGATATGATATAGTTTTTCCAACGAAATCACCCTTTCTTTTTAGGAAAGGGGAAGCATTACCGACGCTTCCCCTTTGGTGAAGAGAAAATTGGGTTTTTGCCTGTCCGGAGATCACTGCCTCCATTTGGGAGTATGGAAGCGGGATCGTTATTCCGGCGAGGCTAAACAAAGACCGCCCCCACTTTGGAGAGCGGCACTTCAATCAAGATAATGCGGTCTCACCTTTCCAAGTGGGAGGCACGGCCGTTTCCAGCCGCACCCTGTCGTCCGTCCTCCATAGATCGTCATCCACAGGAGCAACGGCTCGGAGAGCGATATTTGTTTCATAAATTATAATAAACCAATTGGAATGAAAACGCAACGAGGAGGCTTCTTACATCCATTGCGGTTGTCGCCGCTGCCGCGATCCTTATACGCGTTTATTCTGCTCGGCTTCGGTATCTTAATCATGTGGATACTCGCTGATTTCTTTCCGGGATACTTCCCGGCGGTTCGATAACATTTTTCCGTCAGCACGTATTGCCATATCGTTTTCCCTGTACTAGAATTCAAGCAACGTAGCATACTTTATGAAACATAATATCAATAAATCGACTCCCTGAGAGGGGAGGGAACGGCAACGAAGTTTCGTCCGCGGCGAAGCTTGAGGAATTCAGCCTGAAGACATGACGGTAACGGGAGGATTAAAAAACTCAATGATTAAAGTCGGATATTTCGCCCTGATACGCGAATTGACGGGGAAAAAGGAGGAAACGCTTGATCCGTTCCGAACGGCGAGGGATATGATGAACTCGTTGTGCAATACGTATGGGGCGAAATTCCGTGACTTCTGTATGGACGACGAAAAAATTTCGCGCAATGTCAATATAATGGTAAACGGAAAACACATCCAGCATCTCGCGGGGGATGAGACGCCCCTAAAAGATAACGACGAAATTTCGATATTTCCATTGATTGGCGGCGGTTAAATCCGCCGCTTTAATTCATGAATTTGGTTTTTATGCCAAACAGGCCGTTCCCAGTGTGCTGTGTTCGTATACTAACTACATCGTAAAGACAACGAACGGTTAAACCTCGAAGGAAAGGGTGTTTGTATTGTCACTCACTAACAATAAGGCCGTAAACTCATGGGTTGACGAAATGGCCGCGATGACCAAGCCGGACAAAATCGTATGGATTGACGGATCGGACGGGCAGCTCGACGATCTGCGAAAACAGAGTATTGCCACTGGCGAGATCGTAGCTCTCAATCAAGAGAAACTGCCCGGATGCTATCTGCATCATACCGCTAAAAACGACGTGGCGAGAGTGGAACATCGCACGTACATTTGCTCCCGAAAAAAAGAGGACGCAGGGCCGACAAACAACTGGATGGATCCCGCCGAGATGTACGCCAAATTAGGCGAGCGATTTAAAGGATCGATGAAAGGGCGGGAGATGTACGTCATCCCATTCTCGATGAGCGTTCCTGAGTCGCCGTTCGCAAAATTCGGCATTGAACTGACCGACTCGATCTACGTCGTCCTGAACATGGCAATAATGACCCGCATAGGAACAAGGGTTATCAAGTGCCTGGACGCGAGCGCCGACCCGTCGGACTTCACGAAGGGGCTTCACTCCAAAGCCGGCATCGACGAGGAAAACCGATTCATCGTGCAGTTCCCCGAAGACAACGCGATATGGTCGATTAACTCTGGTTACGGAGGCAATGTACTTTTGGGCAAGAAGTGTTTTTCTCTCCGTATCGCCTCATATCTGGGCAGGAAGGAGGGCTGGATGGCCGAGCACATGCTCATACTCGGCATCGAAAACCCACAGGGAGAAATACGGTACTTGGCGGCGGCTTTCCCCTCCGCGTGTGGCAAAACAAATCTCGCCATGCTCATCCCGCCTGATATCTACCGGAAAAAAGGATATAAGGTGTGGTGCGTTGGCGACGACATAGCCTGGATACGCGTTGGTTCTGACGGCAGGCTATGGGCGGTGAATCCGGAGGCCGGATTCTTCGGAGTGGCCCCCGGCACCAACATGAAATCCAACCCGAATGCCTTGTTGACATGCGGGAAGAATACGATCTACACGAACGTCGTTCACAATTTGGACGACAATACGGTATGGTGGGAGGGACTCGACAATAATCCGCCGAAAAATGCCCTGAACTGGATAGGTGAGAAGTGGGATTATACGGATGGCTCGAAAGGGGCCAACCCGAATAGCCGCTTCACGGCTCCGGCGAGCCAGTGCCCCTGTATTTCCAGCGAATTCGAGTCCCCTCAGGGCGTGCCTATTTCCGCCTTTGTGTTTGGCGGGCGCCGCGCTAAGACGGCTCCTATCGTTTATCAGTCACGCGACTGGAACCACGGCGTATTCGTTGGCTCCATAATGGCAAGCGAGACTACTTCAGCGGCTACAGGCAAAGTTGGGGTCGTCCGCCGCGATCCTATGGCGATGCTCCCCTTTTGCGGGTACAACATGGGCGACTACTTTGCGCACTGGCTTGAGATGGGGAAAAAAACCACGAACCCACCGAAGATATTCAATGTCAACTGGTTCCGCACGGACAAGAACGGCGATTTCGTATGGCCGGGTTACGGTGAAAATATGAGAATAATTGATTGGATCATCAAGCGCGCTTTTGATGAAACAGACGCGGCGGAAAGCCCAATCGGCTACCTGCCGAAACCTGAGAACATAAACCTTGAGGGGCTGGATATGTCACGCGACACTTTAAAAGACCTTCTTTCCGTCGATGTGGGATTATGGCGCGAGGAAGCGAAGGGCATCCACAAATTCTACGAGAAGTTCGGCGACAAGCTGCCCACTAAATTGAAGGAAGAGTTGGCAACGTTGGAGAAAAATCTGGGTTAAAGGTAAGAATTCGTTTCAGTTCCAAATATTGCGCCCAAGGCGCTTACGAAAGATTCGGGGTCATAGAGTTTGCCATAGACAGTCCGGTGACAGAGGAACTGATTTCCAGAAAAATTCACTACGGGAGGATCGATTGGAGATTGGGGCCTCCCGCGTTGGTTTGACATTAGGGCATGTTACGGCTATTATAATATTAAATATTATAATAGCCGTGAGGTATTTGCTTTGTTTTATACAAGACACGCGGAGGAAGCCATCCGAAAGCTGGCGCGTATGTTTGGCGCAGTGTTGGTAACCGGCGCGCGGCAGGTTGGAAAAACCACTTTACTCAAAGAGGTTGCTGATACGGCAAACTACGCAACGCTTGACGACCCGATTATTCTTTCCGCGGCGAAGGAGTTTGGGGGTACTTTTTTCAAGGATAACCCGCCGCCGGTTTTCGTGGATGAAATCCAATATGCCGTAAACTTGTTTCCACAAATAAAAATTATCCTGGACAGAGAAAAAAAGAAAGGACAGTTTTTTCTTTCCGGTTCCCAACAGTTCAAGATGATGAAAAATGTCAGTGAATCCCTTGCGGGACGGATTGGAATATTGAATCTGCCGGGGGTGTCCCTGCGGGAAATATTTGGCGTTCCATATTATGAACCCTTTATCCCCACTGATGATTACTTTAGCAGGCGCGGAAAAAACTTGGCTTCGGTATTGTATTCCGATGTTTGGCAAGCTATTCATCGCGGTTCCATGCCGGAGCTTTGCGCCAACCCCGACTTCGACTGGCGGATGTTCTACGCGGCCTATGTCAAAACCTATATAGAGCGTGATGTTCGCGACTTGGCGCAAGTAGGCGATGCGGTAAAGTTTATAAAGTTTATGACCGTCGCGGCCGCCGGCACGGGGCAGTTATTAAATCTCGCCACGCTTGCCCGAGACGTTGGCATCAGCCAGCCGACCGCCGAACGCTGGCTTTCAATAATGGTTACGTCAAATCTGATTTACCTGCTTCAGCCTTATCACAACAACATCACAAAGAGGGCTGTGAAAACGCCAAAGCTATATTTCCTTGACACAGGGCTTGCAGCCTATCTAACGCGATGGAATACTCCCGATGTATTGAAGAACGGCGCAATGGCGGGAGCGTTTTTTGAAACCTTTATCACCTCGGAAATAATAAAAAGCTACGGCAATAAAGGCATTTTGGATATTCCTCTCTACTTTTACCGTGACAGGGACGGAAACGAAATCGATTTACTGATTTCGGAGGGAAACACGTTATACCCTGTCGAAATCAAAAAACACGCCGACCCCCAAAAGAGCGACGTTGCAAAATTTGACATTCTTGATAAGGTAAAGGGCGTTATCCGCGGCGAGGGGGGAATTGTCTGCCTGTATGACAATCTCGTTACGTTGAAGGGTAACGATAAGGTTATCCCTGTGACAATGCTTTAATTTCGAATTTTCCGCCAGTATCCCGCACCCCTCAGCCTCTCCTGATCTGGCTGCACTGTTCTTTTTTCGACTCGATTATTTCCTTCTGCAATAGAGGGGGCAATTGATTTTTCAATCGGCGGGGTATTCTTCGTGTTCGGGGTATTTGTTTGTCACGTGCTGTTTGCTCGTTTTTATTCTGCGTCGCCATTTCGATTCAACCATAAGCTATGTTTGAATGGGCAGAGTTGTCGTATGCCCCGCGTGACGTAAAAGACGCAAAGAACCGCCGGATAAAAATAAATTTTTCTTCCACCATACAAAAAAATCTCAAAACCTATTGACAAGATTTTACAATTGAGTATTATGTTATCTGTGATTGATAATAAATTTTTATATTGATAATAATTTATACACAAACATGTGATTTCATTACTTTTTTATTCAACCGGGAAATGAAATACGTGAGATAACTGACGCCCTTTCGGGCAACATTGAGTATGATCCTAAAAAAAATTTAGAAGAAATATGGATTTGTAATTATAAATTATGGGGGTTACTTATGAATAGCACCGAGATGCTGCGTCAATTCATTCCACTGGTGGATTTCTTTGCGGAAATCCTCGGGCCGAACAGCGAGGTCGTTCTTCACGGCACGAGTGATCCGGAAAAATCCCTGATCGCCATTCGCAACAGCTCGCTGTCGGAACGCGAGGAAGGAGCCGGAATGTCGGAATTGGCGCTAAAAATACTGAACGAAGGTAAGCGCACGGGTAAGAAATTTTTAACAAATTATCTCAGTAAATCTTACGGCACAAACAACGCAGGCAAATTTATCAAGGCGTCAACTTATTTTATCAGAAATGACGAGGGTGAAATAATCGGGATGCTGGGGATCAATACAGATCTGTCGGCTTTATCAGAGGCTCACAGATTACTCGGGCAGATGCTCGACGTTAATGAGATCGATGAAACCGTATCAAACGACGACCCGATATCAATCCGCGAAACTGTGTTTGCCGTCATCGATCAGGTTATCGGATCATATGATGCAGACCCTGTAAGAATGACAACCGAAGAGAAGAAGGAAGTCGTCGACGCTCTCAATGACAGGGGAGTGTTCCTGCTCAAAGGCATTGTCTCGGAAGTCGCATCGCGGCTCGATGTCTCGGAACAGACTATATACAGATATCTGAAATGAGGGGGAGTTACACATGGACAATGAGAAAATTCTTTGGGTCTTGAATGAAGGGACGGCGTACTTCAGAAACCACGCCGCCGACGTGTCCGCATTTGAAAGAGGAAAGATGGAAGCAGTGCGAAAATTTCACTCCACGATGCCGAACTACAAACCGACTCCCCTGCGAAGCCTGCCTCGCCTGGCGTCGCTGTTGGGAGTCGGCGGCATATATGTCAAGGACGAGTCGTACCGTTTCGGCCTCAATGCCTTTAAAGTGCTGGGAGCGTCGTACGCGATAGCGAATTACCTTGCGGAAAGACTCGACAAAGATATCTCGGAACTTCCCTATGATGTACTTACCGGCGGCGAAGTAAAAAAGCGTCTCGGCGAAGTCACGTTCGCCACAACCACGGACGGCAATCACGGCAGGGCAGTCGCGTGGACAGCTCGTATGCTGGGACAAAAAGCGGTCGTATACATGCCGAAGGGGACATCGAAACAGCGATACGACGCCATTGCCGCCGAAGGCGCACAAGTAACAATCCGAGACGTGAACTACGATGAATCCGTCCGCATGACGGCGGAGGAAGCAAAAGAAAAGGGATGGGTCGTCGTCCAGGATACGGCATGGCCGGGATACGAAGACATCCCTGTCTGGATAATGAAAGGCTACGGCACAATGGTGAACGAAGCGCTCGAACAAATGCGCGAAGAAGGCGTTAATTGTCCCACCCACGCATTCGTACAGGCAGGCGTCGGTTCGTTCGCGGCTTCGGTACAAGGATATATTTGCGCGAATTTCAAGGAGAAACGCCCCAGGGTCATCGTTACCGAGGCAAACAAAGCCGACTGTTTTTACCGCTCGGCGCTCGCCGGAAACGGTAAGCCCCATATCGTGACAGGAGACCTGGATACAATGATGGCCGGACTGGCCTGCGGCGAGCCAAACACGATAGCGTTTGACATTCTGAGGGACTATTCGTCGGCGTTCATCTCATGCCCCGACTATGTCGCTGCAAGAGGAATGAGGATACTTGGTAATCCAGTCGACGACGACCCGTTCATTCTTTCTGGGGAATCCGGGGCTGTTAACGCCGGCTTGCTCTCCTTCATTATGCAGAGCGATTATCTGTCGGACATGAAAAAATCCATGCAACTGGGAAGCGACTCGGTCATACTTCTGTTCAGCACCGAAGGAGACACCGACGCGGCGCGTTACCGCAGCGTTGTTTGGGACGGAGAGTTCCCGACGTACAACCTTATAAAAGGAGGATTATGACCATGCTTCTCGTCGGTAACGGAATTCTGATCACAAGGGACGAGACCAGCCCTTATTTCAAAAACGGATGCGTCGCTATTGACGGCAGCCTCGTCGTTGAGACAGGGGAAACTGACGCAATAAGGGCAAAGTATACGGACGCGCGATTTTTGGACGCGCGCGGCGGAGTGATCGTGCCGGGTTTCATTAACGCACACATGCATTATTACAGCGCGTTCGCGAGAGGCTTCGCCGGTAAGGGATCGGCCGGCACGAATTTCGGCGAAGTGCTCGAACGTTTGTGGTGGAGATTGGACAAGGCACTCACGTTGGACGACGTATATTACAGCGCGATAGCGTGCATGATCGATTGCATAAAGAACGGAACAACGACTGTCATCGATCACCACGCAAGCCCGCGCGCCGCAAGAGGTAGTTTGTTCAGGATCGCGGACGCCGCGCGTGAGAGCGGTATCAGAAGCTGCCTCTGTTACGAAGTCTCCGATCGTGACGGGTTTGAGATTGCGCGAGACGGTATCACGGAAAATGCGGAGTTTATCAAATACGCCGACGATGACAAAAGTGGTCTGATTGCCGCGACTTTTGGTCTGCACGCGTCGATGACTTTGTCGGACGCGACGCTTCAAGCGTGCGCAAAAGCGTCTGACGGCAGCGGTTTTCATGTCCACGTAGCGGAAGGAACCTTCGACGAGGAGGATTCGCTCAAACAATACGGCAAACGCGTGGTTGAAAGACTTGCGAGTTTCGGAATGCTCGGCAAGCGTACTATCGCCGTCCACTGCGTCCACGTTGACGCGCGCGAGATGGATCTTCTGCTCGAATCCGGGACGGCCGTCGCCTTCAATCCCGAGTCAAACATGGGAAACGCCGTGGGATGCGCCCCGGTGCTTGAGATGTATAAACGCGGGATTTTGCTGGGACTTGGCACCGACGGTTTTGTGAGCGACATGCCTCAATCATTGAAAATGGCAAACGCTTTGCTGAAACACGATGCGCGGCGTCCCGACGCCGCCTTCGCGGAAGTAACGAAGATGCTGTTCGGGAACAACGCCCGAATAGCGCAAAGATATTTCAAGGAGCCGGTGGGAAAACTTGCGCCCGGCTTCTCGGGAGACGTGGCCGTGCTCGACTACTCGGCGCCGACGGAGCTATCCGACGCGAACATTAACGCTCACATCCTGTTCGGAGCGAGCGGACGCAGCGTAAAATCCACCGTCGCCCGCGGGCGCGTCCTCATGGAGGATTACCGGCTGACCGAATTGGACGAGGCGCGGATTATGGCAAAAGCCGCCGAAGCGTCAATAAAAGTGTGGGAAAGGTTCTGATCATGAAACCGCAATCTATATCGAAATTAATCAAGTGGGCGCTTCGCGAATATGAAACGCGGGGGAGCATATACGGCGTCGATGCGTCGATGTTCCGTAATCATAATCAAGGCGCTGCCTACTCGTCGCAATTGTTCGGCGAGTATCTGGCGGCCCCCATAGGTCCTGCCGCCGGACCCGGCACGCAACTGGCGCAGAATATCATTTCGAGCTGGCTGTCGGGCGCGCGCTTCATCGAACTTAAAACGGTGCAGATAATGGACGAACTTGAAATCGGGCGGCCCTGCATCGACATGGAGGACGAGGGTTACAACGCGGAGTGGTCACAGGAACTGAAGCTCGAAGAATCCGCGCGTGAATACGTCAAAGCGTGGATGATGATCCCGATCCTCAGAAGGATGCTTGGATGGGAGGACAAACCCGACGGAACAATATTCAACATGAGCGTGGGTTACAACCTGGAGGGCATTCTTCAACCGAAGATGCAAAAATATTTAAACACAATGAACGACGCCGGTGAATTGATTGCCGAATTACGCGAAGAACTATCGAAAAATTTCCCCGAATTCGCGGACATTCCCGTTGAAAATAAAATTTCCGGGAGCTGCGCTCTGTCCACTATGCACGGCTGCCCGCCGGACGAGATAGGCCGCATTGCAAAATATCTGCTCGACGACAGAGGTTTGCATCTCTCCGTAAAGCTCAATCCGACGCTGATGGGATCCGATTTCGTGCGCGGCGTACTTAACGACGCTCTTGGATATGAGAACATTGAAATACCGGATCCGGTTTTCGAACACGATTTGAAATATCCTCAGGCGATAGAAATAATAAAAGAGTTAAAGGAAATTTCCATCCGAAGGGATCGTTACTTCGGGGTAAAACTCTCGAATACGCTTGCTATGCTGAATAACAGGGGATTTTTGCCTGGGGGCGAGATGTATATGTCGGGGCGTTCGCTCTATCCGATAACTATGAATCTCTGGAACAGGCTCAGCAAGGAATTCGACGGCGATATCCGCGTATCATACTCCGCCGGAGCGGACGCGGAAAACACGCCTACTATATTGAGATGCGGCGCGACCACTGTGACCGTCGCCTCCGATATTTTGAAGCCGGGCGGTTACTCGCGCTTCCCGCAGTATATAGATAATATCGAGAACGAAATGCGCGAGCGCGGCGCGTCAAATCTTACAGAGTTCGCTTCCGACCGCCGAAAAAATCTCGAAGCGGCGGCTGCAATCGCTCTTACCGAAAAAAAATACACAAAGCGTTACTTTCGCGGAGTACCCAAGGTCTCCTCTTCGCTGGGAATGTTCGACTGCGTGGAAGCTCCTTGCATGGAACGCTGCGCGGTCTGCCAGGATATTCCATCATACGTTCTCGCCATATCGCGGGGCGATTTCAACAAGGCGCTCGACATCATTCTGTCAAAAAATCCTCTCCCAGGAGTGACGGGGCACATATGCACACGCGTTTGCGAATCCGGCTGCGCGAGAAATAATTACGACGAACCGGTGAGCATAAGAGCCCTGAAAAGATTCGCCGCCGACCGCGGACAAGCCGGTTGGGAGAAATCAAGCCAAACCACGGGGTATAAAGCGGCGGTTATCGGCGCGGGCCCGTCCGGACTTGCAGCCGCGGCCGCAATGGCGAGAAACGGAATAGCCGTAACCTTGTTCGAATCAAGGGAAAGAACCGGAGGCATGATGGCGATAGCGCCGGAATTCCGCTTGCCGAAAAGCATAATGGATGGCGACGCGGAGCGCGTTGCGTCTCTTGGCGTGGAGATAAAGTTCGACACTAAGATCGCCTCTCCTCCGGAGAATTTACTTAATGAGGGATTCGACGCCGTATACATAGCTTGCGGCTTTCCGAAAGACGCGCCGTTGGGGATAGAAGGAGATAAAGCGACCGGAGTTTGGACAGCTCTCGATCTGCTCGAACGCGTTTCAAACGGTGAACGCCCTGATCTCGGCCGCGGCGTGCTGGTCGTCGGCGGAGGAAATACAGCGGTAGACGCGGTACGAACCGCGAGCAGACTGACCGGGGCTCCCGTGACGATGGTTTACAGGAGAACGCGTAAAGAAATGCCCGCTGAATTTGACGAACAGGAACTCATGTTCGAGGAAGGCAATACGATCGTTGAACTCGCGTCCCCGAAGAGAGTAATTATCCGCGACGGGCGTGTGGCAGGTCTTGAGTGCGAGAAGACGCGTATGGGACAACCGGACGCGGACGGAAGACGCAGACCCGAACCGACAGGCGAATTCTTCACGCTGGAAGCCGACAGCATCATAGCGGCAATCGGACAGAGTTCCGACGTCTCGGCATTTACGGGTACGAAAATCAAATTCGGCAGAAAGGGTGAGGTTATAGTAAATGCCAACGGCAGGACGAACCTGTGCGGCGTGTATGCCGGAGGGGATATGGCGACCGAACCTGAGACCGTCATCCGCGCCTGCGCCGAAGGAGTGCGCGCGGCAGAGGCCATCTGCGCGGAGCTGTCGGTTCCGGTCACGAAAATCGACCGCGCGATACGTCCGTCAGGGGATGAATTATCGTCCGTAAAAATTGCGGGGACTTCGAAGACGAGGCAGGAAATCGAACTCCGGAGACCGGCTTGGGAACGCGCCGGATTCGATCTCGTTGAACAAACGCTGGACGAAGCGTCCGCAATCCGCGAGGCGAAGCGCTGCCTCCAATGCCATACAACCTGTAGAAAATGCGTCGGAGTCTGCCCCAACAGGGCTAACTTCCACTTCGAGATCATGCCGGTCACCGTGACATTACCAACCTTTGCGGCGTCCGAGGGACGGATACTTTCCGACGGATGCGAAACTTTCAGCATAAAACAGAGCGAGCAGATAGTTCACATCGAGGATTTCTGCAATCAGTGCGGCAATTGCGGCGTGTTTTGCGTACACAAAGGACTTCCTTACGAAGATAAGCCGAGGCTCGTTCTTGACGAAGCCGATTTCGAAGCATCGGGTAACGGGGATTTTTTTCACGTGAAGCAAGGTCTCGTTCGCAGGCGCGTCAATGGCCGCGAAGAGAGATTATCAGTTTCGGATCGCGGTTATCTTTACGAGATTGATGGAATAAATATTGAAATGAGTCCCGGATTCGCCGTTACCTCTGTGAAGATCAAAGGCGCGCCGGCGAAGGATGCGCCGGAACGCGGAAAAATTTCACTGCGGAGCGCTATGGAAATGTGGGCAATTTACAGCGGAATCTCAAACTCATTGCCCTGGCTGTTTGATTATTAAAAAAACTGAATAAACGAGGAGGAGTACATGATGCCTGATTTTAACAAAATTAAGGAAACCGCGGCGAAATACGAGCCGGAAATAACGAAATTCCTCAGGGACTTGATATCAATACCGAGCGAAAGCTGCGACGAAAAACGAGTGATCCTTCGCATCAAGGAAGAGATGGAGCGCGTTGGGTTCGATAAGGTCGAGATCGATCCGATGGGCAACATCCTCGGAAGCATAGGACACGGCAAACACATAATTGCAATGGACGCGCACATTGATACTGTAGGAGTCGGCAATCGCGACAACTGGACATTTGACCCCTACGAGGGAGTTGAAGACGGCGAAAAAATAGGCGGGCGGGGAGGCAGCGACCAGAAGGGCGGAATGGCTTCCATGGTATACGCCGGTAAGATAATCAAGGACTTGGGGCTCGACGGCGATTACACTCTCGTTATTGTCGGCGCGATTCAAGAGGAGGACTGCGACGGCCTCTGCTGGCAGTACATTATCAACGAGGGCAAACTGCGTCCCGAATTCGTAGTCAGCACGGAACCGACGGATGGAGGCATTTACCGCGGACAGCGCGGCAGGATGGAGATTTACGTATCGACAAAGGGAGTGAGCTGCCACGGCTCCGCGCCCGAAAGAGGCGACAACGCGATATACAAGATCGCCCCGATATTGATGGAACTTCGCGCCCTCCATCCAAATCTCAAGGATGACGCATTCCTCGGCAAGGGCAGCCTCACTGTATCGGAAGTGTTCTTCACCTCGCCTTCGCGCTGCGCGGTCGCCGACAGTTGCAAAATATCCATCGACCGCAGGCTTACAAGGGGCGAGGACGCCGAATACGCGCTGAACCAGATACGCAATCTGCCGTCGGTGAAAGCGGCGGACGC
>Ga0099364_10004878_pt1 | contig 20157 bp, 22 predicted proteins | sample TergutTh196P3_FD_73070 | JGI IMG/M metagenome (GOLD analysis project Ga0099364, IMG submission 73070) | Microcerotermes parvus P3 segment gut microbial communities from Pointe-Noire, Republic of the Congo - Th196 P3 | ecosystem: Host-associated > Arthropoda: Insects > Digestive system > Gut ... | reverse complement strand
GTTATATAAAAAGCTGATTCCGAAGATTACGGCACAGGCTATAATACAGATAACGCCAAGAGTCTTCGCCATCGAATTAAGCTTGTCCTGCAAAGGGGTGGAACCCTCGTCGGTTTCGCTTAAAACCGTTGCGATTTTTCCCATTTCCGTGTTCATACCTGTGGCGCAGACCACGCCCGCGCCCCGCCCGTATGTTACAACGGTTCCCATAGAAGCCGAGTTGATTCTGTCGCCAAGTCCCGTATCGTTTTCAATTACAGCCGATGCGTCCTTTGCGACAGGTTCCGACTCTCCGGTTAATGCGGCTTCATCAATTTTCAAATTAACGCTTTCTGTAATTCTTAAATCTGCCGGAACATAATCACCCGCGTCTAAAACAATCATATCCCCAACTACTAAATTTTCGCAATCAATTTTTTCGGTATGCCCGTCTCTTTTCACTTTAGCTTTCGGGCTTGACATATCTTTAAGCTCTTTAAGCGCGTTATCCGCTTTGTTTTCCTGCGTTATTCCGATAATCATGTTTACGATGAGTATACTTAAAATGATTAATGCATCTTTTAAACCCTCGCCTGTAAGAACCGAAACAAAAGCCGCCAAAAGCAGAATAATAACGAGAAAATCCTTGAATTGTGCAAGAATCCGCATTAAAAATGACTTTTTTTTCGCGCTTTCAAACCGGTTAGGACCGTTTTGTTCAAGTCTGCGTTTTGCTTCTTCGGCGGTAAGTCCTTGCTCGCTGTCCGTGTTTAATTCCGCCAACGTCTGAACGACGGACTTGCTGTAGTACGCTGTGTTCATATGCTTCCCTCCTGTAAAAAATAAACCCAAGCACAGCCCCGCAAAGCGGACTATACTTGAGTCTTGTTCTTTAAGACAAACCGGGGCGTATTTGGAACTTTTACGAAAAGCTGAAATACGACCGTGATGACGATCTGCCACGCGGCTTATATGCCAAAACCGCGCAAACTACTCCCTCAAGGACAAAATTTAACGTAAAAATCCGGTTTTATCAACAAAAATGTTAAAATTAAAACAATTTTTCTGTGTTCTCGCCGGATTCCTCCGTACTCTTTTAGTTATCTTTTTTTATTATAACACGGTTAAAAAAAAAATGCAAGGGTTTTGAGGGAATTTTTTTGCGGGATTCAGAAAAAATTAATAATAAATTCATAAAATGTTTTCACGAATTGGTTCATTAATAAAGTAAATTAACAATTATGTAGTTGATAATACTTAACAAGCGTGTTATAATATTACTTAAATATATTTATCAGGAGGGCAAAATGGCTATAATCTGTAAATTATCAACTTTTATGGGAGAACATAGATTTTCAATTCAAAATGTTCATGAACGCACGGGATTATCAAGAAACACTATTTCTAATTTATATAATGACAAAGTTTCTCGCATTGATTTTGAAACGATTGAAAAATTATGTTTGCTTTTTAACTGTTCTATAGGAGATTTATTTTTAATTAAAAATACACAGCAAATTATTAATGCAGGAGGAAATCATGGACAAAAAAAAATATAGTGCAATTGATTTATTCTGCGGAGCTGGAGGACTTCATATCGGCTTTGAACAAGCGAATTTTGACATTAAACTGTGTATAGATAATAATTCCTTGGTTGAGAAAACTCATAAAAGGAATTTTCCCCATATTCCACTTATAAATAGAGATATAACCGATATATCAATAGATGATATATCCAAATATTGCGATTCAAAAATTGACCTAATTATCGGAGGACCTCCATGCCAGGGATTTTCAACTATCGGAAAAAGAGCATCCTCTGATCCTGATAAACGCGATCAAGAAGATTCTCGAAATGAATTAGTTTTCGCGTATGTGGCTATAGTGTGTGCATTAAAGCCACAGTTCATAGTGATGGAAAATGTTAAAGGCATTTTAACTATGAAAAATGGAGAGTATTTAAACACGATTCTCAGTAAACTAAAACAAGCCGGATATACTGTCGATTACAGACTGATAAATATGGCTGATTATGGAGTTCCGCAGATACGAGAACGCGTGATTATTCTAGGTAATTCTATCGGGCTTCCTGTGAATTTCCCGTCACCAGACTATTCAGAAAACCCAAAAGATGATTTGAAACCGTGGGTAGATTGCTGGTCGGCAATACACGATTTAGAATCAACGAGTGATAACGCTGCTTTTAATCATGTCGCATTAAAACATACACCTCTTAATATTGAACGTTACAAATTAATTCCTGAAGGCGGTCGACTCCCCGAGAATGCTCTTTCTGCTGAATTATATCGAAAAAATTTTGGCAACACATATAAAAGATTAAACAGAAGCAGACCGGCTTTGACGATGGTTCCCGGAAATGATGCTTTTCCTATTCATCCTACCTTGCATAGGAGTTTAACTGTAAGAGAAGCCGCAAGAATTCAAACGTTTTCAGACAAAATAATATTCGAAGGAAACAGACGGCAGCAAGGGCATCAAGTAGGCAATGCGGTTCCTCCTTTGTTTTCGCGCAAATTAGCGGAATTTATTGCCGAACAAATTGAATCCAAAGAAGGAGATAAATAAATGAACGCTGTTGATTTGTTTTCAGGTGCCGGTGGATTGTTGCTCGCGTTAAAAAATGCAGAGTTTAATGTTTTATTTGCCAATGAAATAAATAATAGATTCACTAAAACTCACAAGCATAATTTTCCTGATATTAAATTAATAGAAAAGGATATCCAAGATATAACAAGTGACGAGCTGCAAACTTTGGTAAACGTTCCCGTCCACCTTGTTGTTGGAGGTCCGCCTTGTCAAGGATTTTCAGTTTTTGGCAAAAGGCGATTTGTTAATACGCAGGGTTATAATCCGAAAAAAGATTCCCGGAATTTTTTAGTGTATGAATATATTAGGCTTGTTAAAGAATTAAAGCCAACATTCTTTTTTATGGAAAATGTTAAAGGCTTCTTATCTCTTGATAATGGTTTGTTTGTAAAAGAAGTTATAGAGAGTTTTAAATCGCTCGGATATAATAATATTTGGTGTGATGTTGTTTGCGCTCTTGATTATGGTGTTCCGCAGGAGCGTTATAGAATGTTTGTGATAGGAAACAATATCGGAGTAGATTTTCAGCCGCCTACGCCAACGCATTTTCCTATGGATTCAGAAAACTATCCTAAATATTTGACTGTCGGCGATGCAATAATGGATTTAGTTGATTTAGGCGAGGATAAAATACCAAATCATGTGCCATTAAAACATAAACCAATCGTAGCAAATCGAATGGGGTATGTAAAAGAGGGCGGAAAACTTGATATATCTTCATTGCCGCTTGAATTATTAGCCGCTACACGTTCGGATTCTAAGAGCGGGAAAGTGTCAAATTACAGTCATGTTTATAAGAGATTATCGAGAGAAAAACCGTCCACAACGATGGTTCCCGGTCACAATGCTTTCCCTATTCATCCTATTTTAAACAGGACACTCACAGCAAGAGAGGCAGCAAGGTTGCAGACATTTCCAGATACGCATATTTTTTTCGGTACAAGGCAAGACCAGTGCATACAGGTCGGCAATGCTGTTCCTCCAGATATGGCATTGCCGTTTTTCAAAAAAATCGTTGAATATTTATCAAAGGGAGAATTATAAATGAGCCATGATTTACAGGCTGCTTGGGCAGCATCAGAGATAGCATATCTCTTTAATCATAAGCAGGATATCATAACAAGTGGCTTGGGAACGCCCGGTGAATGGTCGTTTTATACCAGTCGTGAGGGAAAAAGAATATGGCCGATTGCTGATGGTGTTATAGTCGCTGAAAATCCCACAGCTTCGTTAAAAATCGCCCTTGAATATAAAAGACCGAACGAAGGACTGCATGGAATATTAACAGCTCTCGGGCAATCATTGGCATATATAGAAAAGGGATATAACGGCTCTGTTATCATAATTCCGAAAGAATATGATAGTCATCGGCTACCGGGAGAGCATTTGAGCAGAGTTTTGCAAAGAACCGCGCCTGATATGCCTGTTTCAATTTATACCTATTCGGAGCCTGATACAACCGCAACAACGCCATTCAGGGATAAATTAAATTGCATTCGCGAAATAAGTTTATCAGCAAATATAGTACGCTCAGAAGTAGCAGACAGTTATGTGAAAACTTTATGGGTGCATCTCCGCGAAGGAAGCAGCGACCCGGACGCATTTTTCAGATATTGCCAGATTGCAAAAAGAGTATCAGGAAGCGATGCAGAGTATCGTTATCCCGCTCTGCCACCTGAATTATCATCTGCCATAGACAGGCTTTCACCAGGCTCAGACCCGTATAAATATTTATCATACTCGATTGGCGAGAGCTTGTTAGATGTTACATGGAGAAATTTCTGGTTTACTTACATCGTCAATGATGATACGTTAGCTTTATATGAATGTAATAATGGGCATTATTCAGTAAATGCAAGCCCCACGAAAATAAAAAAATCAGATGGCACAGGCTTTAAAATGATGTTTGTGGGACGTTCAAATTCACCGAAAAATAAAGCGGTCGACAGTTTAAATAACAGAACTTTTACAGAAGATGAATCTTGGGAATTTTATGCAAAAAATATACGCAATCGTGCACATAGCTATAGAGAAGATATTGATTCCGGGTTAGCAGGGATAGGTTTTCTTGCTGATGATGGCAGACCTACTGATTTAGGTTATAGATTTGTTGATGCTTGTGAACGGACCGGTAATCCAAATGCCGGCATAGCTCTTGAAATATTTGGTTCTTCAATTTTGCAACAAGGTCAATTAGGGGCTTTTCTGTACTACATCTATAAATTATCAGAAAAAAGGTTTAGCGATAATCCATTGGATTTCACAACACAAAAAGCTAACGGATCTTATTCGTTTAATCCAACTGATTACAAGACTTGGCTTGAGGATTGTTTTCGTAACGAATTATATATAATAAGAAAAGTGTCCGAACGGGGTGGTCGTTCTCGCTTGCCATTCCAAGCGGAAATGGCTATTTTACGTAATTTAGGCTATGTTAAAGGTTTTCGTATAGGGGTTGGTTTAGAAATAAACTGGCCTAAAGTTCAAGAAAGCATGGGATATTTTAAATTATTACAGCAATAAGGCATCTGATTTACTATTTTATTCGCAGTCTAATCTGTTTGCAAAAAAATTTAATACTAAAAATACTCATGCGTACTCCGCTCATTTCCAAAATTTTTTTGAAAAATAACTGATTTTTCCATTTTATTTTTTATTATACAGCAAAACTTGTGATAAGTCAATATTTTATTCATAAACATACAAAATAAACCTTGATTTTATTTTAAATATCGTGTATAATTAATACCAATGATTAATAAATATATAAAAATCAGAAAAACACTATAAATTACACTATTCTTAGTTTTTATTAACCATGGTACTTGATTTTATCGGGGATATGCGGGAATATTTATATTTTATACGAGCAATAGTATTTAAAATGGAGTTATAAAATGGGACACCGAATTAAATGGGCGGCAAAACTGCACCCTGATTTATTAAAAAGATTTTATAAAACGAGCACATCGGGAATTATTGACGATGAGTTAATTGACGATATTGGATTAAGATTATATTTGAGGTGCGAATCTATCGTTATGATAACGCAAGGAGCGTTTTATTGTCCCGAATGTAAAAATAAAATATTCGTAGATAATACCGTTGACAGAAATCAAGAATCCGGCTGTAATAATTGCGGGTTTACATTTACTGCCGCGGAATATCATGAAAGTTACCGGCACAGGGAATTGTGGCAAGGCAATGCGGGTATATATTTTAAAGAATATTATAACGAATATTTGAAATGCAAAACACCGAATGAAAAAATAATAATGATAGACACATTGATCCATTCTTTTCATATTGACGCGAAAGGAAATTTAAACCGCGCCGCCGGAAACAATTTAATAGAAGGCAGTTTTGTCCAAGTTGTCAGCTTGCTTGATGAATTATCCGGTGTACAACCGGAGAACGATGTTCTTTTCAGACAAAATATTGAAGCTATGCGGAAACGCCGAAAAGGAAAAATAAATATAGAAATATAGTAAAATTTATGATATAATGCTGTGTAGTAAAACTAAACGGAGGATTTACATGAACCGTAACCCAGATAACAAAAGAACCCCGGAAATGCAGGAACTCTTGGATAAAATACTCGGTAAAAAAAAGCAGGATTACCGGGACAAACGGAACAAACCTAACAGCCCCGGGAACCAGTTAAATAAAATCAAACAGGGGTTAAACGCGACTATTAAACTTGTACTTATGGCAAAAAGCCATTGGCGTATTATCATAATCTCGGTCATCGGGATAGTCGGCGCGTCGCTTATCGCCCTTGTTACCCCCGCGGTTGTGAGAAGCCTTACGGAAACCCTGCTCGAATCGGACGAAATAGGGGTTATAAACTCGAATCTTTTAATGTTATACTCGGGTATTTTGATCGCCGCGTATATTTTGCGCTCGGGATGCCGCTGGCTGGGTATGTTTGTCAGCCATATCGCGGCGTGGACGTTTGCGGGAGAGCTTATGGCTGTAATTTACGAAAAATTCCAAAAGTTATCCATGAGGTATTTCCAGAACAAGCAAACGGGGCAGCTGATGAGCCATATGATAAACGATTCAAGTCAGGCGCACGTGTTAATCGCGCACGCGGTCCCGGATTTAGTGAGCAATATCATCGTGATTATCGGCGTGCTTATATTGATTTTTACAATCAACCCCATACTCGCCGCGATAACCATGATTCCCGTGCCGCTTATTATCTGGTCGGGCACTTTTTTCTCGAAAAAAGTGGCGCCGCTGTTTAAACTCGACCGCGTTATGCTCGGCGAGTTAAACGCTGTTGTGCAGGATAATTTATCTGGCATGAAAGAGATACAGGCGTTCGGTCAGGAGGACAGGGAGCTTGATAAAATGAGCGTGCTCTGCGACCAGTACGCCAGAATAAACGTCAGGGCGAATTACGCCGCGGCGATTTTTCATCCGGGGATTGAGTTTTTGATTTCGATGGGTACCGTTATAGTCGTGGGGTTCGGCGGATACCTTGCGATGGGCGGCAGCATGAGCGTGCCGGATGTCGTGGGGTTTCTTATGTATCTTGGGATTTTTTATCAGCCTCTTGCGGTACTTTCAAGACTTTTTGAAGACGTGCAGATCGCTTACGCGGGCGCTTCGCGGATTTTTGAGGTTTTAGACGCGGAATCGGAAGTGCAGGATATGCCCGGGGCGAAAACTCTTGATAAGTGTGAAGGCGAGATCGAATTTGAAGACGTGAGTTTCCGGTATATCGAAGAAGAACCTGTGCTTGATAATATAAATTTCAAAGCGAAACCCGGCGAAATGATTGCGGTTGTGGGTCCGACGGGGGTGGGGAAGACCACTATAGTTTCGCTTATTGAAAGGTTTTATGACCCGCAAATGGGCAAAATAAAAATAGACGGTGTTGATATAAAAGATTTGACGCTCGAATCCTTAAGGGCGCAGATTTCCATGGTTTTGCAGGATGTGTTTTTATTCAACGGCACCATCGCCGAAAATATAGCGTACAGCATAAAAGACGCCACCAAAGAACAAATCGAGGAAGCCGCGAAGATAGCCTGCGCCGACGAGTTTATCAACCAAATGCCGGGCGGGTATAACACGCTTATAGGGGAGAGGGGAGTGCGGTTATCGGGAGGACAGAAACAGAGGCTCTCGATTGCCAGAGCTGTTTTGAGAAACACGCCCATATTGATTCTCGACGAAGCGACTTCATCCGTGGATATGGAAACAGAGCTGCAGATTCAGCAGGCGATCGAGAATTTAACCGGAAGCCGGACGGTTATCGTCATAGCCCATCGTTTATCAACGATAATAAGCGCTGACCAGATTCTGCTGCTCGATAAAGGCACGATAAAAGAGCGGGGCAGTTACGAAGAATTGATGGCGCAGAACGGAATCTTCGCGCGATTAAACAAAAAAAGAACCGGAGGGTGAAATAAAAGTTATGAGTTTTGTTGAGGGAGCTTTTAAGCTCGGCGATATGTTCAAAGAGGAAAAAATCGACGGTAAAATATATTTGATGGCGCGCCCTTCCGATAACCACGAAGGTGTGCAGGGTAATATTTTTTATATATTCAACGATTATTTCAGGCGGAACAAAAAACGATGCCGTATAAAAAACGAAGCGCAGATTTACCATAATAAAGACAATTATTTTATCCCTGATCTGATGGTTTTCTGTTATAACAACACCAGGGAAAACAATAAAAAGATACCCGTGATAATTATTGAGGTGATGTCAAAATCCACATATGACAAAGATATGAATATAAAAATGAAAAAATACGCGGAGCTCGGAATCCCCGAGTATTGGCTTGTTGACTATAATAACCATACTGTGAATATCTTTACATTAACAGAGCAGCAGATTTACAGCCATTATAAATCTTATTCTTATTTCACCGAAGAAGATTACGATGAAACGGGCGAATTGAGGGAAAAAGAACATAAACCTGAAATTATAGAAGAATTTTCGCCGGTAAATTTCCCTGATTTGGCAATAAAACTGGAAGACATATTCTATATTGTTAGCTGAAACGCGAAAAAAAGATACAAAAATTTGATTTCTTCAGCTCCATAAGCCCAGCCATGCGCGTTCATGTATTGGTGGTATTTATTACCAACTTTAAACCGACCGCGCATTTCGTTATCAAAAGAAACGAATAAATCACGAATTTTAGGTTCAAAAAAGTCCAATAATTCGCTGTATGCGGGTTTTTTGTTTTTCGGATATTTATCTTTCCACTCCATATCTATATTTTATCCCCCTGCATAAATATAAATAATGCCGTATATTTTTGAAAAATTCGTTTCAGCTTAAACCCTGTTAATTTTATTATACCATATCCTGCCCAAAAAATCAATATATAAATAATTTTATAATTTTCTTGTTTAACCTTGACAAAATCATATTTATGTGTTACAATAGAAATATATCGTAACACAAGACAAGTGAGGTGAAATATATATGGCAGATTCTACCATGACTATTCGCGTTAATGAACAGGTCAAGAAAAATTTCGAGGATTTTTGCGAAGATGTAGGAATTAATATGTCGGCGGCAGTAAATATGTTTATTCACGCGGTAATCCGCGAACAAAAGATACCGTTCAGCATTTATTCAGACAAAGAAAAAATAATCCGCACAGGCGGGGAAGCGTTAAAAAGGATTCGAGAAGAATCGGTGAGAAACGGCGTTTCTGAAATGACAATGGAAGAAATAAACGCAGAAATTGCGCTGGCGAGGAAAGAACGCCGGGAGAGGGACGCGAATGTTGAAAACTGATGCGGATGACAGAATCTTCTATGACGCCGCTAAAGATAATGAAGCGTTCCTTATAACGGGTAACACAAAGCATTACCCGGACGAACCGTTTATTTTAACTCCGGCACAATTTTTAGAAAAATTTGATAGCGAATCTTGTTGGTGATAATAATTTGTAAATGCTTAATATTTTTGAAAAATCCAAACGGCGTATAATATAATTTTGAAGTTATTATCCTAATTTTATATAGTTGTCGCTTATGGATATTTTCACGTTAGCTCCATCCGCAATTCTTTTAAAATAATTTCTGCCACTTCTATGGCGCTGATGTTTTCGGAGCATATCCGCATTTCATTTTTTAATAGTGGGCGCGAAGTGAGTAGATTGTTGGATTTTAACGCGTTTTCCCAATTGCGGAATGTATTTCCGTTATCGCGTGTTAATATGCGGTTTTTCAATGTTTCATCATTCGCATAAAGAGTAAATAGCCGATATTCAAACCCATCAAAAACTTCCGGCAATCGTAATATTTGGCTGTCGAAATTTATATCGGTAATGATAATATTCTTGAAACCGTGCCGAATATAATTTTTTACAACAAGAACAAGGTTCTCAAAACTTATATCTGTTTCATGCTCAAACGATATTTCCGTATGCGGATTCAGATTTCGGAACTCAGGAATCCAACCAAACTCAAACCACGGAGAGCGTAATTTTTCATGTAATAAAGCCGCAGTTGTTGATTTACCACTACCGGGAGCGCCGTGTATAACGATAATATCGGGGTTAATCATTAGCATTTATCCTCCGTAGATTTTCCATAACAAAACTTTGTTAGTCCGGTTATATTTATAATAATCGTTCACTGTACACATATGTCATCAAATTTTCCCTCAACACTCCATCGACACTATCACGGTCAAATCTTTCGTTTAATTCCGCAGTCCACGCTTCATACCCCGCTTCACCTTTTAGTGGTACGCCTTCTGATTTCATAAGATTACCTCATCCATAATATTTTTTCTAATTTTAGTATATACCATTCCTGTTGTTGTCCAACGCTCACAAATCTGCGAACCTGAAATAATGACTCTTTCATCTTCAAACAATAGGACAGTCGGCAGCCAGTCTACATAAAATTCATTATGTGATTTCGGATATAGTTTTCTTTTTTGTCCGGTTGGGTCTATAAATGACAAACCATCAATCCTCATCACAAAACCCAATGCTTCATTTGTGTAAACGCCGTTTTGCGGAAATGCGTCAGGGCTTGGTATGCGATTAACATCTAAAAATGAGAGCATTTCATTTTCACGGCAAACCCAATTTCCGTCAGAAATTTCAAGAGATAATTTATAAGCCGGAAATGAATCAAACAGCAAATCCGCCATATTCGCGTAATCCCGCAAGAACTGCTTAAAACTCTCCGCTCCGGGCGGCTTGCCTGTATAATATAGCTGGGCTTTGTCCCTGTTCCATAAATAATCCAAATAGGACGTTCCACGGTCTTTTTCGAGATAATCAATCGTCGCTTCGGTGTTTTCCCTGTATAAAAATATTAGGCGTGGGTTTAGTGGTCGTATTATATCTAAAATCTGATTAATAAAACTTTGTAATTCCTCATAGGGTCTATTCTTAAACAAAAAGGTGAAAATTTGAAACTGGAAGATTGCGCTGTCAATTACATAGACTTCTTCCCGATTTTTCAACACCTTTTCGGTAAAATATGCCCACTTCTCCAAAGCGAATTTTTTGTATATATTAAGAGGGAATTTCCAAACATCATACTCCAAAAGGGCTTGATAAACATCTTCGCCGATTTCATCTTTGTAATTCCATTCGATTTCAGACAAATGAATACCCACGGTGCTTTTCTTAAATACGGCTGTATTATTAAGGATATCAGCCGCTTTCGGATATGCTTTTATGAATTTTTCATATTCATCATGCGTAAAACCGACTTCATCAAAAAACAGAACTGGGTGTGGCATAGCTACTTCATGTATCCACTTCGCGTTTATATTATTGCGTTCAAGCTGTATATGTATAAATCGGGCATTTGTCGTTTTTCCTGTTGAGGGTAACCCCTCTAACATTATTAGTTGCGAATCAATCATTATTGCTATCCTTTTTTACAACATAAAATATAAAATACCGTATATTTTTGAAAATTTAATGCTTAACAGTGCAGGATATTTTTGACTGCACAAGCTTTTTTATAACAAGCTATACCGATTTTATAAATCGGTAAGCCGCGCTTTAGAACCGGGTTATAATACTGTTTATCATCTATCTGCGCAAGAGCCGCTTGCACGTCTTTTTCCAAGTCTTTTTTTGACTCTGACCGTTTAAATTCAATAATTGCGCTGAAACCGGGAGCTTCAATCAGAATATCATAACGCCCGAAACCCGCTTCAAGATTTGATGTGCATTTATATCCCAGTAACAGCACCATACCAAAAATAAACACATGATATGTCTTCTCCAGTTCGCCGGAGTCTATGTCAAAATAAGACAGTTTCATTGAAATTAACCCGGTCAGTTTCCGGGCAAAATCTTCTGTGTCTGATATATTATTGAATATATTTATAAAATCATTGTAAGGACGCAGTCCAACAGTTGATAATATCTGGTTTTTCCATGTATTGCGCGCTTCCATATTCGGGATAAATATTTTATATATCCGCTCATAAATTTCTGCGTTTTCTGCCGCTGTATACGTCAAATAACCTGCCTGCACAGCCAGCGAATAATAATAAGCGTCATCAACATTACTCACCAATCTGCCCAAATCTAAATTATGCTCTAAATAAGTTTCATATGAGTATGCGTAATCTGTCAGCATTCGCGAGAGCTGTTCCGCCCGTGCAGGCGTAATCAGATTTGTCAATATATTCATGTTACCCGTATTAGACCAGTATGTATCCAGCACGCAGCCGCTGCTAAGATAAGCCATCACCGAGTATATATTATATAACAAACTATTGCCCACACGAACATTATTATACCACTGACGCAGTTCGCCCAGTTTATCTGCCGGTACAAGTTCCAGCAGTTCTTTCTCTGTCAGCGAAAAATCATTGTTATACATGCTGATACTAAAAACATCATATACTTTTAAATTATTCAGGTTGCTGAACATACTTTCTTTGGCTATTCTGGTTACTCCAGTAATTACAGCTTTGAATAAATACGGATTCCCCTTTAATAACACAGTCATCACGTCTGTTATATATTCTTTCATCGCATTGTGATGCTCTTTATAAATACTGTCCATAATCGGCTTGTCATACTCGTCGATTAAAAGCAATATTTTATTTTCATAATGTTCGCATATATTTTCCATAATCAAAAATATACCAAAAGCGCCGTAATTACCGCTGTCATCAAGATATTTTTTTACTGTCGGATTAATCTGCGCCTCGCTTAAATACCTGTATAATATATTTTGCATATTCATTTTAAGCGACATCTTAAAATTTTCAAAGTCTGACGCGCCGTAATTTTTAAAGTCAAGATACATAACGCAGTATTTATTTATATTCTCAAACACGCGGCTTTGCGATATATTCAAACCCTTAAATAAATGCGCGCTGTCATTTTTTATGTCAGCGAATGTGTGAAGCGTATTCATGTTCAGGCTTTTACCCATACGTCTGGGACGCGTAAATAGTAATATTTCGTTGCCATCATTAAAAATATGCTCAATAAATTCGGTCTTATCCACATAAAGCCAGTCATTTTCTATAAATTTAGAAAAATTATCCGTTGTAAGATTAATTTTATTTCTGTTCCCTTTTATCATGTTTATTTACCTTTTGTTTTGTCTGTCTTTTGATAATTTAACATTATTATATCAGTTTCAGTATATAAAGTCAAGTTGATTTTCATTTCCCATAAACATACGCTAAAGTCAATTTGTACAGTTACGCTTATATCCGAACGATTCCAAGGACGGTTGATTATCTTCAAGCCAGTAAGCAGAGCCGTTTGGTTTGCGCCCAAAAAAAAACTTATCATAAAGGTCACGTCTTAACATCGCCCAATCATCAAATAAGTGCCAATTTTTCAGAATTTGATTGACTTCGTTTTGAGAATAGATTTTATTTTTTTCAAATTTTGACGCGAGATAAAATAACGATAAAATTTTTTGTTTTCGCTTAGCGGGATAAATTTTTAATTTTCCGCTGTCATCAAGAAAATTTTTCAACTCGTTTCTAATATATTGACTGTCCGTTTTATCATAATCCATAAATTTACTTTCACTCCCGTAAATTATATAAATAATGCCGTATCTGTGCCAACATCACAACCCATCGCAAAAATCCAATAATTTTAACCAGTCCTGATTACTAAAGTAATGCCCGCCTTCTCTGAATTGTATGCGTATATTTTCCGGCGCTCCAAGCAGCTCAAAAACCTCTTTTGCCGCGTCATGCGTCAGCTTTGAGCCGTATGTATTAGCCCATTCGTCGCCGTATGCTTCAAGAGACAGTAACGCGCGCGGAGCAATCAAGGCTTTGTTAAAATGCAAATCAAACGGCAGCTTATTATTTAACGCCTGTTCCCGCGAATAGTTTTTATCCGGCTCATCGTAAAATTGATTTAGGTTTTTTGAAAACCAGTACGGGAAAGCACTTGTTATTGTCTTCAAACTTTCAGTTTTGCCTGTATCTTGAGTCAAGCCGTTTCGATCGCCTAAAAATCTGAAACAACCGCAGCCTCCGCAGCCTGAATTGTTAGGTACGGTAATTTTGATCCTGTCGTCGAATATACCCGCGCATAAAGCGGCCTTGCCGTTTTTTGAGTGTCCTGTGACTATATAATTATCTTTTACGGCATATTCTGTAGTGTCTAAATAATCAATCAGACGCATATTGCAGAATGCCCATAACGCAATCGCTTTTAATTCTAAGTCTTCGCCCAGCATTTTTTGAAGCGGCAGGATTTCGTCAATAATTTTATCCGGAACAAGCTGTTCGTAATTAAATAAAGCTATGGCATATCCTCTGTTTATGACCGCTTCTTCTTCGACTTCATAAATTCTCGCGTTGGGAAAAGCTATATATGTGATAACTCTGCATTTATTTGAATTGTTCGGGCGTGTGATTTCCGCAACAAAAGATAATCTGCTGTTTGTACCGAACGAAATTTTCACAAATTCATGTATCGCTTTTCTATGGAAAACTTCTTCGGAAAATATCACTTCGCTAGTTACATTAAAATCCTGCGAATTATCAGGAATATCGCCGTACATATAATGTTTAAGCATAGATTTAAGATAATCCCTGTTAGAGTTCCATTCTTCGGCAGTATTAATTTTTGCGCCGTCTTTGTTAATTAAAACCGACGGCAGTCCGTTGATTTCAGGTAATTCGTCTGCATTTTTATATTTATAATTCATACTATTTAATCCCTTTCTTAAATTAATCTTGGCGCAGCGCAGATAGCCTTGATTATCAAGAAATTCTGCGGATTTATTCTGTGATTTCGGTTATGCTTATACTGTACCTGCATAACTCTTTGTAGCGTTTGGCATTACTAATTTTCCATTAACAGCGTGTTTATTAAAACTTGTTGTTATTGCAGTGATATAAGCAGAATAGTTTTTATCATTTTCTTTCAAAGCGGATGAACGAGAAAGATTGCGACCGATAAAGCCGTCTAAATCATATATCTGGTCGTTTTGAAAAATTTTCAATTCACATTTTCCAGTAAAAAAATCATCAATATTATCTTCTGAAAAGCGTACACCGTTGTTAGAAACTCCAAAGGTTGGGCAATATTTTTTATTGATTTCATTATCCTCTTTTACTATTTCCGCATTGAAATCGGGAATATTATAAACGAGAATAACCTTGCCGTTTTGTTTTAAAATACGAGTGCACTCTTTTTTGAACATCGTCTGGTCAAACCAATGGAAAGCCTGTGCAACAGTGATAAAATCAACGCTGTTATCATCAAGTGTTGTATTTTCAGCAGTACCATTTATAGAATTAAAATTTATGAAACTTTTTAAATTTGCTTCTGCGACCGCTCTCATATCATCATTTGGTTCAACTGCGATAACTTTATTGCCTGCTTCAAGCAGCTGTTTTGATAAAATACCCGTTCCTGAACCAATATCGGCGATAATACTGCCTTTGTAAATTCCAACATCGGAATAGAGATATTTTATAAACATTTCTGAATAAGACGGACGATGTTTAGCATAAATATCACCTACTCCTGTGAATCTTGTGAAATTTGTTTCATTCATGTTAATTACTCCCTCACAAAATATAAATATTACCATATCTACGCAGCCATCACAGTCAGCGCAGAAAATATTTTTAAATCATTTGTTTCAGCTTAAATTCTACCAATTTTATTATACCATATCCTACCTAAAAAATCAATATAAATATTTTATGTTCTATATCATTTCAAATAAATTTACTTGACAAATTACATAAATAATGGTATAATGGACTTGGACGGTGAGAATGTGCAGAGTTATAAGGTGGATACGGGCGGCAAGAGAAGCGAAAAACCGCTGACAAAACAACAAGTAGACGCTGCTGTAAATTATGCAGTAAAACTGGATATGCCGCGTGAACAGATAAGATATGCAGAACATTATAATACGTCTTATGGTTCGAATTTTGATATTCTTTATTTAGGGACAGACACATACCCTGCAAAAAACTTAATATCCGCGTCCGATATGAAAACGGCAAATTCGCGCATATCATGGAAAGGCGCGATAGCCCATGAAATTATCGGTCACAGAGAAGCATTTTTAAAAGGTTGGACGCAATCAAATAAATTATTTGAGGAGGCTCAAGCGAGTATAAGAGCGGCAAGGTTTGCGTCGGATTTATCGGAACCCGAAAGGATAACTTTACTACGCGATGCAATATATAGGTTAAATAAAAACGGATTTTCAATATCAGCAGTAAAAAATTTATTAAATATCAAAGAAAGGTAGGTCGGGTATATGCTTAAAATATTAGACGCTTTTGAATTAAAAGAACAAGGTACGGTTTTATATTGTAAAAACGATGATTTCAATGATATGTCATGGAATGAAATAGCTGACTACATGGCTAAAATAAAAAGGATAAAAATATTTGACAAAAATTTAAAAGAAAAAGAGTTCGGTATAAAAAAACATGATGTAATGACGTCTATATCTGATAAAGTTTCGGTAGCCTTGCTGCTTGACCAAATGATTGATAACAATAACATAACAATACCATCTGAAATAACTGTATTAAATTAATCTTGGCGCGGCGCAGACAGTCTTGATTATCAAGAAGCTGCGCGAGTTTATGTTTTGATTTCGGTTATGATTATTCGGTGCGATGCTGTAAACTTAAAAAATCTAAAACTCGGCAGTTAAAATCTTTTGCTTCCTCATACACTCCATGTCCAAATCCTTTATATATAATCAATTTGCTGTTTTCTATTTTCCCGGCTATTTCTTCTGAAGAATTAACCCCAACTACTTTATCATTGTCAGCCCCGATAACCAAAGTCGGGCATTTTATTTTTTCTATTTCATCATAAGCGTTATGAGTTATACAAGCATTGGCTTGAATGATAAAGCGGCTGAAATCTTTTGGCTTGCCGATTTTGACAAGTACCGGGTAAAGCGGTCTGTACTTTTTCAAACGCTTTTCTGTATAAGATTTTTCTGTGGTATCAATAAATATACTTTTATAGTCGTTCGACTCCGCCATTTTGAGCCAACTGCCGATAACTTTTTGAATAGTTTCATTTTGCCTTGATAAAGTTACGGCTAACACGAGTTTATCAACCAATTCAGGATAATCAATGGCAACATATTGTGCGATCATACCGCCTTGAGAAATTCCTATAACATCGGCCTGCATAATACCCAAGTTTTTCATTGCCATTTTGCAGTCCGCCGCCATATCCCTTGTGGAACAGCCTTTTTCTAAGTGGTTTTTCCGGCTGAAAACATATACTTTGTATTTGTTCGCAAAACATTTATAAATCACGGCAATAGCGGCAGCCGCGCCTTTAACCGTTTTCAATCCGTCGCCTAAACCCGGAATCATAATCAAACGCTTATCGCCTTTTCCAAAGGAGATATAATCCATATCCGTATTTCCGATTTTTATGTTTCCGTTTGCGGCGCTATAGAACATAGGCAATCTCCTATAGATTCTATTCATAATCTGCTTTCTGACGATTTTTGGTTTCATTCAAAGCATTGTTAATAAACTCGCACCGCACTAGTGGGAATTTCACATAACGCCCGGCGGCTTGGCGAAGTGGCGGACTGGGCACGCCAAGACCTGAGCTATCACAGAGGTTGAGGGGCGCAGAAAGCTTTAGGTCTCCACGCAGACCGCCATTTCGCTAAACCGCTTGTTATGTGCAGTGCGGTCTTGCGGTATGCTTTCTTTGTGCTTCTCCAGATTATTCAAGTATACCAGAATGCTATGTATATTGAACTATTACTCAACTGAACGCCTTATCAAAAGCACGGAATGAAAACACGCCTGTCTGCTGATTTTGTAAAATGCCGAAGGAATCAAACCTAGTCGAACTCACGCCTGTCGTGATGCCCAACTGAGCCGCCCAACCTATAGCTTCATTCGTGCCATCCCAGCTTGGTATATTGTCAGCAAACACTTCTGTGCCCAACTGATATCCCGACAAATCCATTTCAAGCACACTTGTTGCCGTTCGCCAGAGCATTGTAACCATCTGCGCTCGATTGTATATGCCGTTTGGATCATATCGCGTTGAACTTACACCGCTTGTCACACCTGCGTACCTGAGAAATGTCACAGCTTGGCTGTCAGTATCGGAAAATTGGTTCGCAGTTAAATCCCACCCTCGCTCTGCTGCAATCTGCGCTATAGGCTTGTTCAACGCTTTTTCTATGAGCAATGCGATTGCGTCTGCGGCATCAAGACGTGTGGTTGCGTTCTGCCAACCTGCACCAGATATGGAGTCAGGCACAAGTCCCATATCCAATGCCTCAAGAAGTTCGCCGTCATCTACAGCCCATTTGCTTGCACCATCAAGCCGCAGGTCTGGTTCAATTGGTTCGATTCTTCCATCCGCATATCTAAAGGTATCCGTTACGAGGGCGCCATCACCGCTTACGGTCAGCTCTCCATTAAAAATCAAAATCTGACCGCGAATTGAGTTATCCCCTGTCACATTAATGTGCAATGAACCGTTGTTAAGTAACAAAGCTACATTAGATGAATCTGAGTGTCCTGTGATTGTTTCGTGGACTACTCTTGGCGCTATGTAGTTCATGTTGTTTAGATTCAGTTCAACCGGACCGAGAGCCGTAAACTGCAAGAATACATCATCGTAAACAACACCCGATTCTCCAACAATTTTTTCGCCGCCTCTTAGCTGAATACAAAACTCGTCAAACCCGCTATACTCCGGCATATAAGCGGCAAAAACGTCTTCACTAAAATTTGTGTACTCATTTCTCATACGCAACTCGCTGCCCATAGGTCGATATATAACAGTTATATGACCATTAGCCCAAGCGTTTTTCATTCTTCCTCCCGGGAAGATGAAATTGACCCAGCCTGTAGGATATACGGTTCTGAAGCTGTCATCGGGATACCTCCACCACTCCTGTCCATCATCAAACTCCCTGTACAACGTTCCGTCAGGGAGCGTTTGCATAGGCGGCTCTTCCGCACTCACAACAGGCATACTTACCCCCATCATAAACACCAACACCAGCGCAAGAGACAATATTTTCTTTTTCATATAGAACACTCCATTTCTGTATTTTGATTATTCGAAATACGCTTAAGCATTTCGATATATCCACATATAACGCAAGCGATTTCGCCTATGTTGAATTGCGGTCTTGCTAGAGTGGTTAATTATTCTGCGAGCATTGCACATAACGCCCGGCAGCTTGGCGAAGTGGCGGATTGGGTACGGCAATGCCTGAACTAACATAAGATGTCAAAGGGTGCAGATAGCTTCCGATTCCCACATCGACCGCCATTTCGCTAAGCTGCATGTTATGTGACGTTTGCCCGGATAATTTACTTTTACTTCTTTGGTTCTACAGTTATTATGTGTTTGTTATCTTATATCGTTTTATTAGTTCCATCGGATATGTGTATACTTCTAAAGCCAAAATCTTTGATGGTTTTGAAATTTTGCATGACAGAGCTATTTCTATTGCCGTTTGTAATTCTTTAACTTTAACAATTCCTATTGTTGCGTGAAGTATTGGCCGTCCATGTACGATGGAGTTATACCAACCAATACCTGTACAGTATTTTTCATGTCTTTCATGGAATTGGTAATAGAAATCAATAAGAGGTTTAGAATGAGCAGGATTGTAGCATAAAACCGCTGAATCAGTGTTCTGACTTCCAGGTGGCAAAACACTCAAAGAATTAAGTGCCACTTCAATGTTTCCGCTATGCTTTGAAGTAAACTCATATGTCCAGTCGCAAATCAGATTTTCTTCAATATTCTCATAAGCTGCAATCGTAATATGAGGTGGCCATTCAGGAACAGAATAACCAGATTTAAGCATCAAATTTCTGATTACAACAATATTTTCCTCTGTTTCTTCATCAAAACGCATCAAAACAACATAATTACTCATGGGAGAAACACCTCTCTTATTATAATTCGGCATTAGTTAATATGCTTTTCAAGATTAAGACACACTCAAATGATTGTCAACAACCATTCCACCGCAGTAGGGCTAATGTCACATAACGCCCGGCGGCTTGGCGAAGTGGCGGATGGGGTGCGCCATGACCTGAGTTTTCACAGAGGTTGAGGGGTGCAGAGGCTTTAGGTT
>Ga0099364_10004877_pt1 | contig 20157 bp, 24 predicted proteins | sample TergutTh196P3_FD_73070 | JGI IMG/M metagenome (GOLD analysis project Ga0099364, IMG submission 73070) | Microcerotermes parvus P3 segment gut microbial communities from Pointe-Noire, Republic of the Congo - Th196 P3 | ecosystem: Host-associated > Arthropoda: Insects > Digestive system > Gut ... | reverse complement strand
AAATTCCTTGAAAACCACTGTCGCCTTGAAACTTAATCCTTTCCAAAATTGCTGCACCGATTTCATCTTTATACATCTTGAAATCGTGCGTTGAGCCCATTGCTTGATAGGTGGCGATAATCGCCCCGTTGGCTTTGTTTACGGCAATAAGAGTCTTTATTGTGTGTTTTTTCTTTTTGCCCGAATAGGATTTTCTTTGTTTTTTTTAGGGCGTTCAATCGGACTTTCGGTAACATCGACAAGAATTATTTCGATTTCGTTATCCTCAGCAATTAACGCTTTTTTACCGGGCAAAGCGAATTCGCCGCTTTTAACCAAAACATTTTCAACCCATACAGTTATGTCGTGAGCGGTGCTTTCGGCGACCCCATAGGCAAAGCCAAGCTCTGCAAAAGTACCGTATTGCCGCCAATATTCGAGGGCGAGCAAAAGCTGATTCTCAACAGATAATTTGGGCTTTCTTCCGCCCTTTTCATGTTTTTTTGCGAACGCTACGGCAAGAACCTCTACCATTTTTTCAAATGTGCATCTTTTTATGCCGATTATGCGTTTAAAGTTCGCATTAGTTAGTATTTTTGTGCGTTCATATTTATTTTCCATATATGTTATATCGGTTGATTTTGGTAAAACTTTAGTTTCCGAAGAGGTCTAATGAGGATTGTGTTACCCAAGAACTGCTGGGTAATATTTAACCCCCGACCGAAGTCAGGGGTTGTGAGATGTTATTGCAGATTATTGCGGAAAGGTTGGTTCCTATATCGGGATTAGGTCTGCCACATAAATAGCGCTACCGATAAACACCATGAAAGACACCGCCACGATATAAACGAGCGACATCAAGATAGCATACTTAACGCTGAATCGCCTATACGAAGCGTTCTCGTTTGCTTCTACAAGCTTTGCCGCCATAGAAGGGCTACGGGCAATTCTGAATTTTGTAACTACAGAAGCAGCACCTTCCGCCATAGCAGCGATTACAAGAATCGCCATAGCGAGAGCGCCAGCAACCAGCACAGTTGTGCCTGCGATATAGAGTAATGACATAGCAAATACCTCCAAAATTAAATTTCGGAAGATTTCCATCTGCAATGCTAAAGTACACCCCGGATGGAGTGCCTAGCTTTACAGTAGGAACTCCTCCGTTTCTACTCATAGTGTAGCACACTGGAGATGAAAAGTCAATAGTGTTAGTGGTTATTTAAGGGTTTAACAGAGGTGGAAACATCAATGAAAATATGTCAATCTGCCCGGTGCGGCATGAATAAATAAATAGAAAGGAAGGGTAAAACAGAATGAACAACTTAAAAATTCCGGAAGTAAAAGAGAAGAAGGAAGAGGAAGAGGAAGAGGAAAAGGAGAAAGAAACAAAGGATGAGGAGACGGAAGAAGCCCAGGAAGAAGCGGAACAGGAATTGGTTAGGGTGAAAGTTCAAGAAAAGGAGGTTAAATTACATAAAAAAGCACAAAAGGCTACCGTGGGTTCTTTTAGGATCGCTATTATAGCTCTTCTAATTTCCGCAGCAACGCTCGTCTTTGCTATTCTAGCCTACATAGCTGGCATCGAACCTCACATGGTAAGAATCGAAAACTTCTATTCTGAGATCGTTCAGATGAACAAGGAAATTCTTGAAAACTCAGCAATAATCGTCGATGAGGTTTCGCTGCTTTCCGCTCCGGAGCTAGTAGTGGGGGTAAGTTCTAAAGTTATAGAAAAAGAATATACTATAACTCCAAACTATCCATACAGTATTGGTATAGAACTACAAATTCTCAATACTACCAGTAAATCGATAAATCCGCGAATAGCACTCGATCTTCCCGACAGTCTGCATTTAACCGGAAAACCCGCTAGGCTAAGCATCAATCAGGGCGACTTTAAAGATTTAGATGTCACCAACGCTGGAATTGGTATGCTTCGCCCAAATGATGAAGCAACGATAATATACGATACCGCGCTCGGAGATAACATAACTGCTGGAGACCGACTTCAAATTCGGGGCATAGTCAGTGGTTATGATTTAGAAGGTACGCGTATAACTGAAACAGTCGTAGATTATGCGCACATAAATGTTGTCAAGGAATACTAGATATGATTGCTTGACAATTAGCATAAAATCTTTTATTGCATTGTTTTTGAATTACTTTTTCTTAAAAAGAGAAAGTAACAAAAAGAAATTGGGCAAACAGCCCAACTAATACTGAAGCCAATACGGGGCTCCTGCACTTTTGAATTGTGTGGGAGCCCCGTATAGCTTACGGCGTGCCCTTTAACAGAAATGTTAGGACACGACTATATCTGAAGGGGGTTTTTCTATGAAGAAAACCAAAGCACTTTCCCAGGGGCTCAAAGCCCCTATCGCACTGATGCTGGTCATCGCGCTGCTGCTCACTTGTGGCGCCACGAGTCCACCAACCGCAGAGGCCAAGGAGCCGCCCGTCGTTACCCACATCGGAGCCATGTCCATCGAATGGGCGCTGACTTACAGCGAAACCTACTGGCGCGGTGTCTTGCCGCGTGGCGGTGAGTCTATTGAGCTCTATTATGGCAACAATCAGCCTGAGTGGGTTAAAGCCGTGGATTATTTAGGCGAAATCGCCAAAGAGTTCACACGTGAAACCGGTCACAGCTTAGAGACGCATAATGCGCGTCAAGTAGCGCAGAAGCTCTACGAATGGAGCCTGGCTAACCCGCAAAAGTTTCTTTTCACCGCCACGTGGACTGTAAAAGACAATGACGGTCAGCGAAACTATGCGTCTTTCAGTCGACAATCTCCACTTTATGACAATGCCCACATTTATGGCAAATGGGGCAACGGCACAGCAGGACAATGCGGCCAAGTAACGCGCTGGCAAGTAGCATTACTGCAACACCTGGGCATTTACGCCTTGCTCTTAACTGCCGACTTTGTGCAATACGACGATTTTGATGCACATGCACTCACCGGCTTCTACGACCCCGGCAGTAAGAAGTGGTATGCTTATGACTTCCAGAATGATGGGGTGTTTAAAGGCAAAACTCAGCTTTACGACAGCCCGCGCAGTATTTACCAAAATACTAACTGTATAGTCGTCCAAGCTGACCTCTACACCGGACCTCAAACTGACCTTGTCGAAGTTGACAAAAACGGTATAGCTATGGGTTACAAACGCCCAGACAGCCAAACCATCGGTGACTGGAAGTTCGGCCAATATCTGGCACCCGGTAAAGACCGTTTTGACGATTCTTGGATTTACCAATTACCACACGTAGAAAAACGTAACGTCGAGCAAGATGCATGGCGGATGCGAGCTGAAGCCTTAGCCAAACCACAACGCCAGCTTTTCCGACCCAACCAAATCCTGAACCGCGGCGAGGCCATCCTCATGATAATGGACTACATGTTCCAGCCGCATTACCGTGAGTTCAACATGCCATTTACTGATGTCAGCAGAACTGACTGCCGCGCATTCTTTATTGCACTGGCAGTCGAGAAAGGTGTGGTTACAGTCGGCAGCGACAAACGCTTCAAGCCCAACCAGCGGATCACGCGGGCAGAATTTGCCGTGATGATGAACCGTGCGGCGGAAGCAGTTAAAAAGGATGGCTACAATGTCATCAGTCGCAAGCAAACCTCGATGAAAAAGCAGGGCGGGTTAAAAACCGTGCCAGCCGACAGTAGTATCAGTGGCGAAACCCGAACCGCTTTACGCCTCATGACTTCACTTGATGTCCTGCGACCGGTTCGTGGTCAGTTGCAGCCCGATGGTACAATCACTAAAGCTACGGCAGCAGTCGCCTTGGTCCGATTGTTCTCGGATAGTTCACTGGAATAATTCCAGAAATGCTTAGCTAAACATTTCTACTCACTTGATTTGATTGTCGATCTGCTTGACAAAATAGTTTAACTTTTTCTCTTAAGCGCTCACCAAATGGTGGGCGTTTTTGCTTTTTCATCCACAGAGGTAGGGCGGCTTTTCAGATGGCTGTTTTTGGGCAAAAAGCATAAAGATTATTGACTTTTTGGCTTATCTGTGCTATACTGTGGGCAGAAACGGAGGAGTTCCTACTGTAAGGCTAGGCGCTCCTTCGGGGGCGTACTTTAACTTATTACAGATGGAACTCCAGAAATTTAATTAAACTTTATTTTTGGAGGTATCACCATGAAAAAATCTGTACAACACTTAGGTCTCGAATGGATTAATAACGAACCCATCGTTTCAGCCTACAACGTAGGCACACCTGATTTGAACTCCTTTGAGGGGATTGCCCGCTATTTGGTGGGTACGCACATGAGAATTGGCTGGATTAACCCGGCGACGCCGACTGAGGCTGTTGACGCTGCTGTAAAGCAGTTGGCGGAAGCTATGAAGAAGACGGAAGAGAAGATTATCGCGATCGGGCTGGACCCGAAAGTAGGCGGCGTTTACCGGATTGGCTTGATGCCGAATGCTACGAGCGCGATGCACCCGCATATTTTCCGGCCGTTGTTACGCGATTTGCTGAGCATGAAGTCGGAAAGCTGGGGCTATATTAATACCGAGTACTACGGTGAGGAAGATGAGCCCGAGGAAGTTCCGCTGGCAATGGCGGGTGCGCCGATTGGCACACCGTTTTTCGTGGTGGGCGTCGATGGTAGCGATGCGCCGGGACATAATCCGAAGTTGCCGTGGTCGGTTTGCTCCAGTATGGAGTGGAGTGACGACCGAATGAAAGCGTTTGCCGAATGGGCGAGCGGCTTGATGGAAAAATCCGGCGAACTGCGCATTGAGGCGATGAACCAGATGACGTTCGGGCTGACTTTGCTGCTCGATACGGCGCGCTGGGATAATGCTTTTACTCGGAAAGCCGGCATTGTAGATTTTATCAGCCAGACCTATGATGTTGAGCGTGACCTCTGTCCTTACGGCAGCGTTTACGGCCTCGACGAGGCGGGGTGGTACGCGAGCGATGCGGACGCCGACTCGCGCTATGCGGCTGCGGCTGTGGTGTGGTAACCGCACTTAGTTTCCCGATTTTTCTATTTGTAATAACCTAAAAACTAACCCTCGATTCCGGTCGGGGGTTAAAATTTTGCTTGGGCTAAAATAAGCAACACAAATCTTATTTTTCACCCCTGATACGCTATTGTTTTCGCCTAAATAAGCACAATAATTATTGACTTTTAGCGACAACTGTGCTATAATGGGGCATGTAGATAGTTATATCTACGAACTTTAATATGCTTACTTTTCAGCCGTAGGGTTGAGTGTCTTCTAAAAGCAGATGGAAGCCACTCCACCCTGCGGCTGGTGTTCATCTCCGCGGGAAATTTTTAAAATTTTCTGAGAGGAGATTGAATTATGGTACACACAATAAAGCAGGACTACTTCAATGATGTGGTAACTATTATGAAAATCAGCGAAACTGAAATCCATGAGGACTTACAGTATTTCATCGCCTTCTGTCTTCAGGAGGGTGAGCTGCAGCCACAACCTCGCTTTAAGACTGAAGAAAACCGTGAAAGGTACGCCTTGAATACACCTTATCTTTGTATCGGATATTTAGATGATGACGGCGAAGATACTATTGACGGCTCCTTTAGTCTTGCTGAATGGCGGCAATATATCAAGGACAAATATCGCATTATGCCACCCGATCTCGGCGGCAATGAGTTCGTTAGTTTGACCGAAAAATTTTTTCGTGTCACCGGCGGAATAGCATTTGAGGGATGTTTTTTAGAAGAGTAAGCCACAATCCGCCCAAGCGAAAAGCTGGGCGGATTTTTCTTGCCAAAAACGAAGGTGTTTATGCCACTTATTTTCATCGCTTCATCTCATAAGGCACCATAATTTCTCCCCAAGCAGACAAATCCAATTGTCCTTCACCCCAATTATAATGTCCTTCGCTTACAACGGTTCCGTCAGATTTTAGCCCTATCACAAAGGACGGGCCGACCGCAATATCAACTATATCTACCCACGTAGACACTGCATCATTAAAGTATTTTTGCTGCCCATTTTCATAATAATTCTCGTCAACTATTTCGCGATAGACTCCTACACCTACTACGGAACCATTTGACTTTAGCCCAATCACACAAGAATCGGTGTTCGCTATCGCAACAATATTCTTCCAGGTATATATGCTTTTTTCTACAACGTACTGATCATCTAATGTAAAGTCTCCGTCTGAAATAATCGTTTTGTCTTCCAACAATCCGACTATATGGCCATAGCCAGCTGATATAGCCGTGACACCTTTCCATCTTGTCACCACATGGTTTTCCAGTGTTGATACCAATGAACCGTCTTTTTTTAATCCAATAGTGAAGTTATCGCCAGCTTGGATAGCGATTATATCATCCCAGTCTTTTGCATCATTCAGTGAAACTGCCCAAGTTACGGGTGTAGTTATTACCGTGTAGTTTGACCGTAAACCTACAGTATGGAACTCTCCGACCGCAACGGCTATAATGTTTTTCCAATCAGATACATCACATTGACCATATAAATTAAGCCCCGCGGCAACGACTGTGCCGTCCGACTTTAAGCCCACGGTATGATAGGGACTTGCTGCAACCGAAACAATGCCATTCCAATCGGCGATTTTATCAAACTCTAAATCAATATAATGTTCGTTCCTACCGAGTCCATATTCATGATACCCATATTTCGATCCTGCGGTTACAACAGTGCCGTCCGGCTTTATTCCAACGGCATGCTGCCCACCGACTGAGATTGTCCTGCGCAACGTTTGATGAGTTTCAGTCGTTGCTTTGTCGTCGTCAAGCGACGTTCCTTGTTGTAATCGCCAGGGAGTGAAAACAATAAGTGCAACAACCGCGACTGCCACAAAAGAAGCAATCGAAATAAAGGTGATCCTACGGTATTTATTCCGAGACGATGAAGATTTTATTATCGTGTCAAGTTTTGTGTTTGCCTCGTTGACTCCAACTGCGATGTTTGGAGTATCCTTAACACGTTCAGCAAGCCCTTGTATATTCTCACGAGCCTCATCACGCGCTTCCTTGAGTTCGTTTGTGATTTGATCGGCTTGCCTATTAAGCACACCTTTAATAACATCAAGTTGCTCAGTATGTGCTGTTTCATTCAGCTTAGCAAAATCGTCAATTGCAACAGGAAGCGCAGTCGATTGTTGCCAACCAGCGTTTTCATTATAAAGATTATCTGAGCCTCTATGCTCCTTTAATAACAAAGGAGCTTCTTCTATTTCAAATGCTTCTGGTATATCGTTGATTTTCGAAGAGCTTCTTTGAGGCTTTTTATTTTGCCCAGACTGGCACGCGTCGGGAGAGGAGAGGATGTTGATAAATATCTCAGCAACAAAGCGACCGGCAGTCTCCAGCTTGTCAAACTTAAAAATTTCTTCTTTGCTATTTACATCAAATCTAGTCGGATGATTATTGATAAAGACTCGACAATCACGTAATAGACGTTTGAGGGCATCGTCTGTAATATCCTTGTTCCGAATCCACCTCTCAAATTTTCCCCTATTTAAAGATGCTAGTATAACTTTACTGGCATTAGCATAGATGGGTCTGTCTCGCAAATATCTAGATAAGTTTCCGTCATCTTGACTTATGCTAAAATCAATGTCGGCATTACAGATATTTTCAAATAGTTTTCTAATAAATTTCCCCTGTGAAAGTCGCTTATTATTCTCTCTGCCATAATAAATTTTTAGAATTTTTGCAAAATCTATGAAGTCTTGATAGTCCTTATAATCCTTTGTTTTCATCGTTTAATGTCCTCATAGCGTCCGCAGCGTCCGTAACTGTCCGTGTGCGTCCTCGAATTTTTAAGTAAGCGAATGTACAATGTAAACAGGCAAACCGTTTCTTGCGACTTCGCCAATCGTATTTCATTATAACATAAACCGCATGAAGTTTCAAGAATGGTAAATGTCTGAAAATAATTTTAGGAGGTTCATCAAAATGAACAACAATTCTTACCCCGGCAGTGACAAAATCGATGTCAAAGCCACAATAACCGATGCGCCTATCCAGTTTTCCCCTATGGAACTCTCGGTAGACTCGTTCCTCCCCAGCCGCTCAAAAGGTCACCGCAGCCCCAAGCATTTGTTTTATTGCTTTGAAAGCGCACAGTTAGAGGAAAATTGCAACGCCGCCCTCACAACAATAGCCATAAATAATACAGCAAGGTTAGTTACTACGGCTAATCAGATCGGTGAGGCAATCCCGGAGGCCGAACAAGCCGTCAGAGCAATCGCAAACAGCTATGCCTTTTCCGCCGCAAAGCGCATCATCAATTTTTAGTTAGAGGTGATAATTTTATGGATATGTCAACAGCAATAATTTGTATGGTTTTATCTTTTTTTATCGGCGTATCACTCACAGCTTTGGTGGCACTTAGGACATCAATCCGGACCAGAAATCTCCATAGGCACAATATTGAAGCCCGCGCCCGGCATGAAGCGGCGGGATTGGAACAGGACGCGGCGGCGGCGAAGGAGGCGATGATCAAAGAAGCCGTCCGCTGCAAAACAAAATTTTAATCGGAAAGGGGCTGATTCAGGCGCAGACCGCTGAATATAAACACGGCGGTCTGCTGTCAAAGTCTTAAAATCACCCTTGACCAACACCGCAATTATGTGTTTTTAAATACAATATGAAACCATAATAGACTGTTTTTACAAGCATTTTGACCTCTGTGGTAGCCTGTCGCACCGCCCCAAAACTTTAACATAATTTCCCTTTACTATCAAGGTTTGGTGTGGTGAACTGGTGGCAGCAACAAAATTTGAGAAAGGAGCCAATTTATGTCGGAACAAAATAAACTATACCGCACAATCATTGTCGATCCACCGTGGGATATCCAGCAGAAAGGAGCTTACGGGGCGGTCAATCACTACAACTTGATGAGCCTTGAACGCATTAAAGCCATGCCGATTTCAGACTTGGTCGAGGAAAACGCTCACTGTTGGCTTTGGGTTACAAACGCTACCCTCCGCGCTGGGTTCGACATGCTGGAAGCGTGGGGCTTTATTCCGCGCAGTACATTCACATGGATTAAGCCTCGGTTGGGGCTGGGTGTTTATTTACGAAATGCCACCGAGCATGTTCTTCTCGGTACTCGCGGCAAAGCACCGATACTGTTCAAAGCCCAACCGAACTGGCTTTTCGCGCCCCTGCAAGATCACAGCCACAAGCCTGAAGAGTTCCATAAAATTGTTGAGCGCTGCTCGCCCGGGCCGTACTTAGAATTATTTGCCCGGCGTCGGCAGCCCGGAGAATGGGATGTTTGGGGAAATGAAATTGCTTCAGATATCGATATTCCGGGTTATCCGGTGCCGGACTCCCCGGCAACACGAAACCAAAATAAAAATCAAAAAGGAGTTGTCCGTGAATGATTTATCTTCTCACATTGTTAGTGACAGTAACTTATCTGATAGTCTGTTTTTGCAACATGCAGGTGAACCGGATGGGGTCGGGATGGACGATAGCGATGCTGATAATTCTGTTCTTGTCCGGCTGCGCACTCATCTTCTTAGGCGTAACAGCCGAGCCCGGCTCCCGCTCCGTACTCCTTCAAATGGGAGCAGGGACACTGACAGTAGTGGCGATTGCTTTCGCTCTCAACGCTTACATAAACAGGAGGGGGTGGTAATTGACCGTAAATTAAGCGACCATAGAAAAATTGTAACAGCAAACCGGAACTTCCGGTTAAACAAAAAATTTAAAAATGAAAGGTGGTAAAAGTGAATGAATCTTTGGGAAGAAATGATGTTAAACAAAATGTTGGGAAAGCGTATGACATTTTGGGAAGAAGTAACGTTCAACAAGGAGCAGATGGAGGCGAGTCCGAAGTTCAGAGCCGCATTTTATGCGAAGCTATTTTTGGCCGGAATTGTAGGCATAGTGATGGGCGTTTGGGGTTTCGATCACACCGTATGGATTTTAATCGTACCCGCAATAATCTGTTTATTTTCCATCCCACTCGATCTCCTCATCCGCTACTTCAAAAACCGACCGCGCTGGTAATGGGAGGGACAGTATGAAAAGAACAAAATTTTATGAAATGGCATGGCGGGAGATATCCTGGGCGCGGTCGTTTGAGTTAGAAGCCGTAACGGATTTACTTTTGCATTTGGCATCCAATTGCCCGCAAACGCCCATTGTCTGGGAAGCGCGCGGCTGTCAGGGCAGAGTGCGCTACTACATCGGCGTTGACAGAAATTTAATCAACATAATTCAAAATGTTTTTACAGCGCATGGTGATATAAAGTTCGCCGAAGTGCCGCAAACCGCCCGCGCGGCGGTCTGCCTGGCACAGCAGCTTAAAATCTCGCGTCCGATTCTTACGCTGAACACAGAAATCACCGAGGCTGTCACCAGATCGTGTCTGTCCGCGCTCGCAAATACACAGGGCGAAGAAGAGCTTGTCTTACAGATCGTTCTTGGGAATCCGTATAGTCCGACTCCGGTTCCGAAGGAAATTCAAGACCCCTACGCCGGTTTTTTTCAGACAGTTTTCGGGCATGCTGACTCGGCCACATCGGAAGCCCGTAGCGCGGTGCGTGAGAAAATCAGCAGTCACGGTTTTTACTCCTGTATCCGTCTGGGTGCTTCCGGCAACAAATTCACCGCGCCGGGAAATATTTTGAATCTGCTCTCGGCACTTCGTACATTAAGTACCACGGGGGTAACTATCCAGTCAATCAATGAAAAAAATGAAAATCTGGACTATGCTAAAATTCCGTGGAAATTTTCACTCCGCCTCTCCATCAAAGAAGCTGCCAATTTACTTTTGTTGCCGGCAGGCGACACAGAACTCCCGGGGGTTGCCGGGCTTCACCCGCGTCAAGTGATGCCGCCGAATTGGTATAAAGCGGAAAATCCAGATCGCACCTTCGCTGTCAGTCTTGATGGCAACACAAAACTCAGTATCCCGCCGCATGATTCCAGAGAACATACGATTGTTTTAGGACCTATCGGCAGCGGTAAATCAACCGTCTTGGAAAATCTCATTCTAGCGGATATTAAAGCAAATCCAAAAAGGTCGGTGCTGGTCATCGATCCTAAGGCAGACATGATCTCGAGTTTGCTCTCTAGAATTCCGCCTGAACGCGACGATGATGTGGTCATTATCGATCCGAGCGACCCTTGCCCTGTGGGATTTAATCCGTTGGCGCTTAAAGATACTTACGACCCCGGACTGATTGCCGACAGCGTCCTCTCCGTTTTTCAATCCGTATTTTCTGAGAACTGGGGTATTCGATCGCAGGATGTTTTGTCGGCGGCGTTACTTACGCTAACGCAGGTCGAAGGTTCATCGCTACTCTGGTTACCGACTTTACTAACAGATATAGACTTCAGGAGGAAAATAACAGCGGGAATCACTGATAGAATCGGGCTTCAGCCATTCTGGGAATCCTTTGAGAACATGAAAGAAAGCGAACGCCGCCAAGAGATCGCGCCCGTCCTCAACAAAATTCGACAATTTCTGCTTCGACCCGGACTTCGCAACGTTCTGGGCCAATCAAATCCTAAATTTAATTTGACAGAACTTTTTACCAAACCACGCATTGTTCTAGTGCCGCTGAATAAAGGGCTGATCGGCGCTGAATCAGCGAAGCTGCTTGGCTCCTTGCTTGTAAGTTTAACCTGGGTTTTGACGCTTTCGCGCGCGAAAGTGCCGGAAGAGCAGCGCAGATTAGTTTCCGTATTCGTTGACGAGCTTCAGGACTACATCGCAATTCCCGGTTCTTTTTCTGAGGCCCTTGCTCAAGCCCGCGGGCTGGGAGTCGGTTTTACGCTGGCCCACCAGTACCGAGAGCAGCTTCCGCCTGATATACGTGCAGGCGTGGACAGTAACTGTAGGAATAAAATAATTTTCGGGTTGTCGGCTTCCGACGCTAAAAGCATGGCGGCGATGGCACCCGAACTGGAAGCCGACGACTTTCTTCTTTTACCGCGTTACCACATCTATACATCGTTTAATCAGGCCGGCAGGAACACCGGCTGGATTTCCGGCAAAACATTGTCCCTGCCCAAACCCACCCGCAACCGGGAATGGATTCGGGAAAAAGTAATGAAACGCTACGGTAAGCCGGGCGCGGAAGTGGAGCAGGAATACTTTGATTTGTTGGAAGCGTGTCGTCCGCCGGAGCCGGAAAATGAACCGGAAGACGACCCCGCACCCATCGGAAGGAGGAAAAAGCAATGACAGATCGCATGTCTTTTCACGTCGCGCGGCTATCGCCCAAAAGCCGCTATTCATCGCACGGCCAGCAATTTAACGGCATCGACTCTATTGTAACGCCAATAGTTACTCTTTGCGTAAATCCGGCGGAGGGCAGGTCATGATCCGGGTATCAAGAAAACGGATGGAGGAGCTTGCACTCATTTTGAGCGAGCGGGATAAAGCAGTCTTAAATTCCCTGAAAGAGTCACGTTATCTGACCTCCGGTCAAATTCAAAGACTGCATTTTATTGAACATACCACCCCGCCCGCCGCACTGCGCTCAACCAACCGCGCAATGGTTAAGCTACAAGGTTATGGGCTGGTTGAGGCACTGGAACGGCGTATTGGCGGGGTAAGGGGCGGCAGCGGTTCCTATGTCTGGCTGCTGACCGAAGCGGGAGGTAAAATCCTGCACCTTAATGATGACCATTGTGCTTACCGCAAACGCTTTACCCAACAAACATCCATGAACTTTGTCAATCACACACTGGCGGTCGCAGAGACTTATGTGCAGATGACAGAGATTTGTAAGCGACATTCAATGGAGCTGGTCAGGTCGCAGCTAGAACCAAGCTGCTGGCGCGCCCATATCGGTGAGAATAACAAATCCGCTACCCTTAAACCGGACCTCTTCGCGGTGATCGCAAACGGAGAGTATGAAGACAGCTGGTTTATTGAGGTCGATTTAAACACTGAGTCGCCGATGATCGTGCTGGATAAATGCCGCCGTTATGCCCACTATTACAGAACCGGCGCGGAGCAGAGAGAAACCGGAGTGTTTCCGCTAGTGGTCTGGATTGTACCCAACGGTAAGCGTAAAAGCAATCTGCGGCGGTATATTGACGAATGTCGGGAATTACAGCTTAAAAGTATCTTTCTGGTGATTACGCCGGACGAATTTGAAACCTTAATATGCGAAGGAAAGGAGGCACTTGTATGATAAAGTTTTTTGATATGTTCGCCGGTGTCGGCGGTTTCCGCGCCGGACTGGAACGAGCCGGCGGGTTTGAGTGTGTGGGCCACTGCGAGATAGATAAATATGCTGATTTGGCGTACAGATCGGTACATAAAATAAGCGAAAGTGAGGTGTATTATAAAGACGCTAAAGAAATTGACACAACAACCATGCCGGATTTCGACTTGCTCTGTGCAGGATTTCCTTGCCAAGCTTTCTCAATTGCCGGACGGCGCAAAGGCTTCTCTGACCCTAGAGGCACTCTTTTCTTTGAAATTACCAGAGTGGTTAGGGAGAAGCGACCTGTGTATTTTTTGCTTGAGAACGTTTTCGGATTGTTATCGCATGACGAAGGCCGGACGTTTGATACAATCCTCGCCACGCTTTCAGGCTTGGGGTATTATCTCGAATGGCAAGTGCTTAACAGCAAAGATTTCGGAGTCGCACAGTCAAGACGCCGTGTGTATATTATCGGATATCTTAATAAAAGATGCGCCGGAAAAATATTACCTATCCGAAGCGCAAACCCAGCGGCTCTTATACAACTCATAGGCGGGCGGCAAGATTCGCGGGTTTATGACCCCAAAGGGCTGGCGAAGACGCTGCTTGCCAAATCCGGCGGTTCCGGCGGCAAGACCGGACTGTATTTCATAGATTTAAGCTCTACAGAAGCTAGGGTCACCGAAAACGCCCGCTGCCTGACCGCCCGCTATGACCGTGGGATCAGCAAGCGAAAAGCCGAGAGTTCAGGTGTGCTTGATGTCGAAGATGATGTTACTGCTCACGCTGTTTTAACACCGGAGCGGGAGACAGTCAGGCAGCATGGTCGGCGCATTAAAAATGCCGAAGAGCCGATGTTCACTCTAACTTCACAGGATAAGCACGGGGTTCTTCTGATTAAAGAGGCTACCAAACGGGTCTACAAAGAAGCCACCCCCGGCGACTCGGTCGATCTGGCGTTTGCCGGTTCTAACACTAGGCGCGGTCGGGTTGGTAGTGCCGTTGCCCAAACACTGGACACTGGCAGCAGTTCGCAGGGCGTGGTAACGCTCAACGGGCGAATCCGCAGACTCATGCCGCGAGAGTGTTTCAGGTTGCAGGGATTTAATGAAGAACAGATTGACCGGCTGCTGGAAAACACATCCAACGCGCAGGCGTACAAACAAGCCGGAAACGCTGTTACTGTAGACGTGGTACATGCGCTGGGGTTACGCCTGAAAAGCGCACACGAAGCCTCTGTGGCGGCATCGTGCGCAGAACAGGAGGCGGCATGATGGAAGCAAAACAAAATCGCGGTCGTCCCATAGCTTCCCGCGATGTATGCGTAACACCGGAATTCCGTGATGAGCCGGATATACAAAAACTGGCATGGGCACTAATCGCCATCGCTAAAAGTTTGGGCGAGAAGAAAATGGTGGAGGACGGAAAGAGGGAAGGCGTGCCGTAAAAGCAGCCCGCTGAATGGTGTGACGGGGTTGAACCGCCTAATCACACCTGCGGCAACAATAACCGTTCCCTTTTAACAGATTACCCCTGATGGCGGTCGTACCTTAACAATTCATTTTTGAGGGTTTGACTCAGCTTGCAGTCAGGCTGTGTCAAGCCCTCGAATAAAACAACAACGGCTTGAGAAGGAGGTTAAACCAACAAAAATATGGAGGTGATACAGCGAAAAATCGTCCGTAATTAGTCAACATTAAACAAGGCTGTGATGCGCGCAAGGTTCGCGCATTTAGCGGAGCGGCCCCTTTTGGAGTATTGTGCGTATCGCGCCAACTTCAAAGGAGGCGTACAAATTGTTTACAAACAAATTCGGCATTGAAATCGAGTTTACAGGAATCACCAGAGGCAAAGCGGCACAAGTAACAGCGGATTATTTCGACAGCAGTGTAAGTTCCGGCAGCGACTTCTATAACACCCATAGCATTAGAGCACCGGACGAGCGGGTCTGGAAGTTCATGAACGACGCCAGCATTACATGCCAGCGTAAAAACGGTCGTCAAACCGTAAGTGCCGGAAGCGAATACAGTGTGGAATTGGTCAGCCCAATCCTGACTTATTATGAGGATATCAAAACGGTTCAGGAATTAGTGCGGCGGCTTCGCAAAGCAGGCGGCTTTGTCAACAAATCATGCGGCATCCACGTTCATCTTGACGGTTCAAATCACACACCGCGCAGTATCCGCAATTTCGTGAACATCATCGCCAGTAAAAACGATCTGTTCTACAAAGCGTTGCAAATTCCCGAAGCAAGGATGAATTACTGTAGAAAAATGGACGCTTATCTGGTGGAGAAAATGAATCGGGTAAAACCGAGAACATTCGCACAGATTGAAACTATCTGGTATGAGGGCTATCATACCGAACGCCGCACCCAGCGTTATCACAGCGGCCGGTATCACTTTCTCAATTTGCACAGTTTCTTCACCGGAAACCGCACGGTTGAGCTTCGTGGGTTTAACGCACAGCTTCATGCCGGAAAAGTCAGGGCATACATCGCTTTGGCACTAGCGCTGAATAATCAGGCGTTAAAACAGAAGAGCGCCAGCAGCCGGAAAGTTCAGTCGGAAAATGAGAAGTTCGCAATGCGGGTATATCTGAACCGGATCGGCTTTATCGGTGATGAATTTAAAAGCTGCCACGAGCATTTGTATCTGCACTTGGACGGCAACGCAGCATGGCGGTACGGCAACCGTCCGGGAAATCAAACCGGCGGTGTTTAGCCGGGGAAAGGAGGAAAAGCACATGCCAAAAGCAATAAGAAGGCGGCTGTACATCGCCTACGGCTCCAATCTCAATTTAAGCCAGATGGCACAGCGTTGTCCTACCGCAACCGCTGTCGGGACAACGGTTATGAGGAATTGGCGGTTAATGTTCCGAGGTTCGCGCGGCAGCGCTGTGGCAACCATAGAACGCTTTCACGGCGGCAAGGTTCCCGTGCTGGTATGGGAGTTGCAGCCGAAGGACGAAAGGGCGCTTGACCATTATGAGGGCTGGCCAAATCTGTATTATAAGAAAACAGTGCGGGTTACGCTGAACGGAAAACAAGTCTACGCAATGGTTTACATCATGAACGAGAAATACCCCCACAATCAGCCCGGCGGGTATTACTACAATGTAATACGCGAAGGCTACATGAAAGCGAAGTTCGATGTCGATATTCTTCGCAAAGCCGCTGAAGATTCAAAGGAGGATGATTAAATGACCCCTAAAATTCAAGAACAAATCATGGCAGTACGTAAAACCGCTGAAACCAATATGTTTGACACAAACGCGGTCATGGTGATCGCAAATCGGGAAGGCTTCTATGAGCTTGTCTGCTACATAGATGAAAACAAACAGGAGTACGCACGCTTTATTTTAACCGGAAAAATGGAGGAGGGCGGTGACGGCGATGAGCCTTAATTACAACGTAACCGGCACTAAACGCAAGGCACTTGTCAAGGCAATCAGCGAGATTTTGGCACTGGAAGCTGTCTATAAAGGTGCGCCCAGCTTCGCTTACGAAATAGGCGGCTGTGTGGTCGATAAAAGCGGTACGTTGATTCTTCCCGAAGAGTTGGGCAGCGCGGCAGAAGCAGCACTTATCGCCGCTTTGAAAGAACGCGGATATGACGCACTTGAAGAGCTGGTTATCGAAATCCCGCTGGAGGGTTTCTCCAATATCGCGCTGGATAACTTAAAGCATATTGTCATCAGTAAAAAGAAGCTGATAAAAAAGGTGTTCGGCGCGAAAGACCTGCCGATTGAGACCACCGAGGACAGGCTGCGGTTTCCGTGGTTTACCTTGAACCGTATAGACGGCGAAGCCGATGCTTACTCCCGCTTCATCTGTGCCATATGCGAAATGGCGAAAAAGCAGGAGCGTGTCATCGCCAAAGAGCGGGACACAGGAAACGATAAATTTACCTTTCGGCTGTTTCTGGTTCGGCTGGGGTTTGTCGGGAAGGAATATGCGGCGGCGCGGAAAATCCTGCTGCGGAACCTGACTGGCAATTCAAGCTGGAAAGACGGACAGCCGCCGAAAAAAGTGGAGGGAGAACCTTAAAACCAAAACCGGCTTGTGAGAAACGAGCCGGTAACCAAGATAATAACAGGGGTATTTCGAGAGTTATCCACAGTTCCTTAATATCCTAGGCAAAAGACTTGCTTCCTCTGGCGTTCAGAGTAATACTGTGTGACAACAGAGGCGGATTCAGCAAAAACGCCCCTGTCGCACCTTATATTAGTAACCATATAAATAAGAAGGAGAAGTATGAAAAGAATGGATCTAGGCGATGTTACAATGCCGCGCGGTGTAATCTTGTACTTAGTTTTAGAGGATGTGCTTGCCGCAATTCAGAAATTTGCGAATTATGATTGGGGTGATTCAGACCCAGAATCAAAAAAGATAAACGATGAAGTCAAATACCGCCCCAGCAACATGCGAGCCGTTTATCATGATTCCAACGGCACAGAATTCTGGATTGATATGGATTCAGGCAAAGGTAAGACAACGATATGCTGGCCACGCAATCAGCGTCCGTCAATTGAAACGCTCAGAACGCTTTGGGATAAGATTTATGTTAAATCGAAATAACCAACTAGCTAAAGGTTTCGCGCAGATAAGCCGACCAACGAACCCTTAACAAAACACTGCAACTCAGGTGCTGTTTATTTATTAAAGTTAATTGGTGAAAGGATCACAATATGAAAGAACAATCAAAGCAAAGGTCGTCAGTAGACGGCATGTGCGGAAAAGAATTAGACATCGATAGTGAAACGACTGACAAATACATTAGTAGTAAATTGAATAAGTTTTTCAAGCTTACCGGCAAATTTGATCCAGCAATGAAGGATAACCTTGCAAAAGCTATTGAGAAAATAATCAATAATGTATACCATGATGGGTTTGCAGATGCTCATCTCCCTGTAAACAATCATTGCACAGTTTGTGGCTCATATATGCCTAGTGAAGAAGAATCTGTTTCGAATCCACCTAATAACTGCTGACTCAGTCAGAAATTGCGGTTCATAACGAAACACAAACACCAAAAACAAACATGAAGAAGCAAAGCCAAAGGTGCAGTTGTTTTAACAGGAACTCTATCGGTGCAGCTTATCTGCGCGAAGCCTTTAGCGAAATTGTTAACATTCGGATAACAATAGCCAAAGACCCTTGCTTACAGGGGTGGATCCCGGTATGATGGAAGGTGCAAATTAAACTAAAGCAATACGGAAGGAAGTCACATTATGCAAAATGATTTTATGCAATCCCTTACTGACAGTATAACTCCCAAGTTTGCTGTCTCTTACCTTCGCGTATCAACGCGAGACCAAGCAGAACGTGGTGGCGGTGCTGACGAGGGCTTTTCAATTCCTGCCCAACGCGACGCTAACAAGAAAAAAGCCCTTTCAATGGGCGCAATCGTTGGCAAAGAATTTGTCGACCGTGGTGCTTCAGCCCGATCAGCCCACCGACCTGAACTTCAAAAAATGCTGGAGTATATTAGAGAAAACAAAGATAGGGTAGATTATGTTATTGTACATAAGGTTGACCGCTTGGCACGCAACCGTGGTGATGACATTGACATTACTAGGGTTTTACAGGAAGCCGATGTACAGTTAGTATCTGCCTCAGAGAATATTGACAACACACCGTCTGGCATACTATTGCATGGCATTATGAGTTCAATCGCGGAGTTTTATTCACGCAATCTTGCGACCGAGGTTATAAAGGGGATGAGAGGGAAGGTTGATAAAGGCGGCACTCCCACTAAGGCACCGATTGGCTATAAGAATATCCGAGATCACGATGAACTGGGCAGAAGAAATAGTCGGGTCGAAGTTGACGTCGAACGCGCTCCGCTGATTAAACTGGCGTTTGAAGAGTATGCTACCGGAAAGTGGTCAATACAATCCCTCGCGGAGCATTTAATGTTACGTGGTCTTACCACTCGCGCAACGCCCAATGTACCGTCCACCCCGATTGACAGAGGAGCATTAAATAACGTACTGGTCAATCCATATTATAGGGGAGCGGTTACTTACAAAGGCGTTGAGTATAAGGGTAAGCATACCCCGCTTGTCGATGAAGAGATATGGCGGAAAGTTCAGGAGGTATTACGCTCCCACTTAAATGGGGAGCGAGATCGTGAACATCCGCATTTCTTGAGGGGCAGTTTATTTTGCGGAAACTGTGAGTCACGCATGATTATAACCTGCGCCAAATCTCGTTCTGGAATAGTATATCCATATTTCGTATGCTCTGGTCGGCATAGCAAGCGCGTAAAAAGCTGCAAGCAAAAAGCCGTTCTTATTGAAGAAATCGAACGGCGCATTGAACAAATTTATGACGAACACAGCTTGAAGCCCGAAGTCAGGGTGCTTCTTGAAATAGCAATGTCCGAAGAAATTGATAAGTCACGGAAATCGTTTGAAATCGAACTGGCAAACTTAAGACGTGAGAAAGAAAAGCTGGAGCGGAAACGCCAAAAGCTGCTTGAAGCTCACTACGCTGAGGCTATACCGCTTGAGCTTATGAAAACTGAACAGGCGCAGATTGGTAAATCTTTAACGACCATCGACTCACAGGTTAAAGCTCACGATATTCAGCATGAAACGGTTTCAGTGAATTTGAAGAAGACATTTGACCTGATTGAAGACTGCGGAAGAACCTATAAGCTGGCGGAGGAGCATATAAAGCGGATTCTTAACCAAGCTTTATGCACTAGATTTTTGGTTGGGGCAGACGGCAGGGTGACTCCCGAATTTGCCGAGCCGTTCGAGTCGATTATGCAGCCTATTAAAGATGAAGTAGTAAAATACAATGTAGCTAAAGTCAAGGGATTTGCGAATTTAGCAGATTATCTCTTAAAAATTCAAGACCACGTTCAAATTTTTTTTGAACGTGGTTTGAGTAAGAACATTTTGGTGGAGCATATCGCCCCAAATACGAACCGGAGTCTGTATAACCACCCGTGTAAATGTCAATAATCTCCATAAGAAAAAAATAAATGGAGGTTAATGCAATGAGAACA
>Ga0099364_10004876_pt1 | contig 20157 bp, 20 predicted proteins | sample TergutTh196P3_FD_73070 | JGI IMG/M metagenome (GOLD analysis project Ga0099364, IMG submission 73070) | Microcerotermes parvus P3 segment gut microbial communities from Pointe-Noire, Republic of the Congo - Th196 P3 | ecosystem: Host-associated > Arthropoda: Insects > Digestive system > Gut ... | reverse complement strand
TGGGTAGCCTTACGCCCGAACAAGCGGGGCAAATGAACGCATACTTGAATTATTACAAAACAGAAATCAACGATGATGGCGACAACCCTCCAATCGGCATTATCCTATGCCGCACAAGTAAAGAAATCGTTGCCGAATATGCTTTAGGCGGTTTGTCCAACCAAGTGTTTGCGTCAACTTATGTTTACTATATCCCCGACAAAGAACAGCTTGTGAACGAAGTCAAGTATCTGTTGGAGCAAGAAAAAATCGAAAATGAAGATGATGATAATCAGTAAGGAGTTTGTTGGATATGAAATCAGACTATGACAGGCTCGGTAAATATATACAGCCGATTGATGTGCGGAACAGCGAGGGCAAAGAAGATAACTTGCTCGGTGTTACAACACAGAAATACTTCATACCGTCCATCGCCAATACGATAGGCACGGACTTTTCCAAGTACAAGGTTGTACGGCGCGGGCAGTTTACCTATGTTCCCGATACTTCGCGTCGCGGCGACCGCATCGCCATTGCGTTGTTACAAGATTGGGCGGAGGGGCTTGTTTCAAACATCTATACTGTTTTTGAGGTTATAGACACGGACAAACTGCTGCCCGAATACCTTATGCTTTGGTTCAAACGCCCGGAATTTGACCGCTACGCCCGTTTCAAAAGCCACGGCAGCGTTCGGGAAATTTTCGATTGGGATGAAATGTGCAAAGTAGAGCTTCCCGTGCCGGACATTGAGGTTCAGAAGTCGATTGTGAGGGCATACAACACGATTGAGGGGAGAATAAAGCATTTAAGGCAGATAAATGATAATTTATCGGGCAAGATTCGCTTGCAAAACATACTGGAGGTCGCGTAAACTTTGGATTTCCTTTTGATTAGAAACAATCTGCTCAATACTTGGCTTGGCAAGGGTCAACCATTGCCGTTGCAAATCTATCTCAGGAATAGGAACGCGCAACTCTTTAATATAAGAAGTTGGTTTTGCAATAGATGGAACACCTGTTGTGTTGTTGTTTGCCAAAAGCTTTTGTTGCCCTACATCAGTTTTGAAATAGAAAAGTATATATTCAGGCACTATATGCTTTTCGTTACATCGGAACATGAACTGACTCTGCGAAATCACATATCGTTCGTAATCGGTAATATAGGGAATAAGTGCTATTTGACCGAGAGTTCCACGATGAGTTATCACTATGTCGCCAGAAACAGCGATAGAATTTTTAAGCTCCGTTGCCTTTTCATCGGTCACATAACGAAAAGAGGCTTCATCAAGCAACAACCCCGCAATGTTGAAGCCATTTAGGACTGGCACTCCAGATTCTACAAAACAATCGGTTTTGATGTTTGAGCCGAATGGCCCCATTGCAACCTTGTCAAGTGCGTTGCCTAATTGTTTGAACCAATTACTTGACTCATCGTTAAACTTAGGGTTTTGAGCAAACAGCTTAACAAACAGCGTTAGAGCGGCAGCAAATAAATTATCATTTAGATAACCAAGTTCGCGGAAAGGAATGAGCAGATGAACACAAACTACTCGCCCATAGGCGACTACATCAGGCTTGTAGACGAACGAAACACCAATTCGCAAGCCTCAACGCTGTTGGGCGTGAGTATAAATAAATATTTCATGCCGTCCGTAGCAAACGTCATTGGCACAGACCTCACGAAGTACAAGGTCATTCGGAAACATCAATTTGCGTGTAGCCTTATGCAGGTCAGCCGCGATGAGAAAATTCCGATAGACTGTCTTACGGATTATGAAATAGCTATGGTTTCGCCCGCTTACTATGTCTTTGAGGTAATCGACACCGATAAACTGATGCCGGAATACCTTTCAATGTGGTTTAAGCGTTCAGAGTTTGACCGCGAAGCAAGTTTTCTTGGGGTCGGTGGTGTTCGCGGCAGTATGACTTGGGACGATTTCTGCGGGATGAAATTCCCTGTGCCGCCGCTCGATAAGCAAAAGTCTGTTGTTAAGGCTTATCAAGCCATCACCGACAGAATAGCCTTGAAACGGGCAATAAATGATAATTTAGAGGCTACGGCGCAAGCGTTATTCAACGAGATGTTCCACAAGTCCGATGAGTGGAACACTGGTACTCTTGTTGACCTAATGGACTTCAAGAATGGTAAATCTCGTCCTGATACCAGTGGGGATATCCCCGTTTATGGCGGCAACGGAGTCCTTTCTCGCGTCGATTGTAGCAACGCTGAAAACGTCGTAGTCATTGGTCGGGTTGGCGCATATTGCGGTAGCCTATATCTCGAAACAGGAGTCTGCTGGGTAAGCGATAATGCCATCTATGCAAAGTCAAAACACTGTGATTACGAGTATTTTGACTACTATTTGCTCCGTAGCCTTGCATTAAGCGACCATCACATCGGAACAGGACAGCCGTTGCTTACGCAAGGAATACTGAATGGGGTTGAATCGCCTATCCCGAATGTTGATGCAATCCACCTGTTTAACGAATGCGCAAAACCTCTTTTTGATACTATTACAGAAAACAGCAACGAAGCTAAAGCGTTGGAAACAACGCAGGGCGTTTTTCTCTCTAACCTCACCCGATAAATTATCATTTAATTGACCTTGTTAATTACGCGGATAACACCGCGAATATTGACAAGGAGGACATAAAAATGAAGGAGCAACTGATTAGAAACATTTTGCACGGCATGGTGGGGACTATTGACAGTAGGCAAACAGAAGAACTCAAAAGCGTATTATGCCGAGAGTTCGGGAGGATAGCGGTGACGGAGCAGACCGATGCCACGCAGCAAGACACAAGCGAAAACGCGCATTTTCTCGCAAGTTTCATAGCCGCTAAACGGGTTGAGGGCTGTTCGGAGAAAACGATTGAATATTACTCCTCGACCATCGAGAAAATGTTTACCGCTCTTGGAAAATGGGTTAAAGACATCACAACTGATGATTTACGTGGCTACCTCGCTAAGTACCAACAGGAAAACGGTTCGAGCAAGGTCACGATAGACAACATACGCCGAATTTTATCCAGTTTCTTCTCGTGGCTCGAAGATGAGGACTATATCGTGAAAAGCCCAGTTCGTCGAATCCATAAGGTTAAAACGGCAAAAGTAATAAAGGAGGCGTTTACCGATGAACATTTGGAGGTTTTGCGTGATACCTGTGACAGTATACGAAACCTTGCTCTTGTGGAAATGCTTGCATCCACAGGCATCCGCGTTGGAGAACTGGAGCGGCTGAATCGTTTGGACATAAACTTTAACGAACGTTCCTGCGTGGTGTTCGGCAAAGGCGAAAGCGAGCGCGAGGTTTATTTCGATGCACGAGCTAAACTCCATTTGTCGGAGTATTTAGAAAGCCGGACGGACGATGACCCTGCGCTGTTTGTTTCAAGCAAATCACCGCACGGCAGACTAACTATCAGCGGTATTGAACGAGTATTGCGGAAACTTGGTGAAGAAGCAGAAATAACCAAAGTCCATCCACACCGATTTCGCCGAACGCTCGCAACTATGGCGATAGATAAAGGTATGCCGATTGAGCAGGTTCAAAGGCTGCTTGGTCATGTTAAAATAGATACGACCATGCACTACGCGATGGTGAATCAAAACAATGTGAAGAACGCACATAGGAAATACTTGGGGTAACGAGCTGCCCCGAAAGGAGCGGGAAATGGTTAATTTCAACGAAAACGCATTAGAACTCTCGATTATTGAGATGTTCACAGAAACAGGCTACCAACACGTTCGGGGGAACGAAATCCATCGGGAAAAGTCCGATGTGCTTCTCGCCGACGATTTGCGGTTGTTTCTGGCTGACCGTTATGCCGCCGAGGGGATAACCAAAACCGAAATCGACGGTATTTTACTCATGCTCCGCGCTATTTCTGGCTCTGTCTACGAAGCAAATAAAACCGCGTTCAGGCTCATAGCGAACGGCTTTATCTTGAATCGTGAGGACAGGACGCAAAAAGACTTTCTCGTTGAACTTATAGATTTTACTGACCACGACCGCAATATATTCAAGATAGTAAACCAAGTGGAAATACAAGGCTACGAGCTTCGCATACCCGATGCCATCGTCTATGTGAACGGTTTGCCGCTTGTTGTTATGGAGTTTAAGAGCGCGGTCAATGAAAACACAAACATCGCAAATGCCTACGACCAGTTGACAATTCGATATAAGCGAGATATTCCCGAATTGTTCAAATATAACGCTTTTGTGGTTATCAGCGATGGAGCGAACAATAAATACGGCTCTCTATTTGCTAAATATGATTATTATTACGCTTGGCGTAAAATTGATGATGATATGCCAGAAGTTGACGGTATTCCTTCGCTTGTCAGCTTAGTTAAGGGCTTGTTCCGAAAAGACCGCTTGATAAGGGTAATCAAACATTATATTTACTTCCCCGACAACGCCGATGGAGAAGTTAAGGTAGTCTGTCGTTATCCGCAATTTTTCGCCGCCGAAAAGCTGCTTATTAACATCAAGCGTCATATACGCCCGGACGGTGATGGTAAAGGTGGTACATACTTCGGCGCGACTGGCTGCGGCAAGTCGTTTACGATGCTGTTCCTTACTCGCCTTTTAATGAAAGACACGTTCTTCAAAAGTCCGACCATTGTGCTTATCACAGACCGCACAGACTTGGACGACCAATTATCTAAACAGTTCGTTTCTTCAAAAGAGTATATCGGCGATAACTCAGTTGTCAGTATAGAAACGCGGGAACAGCTTCGCACCGAGCTACAAGGCCGAACAAGCGGTGGAGTTTATCTTACAACGGTTCAAAAGTTCACAGAGGACACCCAATTACTCACTGACCGCGAAAATGTGATTTGCATTTCAGACGAAGCACACCGCTCGCAAGTCAATCTCGACCAAAAGGTTGTAATCCGGGCCGAGGGCGTACAACGAAGCTATGGCTTCGCAAAATATCTGCATGATAGCCTGCCAAACGCGACTTATGTAGGATTCACAGGAACTCCTATCGACGCGACTATTGAAGTGTTCGGCGCGGTAGTTGACAGCTATACCATGACCGAATCGGTTAAGGACGGCATTACCGTTAATCTTGTATACGATGGACGTGCCGCGAAAGTGACACTTAACGAAGAACGCCTGCGCGAAATTGAGGAATACTACGCTAAATGTGAAGCTGAGGGTGCAAACGAGCATCAAATTGAGGAAAGCCAAAAAGCTGTAGCTCATCTTGATGTGATAATTGGCGACCCGGACAGGCTTCGCGCTGTTGCCACTGATTTTATCAACCATTATGAAACCCGTGTCCTCGAAGCTGCAACGGTGGCGGGAAAGGCCATGTTTGTTTGCGCTAACCGCAGTATCGCGTATGACCTCTATAAAATCATTATCGAAATGCGCCCCGAATGGGCGGAGCCGAAGATATGTGACGATGGTGTTGAACTGACCGACGAGGATAAGAAAAAACTAAAACCGTCACACAAAATCCAGATGGTTATGACCCGCAATAAAGACGATGCAAAAGAACTCTACACCATGCTTGGCACAAAAGACGACCGAAAAGAACTTGACCGTCAATTCAAGCAAGTGAAATCCAATTTTAAGATTGCGATTGTTGTTGATATGTGGCTCACAGGCTTTGATGTACCTTGTCTTGACACAATTTATATTGATAAACCGATTCAACAGCACACCCTTATCCAGACCATTTCACGCGTAAACCGTGTATATGAGGGAAAGGATAAAGGGCTTATCGTCGATTACATCGGAATAAAAAACAACATGAACAAAGCGTTGGCGAAGTATACGAATTTCAAAGCCGATGAGTTTGAAGGCGTTGAACAGTCTGTAATAATCGTTAAAGACCAGTTAGAGGTACTGGCTCAGATGTTTAATAAGTTCAATATGTCGGATTTCTTCACGGGTACACCTAAACAACAGCTTGACTGCTTGAACCGCGCAGTGGAGTATGTTCAGCTTACAGAGGAGTTAGAATTAAGGTTTATGGCAGCTGTACGCCGTATGAAGAAGGCTTTTGACCTTTGCGCTTCTCACGAAAGCATATCAAACGAGGAACGGGAGCATATTCATTTTTACGTTGCCGTCCGTTCCATCCTCTTTAAGCTCACTAAAGGAACCGCGCCGGATATAACTCAAATGAACGCCCGTGTTCGCGAAATGATAGCCGAGGCAATTCAAGCTGACGGCGTGGAGGAACTGTTTGAAACGGGCAAGCATATAGACATAGACATATTCAGCGACGAGTATATGGCGCGCATTGCCAAAATACCGTTGCCAAACACTAAAATAAAAATTCTTCAGCAGTTGCTCTCACAGGCGATAGACGAGTTTCGCAAGGTCAACAAAATCAAAGGCGTTGAGTTTGCCGACCGCTTGAAAAAGGTAGTAGAGGATTACAACAACCGACGCAAAGATGAAAAATACGCTAATGAAGTTCTTGACGATGTAGCAGAACAGTTAGCAAATCTGCTTCAAGAGTTAAAAACGGAAAAAACATCTTTTGTAGGTATGGGTATAGATTTTGAAGAAAAGGCTTTTTATGACATCCTAAAAGCTGTAGCAGAAAAATATGAGTTCCCTTATCCGCATGAGAAGCTGATTGCACTGTCACGAAAAGTCAAGGAAATAGTTGACGACAAAGCTCGCTATACTGATTGGTCACAACGCGACGACATTAAAGCCGAGCTAAAGGTTGACTTGATTCTTATACTCGCTGAACATGGATACCCACCTGTGCCGAGGGATGAAGTATTCAAGGAGATTTTTGAACAAGCAGAGAACTTTAGGAAGTATGCGGAGTAATTGTTCAACGAGTACAGTCATTATTTCCTTTGTTCTCAGTAGTTTGTGGTGGCGGTAAATAATGACAGACCTTTTTTAAGAAATAGTTATGACGATAATGGCACATTCTTTATGGAATGATGCAGAGAGGGTAACATGTTAAGTTTAGGTTGGGTTGATTTTTCAAAAAGCGACAGGGACATGGTTTTGAGTGTACTCCGTCAACTGACAGAGCCGGGAGCGGTTGACGAACTTGGCATTGGCACAATAAGGGACGGTTTCTCAGACATCTTATTTCCCGGAACGTCCACTATCCAAACGCGAGCAAAATACCTCTTTGTCATACCATATATCTGCTTAGAACTTGAACGCGGTGGGAAACTATCGCCGCAAGGGTTTATACAGGCATTGGAACAGAACGAACTTGACCTCATTGATGTTCTTGCAGTGGATGGCGCAGAGGGCGTAATTGGCCAACGCTCCCGTCAAACATTACGGAGAAAACCGTCAAGCATTTACTGGAACGCGCTAAGGATGTTTGGTTTCATATCGGAGCCAGTATCTTTGAGCGAATACGCCGTATTGCAATACGCCCGCCGCAACGCGTCTGAATTGCATAAGGCGAGCGGAAAGCGAAAAGCAAGATATGAAGAAGATGCCACAGATGATTCCGATACGGGGATGCAAGGAGCATCGTTTTGGCGAGTACCGACAGTAGACGAAAAATGGCGCGAAAACCTAACGATTGAACTGTCCAAAGATGAAGCTGTTTATTTACGCGATAAAATTCTGGCAATGCCCGGAACACGCGACAGCCTTCTTTCATTGGTACTGCGTGAGGGCTGGCTTGACTTTGTTGAATACGAGAGTTTTGAGGACATAAACGGAATGAGGAACGTGATGCCGCACGATATGTGGAGCGATTATCGGCTTGCCTGCGATTTTTCGCGGTTTATTTACGGCGCACAGGTCAGGTATAACATAATACTCTCAAGCGGCAAAAATGAATACGCTAATGAGGAATGGAAAAAATACATTGAGGAAAAGCCTACAGTCAATCTCTCCGCGATACAAGCCCGGTTAAAACCACGCACAAGGATAATGCTGTTTTTGAAAAGATTTCAAGCTGTCATTGATAATGAAAACGAACTTGATAAACTCATCGTTCGCCGAGAAAAAGAGCTAAAAGGCTCATCGCGGGCAAAACTGACGAACACGGAGTTGTACCAGTACACCGATAACAGTGTCAATATGATTCCTCTTACTTATCGACTATCAAATGTTCAACGAATTATTAAGGATATTTTCGAGGGGGTGGGGAACGATGCTTAACTCCCAATCAGACCGCGTAGATTACCGTGAATTGCTTTCACCCCCACCATACTATAAAGTCGCATTTGCCGTTGGCACAACCTACTCCCTTGACCTTGAAACGCTTACGGCAGCCTGCGCAATTATCGGATTGAACGTTGAAGCGGATACAGAACTTAAAGAGAGTCCACTATATATGCTTGAAGCAATCCGCAAGGCAAGCGGCAAGCTGCTTATTTTCTGCCAGAGCGGTCAGATAAAAACGCCGGATAAGCCCAACAAGCTGATGCCGCTTCTTGAAAACTGTGTAACCGAAATAAGCCTCCCAAACAGAAGGTCATTTCACCCAAAAGCATGGTTCATCAAATATACCGCAGACAAACTACCGGATAGGTATCGCATAGTTGTGATGTCACGCAACCTCACCTTTGACAGAAGTTGGGATGTCGCTCTGCGCCTTGACAGCGCGGTAAAAAGCGAAGCGACGACAGTGCAAGGCGGCGATGGCGGCGAAGCTATACGGGCGTTCGTGAAATGGCTTTTGAAAAACACAAACTCTCACAACGAGCAACTAAGGAATAAGCGAAGGCAATTATCGAGGCTTGCCGACGAATTAGCCGATGCCGAATGGAAGTATCTCGGCAAGGAATACGAAGGTTTTGCTTTTATCCCGTATGGTATCGGTATGGCCCCGACCGACAATCTCAGCGACACTTTTCATAAGATGCTCGTTATCTCGCCTTTTTTGAGCAAAAGCATAATCGAAGGCTACGTCGGAAAAAGACTCACTAATCCTGACTGTACGCTGATAACACGGAAATCAGAGCTGTCGAAGCTAAACGCGAAACTGCTCACGGCTTTCGACACCTACACCATTAAGGATGACGTGGTTGACGGCGAAGAACGCATTTCCGAATCTGGCGATTTTATGACACAAGACATACATGCGAAAGTCTATCTGCGTACAAAATGGTCACTCAGCGAGTTGTATATTGGTTCCGCAAACGCGAGCTATAATGCTTTTTTAGGCGGCAATGTCGAGTGCCTGATAGTTTTGTGGGGTAAACAACGATATTTGAACGTAGATAGATTGAAACATGATTTGTTTGGTTCGGATGAAAAAGCCAATCCTTTTGAGAAAGTAGTGCCAAGAGAGTATAGCGCATCCGACGAGGATTCAGTTATGACAATGCTCGAAAGTGAGGTGCGGGAGTTCTGCGCTGCCCGCAAAAAAGCAGAGGCCACTGCAAACGAACCATACGAAGTGACAATAAACATGAAACTGACTAAATGTGAATCTAAAGTAACACTCTCCCCGCTGATGAAGCAAAGCCATCAACTGATTAGCGAAAAGATGGTTTTTCCCGGTTTTAGCCTTCGTGATTTGTCGGAATGGTATGTTGTAACTGCAAAGAGCCGTGGGCGAGAAGTCAGCCGCGTCATCAAAATACCGACTTCGGGTATCCCTGCAAATCGTGATTCTGCTGTGTTCAGCGATATTGTCCGTGACAAAAACACTTTTTTGACATACATAGCTTTTCTTCTTAGCGACGACTATCTCTCCGCGTTCTTGGAAAGCATGAGTAAAGGCAAAGGAGATTATCGTTTTCTGAATATGAATTTCGATGCGCCAATTTTATATGAGCGTATGCTTAAAGCGGCAGCAAAATCCCCGGATAGCCTGCGTGAAGTACGCGAAATAATTGCTTTAGCGAACGATAACGTAGTCCCGCCTGACTTCTTAAAGCTGTACGAACAATTTGAAAAGGTGATAAGTAAATGATTAGCCTATCAGAACGAGAAAAAACCATTTTATCAGAATTGAAAGATTTTCAACGCGCCACTGCGGAGCGTTGCTTTGACTTATATAAGTCCGGGCAGCGGCGCGTCCTCGTTGCTGATGAAGTCGGGCTTGGTAAAACGCTGATAGCCAGAGGCGTTATTGCAAAACTCGCCAACTACCATGAACAAAGTGGCGATGACTTGTTCAAGGTTCTATACATATGTTCAAACTCGTCAATAGCGAACCAAAACATACGAAAATTGAAAATCCATGACAATGTGACAGTAGATGGAGTGTCTGACACGCGATTATCAATGCAGCATTTGAAAATCTTTGAGCAGGAAAATGACCCTGATATTCGCGAGGGATATATCCAACTCATCCCGCTGACTCCGGCTACATCGTTCAATGTAACAAACAGCAGCGGTATTGTCCAGGAGCGGGCATTGATTTACTCAATTCTGAAACGTATGGATTTGTTCGCTCCATATGAACGGGAACTCGAAGTTATCATGCAGGACGGTGTTGGCGGATTCCAAAATTGGGCGAAAGGTTGGATAGAGCAAAGGGTTGAAAGCTGTAACGCCCTTACAAAAGGCTTATATCTGGAAACGATATGCAGAGATGTCTTGTCGCACCTTGACGATTCTTTGAAATCAGAATTAGTCGCAATATGCGAGGATGTTCGGAACGATTGTTATGATTACGCGGTAGGGCGGCGCATTATCCGAAAGTTCCGGTTTCTATTCGCCAAAGTAAGCATTGGCAGGCTCAATCCCGACCTCGTTATCATGGACGAGTTTCAACGCTTTAGAGAACTGATAACTGCTTCGCTGGAAAGCGATACGGGACTTTTGACCGATGCTTTTCTCAGAGGGAAACAGACAAACACGCTGCTTCTTTCCGCGACGCCATATAAGCTGTACCAAACCCTTGAGGAAGCGGCTGACAGTGGAGCAGACGAGCATTATCAGGAGTTTCTTGACCTTATGAAGTTCCTTTTTAACGATGATGAACGATTGGGAAATTTTGAAACGATATGGAGTGGCTTTTCAGATTCCCTACGCGAGATAACATCCGATTTTGGTACGCTTATCAATATCAAACACAGTGCGGAAAAGGAAATGTACAGCGGAATGTGCCGCACTGAACGTTTGTTGATTGAATCAAAAACCAGCTTTGTTGATGACAGCGCGGCAAAAACACCGATGTCCATAAGCGATGCGGACATACTGACTTTTATCGAAGCGGATAAGGTTAGCGAAAGCGTACAAATCCCCGTTGAGTATGTTAAGTCGTGTCCCTATTTGCTTTCTTTCATGGAGCATTACAAGTACAAATCCGACTTAAAAAGACTGAAACCGACATTTTCCAGACAAGCTCGGAAATACTTGTTTGTTGACGAACGAAAGCTGCGCGGTTTTGAACTTTTGCCACCGAATAACGCAAGACTTGAGAAATTACTGAGCGTTGTGTTTGGTGAGGGCGCTGAAAAACTCTTATGGGTTCCTCCGTCTATCCCATATTATCTGCCTGACGGGGTATTCAGGGGAAAAGATGGCTTTTCAAAGGTTCTTGTGTTTTCTGCGTGGGAAATGGTTCCCCGCATGATAGCCTGTATGCTCTCCTATGAGTGCGAACGCCGTACCATCGGCAAGCTCTATGAAAAAGAACCTGATAAAAAGAATAAAGGTTATCTCACGGAAGCATATGAGACTACAACCCATTCCAAAAGGAAAACAAGACCTCGTTTTCCGTACCGAAAACTTACTGAGAACAGAGCGAGGACGCTCACGACGACGAGTGTGGTGCTTGCCACACTCTACAATCCGATGGAACACATGGGAGAAAAACTAAGTAAACTCAGGCAAAAGATAAAGCAGCGTATTTTACCGATGCTTGACCATATCAGAAAAGAGTATGATGTTCCTGAGCGGGGAGCGATAGACGCTGATTGGTACTGGATTGCGCCATTGCTCTTTGACATGATTTCGGAAAAGAGTGACAAGCAAAACCCTATAGCCGGGGAAATCCCCCAACGGAAAATGCCTTCCGATATAGCTGACGTTCTCACTAATATGGCAATCGCGTCCCCTGCCATCTGTGCGATGCGTGTATTTGGCTTTGACAAATCACTTGCTGAGAGATTCGCAAAAGAAGTTGCTGACATGTTTGACAAACCGGAAGCAATAGCTGTAGTTGAGCTTGTTTACGGAAAGAGCGACGACGCTCATTATAAGAACGTCTTGAAATACTGTGTTGACGGCAACTTCGCCGCTATGCTCGATGAATATGCTCATGTCTTGAACGACAAAAACCCGATGAGCCTTTGCAATCAAATGTGCGATGCTCTGCAAGCCACAACCGCAAGCTACTCTATAGACACTTATTCGAGCTTTATGGGGAGCAGGAAAGCGCAGGTTCGTATGAGGTCACATTTTGCTGTTGGTTTTTATCAGACGCAGGGAGATGAAAAAACCTCGCAACGCAAAGAAAACCTGCGAACCGCATTTAATGCACCTTTTCGACCTTTTGTTCTTGCCACTACATCCATCGGGCAGGAGGGCTTGGATTTCCATAATTATGCGAGAAAGATAATGCACTGGAACCTACCGCATAATCCGATTGACCTTGAACAGCGTGAGGGGCGTATTAACAGATATAAGTGCCTTGCGATACGCCAGAGCTTGGCAAAGAAGTACGGAAAAAATACTTTCGTTGATAACGTATGGAGTGAAATTTTTGATTTTGCACTTAACGCGAAAGCCGATGACGAACCTGAGCTTATACCTTACTGGTGTTTGCCTGACGGCGGCTCTGCAAAAATAGAGCGTATCATACCAATGTATCCATACAGCAAAGATAAGGCTGTCTATGAACGCTTGTTAAAAATCTTATCGTTATACCGCATTACATTGGGGCAGTCTCGTCAGGAAGAATTGCTGGAGTATCTATTCAACAATCGTAATGCCGACGAGATAAAGGAATTGTTTATAAACCTTAGTCCTTTTTCAAAAGGTGAATTGCATAATGATTTGGGGGTAACAGATGAACATTAAAGACATTTCGTTTCGAGAATTATATCAAAAAGTGGTTTTCGTCAAAGGTGGCAAGTTGATTGAAGGTTTCTGCAAGGGTTTTATTGAACAAGGATACACACCGCCTTCATATGCGGACTCCAGTTTAGGATATTGCTATATTGACCAAGAAGTTGGCATATCATTTAGCTTTCTTTGCTTTGCACATTTTGCCAGTGAGCGCATTGACATGAACAGCTACAAACATCAATTATCCATCAAGTCAATGAATCTATTTCGCTACCATCCAGATTACGAAATAAAGATGTTAATAGGTGATGCCGTCGCATTTTCAGAAAGGATTAATATGATTGAGGAAGGGTATCATAGTAATGTCAGCGTTTTATCAACAAGAATGATTGCAGAAATCGACCACCTTCGACATGAGAGTTGTCCTGACGATATAAGAGTTTTGTTGAGAAAAAACGGCCTTGAATCAGAATGGCCTTGGGTAAGATTGACTGAGATGAAGGAAAAAAAGCTATTTGGTGTTTTATTAAATGAACCTTTTAAGGATTTCGGTTTCCATAGCGGGGATACCGTTCGAGTTGAGTTAGGTACTTTTGAAGGAAAAGTATATGCAGTCCTAAATTCTTGTTAGTGCAGAAGAAATCCATTTCCATTAGGGTGGCCTACTCACCATGAATCTGACTTTACGTGTTTTGGAGAAGCAATTATGGACAAAATAATCTGGAGCGGGACTATTCTATCAATTCAACCACGCACGAATGTATGGCGGTATCGCATAGACAACCGGACGCATTCACTTACAGGCTATAACTTGTTCCTCGACGGCATTGCTAACGGGCAACCGTCTCAGTTTGCCGTAGCCATTTCTGAAAAGCAGCAGCAATCAGTCGGGTTCCGTATCGGCGACGAAGCAAGCGGCACTGGATGGACGAAAAAATACCCGCAATGGGAATATGCCGATTATTACCGTGCAGGCGCGCTAAAACGCACCAAGCCAAACAACTCCCCGGCAGACGAGAGCAAAGCCCCGCCGTGGATAGGCGACCCGCCAGACATGGCAACATACGAATGGCGCGGATGCCGCGTTTTGAGCAAGGCTTGCTGGAAAGGCAGATGTTTCAAATGCAAATGGGCGACGATGGCAAACGTCACAATCGAATATGATTGGGGCGTAAAACAAAAATGGCGGTTCGAGGGTTTTTGCTATGGCCCGAAATCATGCAAACTCTATAAAAGGGGCGCAGAGCCTATGGTTCCGTATAAAGGCGATGGTTCATGCCCCGACTGTCACGGAGGGTTTGACGAAATTTTTACAGAAAACAGGGATTGGGATGATTGAAAGCGGGGGAAAACCATGTCGTGTGAAAACAACAAAACAAAGCAATGCCCCTGCACATACTCCTGCTCAAAGCACGGGAAATGCTGCGATTGCGTGGCGTACCATCTAAGGAGCGGCGAGTTCCCGGCTTGCTTCTTCTCAAAAGAAGCGGAGGTGAGCTACGACCGTAGCCTGTCAAGGCTGATAAAGGACAGGGGTAAATGACCCGACAAGAAATAATCGACTACTGCTTGACATTGCCCGCTGCCTACGAGGATTATCCGTTTGACGACATAACGGATGATAAACGGTGGACGGTAATGCGCCATAAAGTGAATAGAAAGACTTTTGCCATGATTTATGAGCGCAACGATAAACTATGCGTAAATCTTAAATGTGACCCGTTTGAAGCGGACTTCCTGCGGCAAATGTATGAAAACGTCACTCCCGGCTATCACATGAACAAGACCCATTGGAACACGGTCACGATTGGTGGCGATGTGCCGGAGGACGAGTTGAAACGGATGATTGAGCATAGTTATGATTTGATTAAGCCGAAAGTGAGGAAACGCAATGCCAAAACACCGTAAAATGCTGAATGATATAAACGCTCCATACTTGCAATCGCTTATGCGGCTGATTGAAACACAGAGCAAAACAACCCTTGCTAATTGGTGCATAGACTATGCCGAGCAGGTAATTATTCCGATTTATGAGAAGCATAACCCCGATGATAATCGCCCGCATCACGCGCTAACCGCCGCTCGTGAATGGCTTTGCGGCAACATGAAGCTGCCCGAAGTCAAGAAGATTATCCTAAACGAGTGCCATGCGGCAGCGCGAGAGCTTGATACGAACCCCACCGCACAGGCAGCCGCGAGAACCTGCGGACAGGCGGCGGCGAGTATTCACGCACCGACACATTCGTTAGGGCTTGCGCTGTACGGCGCGCTTGCCGTCGCCTATGACAAATTGGGTGTTAATACCGAGTGGGATACTCTTTTATCAACGGCGGCGAAAGAATGTGCGAACATGGAAGCGGCACTCCGAGCGGTAGCCATTGAGAACGAACCTAACCCTGCGAAAATAAACTGGAATTGTTGAGGGGGACGATGGAAAAGACACGGAAGCGCATCGGCAAACGCCCTTATAAGTTTATTGACAAGATGAAATCCCGCGCAAAACAGTTAAATACCGATATTCCCGCCGTGTTTTTAGCGTTCAGGCACAAGAGAACGCCGCTGCTCGCGAAAATAATCGCCGCTGTTGCCATCGTATACACGCTTTCGCCGATTGACCTAATTCCCGATTTTATCCCCGTTCTTGGATTGCTCGACGATGTAATCATCGTTCCGGCATTGATTGTGCTTGTCGTAAAGCTCACGCCGACGGAAGTCTTAGCCGAATGCCGCGAGCAGGCGGCAGGATTGTGGTCGGGCGGCAAGCCGAAAAAATGGTATTACGCGCTGCCGATTATCTTTTTTTGGCTGTTGTTAATCTTTTTGATTGTAAAAGTGGTTTGGTTATGAGTGATTTAACAAATGATGAGTTTATTATCGCTTCACAGTCTTTCAAGTGGACGTATGCCAAGACGATGCCGCAATGTCCCCACGAATATATCGTTCGTGGAAAAACAGCCGATGACGAAACATATTTTGCAATGTTTCGTGCGATTGAAGCTCGCGGTGTGTGGGGCAAATGGAATAATACACCGCGCCAGTATCTACACCCCGGAGATGGTTATTACTATTGGAAAATGACAGATGACATAAAGGAAGGTGTGATAATCAACCGGGCAACAGAGGATAGTGCCGCAAATTATGAACTGCGATAAACGAAGCACTGTTCAACCACGACCCGCCGTTATTGGAGGTTAATTCTTGAAAATTGCGAATTGGAATACAGAGCGATTAAAACACAAAAATGAATTGCCACAAATAACCGAAATCTGTGAGCAGGTTGGGGCTGACATTTTTGTTATTACCGAAACGGATTCCATGCTGAATCTGAATTACAAATCTTGCTTCCGAACGCTTCCTCCGGCAGATGCGAATGTGTCGTATCGAAGCACCGAAAACCGGGTAGCCATTTTCACAAATTACGAATCCGTAGGGCGACATGAAACATTTGACGAACAGACGGCAATATGCGTGGAGCTATTGACCGACTATGGCGAATTGCTTGTATATGGGGTTGTAATGGGAGTGTTCGGCAACAGGCATGAAAACTTTATGATTGATTTGCCGCGAATAACAACTGACATCGGACGCTTGGCAGTGGGTGGTAAGCATCTATGCGTTTGCGGTGACTTTAATTGCAGTTTCTCAGATAATTACTACTATACAAAAATGGGGAGAGCCGCGCTTGAAGAAATGCTTTTGATAAATAACCTCGAACTGCTAACACGGAATCAACCGGAGTGCATTGACCATATAGCAGTATCGCGCGATTTTATTGGAACCCAAACTGTCAATGTCGATGAATGGAATCACGACAAAAAACTATCAGACCACAAAGGCATTTTAGTTGAACTGATACCGCAAGCGAGCGGCAATGATTACAGGAAAAATAACAAAAAATAAGGAGTACGATTTTATGAACATCACCGTAAGAAAAGCAACCAATGACGATATTGCCAAACTGAAAAACAACCCAACATGGGGCTGCGAGGTTTCAGAGTTTGACTGGCATTACGACAGCGAAGAAATATGCTGGCTCACCGAGGGCGAAGTCACCGTAACATATGACGGCGGCAGCGTGTCGTTTGGCGCGGGTGACTACGTTGAATTTCCGCAAGGACTGTCTTGCGTATGGAAAGTGACTAAGCCCGTGATGAAACATTACGAGTTTAGGTAGCACATATGGCTGACTTCAACGCAAAATCAAAGGCCGCGTATAATGAAAAAGCAGACAACTACGACAACACGCATGACGGCAGATTTACTCGCAGATTCAAGCAGTTATTGGTTTCGGAAGCGGAGCTTTGTGAAAATACAACCGTATTGGATGTTGCTTGCGGAAACGGTTCTCTTTTAGCGGCTCTGAACAACAAAACACCGATAATCGGGTTTGGGATAGACATAGCCGACCGAATGATTAAGAACGCCGCCGCTAATAATCCCGACATGACGTTTCGTGTATCGGGATGTGAATCAATACCCTTTGGAGAATGTTCGATGGATGTAATAACCGTTTGCGCGGCGTACCACCATTTCCCCGACACGCAGGCTTTCGCAAAAGAGGCAAAGCGAGTGTTGAGGCCGAGCGGTGCAATTTATATTGCGGATGTCTATTTACCGTCTGTACTACGGTTTGTCATCAACCCTTTCGTACCGTTATCAAGAGCAGGCGATGTGCGGTTTTATTCGCCAAAAGAAATTGCCGGAAACTTTGAACAATACGGATTCGAGACTGTTGAAACAAAGGTAGTCGGTCATGTGCAAATCGTTGTTGCTAAAAAAGCCACAGTTTAATAGTGGAATATCTCTTTGAAATTGAGAAAGCACTAAGAATTTGCCGGGAGGGTAATATGATACGTCACGTTGTAGAACTGACCGTCCAAAACGCAACGGCAGAGAGATTCTATGATTTCATGATAAACCCAAACACCGAAGATTATACGCGATGGTGGCCGGAGGAACATTTACAATTCTTCATGACAAAACGCGGCGACGAAAATCATCTTGGCGATGAGGTTTACTACGATGAGTTTTTGGGCGAAAAACGCAGATTGGCTTTTCGTGCCGTTATCATAGCAGCAGACCGACCGGGCAGAGCCGCTTGGCAGATGAAGAAAGCCGGAATGAAACTGCCTGCCGTACTAAGTTTGGAAATGCAGGATTCACCTGATGGGCTTCACATTAAACATGAGCTAAGAATCGGGTATAACGGATTGGGAAAACTGTTCGACCCATTCATAAGGTTATATGCGACAAAGTCTTTTCTTGACGCACTCGAAAAACATTGCCGTGCCGAATGGCCGATGTTAGCGGAACTTTTGCGTTTGAATCTGCTTCAAGATTAAGCACGGAGGTTTGCATGACTTACACCATCAGAAAAATAAACAAAGATGAATACCATCTTCTTGAAGATTTCCTGTATCACGCAATCTATCTACCGCCCGGTACAGAACTGCCGGAACGAAAGATAATTTACGAGCCTGAGATTTTCGTGTACGTCAAAGATTTTGGTGGCAAGAATGACTGCGGCGTTGTCGCCGAAAAAGATGGCAGAATAGTAGGTGCGGCATGGACAAGAATAATCCCCGCCTATGGAAATATTGACGATGAAACTCCAGAGCTTGCCATATCCGTTTTACCGGAGTATCGGGGGCAGAGCATTGGAACTGATTTGATGATTTTTTTGTTTCGGCTCCTTCTTGAGCGTGGTTACAAACGCACATCGCTTTCCGTCCAAAAAGACAACCCTGCGGTCAGGTTTTATGAGCGGCTTGGATATGAGATTACAGACGAAAAATTAGACCATGCGGGACATGAGGATTATATTATGGTGAAAGATTTAAGAGTAAAATTACGCGAATGGAGAGTTGAAGATGCCCCAGATTTGACGGAGGCAATAAACAACACTAAAGTATTGGACAATCTGCGCGACGGTATCCCATATCCCTATACTGAAAAGGATGCGATGGAGTTTATTACTGCGATGCAAAGCGCCGAGAAAGACTCGCAGTATGCCTTTGCCATTATATACGACGGCAAGGTTGTCGGGAGTATTGGAGTTTTCCGTAAAGATAATGTTCATCGTTTTACCGGAGAACTTGGGTACTATATCGCCGAGCCTTTTTGGGGAAAAGGAATCACCACCGAAGCAGTCCGACAGATGCGTGACTATGTGTTTGAAAACACAGATATTGTTCGTATCTTTGCGGAGCCTTACGCACATAACGAAGCCTCTTGCCGGGTGTTGGAAAAGGCCGGATTTCAATTTGAAGGGCTACTGCGTCAAAACGCCATCAAGAACGAGAAGCATATGGATATGAAAATGTACGCCATAATAAAAACCAGATGAGCAGTTTTATATGAAACTAAACACGAAATGGCAGGTGATACTCAATGAACAGAAGCAAACTCTTTCTTTCAGCGATTCTTATCGCTTTACTGTTTGCGATATACGCTTGCGCAGACAGGAACGGACAAGCAGAACCGTCCGCGCCGCCGACAAATCCACCTGTGCAGAATGAAGCAACTACAGCGCCGCCCGACACGCCGCCGACCACGGCGCATCAACCTAACTTATCTACCGACAATCAAGGCAACACGACCGAACCCGAAGTGCCGACATTCGTATCCGGCGAGGTCATTATCTCATTCAATTACGAAAGAATATCCGGCTCGGCAAGCAACCAGTGGGCGGTATGGATTGAGGACATGAGCGGCAACCTCATTAGGACGCTCTATGCGACAGCGTGGACGGCAGACGGCGGGTATACCATGCGCCCGGATTCCATCGCGTTGTGGATAGAAAAATCTGACCGCGCATCCATGACCGATGCCGAAGTTGACGCTATCAGCGGCGCGACACCGAGAGCGGGGACGCAGAGCTATACATGGGACTTGACGGACATTAACGGCAACACCGTTGAACCCGGTGAATATAGGTTTGTCGTCGAGGGAACGCTGCGTTGGAAAAACTATGTTTTATACTCTGGCACGATAATGATAAGTGATGCACCCATGACCGTCCAAGCCGATGCGGATTTTGTATATGAAGCATCGGACAGATACGCCGCCCTTACAAGCGAATCGCCGGAAAATGCGATGATTGGCGCGGTGACAGCGAGTTTTGTACCCAACGCAAGTTGATGACGTTTATAGCCATTTCTGCGCCACACGCTCAACGTCAATATAGCGCGATTCAATTCCCGCAAGCAATGTATTCCACGTTACACTCGTGGAATACCTGCTTGTTAGGG
>Ga0099364_10004875_pt1 | contig 20158 bp, 19 predicted proteins | sample TergutTh196P3_FD_73070 | JGI IMG/M metagenome (GOLD analysis project Ga0099364, IMG submission 73070) | Microcerotermes parvus P3 segment gut microbial communities from Pointe-Noire, Republic of the Congo - Th196 P3 | ecosystem: Host-associated > Arthropoda: Insects > Digestive system > Gut ... | reverse complement strand
CGTTGACAAGAGCCTGACGCATACGCTCTGCGTGGTCTATATCAACACAGAACACGATTGTTTTGTCGAAACGATTTGTTCCGCGCAGGAAATCGCTGATACGTTTTGCCACGGTCTTTGTACGGTCGTCTATGACAAGGTTTCGGTCGAAGTCCTTGATGTTGTACTCCCTGTCCTCGATCTCGTTGCCGTAAATATCGACTTTGCCCACAGGCGGCCGCCAGCCCTCCAGGTCTTTATCGATGCCGATGCGAACGACTTTATAAGGCGCCAGAAAGCCGTCGTCTATGCCTTGTTTCAGACTGTATGTATAGATAGGCTCGCCAAAATAATCAATGTTGGAAACCTCTTTCGTTTCTTTCGGCGTGGCGGTCATGCCGATTTGCGTAGCCTCGTCGAAATATTCCAATATCTTTCGCCAGCGAGAATCCTCTCTCGCACTTCCCCTGTGGCACTCGTCCACCACGATGAGGTCAAAAAATTCGGGTTTAAATTCGCGGAATGGCTCCTCGCTCTCGTCGCCGGCAAGCTGCTGATACAGCGACATATAAAGCTCGAATGAGCTGTCGAGCTTCTTCCCGCTGATTTTTGTCATTATCTTTTCAAACGGTTTAAAATCCTGTTGCATAGTCTGGTCGACAAGTATGTTGCGGTCGGCGAGAAACAGGATTTTCTTCTTAGTGCCTGACTTCCGAAGCCTGTGAATAATCTGAAACGCCGTGTAGGTTTTGCCCGTTCCCGTGGCCATTACGAACAAGATGCGATTCTTTCCGCGAGCGACCGCTTCAATGGCGCGGTTTATTGCCACGCGCTGATAATAACGCGGCGTTTTGTCGCCGATTTGATAGTAATACGGTTCGGTGATGAGTTTCTCCTGTTCCGGCGTGATTTGCCGCTCTCCGATATACCTCGCCCACAACTCATCCGGCGAAGGAAATTCATCAAGGGCTATCTCGCGCTCTGTGCCGTTCTTCATGTCGTGTTCGAGGAAAGCGTCGCCGTTTGAACTGTACACGAAAGGAATATCAAGTATTTCAGCGTATTCAATGCCCTGCTGCATACCGGCGCCGACCGAGTGATTGTTATCTTTTGCCTCGACAATTGCGAGGGGCAGATTGCGCCTGTAATAGAGGACATAATCCGCCTTTTTTCTTTTCCCGCGCGCGACAGCGTTACCGCGGACGATTACCCGCCCGTCGGTGAAGCAATACTCCATTCGCATTTGGGTATTTTTGTCCCACTTGCGCTCAATGGCGGGAGTGATATATCGTAGCTTGATATCTTCTTCGGTCATCTCGCTCTTGCTAAGCAGTTCGCTCACGCTCGCCCCTCCGCTCGCGGGTAAGCCAATATTCGCTACCATCAGCGTAAACGTGTTTAATATCTTCAAACCACTTGTATTCTTTTGCTTTTAGCTCGCTCATAATGGTTTCTCCGCTGTTTGTCTTTTCGGCTTGCGTCCAGGTATTTGTTTCCCTGTTTTCGTTGCACAGGCATACCATAACACTATGATTATATTCGTTACACCACAAAAAAAATCAAGTGGTAATTAAAATTTCCATATATTCATTTCATTTCGCAATTCATGATCCAAACTTCAAAACCCTTGACAAAACTTTCCGGGAGTCATGACCGGATTTCCTGTCACTGTTGTCCGTAATAGTTTTCATCTGCCTCGACTTGTAATTCTTTCAAACCGCTCATATCGGCTCCCGGAATCAACGATATTCAAAATACCTTTATAATCGCTCGTTACCTCAGCGTCTCGCCCGGCTAAAACCTCAAGAGCGGGAATATCTTCACGCTCGGCGCCATGTAGTATAAAACGGTTCTCGTCAATGCGCTGTACTGCATAAAATCTTCCATCGCTCTCGAAAACCCCAAGCAAGATACCACTGTACGTTTTGCCTTCCGTCGCGCTGGTGGTGATAAACATTCCCTTGTCATTGGTATTACTACGCGCCAATTCGCGAGCTCCCACTAAAGGGCTTTCGAATTTTGGGACACTCTGTATGTCACGCAATTCAGGATTAACGACCCGAATCCCGTTCCGCGCCGCTATCTCCCCACACCTCCGTTTATATTCATCAGTACCGTTGATTTGCACACCTCCCCATTTCTGTTGTCCGAGTTGGAGCGCTGCCAGTAGAGCATCATCATCTTGGTCGTAAACACGAATCACACGTCCTTTGTCAATAAATGACGCATGCCCCGGCGTCGCTTCACGTGAGAATCTCGTCCCCTGTCCTGTTGTGGCCATACCGAAACTGAGTATGCCGTGAATTACTGGATTATTCGATTGTGTATTCTCTGTATCCGGGCATTCGAGCCGGAGGAACGATTTATTTTTCCTGTGTCTCCACAGATCGGCCTGTTCAGATAATCCTTTTTCACGAAGCCACTGCTCGAATGAAGAAAATTTCCGTGCGTGTAGTTTCTGTTCCTCACGCTGTTTTTTCTGTTCGGCTTTGAGTACGGCTGATTCAAAAGCATGTTTTGTACCGAGTATTGCTCTTTCCCGGTTAATAAATGCGCGGGTATGATGATTTTCTCTGAGTCTTGCGAACATTGAATCGCGTTCGCCGCGCTGCTTTGTTTTCAGTGATTCGCGTTCCTGTCGGTGTGACACGGCTTGTTGGGTTTTCTCGGATTTTTTAGAGCTGTAATGCTTCTCACGTTCCGAGGCATACTCTTTCCAGAGTTCGTTATCGTTGGAGTTGTCCAGCGGTTTGGAATTGTTACTCACGAATTTTGATTTGTCATCGTAGATAACCTGCGCGGGATGATGTATTTCCTTAAAATGCCCAAGTTTTTTTTCGAGTTTGGTAAGCGTCAGATTTTTTGACACGCTGCTCGCTTTCATTGCAACATCTCCGACAAATATAACCGCGCCGGAACCTTTCCTTTTGTACTTCATACCATTTAGGGAGAGCAGGTTATGAAAATTTTCCCATGAGGACAGATCATTTATTTTGTCCTTCAAGACTTCCTGCGCTTTGCGAATGGCCGACTGCTCGCCCGTCAGATTCTCCATGTCCGAGATATTTTGAGGAATTTTTACGTCCCTGGTTCTCGGTTTTTGGACGGCCTCTCCCCGTTCATTTATCTCCGACCAAGTGTTTTCCTCGGTTGCCCATCCCTGCGCGTGTTCTATCCGCCTTGCTGCCCGTTCCATTGCCCGCCGGGTCCATCCGTGAGCGGGGTCTATTGCCTTATGGGTATCCGGGTCTATTCTATTGACGCAGATATGCAAATGGAGATTATCGGTGTTTTGGTGGAGCGCATAAACAACCTGGCACTGTGACAGATTCAGTTCGTCCAGCGTAATTTTCACCGCGTCGGTTATTTGTTCCGGCGTCGGCGTTTCATTTTCCCTCCAGCTCAACAACAAATGCATGACCGGATCGGCGCAGCGTTTGTTTTGAAACGCGACAGATTCCATCTCCACAGTCGCCGTCTCCACGGACGCCAGATTGAGGCAGCCGATTAGAGATACCTTCTCGCCCGGCTGCCGGTTTTTCGTTTTTCCGGTGATGTAATCGTTCAAGCCCTTGAAGGAACTATGGCTTTTCGGTTTCGGAATATGTTTCCCTATCATCCTCTAAACTGTTTCCTATTTTCTGTATCACATCACGGATATCGCTGAGGATCGCGGCGGTTTTTTCGCTATACGCCCCTCCGCTGTCATTATGGACTTTCTTGAGCAAACCTCCCATCTTCGACAGAAGGTTTATCGCTTCGGCGTCAACTTTCGCATACTTGGGTACGTGGACAAATCCGCGCAGTATTTTTTCCCTCACGAACTTCGATAAGGTAACGCCGATGGATTTGGCATTGTCGCAAATCTTTGCGTATTCATTACTGTCAAAACGAACTGTTATCCTGAGTTCCTTATTCTCTTTGCCGGTCTTTTTCCGGTGTGTCATTTAAATTTTTTCCTCCATTTCCGGTGTTAAATCCCTACAGGCCGGGACGCCTAATGAGAAGCGAAGCGCCGAGTGGCGGCCTCTGGAATTGTCGGGAGGAACGTCAATTCGTCCGACAATTCCCGGCCTGTCACTTCTTTACGATGCATTTTCGCGAATGGACGCTTTGCAGGTACATTTCGGTAGCATTTCGTACGCTTTGCTGCTCACTTTATCCGCGATTAACCGGTACATTACCTAATTTACTTGACTGATATGTATCGCGCTTTTCAGCATGATTATCATTTCATCACGTTCAGATTCCGGCGCTTCGGCTACTGCATCCGCAATAATCAGCATGTCTATCAGGGTTTGCCGAGATTCGCTATCCTCGTACACATCAATTACGATCTGTACCGCATCGCTGTTCCTAAGCTTTACCATTGTTATCATGGCTTTCCACGCTTCACTACGCTCGTCGAGGGCGTCTTTCATCAATTTCCGTAACTCATTCCTCTCGGCCAAAAGCCCAATGATTTGGAGAAGAGACATATTTTGATTATGGTTTTCCGCCATAACAATATTTTTCATAGTATTCACTTCGTTATTTTTTGACTTGTTCGTTTGTGTGCGGCCCGTGCCGGTTATTTTTTACTTCACGGCCGCCAAGAACATTCGATTTGCCCTTAGCCCCGAGATTCTTCGCGCGAGTGTAGTGATATTTGAGTTACCTTCCGTTGATGGAAATCCCGCACTTGTCGGAAAATATTTCCGCGAGATCGTTGAATGTATATCCCTTTTTGAGTGCGTCTTTTATTTTGGTTATATACTCTTTCGTGCGGAATATTTCCGACAAGCCGAGCAATACGTTGATATCCGGCTCCCGATTCGGAAGATTCGAAAGATGCGACATCACGTCCATCACCGCGCCTTGTTTTATAGCTGTCCGTTTCCGTTGTGACATTTCCTTTGCCCCTCTCTTTTCCGTAGCTGCTGTCGTCAGTTTGTCCATGCAAACAGTACCTTCCGCCTATATCAATGTGTTTCCGCAGTCAATTACTTTGCCTCCGCGTCCTGTGTTATTGGTAGCTTTAAAGGCGGTATCCTTTCCGTACCGATCACCTATCTCCTTGATGGTCAATCGAGTGGTTATCACGGTCGGCTTTTGCGATTCGTACCTCTCATTTATTAAAGAACAGACTGGTGATTTGCTGCTTCTGACATCATCTTCACCGCCGAGGTCATCAATAATCAAAAGCGGCGCATTTATCGCGTCTGACAGAGCCTCCCTGAAAAGTGTCATTTTCATCACGTTTCGCCATGCGATAAATAAGGACTCAGATTCAATCTGACCCCATGTGGCATGATCGAGCATGTCGGGTATTTTTCTTTTGAGTAATTCCCTGACAAACCAAGCCGCTCCGAACGACTTTCCGTTCCTGGGGCTTCCATAAAGGATGAGGAATCCGGTTACATTCCACGCAGATGCTTTTGCGACAGCGACAGTGTTGCGGACGTTAGTGAAATTGTTGAGATGCAACTGTGGTACGCCAATATCACACATAACTTTGTCGAGGTATTTTTCAAGCCCCTGTAAAGCCAATTTGCCATACTCACATTCCAAATCGGCTATCGGGCATTGACGGCGCGCGTAATTACCTGCTTTTGTGATGATTTCAACCGTACGGTCGCTGCATGGGGCGGGGCATTTGCGTATGCTTTCAAGTTCCTTCTCCGCCTCCCACTGTGCCTTTTTAAGTACGTTTATCACGTCGGAAATATGTTTCATACCGCCGCTCTTTTTAACTGATTCCGAGTTCCCGCAATAAGTCCTTTGCATTTACCTCGCCCCCTTCGTCAGTGAATTTTTTCTGTAAAGCCCGCTCCGTGTCAGATCGAGTTTCGGAAACGTTTTGCCTTATGAACCCTCCCTCGATTACTTTTTGCATACCTCTATCACCGATGAGCCAGTCAAAGTTAGCCCGCCAGTTGTCGGGATTTCTTCCCATGAGCCAGGGATATTCTTTGACGTTTCGGAAATATTCCCTCCACCAATCGGGGTTGTCTCTGGCCGGATCGTCCCGGATTCGCTGTTTCAAATCCTTTAGGCGTGACGCCGTTATTCGTACAGCATTTGGCAGTTCGGGCAGGATTTCGTTGTATACCGCGCGGATTGCCTCGAAGATTTCACTCTCGGATGATTTAGCCTTGGTCTTGGCGCCGATTTTTCTTTTTTCATCCCCGGCGTCAGTTTCTCTCTCCTTCTCACCTTGGGGGGTAAGGGGGTAGTAAGTCTTTTCTTTTTCGTTAACTAAAGGCTTTAATAATCTGTCCGCAGAATTTGCTCCCTCGTGGGTGCAATTTTCGTCATCCTCCGCAGAAATTGCGGGATGAATAACGTCGTTTTCTGCCGGCTCCGCAAAATCTTCCGTCCTGTTTTCCAGTAAGCAATTTTCAGGCGGAGTATCCTTTTGGTAACATTCGGCTTCATGCCCAATAATGCGGTAGGAATTAGCGCTCTGTCTATTGCCTCTGAATCTTATGTTTCGTTCGATGACGCCTCGTTTGACAAGTGTGTTGATGGCGTTCAGCGCGCTTCTTTCACTGCATACCGCTTCGTCGGCAATTGTTTTCATTGCGAGGATGGTAGTTCGAGTTTCACGATCCGCGTGAACGCGTAACACCATGAATACCGTCTTATCGCGCGGTGTCAGGCATCTGTCCAGGATAACGGCAATATCGGTGAGAACGTACCAAAAGTTTTTTTTGCCCACTCAGATCACTTCCTTTCCGACGAGGCCCTCGACCCAGGCTTTGAGGTCGGCGGGACGGTAATAGACGCGGCCTCCAACGTTAACGAACGGCGGGCCTGGTGTACGATTGCGTATCGCCCCTTCGCATCTGGACTTACGGAGTAAACTCAAAGAAACACCAAGTATATATGAGGCTTTTCTCTCATCAAGAAGGAGTTGTAGAGATTTCAAGTCAATATTTGGAATTTCGTCTTGAAGGCGGTTTTTGATACTCACGCAAACCGCCTCCTTTCGGAGCAAAAACTTCTGCCCACGATACAATTGTCGTGACGAAGCCACGAACGCGGTCTGTTATTGAGTTTTTTTAGGAAATTATGGGGGAGAGCTACGGAAGGTTTGTGTTTGGGTGGATCGTCGCCTGAGCCTGATTCACTATCATCCGATCCGTCGTTTCTCGAGTGTGTGAAGGCTGGTCTTGCGTGGCTGCGGTAGGAACGTGCGTGAGTACGGGCGCGGAATGTGGTTTTGAATCTGGCGATTACGCTTGTATTAGCCAGTCTCGTAGTTCCCATTCTATTCCATGTCCGTCCGGTATGCGACGTCCACGCCGCCGCCATCTTTTCGGCCGGTCTTATCAGAGGTGTTAATACGCAGGTGGCTAACATGAGAACACCTGAAAAGCCAAATGCGCCGCCAAGCCACGTATACTGTGGCAATAAAAGGAACAGGTAAAAGAATGTCCCTGTTGTGGCGGCCGCGGCAATGCCGAAATATGCCGCGCGCTTTTCGTGCTTTGAAAATATTTTCTTCTTTTTAACGTGCTTTTGCTCCATACTTTGTTCCATAATCTCAGCTCCTTTCAGTGTCAACCTGCGTTACCAGGTTTTCTTACACAATATTAACGACGTAGAATCTTTTCAATAAGCATATCCCTCAGCACCACCTCTTTCTAATGACTGATTTTTCTGCCATTGTAACCGCTCCACTTGCCGGAGTTGATAAATTGGTTCGATTATATTCGTGAATCTCCTCAAGTCAATGACCGCAGATTTTGCGGGCCTAAAAATGCGGAAATTTTTTCTAGTTTTTCTCTCGCGCTGCTGTAAATACGCTGTAAAAAAATTAAAATGGCCCCAGGTTAAAATCCCCTGGGGCCTTGCTATCACTGGAGCGGAAAACGAGATTCGAACTCGCGACCCTTGGCTTGGGAAGCCAATGCTCTACCAGCTGAGCTATTTCCGCGACATCTTGCGAAGCGTTGTAATTATATACACGAGTCCTGCGTCTGGCAAGTGATTTTTGATTCCTATCAGTCCTCTTCTTCCTCGCGTTCCGCGGCTTCGATTATCTTCTTTGCTATTTCTGCGGGGACTTCCTCGTAGTGCGAGAATTCCATTGTGAAGCTGCCCCGCCCGCTCGTCATCGAGCGAAGGATTATCGCGTAGCGGAATGTCTCTGCCTGAGGGCATTGGGCCTTTACTATCTGCATCTTGCCGTCGGGATCTATGCCCATTATGCGCCCTCTCCGGCTGTTGAAGTCGCCCATCACGTCGCCGACGTAATCCTCCGGAACCGTTACAGCTACGTTCATTATCGGTTCCATAAGTATCGGGGCGGCGTCCATGAACGCCTTCTTGAATGCCATCGACGCCGCGATTTTGAACGCCATTTCCGACGAGTCAACGTCGTGATATGAGCCGTCGAAAATCGTGCAGTTGAAATCGACCGCCGAGTATCCCGCCAGCACGCCTTTGACCGCAGCTTCGCGCAGGCCCTTTTCCGCCGCGGGAATATAGTTCTTCGGCACCACACCGCCGACCACTTTGTCCTCAAATGTCACGCCGGAGCCTTTCTCGCGCGGCGAAAGTCTGAAGTGGACGTCACCGTACTGCCCTCGACCGCCTGTCTGCTTCTTATATTTCCCCTGGGCCTCAGCCATCTTCTTTATCGTCTCCCGGTATGGTACTCGCGGCGTGGCAGTGTCGAGTTCAACCTTGTAACGGTCCTTTATGCGCGACAGGGCTATATCCAAGTGCATGTCGCCCATTCCTGAAAGGATGGAGTCATTCGTCTCAGGATGTTTGATGAAGTTGAGGGTCTGGTCCTCATCTAACACCTTGCGAACTGCGTTGCCGAGCTTGTCCTCGTCAGCGCGGCTTTTTGGCGTCACCGCCACGCTGTATACGGGCTCGGGGAATTCAATCGCGGGGAATACAACCGACTGTCCCTTTACGCTGAGCGTGTCCCCTACGGCGGCGCTGTCGAGTTTCGGTATCGCGACTATGTCACCAGTCACGATCTCCTTGATCTCCGTTCCCTCCTTGCCTCTTAAGGAACGGAACGAGCTTATGCGCTCTTCCTCGTTTTTATTGACGTTGAAAATCGTCTGATCGCTCGTGAGTTTGCCGGAGAACACGCGCACGAACGAGAGTTTACCGACATACGGGTCCACCATCACCTTGAAGCATAGGGACATGAACGGCGCGTTCACATCCGGAGCAGCCTCCGCTTCCTCGTCACCCTTCATTGCCTTGCGCGGCTGTATGTCAAGCGGGGAGGGGAGGTAATCGGCTATCGCGTCAAGAATCTGGAATATTCCTATGTTCGGGACGGAAGCTCCGGGGATTATCGGGAAAAGTATCCGCGACGCCACAGCCTTACGCATGGCGATGGCGAGATCATCCGGGCAGAGTTCCTCTCCGTCGAGGTACCTCATCATCAGTTCATCGTCAGCCTCTACTATCTTCTCGATAAGCGCCTCATTCGCGGAGGATACGGCGTCAGCCATGTCGGACGGGACGTCTCCCTCCGTGAAGTCCCTTGAGCCGTCGCCTTTGCATATGTACGATTTACCGGAGAGTACGTTCACAACTCCCTTGAAGGACGCCTCGGAGCCAATTGGGAGGTACAGAGGCAGCGCGTTTTTCGAAATGCTGGCTTGTATGTCGCCCACTGTCTTGTTGAAATCCGCGTTCTCTTTATCAATGCGGCTTACGTAAAACAGCGCGGCGGCGTTGAAATCCGTGGCGTAGTCCCATAGTTTCAGTGTCTGGACCTCCACGCCGGAATTTCCGTTCACGGCAAATACCAATGCGTCTGTAACCTGCATCGAACTGCGTTGTTCACCGACGAAATCGGCGAAACCGGGAGTGTCGATCGCGTGGATCGTGCGGCCCTTGTATTCAAACGTGCAGAGTGAACTGTTTATTGAAATTGTACGCTTCTGCTCCTCAGGGTCAAAATCGGAGACGGTGTTTTTGTCGTCGACGCGTCCCATCCTTGTGATTACTCCGCTGTCGAACAGCATGGCCTCGAGCAGTGAGGTCTTGCCGGCGCCTCCGTGACCAACAATCGCAATGGAACGTATATCCTCCGGTTTTCTGTTTGCCATGTACAGTTGCACTCCTCTCAGGAATATAAAATTAAGTTTTCGCCATGTAAATCAAAATGACGCGCCTTGATTTCTCGCAGGCGCGTGGATTATATATTATCAGCATCACACCGCACGTCAATTACCAAATTCTTTTTTATTTTGCCATATGCCGCCAGTAGCCTCCCGGTGGATTATCACCTGCCGGCGCGTACAAAACGGAAAACCCTCTGGATTTGCGTATAAGTTTGTAGCCGACGCAGCCTTCGGCTATAGCCGCCGTCTGCCGCTTTGTATCACTTATCGGGATTACAAGATGCCCATGGGTCCATATCGGCAAACACCGCAATATTCTTTTTCTTAAAATAAAGCGCAGATAACCTCCATACATTTCTTTGATCCCGATGATCACGAAATTACACCCAAATATGTTTTGCATTGAAAAGCTGTTTTTAGGGGACACAGTGGTATAGATGGATTCGAATTCTTCAGTTATTATGTTTTCAATCGCGTAATGCGTGAGAAATTGAATATTGTTGCCCCGGAATTCCTTGTCGACAATGCAGTGTTCCGTGTAAGCGGATTTACGTTCTGGATCGGCGTCAAAGCCCATATCCGCAAGGATTTCATCCATCCATTCGCCGCCCGTCACGACAGCCCTCATACTTATCAGTCTGCCCTCGAACCAGACTCCGACGGATATGCCCTCCTTGCCCAATAGACGCTTAATGTCCCTTTTGCTCGTCGGCACGAAAATTTCGTAGCTCATGCCCCGCGCTACTCTGCTGTGAAGTTTTACAGCCTCGTCATAGTCATCCGTCGTCATTCTGCCGATTTCACAGGGAACCACCTGATAGCGTCCCGCTATTAGATGGCGGCGCAGGTATAAATTTTTGTTCATTTTTTAAACCTCCCCAAAGGCAGGCATTCAGTCATGCTTCAAGAAGCGCTTTCGCGTGATCGATTGCCTCCCTGGATTCGGAACCGGCCAACATTCTAGCTATCTCTCTGACGCGGTTCTCTCCCGTGATTTCATAAACCTCCGTCTCATCTCCCTTGCGTGTAACAAGAAAATGCTGATCGGCCATAGCCGCAATAGTTGCCTCGTGAGTTATCAGGATGGTACGGCAGCGTTCGGATATTTCCTTTAACTTCCCGCCGGCGAGCAATGCGGTTCTTCCTCCCAATCCGGCTTCTACCTCATCGAACACAAGGACTCCGGGCAGACGATCCCGCTCCATGGAAGCCTGTATGGCGATAAGAATACGGCTCAACTCCCCGCCGGAAGCTACTTTCCCGACAGGATTGGGAGGGAGCGATTTCTGGCTTAACATGAACGTAACGCTCTCTGCCCCCAATGCGCGAACTTTGTCAAGTTTATTAACTGTAACGGAAAATTTTATATCATCCATAGCGAGATCGCGCAAATGCCGATTTACCTTTTTTTCAAAATCAGCGCCCGCAAGATCGCGCAGTGTCCTGAGATTGCGCGCTAAAGATGTTACTTCACCCTTCAATCGGACGGACTGCGCGTTCTTCTCGTCTAGCAACAGAGACGACGAGGCGAGCCATTTGGAGTCATCCTCCACCTCCTCTACGTACTCCAGCAGTTCCTCCGGTGTTTCGCTCCCCGTATCGCGTTTCAATTTTCGAAGAATCCCAAGCCGCGCTTCGGCTTTTTCGAGCGCGGCCTCAAGCTCCTCTCGGCTCATTATGCCCAGCTCGCGCCTGGCGGAGTCAAACAGAGACTGAAAACTGGACATGCCGGCCTCGCCCAGCTCGCGCCATTCGTCGGCAAATTCGGGCGGAGCCGCGTTATATAACTCCAGAACGACGGACGTCAACTGTTCGAGCAAGCCGGACTCCGAATCACCGCCGTTCAATTTTTCGACAAGTCTCTCGTATTTTCCCGCTTCCGCAATAACGCGCTCAAGATTCTTCAGCTCATCCTCCCACTCGCGCTCACAGCCATCATAGAGGCCTATTGCCTTTATGCGGCGAACCCTCTCGGGCGCGCCTTCGAGTTTCGCTTCGAGTTCGGCGCGGCGGCGCTTTAGCTCGCGTATCTCCACCTCGGCCGCAAGCATCTGAGGGAACAGTTCCGCGAGGCTGTCCCTGCAAGCGATAAGCTCGCCTCCCCCGCACTGATCCACCATCTCCAACTGACGCTCTGAGTCAAGCAGATTGAGTTGCGCAAATTGGCTCTGTATCTCTATCAGCGGTTCTGAAAATGACGCGAGCGAACCTGCTGTGGACAGGTCGCCGCCTATCCGGCACCTGCCCTTGCCCGCGCGTGAGATAGAGCGTCTTGTGAGAGAAGGCTCCGCACCGTCCGTTGCCCAGAGCGCGGCGACCTCTGCCTCCTCGCTTCCGGCGTGGATATAATTCACTTGCGCCCGTTTGCCGGATATGAACTCGAAAGCGCGGACCAGGCTGCTCTTCCCTGAGCCGCTCTCCCCGGTGATAACTATGAAATCCCCGGCGAACTCAAGCTCCGCCCGCGAGATACCGCCTATATTCCTAACTTCCAGACGATCTATCATGACCAGTTCAGCTTGTCTCTCAGCACATTGGCATAAGAGCCGCGGTTCATCTTTATGACGTCCACGCGAGAATCAAAATCCGACGTAACCCGCACGCAGTCCCCCGACGTCAACTCTCCGCCATCGTGTCCGTCGCCCGACAGAAGAGCGCCTCCCTGAGCGTAGTCCAATTTTATCAGGATGTCCGAATCGCATGGCACAAGCATTGGCCGCGGCGAGAGGGAGTGAGCGCATATCGGCACTATGGAAACGCAATTCACGCCCGGATGTATGATAGGACCGCCGGCTGAGAGCGCGTAGGCCGTGGAGCCCGTGGGTGTGGATAATATTATGCCGTCGGACAGGAAGCTGTATAATTTTTCGCCGCCCAGATAAGTTGAGAGCGCGATCGGGCGGGAGACGAAATTTTTAACTATCATTATCTCGTTGAACGCCCACGAGGTGGTCTTTTGTGAGTCCTTCGTTATTTCGGCTTTGAGCGGTATCATCGGGTGTATCTCGTAATCCCGCGCCACTATCCGCCGAACATCCTCTACCGCCGATCCGGCGTCTCCCGAAGTGAGAAAGCCAAGCCGTCCCATGTTGACCCCGTAAAGAGGAACGCCGCTTCCCATTATCGCTCTTGCGGAGAGAAGAAACGTTCCGTCTCCGCCTATGGAAACCGCGCAGTTTATATCATTGCGGGCGGAAAAGGCATTTCCGGTCACAAATTCCACGCCCGGGTTTCCTTTGAAAGCGGATTGAATCTCCGCCGCCGCGTCCGCGCAGGCCGCAATCTCGTGGTTAAAAAAAATTCCTATTCTCATTACTAGATTCACTCCAGCTTTGCATGAGCCTCATCCACCAGGGCCGCGAAGTTTACGGCATCCGGCGGCGGGGAAGCGGATTCCCCGGACATTAAAAAAATAAACTCGATGTTGCCCTCCGCCCCTCTGATCGGCGAATATGTCGCCGCGCGTAAAACGAGCCCGCAATCTTCGCGAGCGAAATCCGCAACGGAGGATAACACTTCGACATGAAGCGCCTTATCTCGAACCACGCCCTTGCCGACGCGGTCGCGTCCAACTTCAAACTGAGGTTTCACGAGGGCGGTGATTACTCCATCCTCGCTGATCAGTTCTCTGACGTTAGGCAAAAGGACGCGCAGTGATATAAATGAAGCGTCCACCGCCGCGATACCCGACAGCCACCCTATGTCGTCCGCTGTAACGTATCTGGCATTCACCCTGTCCATTACTTTCACCCTCGGGTCGCTCCTCAGTTCCCAGGCTAACTGCCCGTATCCTACATCGACGGCGGCCACTCTGGATGCGCCTCGTTCCAGCAATACCTGTGTAAAACCTCCGGTAGAGGCGCCAATATCCACGCAGTCGGCTCCATATGGGTCTATCCGCCACTCGTCCAAAGCCTTCAATAACTTGAGCGCTCCCCTGCCTACCCAGCGTTTCGCGCCGCCGCGGTCCACATCGACGGTGGATTCCGGGCCGAACATTGACGAGGGCTTTTCGCGAACGAAACCCATGACACGCACCTCGCCGCGTTTAATCATATCGGACGCCTCACCTCTGGAGGCGGCATATCCGCGCGAAACCAAAATTTTATCCAACCGCTCTAGTGTCTGTCGCGCCATAAAAATCCTCTATTGCCGAGAATATGCCCGTAGCCGTCAACCCGAAATCGTCCAACTGTTCTTCTCTTGATGCGTGCGGAATGTACAGCGCGTCTACGCCAATTATACGTACGGCACAGGAGTAACCGCGCTCCATGGCGCGAGCTGCTATCGCCTCGCCCACTCCCCCCGCTCTGTAGCCGTCCTCTGCCACTATGACCAGCGAATGCCCGGATAACAGCGGTTCGATCGTCCCCCAGTCGATAGGCGATATAAATCGCAGGTCAACGATTGTCGGGGATGCTGTGCCTTCGGACGCGCAAAGCTTCGAGGCTTCCAGCGCGGGCGCGACGGTGGAACCTATACCAATCACGCATACGTCGCCGCCACTCCTCAGTATCTCTGACGACAGCCACGGAGCAGGGTTTAATCCCGGTTCTCTCGCCAGCGCCTCCGCGGCAGCGCCCTTAGGGTAGCGTACCATCACCGGTAATTCGCCCTCAAGCCAGCGCGACATCATAAAATTGAGATCGTTTTTGTCCCTTGGGGCACATATCACCAGACCCGGAATGTTTCTCCCCCATGCCATGTCAAGCAGCCCCTGGTGCGTTTCTCCATCCTCACCGTTTAGCCCGGCCCGGTCCACGGCCAGCAGAACGGGCATCTTCTGCATACAGATGTCGTGGATCAGTTGATCCATAGCCCTCTGAAGGAAGGTGGAATATATACAGACGACCGGCATCATTCCGCCCGCGGCGAGCCCGGCGGCGTAGGTCAGCATATGGCTCTCCGCGATGCCGACGTCGAAATATCTCTTTGGGAATTTTTCCTTGAAAGCGCTAAGCTTCGTCCCATCCTCCATCGCCGCTGTGAGTGCGACTATCCTGTCGTCACGCGACGCGAGCCCGGATATGATGTCCGCCGCCGCCGCGCTCCAATCTTCTTTTTCCGAATCCGAAACTGCCGCTTTGGGAATAGTTTCGCCGATCACAGTGCCGGCTCCCACGCCATGGAACTTGGCGGGACTCATTTCCGCCTCGGCGCAGCCTTTTCCCTTTGTTGTTATCACGTGGATAAGGAGAGGTTTCGGGTACTGTTTCGACATCTCGAAAATTTCCTCCAGCTCGTGTATATCGTGGCCGTCAAACGGACCCCAATAGCTGATGCCCATATCCTCGAAAATATTCTGCGGCAGCAGCAGAGATTTCAACTTCGTCTTCCATCGCGCCAGACGGTCCTCCATTTTGCTTCCGTCACCCATCGCCCGACACTGGTCCTTTACGAACTGCTTCAAACGTCTGTACGGGGCGCTGACAGAAAGTTTTGCCAGGTGTTCCGCCATGCCGCCCACTCTGGGGCTTATCGACATCTTGTTATCGTTCAGTATCACTGTCAGTTTCGTGTCGCACTCCGTTATGTTATTGAGGGCTTCCAGCGCCAGTCCGTTCAACAGCGACCCGTCGCCTATCACGGCAACAACTTCGTGTCCCAAGCCGCTCAGGTCACGAGCCTTCGCAAAGCCAAGCGCGGCTGAAATGGAGGTACTGCTGTGCCCCGCGTCGAAAAAGTCGTATTGACTTTCGCTCCTTCTGGGGAAACCGGATATCCCTCCCCTTTGCCGTAACGTTGGGAAACGATCAAGCCTGTCGGTGAGTATCTTGTAGGCATAGGTTTGATGCCCCACGTCAAAGATAATCTTATCCCGCTCGGGATTGAACACCCGCAGCAGAGTCACGCAAAGCTCCACAGCGCCCAGCGAGCCGCCGAGATGTCCTCCGTTTTTGAGAGTGACGTCGATTATCAGATTTCTGATCTCGCGGCACAAGCGCTTCATCTCGCCGGAATCAAGAAGCGGCAGTTTTTTGTAGTTACCTATAGTTTCAAGAAGCGATTTATTTTCTTCCAATTTCACGGATCAATTACTCCTGTGAGCAAGTTGTTCGGCAAGTTTTATCAGCAGTTCGGCTTCCCCGCCGAGAGGTAGCAGCGCGTCAGCGGCGGCTGAGGATTCCTTTTCCGCGAGATTTCTCGCGCCATCCAGTCCGTAAGCGGAGACGAACGTCAATTTATCCTGATTGGCATCCTTGCCGGGCGTCTTGCCGAGCTGTTCGGAGGTACCGGTCGCGTCGAGTATGTCGTCCACTATCTGGAACGCCAGCCCAAGGTGCGTGCCGTAGTTCGAGTAGGCGCGAACCGCTTCCTCCTCCCGTCCCGCGATTATCGCTCCTGTCACAATGGAGGCCCGTATCAGCGCGGCCGTTTTTTTCTCGGCTATTTGATACACGAAATCCCGCTCGGTTTTGCGGCTCGCGGGATCGGTGTCCAAAACCTGGCCGCCGCACATCCCTTCCGGTCCCGATGAAGTCGAGAACTCGCTTACGGCGCGAGAGGCGCGGTCCGCAAGGACGCCGTTAGCGAGCAGGCCGGACAGCGCGTAGCCAAACGCCCAGATCATGAGCGAATCTCCGGCGATCACGGCCATACATTCACCGAACGCTTTATGATTCGTGGGTTTTCCGCGCCGCAGGTCGTCGTTGTCCATGCAGGGCAGATCGTCGTGAATTAACGAAGCAGTGTGCATGAATTCCAGCGCGAGAGCCATTGGCATCGCTATATCTGGGCAGACGCCGCCGTTTTCCGCGGAGGCTAGGCAGAGCATCGGACGCAGCCTCTTGCCTCCGGCTGACAGGGAATAAACCATTGACTCCATCAACCGCGCTGGGACGCTCTCCCTGTTACGCTCAATGGCGCGCTCCAAAGCCGTTTCGATTTTATTGGCGTAGCGCAGAGCCAGAATCGAGACCGCGGCGGCGTTACGGGCGCCGGTCTCAGTCGGCTCGCTCATCCGGAAACAACTCCTCGGTCTTGCCGTCTTGGGCCAGTATTGTGACGCGTCTTTTGGCGTTTTCGAGAAATTCTCTACAGTCCTTTATCAACTTCACGCCCTCCTCAAAGAGTTCGAGCGATCTTTCCATGTCGGGATCGCGCTCCTCAAACTCGTCCAATATCTCCTGAAGCCTGTCCATATCTCCCGTAAAACCCATCGAAGCGCCGCCTTTCGCGAAAAAAACTAAATGAAAGTATAGCATAGTTGTAAAAAACAGCATTATACCGGGGAAATTGCATATCCGAAAACTTGAATGGGCTGAATTTTGTAGCCGGATGCGGATGCGCCGGGGTGACATTTACCCGGCGCGCAAATATTATTCGTACTCCCGCATCGCCATGAAATTTTCATCGAATCATAAGACTTCTCCTCTTTTCACAAATTGCTTTTCTCTCCTGATCTTGCCCAGACGATCGATTAAGACGGCGGAAAGCAGCGTCGCGCCGATGACAAATGTCTGCCAATAGACGTCCACGCCCAAAAGCGTAAGCGCGTTTACGATAAGCGCCATAAGCAGCGAGCCGAAAAACGCGCCCAAGACCGTGCCCTCTCCTCCGGCAAGACTCGCGCCACCGATTATTACGGCGGTGATCACTTTAAGTTCGAGTCCCGTAGCGGTCGTAACCGCGGCGCTTCCCAAGCGGGCGGTCATTACTATTCCGGCAAGCGCGGCAAAAAGACCGGTGAGCATATAGTTAAATACTTTCATTCGATCGACGGGTATGCCGGAAAGCCTTGCCGCTTTTTCGTTGCCGCCTATGTAATAACTTTTCCTGAAAAAACGCGATTTTCGAAGCAGTATATCGCCTATTACTACGAATACGATTGCGAACCATATCGGCGTCTGGATACCCAGTATCACCGACTGCCCTATGGCGTTAAAGCTACTCGGCAGCGGTGAAATGTTCCTCCCCTGCGTTATTATCATCGTGAGCCCGCGGTACAGGCTCAGACTTGCGAGCGTAGTAACAAACGGATTTATCCCTATTTTTGCTACTATAACGCCGTTAAGCGTGCCAATGCACGCGCCAATAAGAAGCCCCAACAAAACAGCCGCCAATACCGGCACTCCCAATCTCATCAATCTGGCAACGGCCGCTCCCGTAAACGCCGCCACGGAACCCACCGACATGTCAAAACCGCCGCTCACCATCAAATTGGTCATAGCCACGGCTACAAGCGTTTCCAGCGATAACGCCATCATTACCGCCAGAAGGTTTCGTTCCGACAAAAAGTGGGGCGACGCGAACGTCATTATCACAAACATACCGGCAACTACCGCAAATATCATAAACTCGCGCATACGCATGAGTCTTTTTACGAAATTCATCATCAGGCCCCTTTCTGTGAAACGCCCGCCCCAGCCGCCAGAGCCAATACATTATCTTCCGTTGCTTCCGCTCGGCTGAGCTCACTGGCGATCCGGCCTTCCCTCATCACGATTATTCTATCGCTTAAACCCAATATTTCCGGCAAATCGGACGATATCATCATTATCGCCACGCCGTTTTTTGCCAGATTCCGCAGCAACTCGTATATTTCACTCCTCGCCCCCACGTCCACGCCGCGGGTTGGTTCGTCAACAATAAGCAGTTTCGGATTTATGCCGAACCAAGTGCCCAGTAACACCTTCTGCTGGTTGCCGCCCGACAGATTGTTCACTATCTGACCAATGCCGGGTGTTATTATTCGGAATTTCCTCACAGACTCCTCGGCGCTTTCATTGACTGTCCTTTCGCTGATGAACCCGCTTCTTGCGAAGTCTTTTATTCTGTTCGCCATCAGGTTTGCGCCCACGTTGAACTTCAGGTACAGTCCCTGTGTTTTTCTGTCCTCGCTCATATACCCGATACTGTTTTCTATCGCCTGGCTTGTGCCGCGAATTTTCAGGCTATGCCCGTCCAGAATTATTTCCCCGGAATCGATCGGCTCCGCGCCGAATATCGCCCTTCCCAATTCGGTGCGCCCGGCTCCAACCAGCCCGGCAAAGCCCACTATCTCTCCGCTGCAAATATGGAAACTAATGTCTTTGAACGCTCCCCTGCGCTTGAGGTTTTTCGTCTCGAACAGTTTTTCGCCGATATTTGCGTTTTTTTCGCGCGCGCCGTATATATTCTCTATCTTTCGCCCAACCATCTTTGTAATCAGGAAATCCTCGTCGATGTCGCTCACCATGCCGTCGAAGACATGCTCGCCGTCGCGCAGGATCGTTACCTTATCCGCGATTTCAAATATCTCGTTCAAGTGGTGGGAAATGTAAATTATCGCGATGCCGTTTTCCTTGAGCCTTCTGATATTCTTGAACAATTGTTTTACTTCCGTTTCGGTAAGAGACGACGTCGGTTCATCAAGTATCAGGACTTTCGGATTGAGCGACATAGCCTTCAGAATCTCCACAACCTGCTGGTTTGCTATTGAAAGGTCTTTAACAAGCGAATCGGGCCTGATATGTTGCATATTGGCCAATGCAAGCATTTCACTCGTTTGTTTGTAAAGCTGCCTCGAATTAATTATGTTCAGAATTCCCACAGGCTGGCGATCGGCGAATATATTCTCAGCGACCGACAGGGTTTGCACAAGGCTCAGTTCCTGATAGACGACGCTGATGCCCTTTTTATTCGCGTCGTGGGCGGAGTCGAAACTCGCTTTTTGGCCATCAATGTATATCTCGCCCTGGTCCGGTTTATGGATGCCGCCCAGCGTCAGTATAAGCGTACTCTTTCCCGCCCCGTTCTCGCCGACTATTGCGTGTACTTCCCCCTTTTTTACTTTCAGGTTTACTTTGTTGAGAGCCCTCACGCCGGGGAAGGTTTTAACTATATCTTTGACTTCCAATACATATTCCGACATTTTCACACCGCTTTCGTTCAAAATATACTCCCCGCAGATAATCCTACGGGGAGTATACAGCCCGAATTATTCGGGTATGCAAAGGCGCTTAATCGCGAAGGAAATATTGCGCGTTGCTCGCATCCACTATGATGACGCCCGTATCTACCGCTGCCGGTATGCCCGCGACGCCGGCGGCTTTGTTATTGCTCGATATATTCACGTTGCTGTTGGCGAGATTGAAAAGTATCTGCACCGCGTA
>Ga0099364_10004874_pt1 | contig 20158 bp, 17 predicted proteins | sample TergutTh196P3_FD_73070 | JGI IMG/M metagenome (GOLD analysis project Ga0099364, IMG submission 73070) | Microcerotermes parvus P3 segment gut microbial communities from Pointe-Noire, Republic of the Congo - Th196 P3 | ecosystem: Host-associated > Arthropoda: Insects > Digestive system > Gut ... | reverse complement strand
CTGACTGCTTCGATACCACGACAACACTGGTGCTGCCCGAACGATTTTTCTTTTTGCGTACATACATTCTGCAAAGATAGCATTTCTAGTTCGTTTTTTTTAACAAAATTTTGCGCCACCCAAAAATTTTGAAAAAAATCGTATGTGGCTGAATATAAGTGGTTAAGAAAATGGGGATTTTTTTTTACTCAAAGTCAGGAAATAACGTGATTTACCGCCGCCTGTTATTTCTTTCTACCCGTCTGTTATTGGCTAACATGCGTTTGCGGGTTTCTTTTGTTTGCGCATTAAGATGACTTCTATTGATGTCGCGTCTTAACGCTTTTTGAGATGCTTTATAAGCCTTTTCGTTTCGCTTTATCTCTTTTTTTAATGCTCTCCTTACTGTCCTGCTTTCTGCGGCAGCAAATGCGGCGTATAAGTTGAACATACCGGGCGCAGGATCGGGGTGTCGCCTTGCGTGTCTTTCTATTTGTTTAATTCGCGTAGTTTTCTTTTGTCCGTTGCACGATGAAAAAATCGTTGCTGTCATTGCAAGCAATACCGTATAATACAATATTTTACGAAAATAACCTGAAGTCATACAAACATCAATTAATATTTTTTATTCAGTATTTCATTAAAAATCACAGCCTGACGAACATCAAATTCAAAGTCAAGAACTTCAAATGTTTCATTTTCATTGGAAACTGCTTCCGTCGGAAATTGTTTTTTATCCAACGCTCCCCACGTATCGCATACTATTGGTTGATAGTTGCTTTTATAGTTTGCATCGGGAACAGTTACTTTTTCTTGATACGGCGTTTCAGTCGCCGGCGCTTCAGCCGTTTGCATCATTCGCCTCATCAACTCTTCGAGTGTTTGAGGAGGGGCTTGTTGGTCTTGCTCAACGTCTTCAAATTCGTCATATTGTTGAGGCGGCGGCACAGGAGCGGGAGGACGCTTGCTTTTTGCAACCTTTTCAAAAAGTCCTACAAGCGCAACTATAATAAAGATGATGATGTACAGGAAATCACCTATATCTGCTCTGATTATTTCAACATTTTCCATTCCAAACACTTAACTAAATTAACTATTCATTCTTCACTCTTAATTTGAAGTATATCCAACCCTTGCTCCGACCGAAATATTGGGGGTAACTTTAAAGTCCACTCCAATGTGCATTGCTTCGCTTGGTATTCGGTATGGGGTCATTCTTCGTACAGGTTCGGGAGTGACATTTTTCATCATCGAGCCATTTACTGTCCAGCGTTCAGTAAGCAGATATGCGCCTTCGGCAAATACGTATGCGCCTGTGGCAGCGGCATTGCGTTGTTGCGAAGCGCCGCCGGCGCCTTCAAAAAGTCTCGTTTGCGAAGGCAGCATGTTATACTGTACAACGCCAATCCCTGTATTGACAAACAAACGCGGCGTAGCCTGAAATCTGAATTTGGGAGCAACATAAAACGCCGACCCAAACTTTGGCATAAACATAACGCCCATATCAAGCGATGTACCCGCATATCGCGGTTTAAACTCTATTTGTGATGCGGGTTCCTCCGTTTGAGCATAAAGCCCAACGGAGAAACATGCAAACACTATTATCAAACTTATTACCGTCTTTTTCATTACCTAAATCTATATTAACCTGAAACTTCAAACCTGAAACCTGAAACTTCAAACCTGAAACTATTAACTAACCGGCTTATTCGGCGCACCGCTTCCCGGCTTGGCTATAGATTCGCGCATGGTGGTATCGGCTTCGATATTTTTCATGCGGTAATAATCCATTATACCGAGGTTTCCGCTGCGGAATGCTTCTGCCATTGCGAGAGGCACTTCGGCTTCGGCTAATGTCACTTTTGCGCGGGCTTCCTGAATTTTTGCCTTGTTTTCCTGCTCGAGGGCAACAGCCATAGCGCGGCGCTCTTCGGCGCGAGCCTGTGCGATGTTCTTGTCGGCGTGAGCCTGATCCATCTGTAACTGTGCGCCAATATTTTTTCCAACGTCCACATCGGCGATGTCAATAGACAAAATTTCATAAGCCGTACCTGAATCTAATCCCTTGTTAAGCACCACTTTTGAGATGGAGTCGGGATTTTCAAGCACTAATTTATGGGACGCCGACGAGCCGATAGACGAAACAATTCCTTCGCCAACGCGAGCGAGAATGGTTTCTTCGCCTGCTCCGCCCACTAATTGCCTGATATTTGCACGAACTGTTACGCGCGCCTTTGCTATTAGCTGGATACCGTCTTTTGCAACGGCAGCAACGGGAGGCGTGTTTATCACTTTCGGATTAACCGACATCTGTACGGCTTCAAACACGTCGCGACCTGCAAGGTCAATAGCGGTGGCAGCCTTAAAATCAAGCGGAATATTCGCCTTGTCGGCAGAAATAAGCGCATTGACAACCTTTGAAACGCGTCCGCCAGCAAGAAAATGCGCTTCCAACTGATCGGCGTTGAGATCCAAACCGGCTTTCTTCGAGTTAATCATCGCCATAACTATGATTGACGGCGGCACCTTGCGCCATCGCATCAAAATAAGTTGCAACAAAGATATCCGTACCTGCGTAAGAATACACTGAAACCAAAGATTCAGCGGAATAAAATACAGAATAATCCACAAGAAGACTATACCTGCTACTAAAATGATGGCATATAAACTTATACTTTCCATTGAAATTAATTTTTAAATATTGTTATAATGTATTATGTTTTACTTTTTTGAACAATTATGGTTGATACATTGACGCTAATTACCTCTATTTCACAATTTTCATCAATCAATCCAAATTCTGATTTTCCTTCCATGATTTTACCGTGAATAAGTATTTTGCCAATAGGCGCAAGGCGCGAAACCGTCATTCCCTTGTCGCCCTGCTTAATATCGTTGGTATCCACAACATTAACTCTGCCGTCAATTTCGGAATGAAGCGACAGGCGATCCCATGTTTTAGAACGCACAACGTAAACGAAGAACGCAATAAACAAAATCGCAGTTCCTATCAACGAATACGCTCCGGCAGTGGCGCCATACCACTTGAACGTGAGAAAAACGCTGCAACCTACAAGCAATACTCCCGCTATGCCTGCGATGGTAATGCCCGGCATAACAAACACTTCCACTAACATTAGCGCAATACCTATGACAATCAATATGATGATGAGCGTAACCGACATAACTTACTAATCTATTGTTACTGAAAGACCTTTGCTTCTCAATTTATCTTTCAACGGGTGCAACGCGTCAAACGTACCGCTTTTTACGTCGCATTTTCCGTTGAAATGTACTATGTATGCGCACTGTTCGGCTTGATAAACCTCGTGATGACAAATATCAATCAACGAGCCAATAACATGCTCGAATGTGTTCACATCATCGTTATGCAGCATCAGATGACGAACTTCTTCGTCCATAACGTCCACTGCATCATCATAATCAGGACTTTGCCAAATGTTATCTCTTATATTCATTCGTTACAAAATTTTTACAGCGCAAAGATACAAAAAATAAAATTATAAATGCAATTTTTTTTTGTTTTTTTATGTAAAGTTATTCGTAGGCTTTACTCCATCTTTGCGATCCATTCTTTTGCGTTTACAAATGCTTCTATCCACGGGGTTATCTGGTCGTGTTTTCGCGATGCGGGGTAATGCGCCCAGTTCCAAGGATATATGGCGCGTTCGGGGTGCGGCATCATTGCAAGATGTCGTCCATCGGCGCTGCATATTGCGGCTATGCCGTCGGGAGAGCCGTTAGGGTTGCCCGGATACGTTTCCTGACTGTACTGCATGGCTACGTTGTAATGCTCGACAGGCATTGGCAAATTAAATTTACCTTCGCCGTGAGCCACCCAAATACCAAGCCGCGAGCCAGCCAACGATTGCAGCATAACCGACTTGTTTTCGGGAATGTTTACATTCACAAATGCACATTCAAACTTTTGAGAATCATTATGTTCCATGTTTGGTTTTTGTTCGTCTTCGGGAGTTATCAATCCCAATTCGAGCATCAGTTGGCAACCGTTGCATATTCCGAGGCTCAACGTGTCAGGGCGGGCGTAGAAGCGGTCTAATGCAGCCTTTGCCTTTTCGTTGTAGAGAAACGAGCCAGCCCAGCCTTTTGCGGAGCCCATCACATCGGAATTGGAAAAGCCGCCCACAAACACTATCATATTCACATCGTCCAATGTTTCGACGCCTGCAATGAGGTCGGAGGTGTGTACGTCCTTCACGTCCATTCCTGCGAGGTGCATTATCCATGCGGTTTCGCGGTCGCACAGGGAGCCTTTGTCGCGGATAATTGCAGCGCGAATGTCGGTAGGTGCAGCGCGGCGCGGATCAATATCGTATTGAGCATACGTGCCTTTGAAATGAGCGGGAAATTCGTAATCCAAATGCTGAAACTTGTAATTGCTGAAACGCTCGGTAGCGTGTGTTTTCCCGCTTTGGCGACAATCAAACAGATATGAAGTCTTGTACCAAATATCGCGCAGGCGGTCAATTTCAAAAGTATATTTTTCGTCCTGACAACACACGCGTACAACGCGCTTCGGCTGCGGTTTTCCTATGACCCAAGCCTTCACGCCTGCGAGTTCAAAAATCTCATGCACCTTCGCGCTGTCCACTTCGCGCACCTGCAAAATCAATGCGGGATTTTCGGCAAACAGAACGCGAATTATATCATCTACGTTTCCGTGTTCGCGGGCAATTTCCGTAAGGTCTATTTCCATTCCGCCTTCGCGATTGGCAAAACACATCTCAAGCGCCGCAGTGATAAGTCCGCCCGCCGATACATCGTGTCCCGCCACAATCATTTCCTTACCAATGAGGCGTTGCACCGCGTCAAACGCTTTCGCGAAATATGCTGCATCGGCAACATCGGGGGCTGCATCGCCCATTTTGCCCAATATCTGCGCAAAACTGCTTCCGCCGAGAGCGAAAGGCATGGACGATAAACCAACGTATATTATATGTGTAGCCTCCTCGTCGGACAGAACGGGCTGTACAACTTTGCGCACGTCGGCAGTCTGCGCTACAGTAGATATAATGACTGTTCCGGGCGAAAAGACTACTTCGCCGTCTGGATATTTTTGGGTCATGGAAAGCGAATCCTTTCCTGTGGGTATGTTGATACCGAGTTCGATGGCGAATTTACTTGCCGCTTCTACCGCGCTGTACAGACGCGCATCTTCGCCTGCGTTTTTGCAGGGCCACATCCAGTTGGCGCTCAATGACACAGCCCTGATACCGCCGTCGAGAGAAGCCCACACAACGTTTGTCAGCGCCTCGGCAATAGCGATACGCGAGCCGGCGGCAGCATCTACCAACGCCACGCCCGGAGCATGACCTATAGAAGTCGCTATGCCCGAATTTCCGTGATAATCGAGGGCAACAACGCCAAGATTGTTCAACGGAAGTTGTATCTCGCCGACAGTCTGCTGCACGGCAATCAAACCCGTTACCGAGCGATCTACCTTGTTGGTTATCCAGTCTTTGCACGCAACGGCTTCCAATTGCAGAACGTTTTCCAAATATTCCTGCAATTTAACTTTTTCGTACACAAGCTGCTCAAATTCAGCAACAACCGTTTTATCGTTCATTACCGTTTTTGGCGTTGAGCCAAACATATCTTCGAGCTTCAAATCTATTGGTTTTTCGCCTGTCTTGGAGTTTTCAAAAATCAGACGGCGGTCGTTGGTAACGTCGCCAATAACGTACATCGGCGCGTGTTCGCGTTTGGCAATGCGGCTAACCGCTTCCACGTCTTTTTCCTTCAATACCAACCCCATACGCTCCTGCGATTCGTTGCCTGCAATTTCCTTTGCGGAAAGTGTCGGGTCGCCAACGGGCAAACGGCTCATATCTATGTGTCCGCCAGACGCTTCCACCAATTCCGACAGGCAGTTGAGGTGTCCGCCCGCGCCGTGGTCGTGGATTGACACTATGGGATTGATTTCGCACTCGGTCAATGCGCGAATAGTGTTCACGATGCGTTTCTGCAATTCGGGATTTGAACGTTGTACGGCGTTGAGTTCTACGGCGTTGCCATATTCGCCCGTCGCCACTGACGACACTGCGCCGCCGCCCATTCCGATGCGATAATTGTCGCCGCCAAGCAACACAATTTTGTCGCCCGGCTCGGGAGTGTCTTTAAGACTGTCACTCTTGCGTCCGTAGCCAATCCCGCCTGCAAGCATTATAACCTTGTCGAAACCGTATTTCTTCATCTTTTCGACATGCTCGAAAGTCAGGACGCTACCGCAGATAAGCGGCTGTCCGAACTTGTTTCCAAAATCGCTTGCGCCGTTAGTCGCCTTAATGAGAATATCCAACGGCGATTGATATAGCCATTTTCGCGCTTCGATTTTTTCGTAGGCGCGTTCTGTTTCCGCGAAACGCGGATATGAGGTCATATACACTGCTGTACCCGCCGAAGCGTTTGCGCCCTTGCCTCCTGCAACGCGGTCGCGAATTTCGCCGCCTCCGCCTGTGGCAGCGCCATTGAACGGCTCTACCGTAGTAGGAAAATTGTGCGTTTCGGCTTTCAACGAAATAACCGTTTCTTCGGGCTGCGTGACAAAGTAACTTGGACTGTCGCCGTGGGCGGGCTTGAAGCGTTCCACCGGCGCTCCGTCAATAAACGCGCAATTATCCTTATATGCCGACACTATGCTGTTCGGATTTTCCGCCGAAGTTTGCTTAATCATCTGAAACAGCGTTGAAGGCTTGGTTTCGCCGTCAATTACGAACTGTCCGTTGAAAATTTTGTGACGGCAATGCTCTGAATTTACCTGCGAAAAACCAAAGATTTCGCTGTCGGTAAGCAATCGCCCCATTTTCTTCTGCAATTCTTCGAGATAGACTATTTCATCGTCGCTCAACGCAAGGGCTTCCTGCCGGTTATATGCCGCAATGTCGTCAATATGCAGAATTGGTTCCGGCTGTCGGTCAATAGTAAATATGTCTGCGTCCAAATTTTCGTAAAGCGCTTGCAGCATGGGGTCGTGGCTGTGGGGCGCGTTTTCTTTGGGCGTCGCAACAGGCGCAAACTGCTCCATACGCGCAATGCCGCTGATATTCATGTTTTTGCATATATCAACGGCATTGGAACTCCAAGGGCTAATCATCTCGCGGCGCGGACCAACGTACCAGCCTGAAATATCGGCGGTTTCCACAAGCGCGGCGTCGCCAAACAGCCATACTAATTTTGAAATATCATCGGACGTTAAGTCGCTAATAGCCTGTACAGCAATGATATTTTCATTCTTATTTCGAAAAAAATATATCATGTTCAAAAATTTTCTAATAAATGAAGGCGCAAATTTCGTAATTTTTTTTGAAAAAAAAAATTTTTTTTTCGCGATAAAATAAGTTTGCCGCCGATACCAGCAGTAAACCTACATTAATAGACGTAAAAAAACATAAAACCCTAAATAAATATGGTTCTTCCTTGCTTGCAAGAGAATAATCGTTCGTTAGAGGACTTATAAGATAAAAAAAATGTAAAAAAAAATTTTTTTTAACGTTTTTTAAAAGTTTGGCACGGTATTTGTTCTTTAATTTTTAAAGGTAAAATGTATTTTTTTTGTTTATCGCAAAAAAAATTTTGTGATATTAAAAATAGTATATATTTTTGTCGAACTTTTGTTAATAATATTTTTAAACACATTTAAATCGTTATGGAGCTGAAGAAAAGTGATAAAGCGAATTTAGAGAAAAGACGCGGTCTGTTTTTTGAGATAGGGTTGTTGATCGCGTTAGGTTTTGCCCTCCTTGCCTTTGAGTTGCAATTTGCGCCCAAAGAAGATAGTGATGCAGAACTTGTGGTGCAGGTACTTTTTGAAGAAGAGATTGTACCTATAACCCGTCAGGACGAGCCGCCACCGCCGCCGCCTGAACCTCCGAGAGTTACAGACATCTTGGAGATAGTAGCTGACGATGTGCAGGTGGATACACAAATTCACATTGACATCGAAGTGGATTTGATGACCGAAATCTCAATTGTTGAGTTTACTCACGAGGAGATTGAAGAAGAAGAGGAAGCGATTTTGTTTCAATTAATTGAAGACAAACCTCTGTTCAACGGACAGGATCCAGAAACTGCATTTCGTGCTTGGGTATACGATAATGTAAGGTATCCTCCAATTGCACAGGAAAACGGTATAACAGGAAGAGTTATCTGCGAGTTTACCATTGAGCGCGATGGTTCTATTACGGATGTAAGAGTTCTTCGCGGCGTAGACCCGCTGTTAGATCAAGAAGCAGCTCGCGTGTTGCGAATGTCGCCAAGATGGACGCCCGGACAACAACGCGGAAGAGCTGTGAGAGTTAGATACCAGTTCCCGTTTGTTTTCCAGTTGCAAAATTGATGGAACTTATACAAGATTACAAGCTCTGGCTTCTCCTTTTGTGAAGTCAGGGCTTTTTGAAGTTGGAAAAATATGAATACAACAACAAAAGAAACCGAAAAAGCAGTACTTGTAGGTATTATCACTTCTACGCAAAAAGAATCAGAAGCCAAGGAATATCTGAAAGAGTTAGCCTTTCTGACAGAAACAGCCGGAGGAGAACCGGTGAAGGTTTTCATTCAACGAATGGAGACTCCAAACCCTGCAACTTTTGTAGGAACAGGCAAATTGCTTGAAATAAAAGAGTATATCAAAGAAAATGAAACAGGTTTAATTATTTTTGACGATGATTTGTCGCCTTCGCAGTTGCGTAATATAGAAAAAACATTGGAATGTAAGGTTTTAGACCGAACTAACCTGATTCTTGATATTTTCGCAAAACGCGCACAAACCTCATACGCCAAAACACAGGTGGAATTAGCACAATATCAGTATCTTTTGCCACGCCTCACGCGCATGTGGACGCACCTTGAACGACAGCAGGGAGGTATCGGCAGCCGCGGACCGGGAGAATCGGAAATTGAAACCGACAGACGTATCATTCGCGACAAAATAGCGCGATTGAAAGAGCAGTTGAAGAAAATTGACCAACAAATGGCAATTCAACGAAAAAATCGCGGAAACATAGTGCGGGTTGCCATCGTAGGATATACAAACGTGGGGAAATCAACGTTGATGAACCTGTTGAGCAAATCCGATGTTTTTGCAGAAGATAAACTTTTCGCAACGTTAGACACTACCGTGCGCAAAGTGGTTATCAACAACTTGCCGTTCCTGCTTACCGATACGGTCGGTTTCATTCGCAAGTTGCCGCATCATTTGGTGGAATCGTTCAAATCAACGTTAGACGAACTGCGCGAAGCCGATATATTGGCTCACGTTGTGGATATTTCACATCCGCGCTTTGAGGAACAAATAGAAATAGTAAACAAAACCCTGCACGACCTGAAAGCGCAAGACAAACAAATAATATTGATATTCAATAAAATAGACAATTATCAATATGTTCAAAAAGACGAAGACGACCTTACGCCAAAAACTGATGAAAATATTAGTCTGGAAGAACTCAAACAAACATGGATGGCGCAAGACAGCCAATTTAATGTTTTCATATCCGCAAAACAAAAAATAAATATCGAGCAGTTGAAAGGCGTTTTATATCAGGAAGTTAAGAAAATTCATAGCCAACGTTATCCGTTTGAGGTTTGAAGTTTAAGGTTTAAGGTTTAAGGTTTAAGGTTTGAGGTTTTGGGTTGACTTTTTTACAAAAACATACATTTTTTGGGTTGACTTTTTTACAAAAATACATGATTTTTGGGTTGACTTTTTTGCAGTTTCAAAAAATAGTATTATCTTTGCGGCTGATTAACAAACCTTAAAAAACAAATTAAATATGGCTGAAAATAAATATTTTTCTCGTAACGTTGACCGTGATTTATTGGCTTGGAGTAAAGAATCTGATCGAAAGCCTCTACTTTTGCGTGGCGCAAGGCAAGTAGGAAAATCATCGGCGGTTAGACATCTTGCGAAATCATTCAAATACTATGTGGAGTTGGATTTCGTAGATCAAAAAGAGGTACATCAATTTTTTGAAAGATCGCTTTCCCCACAGGAAATTTGCGAACAGTTGTCGTTTTTTTACCGTATTCCTATCGTTGCGGGTGAAACTTTGCTGTTTTTCGATGAAATTCAAGGTTGTTTGCCTGCTCTGTCAAAACTGCGTTATTTCTACGAAAAATATCCTGAAATTCATCTTATTGCAGCAGGTTCGCTTTTGGAATTTGCTTTGGAGGAACTCCCATCGTTTGGAGTAGGACGTATTCGTTCGCTCTTTGTGTATCCTTGTTCTTTCGACGAATTTTTATGCGCAATGGGCGATGGCATGTTAGTTGAAGCATACAGGAAGGCAACGCCGCAAAAACCATTACAGGAGCCAATTCATCAAGAACTTGTTCGCCGTTTGAAAACATTCCTAATTGTTGGAGGTATGCCCGAAGCTGTAGCTCAATACGTTAAAACACAAGATTTACAGCACAGTCAAAACGTTTTGAACGATATTATTATTTCGTTAAAAACAGATTTTGCGAAGTACAAAAAACGTGTTCCTGCTCTGCGCATTAATGAAGTATTTGAATCGGTGGCTCGACAAGCAGAAGGAAAATTTGTTTATGAACGCGCTGCTGTTCAGGCATCTAACACGCAGGTCAAACAGGCGTTGGACTTGCTCGTTATGGCTGGATTAGTTTATTCTGTTACACACACCGCCGCAAACGGAATACCGTTGGGCGCCGAAATCAATCTGAAAAATCAACGATTTATTTTGATGGATACAGGCTTGTTTCAACGTGTTCTGGATTTGGACGCCGCACAAATTATCATTTCAAATGATTTTCAAACGATTAATCGCGGCGCTATTGCCGAAATCTTTGTCGGACTTGAACTAATGAAGGGCGCTTCGTGTTATAGCCCCATTTCGCTATATTGTTGGCAACGCGAAAAAAGACAGGCAAGCGCACAGGTTGATTATCTGATTCAACGGGGCGAGCAAATTGTGCCGGTAGAAGTGAAAGCCGGAACACAGGGAGCCATGCAAAGTCTGCGCCTGTTTATGGCTGAAAAAAATATTAAAAAAGGAGTTCGCACATCGCTCGAAAATTTTGCTCATTATCAAAATATCGAGGTCTTTCCGATGTATGCGATTTCAAATTTGTTGAAAAATCCGCAGGTTAATAACTAACGTTTGTAGGCATTATGAAAATTACTTTTATCTGGATTGGAAAAACAACCGAACAATGGTTGCAGGAAGGCATAGACGTTTATCTGAAACGTTTGAAACATTATGTAAATTTGACGATTGAAATAATTCCTGCGCCAAAAAATATGCCGAAAAATGACGTTGAGAAACAAAAGGAAATGGAAGGCGACGCTATTCTCGGCAGGATTGCGGCTTCGGACGAAGTTTATTTGCTTGATGAACGCGGACAAACGTTTACATCGGAAGAATTGGCAAATCTTCTGCAAAAAAAAATGCTTTCAAGCGCCAAACATATCGTTATTGTAGTCGGAGGCGCTTTCGGCTTTTCTGAAAAAATATACAAAAGAGCCAACGGACAAATTTCTTTTTCAAAACTGACATTCTCGCATCAAATGATACGCTTGTTGCTCTGCGAGCAGATATATAGAGCATTTACAATTATTCGCGGCGAAGCGTATCATCATTTTTAGAGTTTTTTATTTGAAATCCATACAACTTTTTTTATCTTTGCCGCCTAAAATTTTAAATTAAAGATTATATGAAGGGAATCATTTTAGCAGGCGGTTCGGGAACTCGATTGTATCCTATAACCAAAAGTATTTCAAAACAAATCATTCCGGTTTACGACAAGCCGATGATTTATTATCCGCTTTCTACGCTGATGTTGGCGGGAATACGTGAAGTATTGATTATTTCTACTCCAAAGGACATTCGTCTGTACGAAGACCTTTTGGGCGATGGCTCGCATTTGGGCTTGAAATTAGCCTATAAGGTGCAACCATCACCCGACGGATTAGCGCAGGCGTTTATTCTTGGCGATGAGTTTATTGGTAGCGACAATGTTTGTTTGGTGCTTGGCGACAACATTTTCTATGGCTACAGTTTTGGGGGAACTTTGCTCGAAACCGCGAAATTGGAAGACGGCGCAGTGGTATTCGGCTATTGGGTTAAAGACCCTGAACGCTATGGAGTTGTTGAATTTGACGACAAGAACAATGTTAAGAGCCTCGAAGAAAAACCGCAAAATCCAAAATCAAATTATGCTGTTACGGGGCTGTATTTTTATTCAAACGATGTAGTTGCAAAAGCAAAATCGCTGAAACCATCGGCGCGAGGCGAATTGGAAATCACAGACCTGAACAAACTGTATTTGCAGGAAAACCGTTTAAAAGTTAAACTGCTTGGGCGTGGTTTCGCATGGTTAGATACAGGTACGCACGACAGTCTGCTGCAAGCATCGAATTATATCGCTACAATAGAGGCACGACAAGGCTTAAAAGTCGCTTGCCTCGAAGAAATTGCATATAATCGCGAATTTATTACAAAAGAACAACTTTTGCAATTAGCCGATGAATACCGCAATAATCCGTATGGCGACTATTTAAAATCGTTGATTTAGTTTCAGGTTTAATGTTTAATGTTTCAGGTTTAATGTTTAATGTTTAAAGTTATTAATTAAATAGATGTCTATACATATCATTAAAACAGATTTTCCGGGGTTAGTCATCATTGAGCCAAAAATATTTGGCGACGCCCGCGGGTATTTTTTCGAGAGTTACAATGAAAAAGCCATGTCCGACGCGGGTATTCAAACCGTATTCAGACAGGACAACCAATCTTTTTCAAAATACGGCGTAATTCGTGGGCTGCATTTCCAACTTAATCCCTTTTCGCAAACCAAACTGATTCGCGTTGTCGAAGGCGCAATCTATGATGTGGTTCTCGATTTGCGTAAAGGCTCGCCAACTTTCGGGAAATGGTACGGTGTGGAACTGACTGCCGAAAATAAGCGACAATTTTATATCCCACAAGGTTTTGCACACGGTTTTTCAGTTTTGAGCGAACAAACAACTATTCTGTACAAGTGCGACAACCTGTACAATCCACAATGCGAGGGAGGAGTTCTATACAACGACCCCGCGCTTGGAATTGACTGGAAAATAGACGCCGCAAACGCCATAGTTTCAGATAAGGACAAAGTTTTGCCTGTTTTAGATCGCGTAGAAACCAATTTTGTTTTTCAGACGTGAGTTTTTTTTTTGATACACAAGCACAAACCGATAAAAATTAATAAATAAATATGAATAAAATTCGAGTTCGTTTTGCGCCAAGCCCTACAGGACCGCTACATATCGGCGGTGCGCGCACGGCGTTGTATAATTATTTGTTTGCCCGCAAACATGGCGGTGACATGATTCTTCGCATTGAAGATACCGATCAGGGACGCTTCGTGCCGGGCGCCGAAGACTATATAATCGAAGCGCTAACTTGGCTCGGAATAAAATTTGACGAGGGTACGCACGTAGGCGGCGCCTGTGCGCCTTATCGCCAGTCGGAACGCAAACCGATGTACCGCGAATATGCCGACCTACTAATAGCCAATGGCTGGGCATACTACGCATTCGACGCCCCCGAAGAACTTGACGCAAAGCGCAAGGAATACGAGCAGGAAAAGAAAAATTTTCAATATGACGCCTCCACTCGAGAAATGATGTGCAATTCGCTGACGATGCCCGACAGCGAAATTGCGCAACGTATTTCCTGCGGAGAGCCATACGTTATTCGTTTTAAATTTCCTGCCGATACCGAAATTATTGTCAATGATTTAGTGCGCGGCGAAGTAATAGTCAATTCCAATCTGTTGGACGACAAAGTGTTATTTAAGTCCGATGGAATGCCTACCTATCATTTGGCAAATATAGTTGATGACCATACTATGCGCATAAGCCATGTAATTCGCGGCGAGGAGTGGCTACCGTCTGCGCCGTTGCACGTGATGCTTTACAGGGCTTTCGGCTGGGAGAATACAATGCCGCAATTTGCTCACTTGCCATTGCTTCTCAGACCCGAAGGCAACGGCAAACTCAGCAAGCGCGACGGCGACAGGCTCGGATTTCCCGTATTTCCGTTGCAGTGGACTGACCCCGCTACGAAAGAAATTTCGTCGGGTTATCGTGAAAACGGCTATTTTCCCGAAGCAGTAGTGAACATGCTTGCCCTTCTTGGCTGGAATCCCGGAACAGAGCAGGAACTTTTTAGCATGGACGAGTTGATAGCGCAGTTTTCTATTGAGCGTATCAGCAAGGCAGGCGCAAAATTTGACATAAAAAAAGCGCACTGGTTCAACCACGAATACCTGAAAACAAAATCCAATGAAGAAATTGCAGCCTTATTTGCCCCAATATTGACCGAAAAAGGAATTGACGCCGACGTCGCTTATATTGCCAAAGTTTGCGAATTGATAAAAGTTCGCGTTAATTTTGTGTCCGAAATATGGGAACAGTCATCGTTTTTCTTTGTTGCGCCCGATAACTACGATGCTGCGGCTATAAAAAAACACTGGAAAGAAAAAACACCGACTATCATGCAGGACGTTAGGGATATACTTGCAGAATTGTCCGATTTCACCGAAAAAAATATCCATGACGCCTTGCATTGCTACGCTGAAAAAAATAGTTTAGGCATGGGACAGATAATGATCCCGCTGCGCATAGCGTTAGTAGGCGGAACTTTTGGACCCGATTTGCCTGTTATTGCCGTCATGCTTGGAAAAGAGGAAGTAACAAAAAGGATAAATTTTAAAAAAAAATATTTATCTTTGTCACGTTAAAATGATATGATTTATGTCTAAATTTTTGCTATTTATCCAGACGCATATTCGCGTCATATCGCTGTATATCATCAGTATAGTTGCAGTGTGTTTTCTCTTCCCCAGAGAAGGCAAATTTCCCTATGAATTTCAGATGGGCAAAACATGGGGGCATGACGACCTGTACGCGCCATTCGATTTCCCAATCCTGAAAACACAACAGGAATTGGACGCTGAAAGAGACAGCATTATCAGAACTTTCGCGACATACTATAACGAACTTCCGGAAGTTGCAGAACAACAAAAAAGACTTTTTACGCAAACTTTCAACGAACAGTGGCGATCCAACGAAATGTACGAAGACAGAAACAGATTGCTGCAAGCGGTCATTTCAAGATTCGATTTGATATACAATCGCGGTATTCTTCAATTAGACGAAAACGCAGGCAATCAAAGTTCTTCTAAACAAATAGTCATTATCAAAAACAACGTTGCCCGAAACTACGACATCAGCGAAGTTCTGTCTCCCAGAGACGCTTATGAATTGCTGACTTCCGGTTTGGAAAGAACGATGAGCGCTGAAAATTTTTCGGCTCTTAAAGAACTTAATTTGAACAACTTTATTCAATCCAATCTGACAGTCAATACCGAAATTACCAATCAGACAAGAAATGAAGAAATCGCCAGAATTTCTTATACCAAAGGCGTAATTTTATCCAATCGTATGGTAATTGAGCGCGGTGAACTTGTAAACGATGAAAAATTCAACATACTATCATCGCTGCGATACGAATTTGAAAACAGAGTAAGTATTTCGGGCAATTTCGGACAAATATGGACAGGACAGGCTATAATTATAATAATGTGCTACGTCCTGATATTTTTCTACCTGAATTATTTTCGCCCTGAAATTTTTCGCAGCATCAGACGAACATCTTTTATACTGTTAATAATGTTGTTATTCGTTGGGCTTTCGTGTATTGTCGTCCGCAACGACTACTTAAATCTTTATACGTTGCCATACGTTTTTATACCATTAATAATATGTACGTTTTATGATGCGAGAATTGCCAATTTCACCTATTGGGTCATCATTCTGCTGATAGGTTTTATTGCTCCCAACGGTTTTGAGTTTGTATTTCTCAATTTCGTAGCGGGTTTTGTAGGCGTAATCAACGTTAAGTCAATTTATCGGCGCGGCTCTCTGTTGAGGTCGGTTTCTTTTGTTATTCTGGCATATTGTTTGGCATACTCGGCTATTGTGTTGATGCAGGGAATACATGTAATGCAGATTGACTGGATGAATTTTGTTCGTTTCGCGATAAGCGGGACTTTGGTTTTTGTTGCCTATCCGTCTATATTCTTTTTCGAGAAGAGTTTTGGTTTCATTTCCGACGTCACACTGATGGAACTTTCCGACACCAATCAGCCGCTGTTGCGGAAACTGTCGGAAGAAACGCCGGGTACATTTCAGCACACGTTGCAGGTAGCCAATTTAGCCGAAGAAGTGATAAGACACATAGGCGGCAATCCGCTGCTTGTACGTACCGGCGCATTGTATCACGACATAGGAAAAACCAACCGTCCCGAATTTTTTACCGAAAACCAGTCGGGCAACCATAATCCGCACGAGGGACTAACGCCCGAAGAAAGCGCAAAATTTATAATCGAGCATGTAAATAAAGGAATAGAAATTGCCCGAAAAAACGGTATTCCGCAACACATTATTGATTTCATACCAACGCATCACGGAAAAAGTATAACGCGCTATTTTTACACAATTCAACAAAATAAGCAACCCGATGTGCCTGTTGATCGCTCAAAGTTCTCTTATCCCGGACCTGCGCCGTTTTCAAAAGAAACAGTAGTACTTATGATGTGCGATTCTATTGAAGCCGCATCGCGCAGCTTGAAAGATAAAACCCAAGAATCCATCAGCGAACTTGTGGACAATATAATCAATTATCAAATTAAGGAAGAGCAATATAACGAAGCCGACATCACTTATCGCGAAATAAATACGGCAAAGCAAATAATAAAAAACAGGCTGATGAATATGTATCATGTGCGAATTGCATATCCAAAAGAAAATAAATAATTAAAGTTGTTATGAAATTTCCATTCCTTATAGCGCGGCGTTATTTGTTTGCCAAGAAATCGCACAATGCGGTAAATATTATTTCTGCTATTTCGGTGGTGGGCGTTGGCGTAGGCACAATAGCGCTGGTAATTGTGATGTCGGTTTTCAATGGTTTTGAAGACCTTACAAAAATGCTGTATGGCGCCTTCGACCCCGATTTGAAGGTTACGGTAGCCGTTGGCAAAAATTTTACCGCCGACCCCGAAAAACTGCAATTATTGGAAAACGACCCCGATATAGTCGCCTTTTCGCAAACAGTAGAGGAAAACGTGATGGTGCAATATGGCGACCAGCAGGAAATAGCCGTTATGAAAGGCGTTGACAATCAATACAGCATTGTTACGGGAATTGATACAATGATGTATGAAGGCGTTTTTGCTCTTTGGGACGAAAACGATACGCCGCAGGCGCTTCTGGGATTGACAATGGCAATCAAATTGCGCGCAAGCCCTAATTATTTCACGCCTCTGCAATTTTGGATAGTCCGAAACCGTCCGACAATAACCATGAACCCCGAAAGAGATTTAAACAACAGATTCATATTTACATCAGGAATATTTGCCGTTGACGAAGATGTTGATTCACAATATATTTTAGTACCTATCGAATTTGCCCGCAGTTTGCTCGAAAACGAATCAATAACAACCGCCATTGAAATAAAACTGCGCGCAGGCGCCAATGAAAATAGGGTACAGAGACGTGTTGCCGCAATTTTCGGCGAAGAATATGACGTAAAAAATACCTATCAGCAAAAAGAATTTGCGTACAAGGTGCTGAAATCAGAAAAATTCATGGCGTTTATGATTCTTACGTTCGTGCTGCTAATTGCCTCGTTCAACGTAGTTGGCTCAATTTCTATGCTTATGATAGAAAAGAAAAACGATATGTTTATACTTCAAAGCATGGGCGTGGACAAGCAAATGCTCGGCAATATTTTTATGCTGCAAGGCTGGTTGATAGTTATGTCGGGCGCGCTTACCGGATTATTTTTCGGCGCTGTACTGTGCTGGCTGCAAATGGCAACAGGTTTTTTCAAAGTTACAGGCGCAGGAACATACATCATTGACGCATATCCCGTGGCAGTGCGATGGTTAGATTTTGTTATGATTCTAATCGCTGTGGCAGGCGTTAGTTTTATAACAATTTATTTCCCTGTAAAATATTTTGTAAAAAAATATTTTTTGTAATTTATGAGGAACTTACAAAGTTTGTAACCAAACAGATACAAATGTGCAACAAAATAGGTACACGTTTTTTTGCATTAATACAATATTAGATGTACCAAAACAATGCAAGAAATCTATAACTAATTTATCAATCCTTCCGCCTCGCTGATAGCCCTGTTCAATGCGCCGAGTTTGTTGTTTACTTCCTGTAATTCGCGCTCGTCAACGCTTTGCGAAACAACCCCGGCGCCTGCCTGATAATATAATGTATTGTCGCGGCTAATGAAGGTGCGAATCATAATCGCCTGATTCAGATCGCCGTTGAAGCCGATGAAACCTATACAGCCACCGTATCCGCCGCGATTGTGCTTTTCCAATGAAGTGATTATCTCCATTGACCGTAGTTTGGGTGCGCCGCTTACCGTGCCTGCCGGAAAAGTATCAATAAAAGTTTTTACGGGATTGCTGTCTGCATTGATTTCGCCGCAAACGCGCGATACCAAATGTATAACGTGACTGTAATAATGCCCTTCCTTGTTAAACTGCACCTTAATATTGTGCGCATTGCGGCTCAAATCGTCCATAGCAAGTTCTACCAACATGTCGTGTTCATCGTTTTCTTTCGGGTCGTTCATCAACGCTTCTACGCGTTTTTTGTCTTCTTCCACGTTGCCACTGCGAAGCGTAGTGCCTGCAATAGGGTCTATTATAGCCAATCGTCCTTGCACCCTGCAATGCGTTTCGGGCGACGAGCCAAAAATACGGTAGCCGCCAAAATCGAAGTAGAACAGATATGGCGACGGATTGATACTGCGCAAACTGCGATAAACCTTAAAATCGTCGCCTTGGAAACGCTGCTCAAACCTGCGCGATAAAACTATTTGACGCAACTCGCCGCTTTTGCAGAGTTCAATGCCTTTGCGAACAATAGCCTTGTATTCCTCGTCGGTCATGGTGGAACTGCTCTCGCCAACCGTAGAAAAATTGTACGACGGAAAATTGCGGTTCTCAATTAACGTTTCGATGCGGTCTATGCGGCTTTCTTCGTCGGCTTGCGCCAATTCAATAATCGTCAGTCGGTTTTTAAAATGGTCGAAAACGATTATGTATTTATAAAGAATATACAGTATATCGGGCGCGTCCGAAATTTCGTGATGCCTTTCCATAACAGGAATATTTTCCATGTATCGCACCGCATCGAAGGCGGTGTAGCCAAAAAGCCCGCAATAATGTTTATGCTCGCCTTCCACTTCAAAACAGTTAAGAAAACTGTTAATCGCATCAGCCACAGTGTGCGTTGCCGACAAGGTTTTATTAACTGTTGCGCCATCGGGATAAACATCTATTGCTTCATGTTTATTTATGGCAATCTTTGCCAAAGGACACAACGCAAGATACGAGAGGCTGTCTTCATCGCCATGATAATCAGAACTTTCGAGCAATACGGATTCGGGATAAAGGTCTCTCAACTTTAAGTACAAACTCACAGGAGTATGCAAATCGCCTAATAATTGGCGTGTTACTGTTTTATAATGATATTTCAACGTCTTTAAATATATAAATTTTAGAGCCGCAAAAATAAACTATCTTATTAAATTTTGCAAATATATATCATGTTATTATCTTTGCGGCGTTTTTAAAATTAAAATTATCATTCGAATGAAAAAAGTGTTTTTGTTGCTTACCATTGGCGTAAGTTTATTGATTTCGTGCAATAATCCGCAAACGTCCGGCGAAGCGGATGGAGATGTTTCCGAAACGTCTCAAATTCAGTCTGTTGTTTTAGGCGATATTGTTTATGTTGATATTGACGTATTGACCGAAAATTATCTGATGACGCAGGATTTGGAGGCTACGTTGGAAGAAAAGGCAGACAGGTTTCAAGCCGATTTTCAAAACAGGCAGAGAAGGTTTCAACAGCAAGTGACTGATTTGCAGAACAGAGCGCAAAGAGGACTTGAAACCCAAAGAAGGTTAAACGAAATGGGCGAACAGCTTGCACAAGAGGAGCAAACCCTTATGCAGTTTTTTGAAAATTCCCGTAACGAACTTGCCGAAGAACAAATGGTTATGCAACGCCAAATACTTCAGGCTATTATGGATTATTTGGAAG
>Ga0099364_10004873_pt1 | contig 20160 bp, 14 predicted proteins | sample TergutTh196P3_FD_73070 | JGI IMG/M metagenome (GOLD analysis project Ga0099364, IMG submission 73070) | Microcerotermes parvus P3 segment gut microbial communities from Pointe-Noire, Republic of the Congo - Th196 P3 | ecosystem: Host-associated > Arthropoda: Insects > Digestive system > Gut ... | reverse complement strand
CTTGCGTTTTATTTCGGTATGTGATATGGTGTGTGCGGAAAGGGCGATTCACAATGAAACCAAAAATCTTTATTGACGGCAGCGAAGGCACTACGGGACTGCAAATACACGAACGGCTCTCGGGCAGAGCGGACATAGATTTACTCCAAATCGAACAGTCAAAACGCAAGGACATAAACGAGCGAAAAAAAATCTTAAACGCGGCTGACTTAGTTTTTATATGCCTGCCCGACGAAGCGGCGCGGGAAACCGTAACGCTGATTGAAAACGAAAACACGCGCATTATCGACGCATCCTCAGCACACAGAGTAGCAAACGAGTGGACATATGGTCTGCCAGAAATGTCAAAGACTGTTTGGGAGAACATAAAAAAAGCAAGGCGAGTATCAAACCCCGGCTGTCACTCAACAGGCGCAATACTTTTACTTGCCCCGCTCGTAAGAGCGGGGGATGCCCTGCTCGTAAGAGCGGGGGTTGCGCCGCTTGCACAAGCAGGGATAATGCCGCATGATATACAAGTAACGATAACCTCCATAACAGGCTACACGGGCGGCGGAAAAAGCATGATTAGTCAGTATGAGGAAGCAGACCGCGAGCCCTCGTCAGAATATAACGCGCCGCGCCTGTACTCTGCGACAGCACAGCACAAACACATACCCGAAATTATGAAACATGCAGGAATCTCCGTAACGCCTGCGTTTATGCCGATAGTTGCGGATTACCCTCAAGGGATGCAAGTTATAATCCCGCTCATCTTGCCGGGTAAACGACGAGAAGTACATGACACCCTCGCAAAACACTACGCAGATTGCAAAAACATTGACGTATCAGACATCAGCTCGGCATTTGCTCCAAGCAATGTCAACGCGGGAAGCGACAGAGTTGCGTTAAAAGTGCTTGGACATGGCGACATTGTGTTGCTCACAGCGCAATTTGACAATCTCGGAAAAGGCGCGTCGGGAGCGGCAGTGCAGAACATGAACATAATGCTGGGATTTAATGAATATAAAGGACTGAGAATATGATTAAAAACATCAACGGCGGCGTGTGTGCCGCAAAAGGCTTTACCGCGACGGGTATACACGTCGGAGTAAAGACAAAAAACAAAGAAAAGAAAGACATCGCACTCATCATGTCGGAATGTGACTGCACAGCGGCGGCAGTATACACAAAAAACATTGTCAAAGCCGCCCCGCTTCACATCACAAAAAAACATTTGACAAAAGGCAAAGCAAGGGCGGTTTTTGCCAATAGCGGAAATGCGAACGCCTGCGCTCCGCAAGGCGAGGAAAACGCACTGCGAATGTGCCGCGTCGTAGCCGCAAAGCTCGGCGTAGACGAAACAGATATTATAGTTGCTTCAACAGGGGTAATAGGACAGACCCTGCCAATAGAGGTCATTGAAAGCGGTGTCGGAGAGCTTGTTTCCAAGCTGAACGGCGAAGGCTCAAAAGATGCGGCGGCGGCGATTATGACGACCGACCTTGTTATGAAAGAGGTTGCTGTTCAAACGGAAATCGGCGGCAAGACGGTAAAAATCGGCGGGATTGCAAAAGGCAGCGGCATGATACACCCAAACATGGGTACAATGCTTGCGTTTTTAACGACAGACTGCGCCATTAGCACCGAAATGATACAAGCGGCGTTGGAAAACACGACAAAACTAAGTTTTAACAGGGTGTCTGTTGACGGGGACACCTCTACAAACGACATGCTTTCTCTTATGGCAAACGGACTTGCGGAAAACGAAGAAATCAAAACGACGGGCGCAGACTTTGACACTTTCACCGAAGCCCTCAATGTCGTCTGCGTGGAGCTTGCCAAAATGATTGCCGCAGACGGCGAGGGAGCAACGCATTTAATAACCTGCACCGTGCGTAGTGCCGCAAGCGAGGATGTCGCGGAAACGCTCGCAAAATCTGTCATATCTTCTACACTCGTTAAAGCCGCAATGTTCGGAGCGGATGCAAACTGGGGGCGTGTGCTTTGCGCTATGGGTTATTCGGGAGCGAGCTTTGACCTCGACCGTGTGGATGTGACCTTTGAATCAAGCGCGGGTCAGATTACAGTATGTGAAAACGGACGGGGCTTGACTTTTGACGAAGATACGGCAAAAAAGATACTGACAGAGCATGATATAACTATAAGTATAAACCTCAAAAACGGAACAGCCGAATGTACCTGTTGGGGCTGTGACATAACCTATGATTATATTAAAATAAACGGAGATTACAGAACATGAAAAACAACAACTCCCAGAGAGCTCAGATTCTTGTTGAAGCCCTGCCGTACATTCAAAAGTTCACGGGAAAGGTCGTCATTATAAAATACGGCGGCAACGCGATGATTAGCGAAGAATTGTTCGATGCAGTCATAGAGGATATGATTATGCTACAGCTTGTCGGAATACACGCCGTGCTTGTTCACGGCGGCGGACCTGAGATAAACGACATGCTCAGTCGAATGGGTATTGAGTCGCGTTTTGTGGGCGGGTTACGCTACACAGACGAAGAAACAATGAGCATAGTGCAGGGCGTTTTATGCGGAAAAGTCAACAAAGACCTGACGGCAAAGATTATTCGCAAAGGCGGTAGCGCAGTTGGTATGAGCGGGCTTGACGGCAAGCTCTTTGAAGCGGTTAAAATGACGGGACAAGACGGGTGCGATTATGGGCTCGTCGGCGACATTGTAAAGGTAAACCCTGAGGTTGTCCGTGAAGCGATTGGCGACGGACACATTCCCGTTGTTGCGACGGTCGCCTATGGAATAGACGACGACACAGCGTACAATGTCAACGCAGATACCGCCGCCGCTAAACTTGCCGTTGCGCTTGAAGCCGAAAAGCTGATAATACTGACAAACACACGAGGCATTTTGCGAGAAAAGGACAACGAGGATTCCTTAATAAAACAAATAGAATCAAGCGAGGTGTCGGAGCTTATCGAAAGCGGCATAATCGCAGACGGAATGATACCGAAAATAGAGTGCTGTGCCGAAGCAATCGCGGGCAATGTAAACCGTACACACATACTCGACGGGCGTATTCCACACTCAATTCTCATAGAAATGTTCACAAACGAAGGCGCGGGAACAATGATGCTGTAAAACTATTTAGCGGCTCGCAATAAAATTAAAGGAGAAAACAAAATGACAACAAGCGAAATAAAAAAAACAGATGCGGAAAACGTAATGCAAACGTACGGGCGCTTTGACCTTGCGATTGAGAGCGGTAAAGGCGCAACGCTTCATAGCCCCGAAGGTAAAGAATACATAGACTTTACAAGCGGAATCGGCGTAAACTCCATAGGCTACGGAAACGAAAAGTGGGTAAACGCCATATCCGCCCAAGCATTAAAACTTCAACACATATCAAACCTGTATTACTCCGAGCCGTATGTGACCCTTGCCGAAACACTCACAAAACGCACAGGCATGAAAAACGTGTTTTTTGCAAACGCAGGGGGCGAAGCAAACGAGGGCATGATTAAACTTGCGCGTAAGTATTCGTTTGATAAGTACGGCAAGGGCAGAAGCACAATAATCAGCCTTTTGCAGAGCTTTCACGGCAGAACGATAACAACCCTTGCCGCGACGGGGCAAGAGGTCTTTCACAATTACTTTTTCCCGTTTACGGAGGGGTTTAAGCACATACCCGCACACGATGTAGACACGCTGAAAGACGCGCTTACCGACGATGTGTGCGCTGTTTTGATTGAGCTTGTTCAAGGCGAGGGCGGAGTAATACCGCTTTGCGAGGACTACGTTAGAACCGTTGCGGAGCTTTGTGCATCAAAAGACCTGTTACTGCTTGTCGATGAAGTACAAACGGGAATTGGCAGGTGCGGCTCGCTCTTTGCGTTTCAGCAATACGGCATAACCCCCGACGTGCTCACGTTTGCAAAAGGTATAGCAGGAGGCTTGCCGATGGGCGGCGTTTTGGCAAATGAGAAATGCTCCGCCGTTTTTGTGCCGGGCACTCACGCAACAACATTCGGAGGAAACCCCGTAGCGGCGGCAGGCGCGATTGAGGTGCTCAACCAATTAAACGACACAGAGCTTGAACAGGTTGCCAAAAAGGGAGAGTACATCAGAGAAAAAATCGGGAGTTGGAACAATCCGATAATCGGAGAAATTCGCGGCAAAGGGCTTATGATAGGAGTATCGCTCGTCGGAGCGGATTCTGCATTTGTCAAGGAAACGGCAAAAAAATGTATAGAAAAAGGACTTCTCATACTCACTGCGGGAGCGGATGCCATGCGAATGTTGCCGCCGCTGACTATAACGTATGAGGAAATAGACAAAGGGCTTGTTATATTAAAAGAAGTGCTGGGAGGATTGCAGTCGTAAGGGCGACCGCCCACAGTCGTCCGCAAACTGCCGCATATATGGAAGGATTACAACAATGAAAAAAGATTTATTAAAATTACTTGACCTTACAAAAGACGATATTACGCTGATACTTGACACCGCAGACAAGCTGAAAGCCGAGCAAAAAGCGGGAATAAAACACGATTTCCCGACAGGGAAAACACTTGCGATGATTTTTGAGAAAAACTCCACGCGCACGAGGGTTTCGTTCGAGGCGGGCATATTCCAACTCGGCGGACACGGAATTTTCCTGTCAAGCGCGGAAAGTCAGCTCGGACGAGGAGAGCCTATTGAGGACACGGCGAGGGTTTTGAGCAGGTACTGTGACGGAATAATGATACGCACATTTGAACAGGAAAAGGTTGAACTGCTTGCTAAATACGCGACAGTACCTGTCATCAACGGACTTTCAGACTTTTCTCACCCATGTCAGCTACTCGCCGACATTATGACGATTCGCGAACACAAGGGAAAACTAAAGGGGCTAAAAGCGTGTTGGATTGGCGACGGAAACAATGTCGCAAACTCAATGATTGTCGGTTGCTTAAAATGCGAAATGGAAGTTTCGGTAGCTTGCCCTCCGAATTACAGACCGTACAATCGGGTGTTGGATTTTGCAAACGCGCTTGTTGAGGCGGGGGATGGCAAATTCTCACTTAGCGACGATCCCAAAGTCGCCGCGAAAGATGCCGACGTGATATTTACTGATGTTTGGTCGTCTATGGGACAGGAAAAAGAAGCCGAAGCGCGCAAAAAAGCATTTGTCGGCTATCATGTTGGCGATGAGCTTATGGCATTTGCCGCGTCGGGATGTATGATACAGCACTGCCTACCCGCTCACAAAGGCGAGGAAATATCAGAAAAAGTGTTTGAAGAACACGCACAGGAAATTTTTGACGAAGCCGAAAACCGTCTACACGCCCAAAAAGCCATAATGTATTTGCTGATGAGGTAGTCGGGAAAAGGCTCTGTCAAAAGCGTTCTCACAATCATTGCACACTTACAACAGCATTACCGTTGTTTTCTTGTCGCAATACCCGCACCTGTCCGCACCCGTCCTTGATACAAGGCGCGGCAGATATGTATCCGACCGTGTTATGCAAGCGGGATTTGTACATTCGTCACGTAACGCCGCCGCATTGCTGTCCGCATGTGGCGGCATTTCTCTCGGCAAGTGCATAAATTCAAGCAACAGAGCCATGCGGATTAGCATACCGTAACGCGCTTGGTCAAAATAAACGGCGCGGGGGTCACTGTCAACATCTGTTGCGATTTCGCCGTATCTCGGTAGCGGGTGCATAATTTGCATATCCGATTTTGCCGCATCTAACATTTTTTTTGTTAAAACATAAACATCTTTAAGCCGCCTGTATTCGCCCGCATCGCGGAATCTTTCTCGTTGAATCCGTGTCATATAAAGAATATCAAGCTCAGGTATGCAGTCAACAAGGCTTTCGGATTCTTCAAAAGTCTGCCCCTGCGCTCTCATTCGCTCCAAGATATAATCGGGCAATTTAAGCTCTTTCGGGGATATTAGGTAAAAGCTGATACCCTGAAACATTTCCATAGCTTCAACTAAAGAATGAACCGTGCGCCCATGCATTAAGTCGCCGCACAGACCAATGCGGATATTGCCGATACCGCCGCGCTTTTGTGCGATTGTCGTTAAGTCGGTGAGTGTCTGCGTGGGGTGAGAGTGTCCGCCATCTCCCGCGTTGATAATAGGCACTTCCGAATATAACGAAGCGGCTGTCGCCGAACCCTCCTGCGGGCTTCTGATAACAATTGTCGAGGAGTAGGCAGCCGTCATTCGGATTGTGTCCGCAAGGGTTTCCCCTTTGGAGGCCGACGTGCCGACAGGGTCTGAAAACCCGAACACCCCCGCTCCAAGCCGCTGTGCCGCCGCTTGAAACGAAAAGTTTGTCCGTGTACTGGGCTCGTAAAACATCGAAGCGAGAATTTTCCCCCGACAAGAATCTGAGTAAACCTCAGGTCTGGCGATAATGTCGCGGCAACGCGCATACAAATCATCCCACCATGGTCTTGACATATCCCCAACGTGTATCAGCTTTCGTACCTGTGACATGGACACCCCTCCTGCGGTATAGTATTACGCAGTAACCTGCACGAAAATCATTATACCACAGGATTGGCGTATACGGTGAACTTTTAGTTGATAATTTAGGTATCTGCCCTTTATCTTAATTATAACTGTCCTAATTGTAGAATAATTGAATTAACTCAAGAAATATACATTTATTCCGATATTGATATATATGGTCGCAGGGGGTGGTAATCCGTGAAAATCATAGGGGTTAATGTAAATAGTGCAGTAAACTTCCCATACTCAAAGGGCGACAATGGGTTATTGGAGAAGCTGCGAAATACTCATATATCAGAAAAGGCGGAGCTTTCCGGCGTGGACGTGGATATAAGCAAAGACGCTCAAAGGCTACTAAGATTGATGCGGCAGGAAGATGTCGAAGCTGCCCAAAAGACCCGGTATGAGGATTTCGTTAGCGACTATATTATTGATGTAGATGAAGTATTACACTATACCGAGGAGTCCGAACACTTCCATAGTATTGTAGGATTTTATTTCTCCAATAAATCGTTTAAGTCGGCACGCGAAGACCTCTATGCACATACTAATTCAGAGTTACGCAGCATTTTTGAATATGGCGCACAGCTTTCTAAAGGGATAGCCCATGTTGACCGCCGCAGCGAGTTTCGCGTTCCGGGCGACGATACGCAAAATCTCACCCTAATTGCAAATAGATATAGCGAGCTAAAAAGGGATATTGAGGAACGCTACTCGGGGGAAGAACTCGAAAAACACCTTGATCTTCTTTCAAAGGCTTTTGACCTAACTGTGGGGGTGTATGGACGTTATCGAGAGCTGAGCATCCAGAACAAAATTTCTATGGAGATGAAGAGAATTGGGTTGCACAACTCGGGAGACCCTTTATTTTCTAACTTGTTTAACCGAGGGATTATAACAATGAGTAGCGATGAAATGGAGGACATTTACAAGAAAGTTACTTTCGGTCTCAAGGAAGAAATAGCTCGCTTTGCAAATCATATTAAACAGTTTGTCCTTGAAAACGGTGCAGTTACATCAGAGGAAAGTGAGACAGCTCTTCTGACACACCTATCAAGCATAGAACCCCCTGATGGTGGTTATACGCTTGATAGATTTACCGCCATAAATGATATTCTTGGGAAGCCCATTACTGCTAATCGCAAGGTGACTCTTTTTGATGAGTTAAAAATTATATTTAACTGAAAGTAACTCGTCGTATTGCTTTCGTTAAAAAGGGGCGGCGAAACACTTTAGCCATAAATTCAGGATTTCTCGCCGTATCTCGCGCATACAAAGATTACTGAATCACGTCACCATTTATCTTAGGTACATGTCCGGACCCCACCAAGCCGAGATACAACGCATTTAACCTAGGAAAGTCAATCACATTGTCAGTTGTCGCATCTATACCTATAATAGTAGCCGGATCTGGAGTTCCTGGCAGTACGGAAAAAGTGTGTGAGCCGCTGGAATGATGCGAACCATTTGCATACTGAATCCAGCTGAAGAGTGAGTAGACATTTGTCGCAACAATGACTACTGCGTTGTCATAGCTTATGTTCTTGTAGACCGGACTCGACAGTACTGCGCCGGTATAATGACCTATATCATAAAAGTTTAAAACCGACACAGAGCCACCGATGGCAGAGTAACTCTGTTGTCTCGATATCCACGTATTAGGTGGGTATGGTATTGTTTGTGCAGAAGTGTGTAATAAAGTTCCGGATAAGTTTACGATGTTACCGTCGATGTATAGATTGTCGTTGATGATAGCCACTTCGTTGCCTCCTGGGGTTAGAGTGGCGGTTGGAGAATGAAGGCTAACGGTCAATTGATAATCCTGTGTCGCACTAAAACCCCCGTTGAGGCTGAAAACCTTAGCATAGTATGTTGAATTTGCTGACAACGGGCACAATCTCCACTCGTTGCCGGAGGCAGCAAAGCTGCCAAGTGGATTCATGGCGTTATCGTATATAATGAATCCGTACGTTGCACCACTTGGAATGTTTGATAGAGAGATATAAGCCTTTTCGTTATTGCTCGTGCTAAAGCTAAACCAATCAACATCGTATGGATTATCAATAGTTTGGCTTACGTTAATGCCCCCTGAATGATAGTTAGCTTGAAAGAAATTGTCATCCGGTTCAGCACTATCAAATAACTCCGAAATAATTACCGCAAAGCTGTAATCAGAAGCAGGGCTTGCCGGAATATAAGGCACAACTCTGAGAAAATAATATGTTGTGTCAGTACAAACATAGCTTAACTGTTCACTCATAGAGCCTGAGTACGCTGAAAAAGCTACAGAATAAAGATTGCCCGTAGCCAGTTCATAGCGGAATAATTGAATATCATAGTCGCCTGTGGTTGGTTGCTCAAAAACAACAGTTACTTTACTATCGGCAGTCCCTATAAAATAGTACCAGTCCTCATTGTTGTCACCAAGAACCATTAACCAGGTGTTCAAATAATTTGAGTCAAGATAAATTGCGCTGTTGGGGTCATTAGCAAATGGAGCTCGAGAGGTCTGGCTTTGAGCAAAGGAATTACTTCTTTCCTCACCGTTTATCTGTATATTATGGTAGGTATCTTGTTGAGCATAGTAATCCTCTTTAGTATCGTCTATAGTAATATCGGGTACGTTTAGTTCATTTTCAAGAGTGTATATTTCTTCTTGAGAATCACCAAGAGGCGAAGCTGATGTTCGTGTTTGAGCATACGCGGTTGGCAAAAGCGAGCTTGCCGTAAGGACAATTACCAAGACGAAGCAACTAAGGGCTTGTAAACATTTTCTTTTCATAAAAACCTCCATTAACTCATATTACATATTACTAACTATTTTTTGCTGAAACACCGCACGCAACACTAACTGTTTTTAACGCGCATAAAATAATTGCACACAAACATTATCATACACTTTGTTGAACGTCAACAGATTATGACTATTTTTTATATAATATTTTGCTTAAATTGCTTAGACACGTTTCGCGGATTTGTTTTTCTTATTTGTGTCTTTTGTCACAAGGGCAAGATGTAAAGTGAATTGTCCACAGGATTGTCGTATGTGCGCAGAAATCCCTGTTATTTTTTGCCGTCTTGTGGTAAAATAAAAACAGTCAAAGAGGGTAGAAATTATGGGATTTTTGTACGAAACACATATGCACACATCACAGGTCAGTGCTTGCGCAACGTCAACAGCCGCAGAGCAGGTTCGAGCGTATAAAGAAAAGGGATATACAGGAGTTATAATCACAGACCACTTTATCAACGGTTACTCAACCTGTACTCAATACGCCCCATGGGAAGCTAAGATGAGGCATATCGTTTCCGGTTTCGAGGCGGCAAAAAAAGAGGGCGACAGGTGCGGATTGGACGTTTTTCTCGGATGGGAATACACTATAAAAGGAACGGACTTTTTGACATATGGCTTGGGGTTGGATTTTCTGCTTGCACACCCCGACGTGGACAAGCTCACGGCTGAGGCGTACAGCGAGTTAGTCCACAAATGCGGGGGGTATATTGCCCAAGCCCATCCGTACCGCGTTGCTTGGTATATAGAAAACTGCTTTCCTGCCGATTGGCGGTTGCTCGACGGGGTTGAGATATTTAACGCTATGGATTCAAGCGAGTCCAACGAAAAAGCGCGTAAGTTTGCAAAACAGCACAACTTACCCGTGCAAGCGGGAAGCGACTCTCACAGCGTTCGGCATCCTCGCTACAGCGGGGTAGCTTTGTCCGAAAAAGCAAAGGACATTTTTGATATTATTGAAGCGATAAAGGGCGGAAAGGTCGATTTAATTTAAGCAAGCCGCTTAAAGATTTTGGGAAAGGAGAGGGCTAACGCACAGCCTTACAACCGAATATGCGAGTTAAGATTTTAAGAACAAAAGGCACTTGGAGAGAAGTCGCGGATTCCGCGAACACAACCATACACATGGAAGCGGGCGAGAAAGAGCCTTCTTCAAAGTGGAAAAGGCGAATGTTGCTGTGCGAACACTCCCCAATAAGACAATACACGATAAAATGCAAGTGGTACGATATTAAATCGTGGGTTTCCGTTCATTTTGTACGACATAAGGTTGGCATAGAGCATTGGGTGCGTACACAAAGAACAGACCGCACAAAGGTAGACAGAAATCTTTTGCCGCAGGACAGCTTGATTGAACATGAGTTTGAAGCAAACGCCCAAGCATTCATAAGCATTTCACGCAGAAGGCTTTGTCAGTTAGCCTCTGCGGAAACGAGGGAAGCGTGGCAGGCTGTGTTGGAGCAAATCAAAGACATAGAGCCTGAGATATACAGCGTGTGTGTGCCGGACTGCGTTTATCGCGGGTGGTGTTATGAATACAAGTCCTGCGGGTTTCACAAAACCGAAGCGTACAGAAAAATGTTGTCAGAATACCGAAGCGGGATAAACGAGGAGTAGGGGCGTTATTGGAAAAGGGCGTTAGAAAATGAAAAGAATAGTCGCCATAGTGTTAACGCTGTCTTTAGCCTTGCCGCTTTTAGGCTGTAATAAAGACAGCGAGGGATATGAGGGCGAAACAGCAGACGAAGCAATTTTCTATGCGACCGACTTTATCGCAGATGTTGCCATGAGTTATCTCATGGATTTTTCCATTTATCAAAACGGGCTCATTTTGATTGGAACCGTCAGAGATGAAAACATGAGCCCAACAGTTAAAGCAATAAGATTCGATTTTGACGGTAGGATTCTAAGCGAGGCAGCACTTAATTTGCCGAATGTTGATAACGTGTTTAGGGCAATTGTCGCCGCTGTGGATGCAAACGGAAACATTTGGGTTTTACGCCATGAAACACTTGCTACAGAGGGCTTTTTTGAGTATCAGGGGAGCTATTTTGAGTGTTTTGATATTGAGGGAAATCATTTGAAAACCGTTGAACTTGAACAATCTCAAACCGTTATAACGGATGAGGTTTTTGTTTTGAACCTCATCATCGGAGATGACGGTCTTTTCTATACCTGCACGGGTAGCGGGTATGCCGCCGTTTTTGACGGCGAAGGGATGCTTATATATCAGTCGGAAAGTGTCAGCGGAATATTGAAGATGCAGGACGGACGGATAATTGCGAGAAAAATAAGCACAAGACTTGACTGCAACAAGGAAGTGTTTTCCGAGATTATAACGAAGAGTGAGAGTTTTGGTGAGCAGTGGAGCATTGACCCCTCAGAAGCGTTCTCTTGCTACTATCTGAGCGGCAATGCGGCAGAGATTTTGGAAAGCACACGGTCAAAGCTCTACAGCCACGACCTTGAAACAGGAAATAAGACAGAGCTTATTGACTGGGCAAGACAGGGTGTCCTCGAAACCGACGACGACATCCACAAATATGTAGTCATATCAGGCGATATTGTATACAGGCTTGAATCGCAACGGAGCGGCTCAGGTCCGTCCGCAAGCCTAAAAATTAGTATCGTCAGAATAAATCGAGCGGACATTATCACGCACGAGGACAAAACGGTGATAACCCTTGCAACCGTAAGCGATGACAGTGAAATTAGCAGGACTGTAGTTGATTTTAACAGGAAAAATTCTGATTGTTTTATCCAAGTCAGGACTTATCAGAAACCGGGACAGAGCTATAACGATGCTTTAAGCGACTTTAATCTCGATATGATTAAAGGCAACGTCCCCGACATTGTGATTATCGACAGCCTTATGCCTTTTAGCGAGTATGTGTCAAGCGGGCTTTTTGTTGACCTGTATGAACACTTCGGTGCAAGCAGTATCAGCAGGGCTGATTACTTACCTAACATAATGGACATGCTTGAAACAGAGGGCAAGCTGTACGCCGTCGCGCCATATTTTTCCATAGACACCATTATCGGCAAGGCTTCCGAAGTCGGGGATAAACCCGGTTGGACATGGAGTGAGTTCGGCGCACTTATGGACAGTAAGCCTGAGGGGACTGTTCCCGTCGGCGAACGGTTTAATCATGTGTCGGGTAGCGAGTTTCTTTCTTATGTATTGTCAGTTAATATAAGCAGTTATATTGACCCCAAAGCCGACAAATGCTACTTTGACGACCCAAAGTTTATAACACTCTTAGAAACAGCTAAACGTTATTTTTCTTCTGACGGCGGCGACCGTAGTGTTAGGGAGTTCCGAGAGGGGACTGTGCTTTTGCGGGATACTTTATCGACAGGGTTTTCGCTGACTGCTTTCAAGGAATATGAATTGTTCTATTTTGATGAACCCATAACCTATGTTGGACTACCTACAGAGGACGGCAAAAGCGGCTCTTTCGCTAATTTTAATTATCGAACCGCCATTTCCTCAAGCTCAGAATCAGTAGATGCCGCTTGGAAATATGTCTTATATATGCTTACTGATTATCAGCAAGAGGTGGACGATGCAGATAATGTCAGCTCCATTCGCGGATTTCCTATAAAAACATCAGCCTTAGAAAGGCAAGTTGAGTTTGCAAAAAGTCCCGTCACGGAGGGAGCAACTTATACAATGACGATTGACAACATTACATTGTCTTACACCCCGACTATGACAGATGAAGAATCGCAAAAGGTTCTTGACCTCATATATTCCTTGGAGCTTTCAGACAGCAACGTGGATTCGGCGGTGCGCCTAATCGTTTTTGAGGAGTCTGCTGACTATTTTGCAGGGCTAAGAACCGCCGAGCAAGCGGCGGCGATAATTCAAAATAGAGTGAGCACTTATCTGTCAGAGCGAAATTGAAAAATCAGGCTTTGGTAATTGGGCAACAATGAAAAGAGGGCAGAAATGATGAAAAATTTTCAGGAAGAGGTTATGGACAACACAAAACTAATTAACATTGCGAGAGAAGCGAGGGAGTATGCGTATTCGCCGCTTTCAGGGTTCAAGGTTGGTGTCGCGTTGCTGACCGAGTGCGGCAAGGTGTTTACGGGGTGCAACGTGGAAGACCCGTCGGGTATTGGTGTTACGAATACTTGCGCGGAGCGTTGTGCTATTGTGAAAGCGGTTTCAGAGGGGTATAGAAAATTTACAAAGATTGCTGTCGTTGGGGGCATGGACGACGATACGGACACACAAAAACTGTGTCTGCCATGCGGGGCGTGCAGACAATTTATACATGGGTTTAACCTGCAAATAATTATTGTGGGTTTAGATGACGGCGTTATAAAGGAATTTCCCTTAGACGAGCTTCTGCCATGTTCGTTTAATTTGTAGGGGAAGCCCTGTGTGTACGCCAAAAAAACAGTGCATAGAGGAATTGAAACATGAAGCAAAAAGCGATTATAATCGAATTGGTGTGCGCCTTGTTAGTTTTATGCTTTTTGGTGGCGTGTTCTGTGACTGACAACGACCCCGCCGCCGACACCCCGACGAGTGAACCAACAACGACTGTCGCTCCGCCAAATGTCGCCACTCCGCAATACACACCGACTGCTTCCTATGATGAAAAAGAGGTTTCTGCTCCGAAAATTGCGGTGTGGGTACACCCCTTGATGAGCTACTACTACATATCCGTTCCAACGGAATTAGCGGCGGAGATTGACACCGCTCGTAATCTCGGAAACCCGCTACACGGAATGGATGCGGACAATGCAAACATAGGGCACGGGTATCCACACGGCATAACTGCGCTACAGATTTTTTACTACAAAACGGATGATTCAAGAGGGTGGCATATACTCAGAGGTTCTGGCGGGGTGTACGGGATAGACTGCGGCACAGACAAAATCGAAGCGACAGCAGAAGTTCAGAAGCTGCTTGACCTCGCTACGGACATGACGGAATGGAGCTTTGAAACAAATCTTAATGATTTTGTTGACATAATTGGCATCGAGATTATGCTTGGGGACATTGTCTTGGATTCCGTTACCGAGCGGGAAAATATTGCGGCGTTTGAGGACTTTATCAGTAATTCTGTGTTTTCAATTACCGCAAGTAAAACGCAGAACCAAATTATAGAGCTTCGTTGTACCCGCAGTGACGGCTCAACGGTTTCAATAGCAGCAGACCCTTGGGAGAATTTGCTTTGGCTACCTCCTGTCAGCTACTTTAGTTATAGCGAAGAAACGCAAATGTTATTAGACATACTCGGCATTGAACGCCGACATAGTGATATTCTTGAGTGGACAGAGTACCCATACCCCGAAAGATTTTTCGACGGGTTTTTTGAACGAGTTAACGTCATCCCCCCGCAGGGACATACACCCCCGCAGGGTATACACCCTGATTAGGGCAAACTGCCGCTACAGGGGAGAGGGCGGTCTGCCGCTACACGGTTACTACGCAGGACTACCTCTATGAAAAATATCTCACGGCGGCGGCGAAGATGTCGCATGCGGAAGGTGCGGTCGGGACGTTGACACAAAGGTCAATGCCCGAACGTTCGTTGTGTCCCATTTTTCCGAAAACGCGCCCGTCGGGGGATGTGATACCCTCGATTGCACACATTGAACCGTTGGGATTGAAACGTATATCCATTGACGGATTTCCATCAAAGTCCACATACTGCGTGGCAATTTGACCTGTTTCCGCAAGCTTGTCTATAAGAGCTTGCGTTGCCACAAACCGCCCCTCTCCGTGTGAAATTGCAACCGTGTGAATGTCGCCGGGATTTGTGCCCGACAGCCAAGGAGATTTATTTGAAGCAATGCGGGTTTGCACAAGCATGGACTGATGTCTGCCTATGGTGTTAAACGTAAGTGTCGGGGAGCTTTCGTCGGTGTCTATGATTTCGCCGTATGGAACAAGCCCAAGTTTAATCAGTGCCTGAAATCCGTTGCAAATACCGCACATAAGACCATCTCTTTGACCCAATAAGCTGTGTATGGCATCTTTTATGCGCGGGTTTTTGAGAAGTGAAACAATGAACTTCGCACTACCCTCAGGCTCGTCGCTTCCCGAAAACCCGCCGGGGAGCGCGACTATTTGCGAGCGGTTAATTGCATCAGTCAACGCCCTCACCGACCATTCTATGTCATTTGGAGAGAGATTTTTGATAACAAGCATTTCTGTATCAGCACCGCCAAGCATAAAGGCTTTCGCCATGTCATACTCGCAGTTTGTTCCGGGAAAAACGGGAATGAGTACGCGGGGCTTCGCCTTAATGACCGCACCTGCAGGCGACACACCCGCCACAGACACCGCACCCGCAGGCGACACAGCCGCAGTAGCACCCGCCACAGGCACAGCACCTGCCACACCCGCACCAACAGCACCCGCACCAACAGCACCCGCCGCACCACCGTCTACCGCCCTATAATTAAACGTAGGAATCGGCTCCTGCGAAGCCTTTAAGCTACGCGGGAAAACAGACTCTAAACGCTTTTCATATATTTCAAGCAGGGCAAGACAATCCACAATTTCTCCGCCAATGGTGATACAAAACCTTTCCGACGTTTGACCCAACAGAACCCCCGACAAACTATCTGCCGCGACTTGCGAGTCAATTTCCAAAACAATACTTCCGATATAAAACTCGGACAAAATCGACCTATCAGTAAACGATTTGTCAAACGCAAAGCCTATGCGATTGCCGATAGCCATATTGAAAACCGCTTCGCCAACCCCTCCGAACTCAACAACATAAGCCGCAAGCACTTTCTTCTCTGAAATCAAGCGTTCGACCTCGTCATAAATACGTTTTAAGCTCTCTCCTGTCGGAGTTCCGTCAGCCCTGTATTTCGGCGACATTAACACCACGTTCGAGCCCGTGCGCTTAAACTCTCCCGAAACAACATTTTCCGTCTTTGCCGTACCTACGGCAAAAGATACCAATGTCGGAGGAACATCGAGCTTCTCATAAGAGCCCGACATGGAATCCTTTCCTCCGATAGTCGCAATGCCCAAATCTAACTGTGCTTCGAGCGCGCCGAGCAGCGCGGAGAACGGCTTCCCCCACCTTTCGGGGTTGTCACCGAGCCTCTCAAAAAACTCTTGAAACGACAACCAACAACGGGAAGACGACCCGCCCGCAGCAATGATTTTTGCGACAGAGGCGGCAACCGCAAGATAAGCGGCTGTATACGGGTTCTCTTGTGATACATAAGGATAAAAGGCGTAAGACATTAAAGAACAGGTATTGGTGTGAGCATAAAGCACGGGGATTTTTGCCGCCATTGCTTGAACAGGGGTCATTTGATACTTGCCGCCAAGCGGATAAAGCACCGTTCCTGCTCCAATCGTGGAGTCGAACCCCTCAATCAAGCCTTTTTGTGAACATACATTCAAATCTGAAACCAAAGATGTGAAAAACCCACAGGCAGAAACTGTCCGAAAATGATTTTGGCCTAAAAGACGGACGGACGGCAGATTTTTCACAGCTACGCTTGCACTTTTTGTCGTTCCGTTTGTTGAGAGAAACTCACGGGAGATGTCAACAATTTGCTGTCCGTTCCAATTCATAATCAGGCGCGGCACAACCGAATCTTCCTGTGACCCGCTTGTCACCTCCGCAATCACCGTAGCCTCAAGGTTTTCGTCAGCGGCAAAAGCTATAAAAGCACTTACATCATCCGCGCTGACAACAACAGCCATTCGCTCTTGGCTTTCGCTGATTGCAAGCTCTGTACCGTCAAGTCCGTTGTATTTTTTCGGTACTGCATTGAGGTCAATATTTAATCCGTCGGCAAGCTCTCCGACAGCAACAGACACGCCGCCTGCTCCAAAATCGTTACAGCGTTTGATTAGTCGGGCGACTTCGGGGTTACGGAACAAGCGTTGAATCTTGCGTTCTTCAGGTGCGTTCCCTTTTTGAACCTCTGCGCCGCATTCGGTAAGCGAGTCCACGTTTTGCGTTTTTGACGAGCCCGTAGCTCCTCCGCAACCGTCACGCCCCGTGCGCCCGCCGAGCAGGATGACCTTGTCCCCTTGCTCAGGATTTTGCCGCACTACATTCCGCTTAGGCGCGGCACCGATTATCGCCCCTGCTTCCATGCGTTTGGCAACGTAGCCGGGATGATAGATTTCCTTTATAAGCCCCGCCGCAAGACCGATTTGATTACCATAGGAGCTGTTACCCTTTGCCGCTCTCGTCGTAATACTGCGTTGCGGCAGCTTCCCGTGAAGCGTTTCCGAAACAGGAGCAGTCGGGTCGCCCGCTCCCGTGACACGCATAGCTTGATAAACATAGCTCCGCCCTGCGAGTACGTCGCGGATAGCCCCGCCGACACAAGTTGCCGCTCCGCCGAAAGGTTCGATTTCGGTCGGGTGATTGTGCGTTTCGTTCTTAAACATCAGAAGCCAGTCCTGCTCGCAGCCGTCCTCATCAACCTTGACATTTACCGAACACGCATTAACCTCCTCAGACTTATCAAGAGTTGTAAGCTGTCCGTTGTGTTCAAGCAATCTCGCACCGATTGTCGCAAGGTCCATTAAGGTCATGGGTTTGTCCGCTCGTCCGAGCGTTTTTCTGTGTTCTGTGTATTTGCTGAAAGCCTGCTTCACAAACCTGTCGTTAATGCTTATGTCGCTTAAATGCGTTAAAAAGGTAGTATGACGGCAATGGTCAGACCAATAGGTGTCGATTACTCTCAGCTCTGTCAGCGTGGGAGCGCGCCCCTCGTCCTTAAAATACTTCTGACAAAAAGCCAAGTCCTGCGGGTCCATAGCAAGCCCGTAACGGGCGCAGAAATTCGGTATGTCCGCATCCGCAAGCGTAAGAAACTCATGGAGTACAGGTATCGGCGGAGGTGTCGGATATTGAGCCTCAAGCGTACTCGGCAAATCCAAAGCCGCATCCATGCTTTCCACAGGGTTTATGAGGTGTCGCTTGATGACCTGAATATCGTCGTCGGACAGATTTCCCTTTAATAAATAAATTCGCGCCGTGCGGACAAGCGGGCGTTCTCCGCCGCTCAACATTTGAAGACACTGCGCACAGACATCAGCGCGTTGGTCAAACTGACCAGGCAAAAGCTCCACGCCGAAAACAAAGTCCGCCCATTTCGGAAGCTCGTCATAAATGTTGTCCGTTTGCGGCTCGGAAAAAACGGTGTGCAGAGCGGCATCAAGATACACGTTATCAAAACCCTCTACATCATAACGGTTGATAATCCTAAGCCCCGTGAGGGATTTGACACCAAAAATATTTTGAAACTCACGGAGTAGCGCGTCGGATTCGATGTCATAACCCGACTTTTTTTCAACATATAAACGAAATACAGACATTAGGGGTAGTTCCTTTCATTTCTGAGATTGACCCTCGTAGATTAACTCTCAGAGAGCTTTCTTTGATATTTTGGCTTCAGTTCTTCCTTTGGTATCGGCACGGGATAATTTCCCGTAAAGCAAGCATCGCAAAAGCCGCAGGTCGCATTACACGCGATTTTTTGCACATCTGCGGGGGTTAGAAAACCGAGAGAATCAGCACCGATAATTTTTGCAAGGTCATCCACTAAATGCTTGTCGGCAATCAAATTCTCCTTTGAGTCTATATCCGTGCCAAAATAGCATGGATTCAAAAACGGCGGGGACGACACGCGCATATGAACCTCCGTCGCTCCTGCCTGCCTAAGTATACTTATTATGCGAGAGGCAGTTGTGCCGCGAACAATGGAGTCATCAATCATAACAACGCTCTTACCGGAAACCACCGAAGCAATGGGGTTCAGCTTGATATTTACGGCGGCTACGCGCTGAACCTGTGTAGGCTGAATAAATGAACGACCTATGTAACGGTTCTTTATAAACCCGATACTGTACGGTATTCCGCTTTGCCGCGAATAGCCGAGAGCGGCATCAAGCCCCGAATCGGGCACACCAATTACCACATCAGCTTTCGCGGGGTGTGCGCACGCCAAAAACGCGCCCGCCCGTTGCCGCGCAACTTGGACAGAAGCTCCGTCAATAACCGAGTCGGTACGGGCAAAATAAATATACTCAAACACACAAAGGGAGCTTTTCCTTTTGCCGCAGTGTGTCGTAATATAATCTATCCCGTCCTTGTGTACCGTCACAATCTCGCCCGGTTTTACATCTCTGACGAAATCCGCCCCGATACTGTCAAAAGCACAGCTCTCTGAAGCGAAAAAAGTGTCATTTCCGCTTTTTCCTATGCAAAGCGGACGGAAACCGTTGGGGTCGCGCACAGCGACCATTTTTGTCGGCGACATTATGACTAAAGAATACGCCCCTTCAAGTTTATTCATGGCGGCTTCAATGGCTTTCTCTATAGACGGATGACGTAAGCGTTCCTTAATAATAGTGTAGGCGATTACTTCGCTGTCGGTTGTTGTGTGGAAAATCGCGCCTTCCATTTCAAACTCTTCACGCAAAACACTTGCGTTGGTAAGGTTTCCGTTATGCGCGATTGCCATTGAGCCTTTAACGTGGTTTATGATAAGCGGTTGTGCGTTTGTGCGGGACTTAACCCCTGTGGTGCTGTAGCGAACATGCCCTATTGCGATTTGCCCGCCGTTCATTTTTTCCAGCGTTTCTTTGACAAAAACGTCGCCCACAAGCCCTAAATCCTTGTGCCCCGTTATTACTCCGTCGTCGTTTACCGCAATACCACAGCTTTCCTCGCCCCTGTGTTGTAATGCGTACAATGCAAGATAGGTGGAGTTGACGACATCAGCACCATCCGCGCTGAATATACCGAACACTCCACATTCTTCTTTGATTTTTCGCACCGACTAAATCTCCTAACAAGCGAACTAAGTAATTTCCGTTGCAAATCGTATCACAAACAGTATGGTCTTGTAAAGTGTTTTTGTGACAGAAAAACAGGAAAACTTT
>Ga0099364_10004872_pt1 | contig 20164 bp, 14 predicted proteins | sample TergutTh196P3_FD_73070 | JGI IMG/M metagenome (GOLD analysis project Ga0099364, IMG submission 73070) | Microcerotermes parvus P3 segment gut microbial communities from Pointe-Noire, Republic of the Congo - Th196 P3 | ecosystem: Host-associated > Arthropoda: Insects > Digestive system > Gut ... | reverse complement strand
TGCTTCTATAGACCGGGCTTCTATGCAATTTACGGATTTTCGCTCTACAATAAGGGTTACAGAATGGGAATATCACAAAATTATTCTCAAAAAAAACATGGATCATACGTTGCTTTTTGTTGTTTCGGGAAGAAATCCTGATTGCACCCAAATAGGAGTTACTACATTTATTCCACCATTTAATACTCTTGTTAGTTACGTATGGGATCAATATACAGAACCTGATTCTCATTGTGTCGTCAGCGCTAATCTTTCGACAAACAATAGCGTAATTTTGGCATCCTCACATCAAGATAGGGTAACCCTGAATCCTATCACCTTTCCTCTTCCTTCCCTTTTAATAAATGCATATCAATTTGATTTTCCCAATCCAACGAATACGTATCTTATTCAAGATATTGAGATGGGTATTCCAATAGGCGGCGCTGTTAGACCATTTTTTTCTGTAGCAGGTTATACAGAGAGTACTTCCTCTGTTCATAGCGCTTGGTATGGCTCTATAATTAGATTCCCCAGTGTCATTGCCATGACAAATAATTATTATTTCGGAACAGACGATGACCAGTATAAACACTATAAAATAAAATATAATCGCTATGGAGAAATATATACAGGCGGATATGTTCAAGATAATAATTCAGTGGGGGCATTGTTTAGTACTCCTTTTAAAAATTCGTCTTGTGATAACCATGATACGACTTTGGTGCCCAAAATTACAACTATCCCTTGTGACACATTTGCCTTTTCGCAACCTCTTTCCTCGGGTCCTGTTGCTTATTTGAGTTTTCCTGCCCCATATCCAATGTCTCATTACGAATGTTACCCATTCAAAAAAGGCGAAGCCCCCGAATATGCCATGCCGTCGCCCGAAGACGAAAGCGACATCATCGCTTTGCAAGACCGTATTACCCTAAAAGACGTTCCATCGAATACCAACTATCAGATATATTCCGTCATCGGACAGTTGATACAAGCCGGTACCACCACTCCCGACATCTCTACCGCTCAACTCGGCAAAGGGGTCTATATTCTGCGGCTGGAGGATGGGAAGACTTTTAAGTTTGTGAGATAAGCCCCCTCCGGCTCCCCCAAAGGGAGAGAGAAGTGTCTGGGACGTGAGAGGTGAGACTATTAGACGCAAGACTTTTTTCATTTTACAACGGAAAATACTCACTTTGTGAAAAATACTTTAGAAAGTTTAAAAATGGCACTATTTTTGCAATGAGAAAGTATCTTATTTTAAACAAAAAAAGTTATGATTCGACAACTGAAAGTTATATTACTGAAAATCACCATTATAACGGTGGTGGTTTCTGTTATTGGCATTCCGTCGTTTTACCATCACTGCTTGTTGCATGGGGATCATAACTGGAAAACAGGGTTTGTTTCCGATTCCGATTCCCATCATCATTGTATCTGCTGCGAAGATGTTGAGGACGCACATATTCATGGTTGTTCGGAATCGTCGTCGTCGCATTGCTGCGAAAACGCTCAACACCATCAAGATGAAACGGTTGTTACACATTCTACCTGTTGCAATATCGAAATGATTTCATTGCAAGTGGTTGCTACCGAATATTTTCAGAAACATCAATTCAAGCAATTATTGAAATTGATTTCCTGTTTTGACATCCCCTCTCAATACATCTCAAACAGGATATTTCCCATATTAGATTTTTCCTTACCCCTCCCCTACCTTGATTTTAGTCCGCCGCGAGCGGCTATCTTCCTGTTTACGCAGTTTCTTTTGTGAAATTGATGGCACGCAGATGACGCGGATTATATGGATTTTCGCAGATAAAAAATCTGCGTTAATCAGTTAAATCTGCGTCATCTGCGTGCTAAAAAAGATTTAAGGATTAAAAAAATTACTAATTTAAAAATTACACAAAAATGAAATATATTAAAATTTATAAAAAGATAGAAAACGTCATGCTGAACTTGTTTCAGCATCCCCTGCGGACGAAGAGATTGCGGGTCAAGCCCGCAATGACGGGCATCCTCGCAATGGCATTGCTTCTGGCTTTGCACACCGTTGCTTACGGGCAGCAGACCCGCGTCTCCGGCACTGTTTTCGGTGTTGCATCCGAGACGAAAGAGACGCTGCCATTCTCCAATATTTACGTGCTACAAGACGGCAGCGGCACGACGTCCGACGAGTCGGGACATTTCAACCTGACGTTGCACGGGAAACTGCCACAACAAATCCGTGTCAGTTATATCGGTTATATCACGGATACGATAACCATCACCAAATCAACCAAAGATCTCAACATCGAACTTTTTTCGGATGCGTTGGACGCTGTTGAGATCATCGCTCGCAAACGAGCCACCGAAATATCCACGTTCTCGACACACCAAATCTCGACCATCACCACGCACGGCTTGCAACTGTTAGCCTGCTGCAACCTCTCCGAGAGTTTCGAGAACGACCCCACCGTGGACGTCGGCTATACGGATGCCGTGAGCGGCGCCAAACAGATTAAGATGCTGGGCTTGGACGGGAAATATTCCCTCCTACTGACGGAATCCATGCCGGCAACGCACGGATTAGCCTCCATGTACGGACTGACCTACATTCCGGGCGCATGGATGCGTTCTATCGAAATTTCAAAAGGCGCATCATCGGTGGAAAACGGATACAAAGCCCTGTCGGGACAACTGAGCGTCGGACTGATTGACCCTGAAAAAACCGACCCGCTCTACGTCAATGTCTATGGCAACAGTGAAGGACGCACGGAAGCCAACGTCATCACCGGTGGAAAAGTAGCCGAAAATGCCCATTCAAACCTGATGGTCAGCGGCGCATGGCAAGACATGCCACACGACGGCAACGGAGACGGTTTCGCCGACGTCCCCGCCAACTGGAACGTGAACGTGCTGAATCGTTGGATTATAGATGTAAAAGATGGACATATCATGCTGCTGTTCAACTATCTACACGATGAACGAAAAGGCGGAGAGATGAAGTTTTTAAAACCGCCTTCCACTCCCGAAAGAGAGTACTACGGTTTTGGAAATAAAGCCGACAGAGTTTACGGAACGGCAAAATACGGCGTTTTTATCGGTGACGAACATCGCCAAAGTATCGCCGTCCAGTTGGGAGGCGTCTATCACAATCAGACTTCTTTTTACGGCTACGACGGCTACCAAAATTACGATGCCACCCAATACAGTTTCATGGGAACGCTCAAGTATCTGTGGCTGTCGGAGAACGGAAAACATAAAATGTCCACCGGACTCTCCTACAACTACGACCGCTACGACGAACTTTACTTCGGGGAGGCTACATCCCCCCCTTCGGGGGGGCTTGGGGGGGCTCGTAAACAGTCCATCCCCGGCGCCTTCGCCGAATACACGCTCCGACCTTCAGACAAGACCACCCTCATCGCCGGCGTTCGGTACGACAAAGACAGTTATTTCGGCGATTTTCTCTCGCCACGTCTGCATTTTAAGTACGACATTGTGAGAAATCTCGTTTTTCGCGCTTCGGGCGGAAAAGGGTATCACACGCCGTTGCTGTTTACTGACTTTTCGCGTTATCTGCCCTCATCCCGAAGATGGATTGTGGACGATGAACTGAAAGCCGAAGAGGCGTGGAACGTCGGAAGCAGCCTCACATGGACTTTCGACATCAACCATCAACGGGAAGGGAGCATCGTGGGTGATGTCTTCTACACGACGTTCCAAAACCAATTTGTAGCCGACCCATTTGCAAACTCCCACGAGGTACATTTTTATAATGTATCCCGATCTACCGCTCTGTCGGCGCAAATAGCGGTGAATTTAGAAGTTATAAAGAATTTCGACGTAACCCTCGCCGGTCGCTACAACGACGTCAAAGCCGATTTTCGGTTAGATGAGAATAAGAGTGAACTTAGAGACGTCCCATATAATAATAAGTATAAAGGTTTGATAACCTTGACCTACGCCACCAACCACCGGAAGTGGGAATTTACGTTCACCACACAATTAAACGGCAAAGTCCCCGTTCCTGAAATAAGTGATAACCCAAATCCGGAATACAACCGGAAAGGCGAATCGGAATTTTATACCATCATGCACACACAGATTACTAAAAACTGGCGACGGCTGAGCGTCTATCTCGGAGCAGAAAACCTGCTCGACTATACGCAACCCGACCCCATCATCGCGGCGGATAATCCGTTTGGTCCCGATTTCGATGCTTCCGAGGTTTGGGGACCGCTGTCGGGACGGATGTTTTATGCGGGGGTACGGTACTCTATCAAGTAATGAGGATGTATGATTTTATTAGAAACACGAAGACACGAAGGATAACTATAAATAAATGAGCATGATATCAAAAGAAAAATATGAAAGAATTGGGAAAATAGTCCTTAGAAAATACAATAATTATGAAGCCCAAACTATATAAAAAACTTCGTGTCTTCGTGCTTTCGTGTCTTCGTGTTGAACATACGCACGAAAGTGCAATTTATAAAGAATTATATTTTAAACTAAATAACAAAAATTTATGAACACCAAATTTTTTAAAACAGGCTTGATACTCCTTTTAACATGTATCACCTTTACAGTTTTCGCACAGAAGTCGGAGACGACCATCACCATCAAATCGGTTATTGCTTGTCAAACGTGCGTGGACAGGATTGAAAAAGACCTTCCCTACCTCGCCAAAGGCATCAAAAGCGTGAAAGCCGACGTAGCGACCAGCACCATCGTCGTTACCTACAAATCCGACAAAACGACGCCCAACGACATCCGTAAAGCAATCACCGCCATCGGCTACGACGCGGACGAGATGAAAGCCGACGAAGCCGCTTTCAAGAAACTGCCCGAACACTGTCGCAAAGAAATCGCGGAGAAGAGAGACGCCAGCAGAAAGCCTGCGGCTCCATGTCCAAACAAAGGGAAGCCGGGGTGCTGTAAGCATTGATTGTCAATTGAAATAATTTCCAATCAAATAGAGCGGCACATTGGTAAACCACGGTTCCTGCCGGTAGTCGGACAATGAGGTGCGGATGGCGTTTTTAGTGTTGAATTTTTCGCAAAAAAGTTTGAAACTCTTGGCTTTCAGGTTTTCGGCGGCTTTTACTTCTATAGGAATAATTTCACCGTCGTGCTGAATGACAAAATCCACTTCGGCACTATTCTTGTCGTTTGTCCAATAGGCGATATAGTCAATTTCAGCGCTTATGAGTTGTTGAAATACAAATTGTTCTGTTAATGCGCCTTTAAATTCGGTGAAGAGCGTGTTGCCGTCAACAAGTGTTTTTGTGTCTAAGTTTGCCATGGCGCTCAACAAGCCTACATCGTTGAGAAACAACTTGAAAATAAACAAATCCTGATAAGCGATGAGCGGCATGGCAGGTTTGGATATTTTATGCGTTTTGAGCAATAAGCCCGAACTGACCAACCATTGTATTGCCATTTCAAACGCTCTTGCCCGCGCTCCTTCCCGCATCACTCCGTAGATAAATTTTTTGTTTTCTTTGCCAAGTTGGGCGGGGATGCTGTTCCAAACCATGCTTAATCGCTGAATTTCTTCTTTTGGAACGTGTTTTGAAAAATCATTTTCGTAGGCAGTGAGGATTTTTTTCTGTATCTGCCGGACTTTTTTCCAATCGCGATTCACCGCAAAGTCGTTGACAACTTCGGGCATTCCGCCGATGTAAAAGTAGTATTTCAGATATTCCTTGAACTTACTCGTAAAAACGGACAAAATGTCCCATTGTTTGTTTTCCAAAATTTGCGCAAGCCCGTTTTCTCCCATGGCAAGCAAAAATTCGTAAAAACTCATCGGATACAGATACAAAAAGTCAACCTTGCCCACAGGAAAAGAGACTTTATTGTGCAAATTCATTCCCAAAAGAGAATCGGAAGCGATAACATAATATTCAGGAGCGTTTTCGCAAAAGTATTTCAGCGAAGTAAGCCCTTTTTGCGCCGATTGGATTTCGTCGAATACAATCAACGTGTTTTCAGCGACGACTTTTGTTTGAAAAAACATCTCCAATGTAGTTATGATTCGTTTGGGATTGAGGTCTTGGAGAAACAGATCTTGGAGACGGGTTTCATCTTCAAAATTGACATATATCATCTGCCGGAACTCGGTTTTGCCAAATTCCTGTATCAGCCATGTTTTTCCCACCTGCCTCGCCCCTTGAATAATAAGCGGTTTTCTATTACGGCTTAACTTCCACTCTTTCAGTTGTTTAATCTTACTTCTATACATTTTTTCCTACGATTTTTTTTTCAAAAATACATTTTTTCCTACGAAAATTTTTGCAAAGATACACTTTTTCCTACGAAAAAATAAATAAATTCACATTTTTTCCGCAAAATAAACTTTACTATTTTTGCGTTTATGAAATTGAAATTTATTATTGTTACCTTGTTTATATGAAAAAGTTGACATTCCTTTTTATCTACATCTTCTCCATATATGCAGTCGCATTGCTGTTTTTCGGATTGTTTAGAGGCGTTTTGCTGCTCAATCATTTGGAGCAAACAGTCGAAATAGCCAATAGGACGTCCATGGTTTTGCAGGCGTTTTGGATGGGATTTCGGTTCGATACCGTCATTTCCTGCTACGTTCTTATTGCGCCTGTGGTCATTGGGATGTTTTTCTCGCTGTTTCAGTTTTACCCAAAGGCGCTGTTTAAAGGCGTTTTCATCTATTGCAGCGTCGTCTTTTCTGTAGCGTTGCTGGTTTGCGCTGCCAACATTCCCTATTTCAACGTCTTCTTTAAAAACATCAACGCCTCTATATGGAACTGGATTGACGAACCGGCATTCGTCGTCGAAATGATTGTGAAAGAGAGTCGTTTTTGGATTTATTTCATTGTATATCTGATTGTTAACTTCGCGTTCTGTTTCATCCTTTACAAAGGCTACCGGTATTTTTGGAACAGGACGAAAGGTGTAGAACGGCGTTTCGATTACCGTTACAGCATCTATTCGTTTTTTATCGGGATATTACTTACCGGCGTCTGTTTTATCGGTGGACGCGGAAGAATTGAACTGAAATCACCCATCCGCGTCGGGACTGCCTATTTCAGCAACAACGTGTTTTTGAACCAGTTAGGACTGAATCCGAACTTTGTTTTACTGAACACAAGTTTGGAACAAATCAACGGCAAGTCGAAAGAGGTGAAATTGATGGATAACAGCGAAGCCATCCGAAATGTCCGTGAATATATGAATATCACCGACGACGATCCGGATTCCCCCATAGCAAGAATGATCACTGCAAAAGATTCTGTTCAACAAAAGAATGTTGTGCTTATTCTGATGGAAAGCATGACCTCTTACTACCTTTATAACGATTCTACCGACACCAAAGTTCCTTTTCTGAAAAACCTTTTGACGAAATCCGTCCATTTCCCAAATTTTTACTCCGCCGGAGTGCATACTTTCAATGGTATTTACAGTTCGCTTTTCAGTTATCCGGCGCTGTTAAGCCAACATTCGATGAAGTCCGGCGACATGCTGTCATACGCCGGCATGCCCACCGTATTGCGAAATCACGGCTACCGGACTATCTACTTCTCAACCCACGACGCCCAATTTGATAACGTCGGCGGATTTTTAATGGCAAATCAAGTAGAACAAATCATCTCGCAGAAAGATTATCCGGGCAAAGAGGTTCTGAGCAACCTTGGCGTCCCCGACGATTATATGTTTCGGTTCTCTATGGACTACCTGAACAACGCTCCGGAACCGTTTTTCGCCACTTTTCTGACGGCAAGCAACCATGCGCCCTATATCGTTCCCTCTTATTTCACTCCCCGTTCGGACAAGATAAAAGAACAGATTGTGGAATATTCCGACTGGGCGGTACAACAGTTTTTTGAACTTGCAGAGAAAGAAAAATGGTACGAAAATACCATCTTTGTCATCACGGGCGACCACGGCGCGTCCGTAGGAGGCGGGCATGATGCGATGTTTTCCTTTCACCAAGTTCCGTTCATCGTCTATGAACCGGACAAAAGCGAATCGAAAATGATTGACCACCTCGGCGGACAGATTGATATTTTCCCAACCATTATGGGTGTTCTCGGCTTGGAGTATCGCAATAATACGCTTGGTGTTGATATTCTCAACGAACAACGTCCTTACATGTTTTTCTCCTCCGACGATTCCTTTGAATGTATTGACCATGAATGGTACTACGTCCATCGTACCGGCGGAGACGAAAACCTCTACCGCCATATTGATAAAAACGGCGTTGATGTGATTGGCTCGCATCCCGAAATCGCCGCCGAGATGAAAAAATATGCGACGTCAATGCTTCAGGCAACGCAATATGTGGTTAAAGAGGGATTGGTGAGGTGAGATTTGAGATTTGCGATGTGAGACTGTTAGACTTAATCATGGTTCAGACAATTTGCCTGATGGACATGATGATTGCTTGCGTTCCTTGCGAAAAATCTTTGCGCCCTTGCGTTTGAATTTTTAACGCAAGGGCGCAAAGTAGAAAACTACAAAGGGCGCAAAGGGATTTCTCTGTGTAACTCCGTGTTCTCTGTGCCTCTGTGCTGAATAGCCCCCTTTTGGTTCCCCCGAAGGGGGAAGAGCAACACAGAGACACAAAGGACACAAAGGGGCACAGAGGCTTTTATTTCTTAATAACTTTCCTCGTTACCGTTCCGTTTTCGGTCGTGATGCGCACGAAATAGACGCCGGTGGGCAAATGGGAAATGTCAATGGAAATGGGATGTGCGATATACGATGTGAGACGTGAGACATTTCTGTCGTAAACATCGAAAATTTCGACATTGTGGATGTCATTGCGGTCATTGAGCGAAGTCGAAATATCTGCAATCTCATCATTGTCAGGGAATTGCGGGTCAAGCCCACAATGACGGTAACACGTGATCGTTAATAACCCGCTCGTCGGGTTCGGATAGACCCGCACATCCCCTTCGGAGAGGCTTGGGGAGGCTTCGCCGATTTTGTTGGCAGTAACGGTTACGGTGCATGTTGCGCTGTAGCCGTTGATGGTCTTGGCGGTGATGACGACTTTGCCGGCGGCGATGCCGGTAACGATGCCGGCGGCGTCAACGGTGGCAATGTTGGCGTTGCCGGTCGTCCATGTTACGGATGGGTTGGCGCCGATGGGTTTTATCTCGGTGGATAACGAGGCTGTGGCGTCTTTGTTGAGAGTGAGCGTTTTCGGCGTTACGGTGGTGGCGCTGAGCGTCGGCGCGTTGTTGCTGCTGCCGCCACCGCCTTTAGTAACGGTGATAGATTGCGACGGAGTAAGTTCGCAGCCCAACAATCCGGCATAAACGGTGTATTTGCCCGGATAGGTGATCTGCATGTAAGTACCGGTATGCACTATTGCGCCGCCGTATTCCCAGACGTAATCTATACCCGCGTCGGGATTGTCCACCCACGCTATCACCGTGCCGTTGTCGCCGCAAAGCATCGCAGAAGCGGGAGATGTTCCCAGCGTGAAGGCGCTCACGCCCGTCGGACACTCGGCACCTTTCTGATAGAAGGGAAAGTCCTGATACTCACTCGAACAACAGTTCACCACCCGCACCACCGCAATGCGCGAATTGCTGCTGCTGTTGGGTGCGAACGTCAGCGTGAAAGCAGCAGTAAGTTCGTTCACCACCAGCGTAGCGTAAACCGAGCCGGCGGTGAGATAGACCTGATACGCCGCTCCGCTCGACATCACGCACGGCGAATTGTCTTCCGGCGTAAACGTACAGGCGTCGCTGCCCCCGGCGTCGAAAAGATGGTCAGTGGCGCAATCGCCCGTCAGCGTGATGTCCACCGTACCGGTGCACAGCGACACCCACTTCTTACTGTTCCAATACTCCACACAGTTGACGGTGGTGTTGTAGATCATCAACCCATAAGCGTCGGTCACGGATGTGAAGTCGCCCAGCGCGTCGCGCTGTACCGTCGTCATCTGCGGCAACCGCAAGCCGCCATGCGTGTTTGTCTTGTACTGTGAAACCAATTCCAATACTGAAAACGGTTTCGGCGCCGCATCAGCGCCAATAGTTACCTGCGCTCCCATCTTAGCCGTTCCAAACAGCAGGGGAAGCAAAACCAAAATTTTTACTAATTTTTTCATTTTAAATTCTCTGAATTTGTTATGCAATATTAATTATTGATTATTATTCGGCAAAAGTATGACAACCACACAAAACAGAATTGCCATATTTGGAAAAAAGATAGCCATATTTGGAACTTATTGATTGTCAATGGATTGTGGGGGTGTTTTTTTGCGTTTTGTTTTTAACGCAAAGGTGAAAAGTTTTTAACGCAAAGGCGCAAAGATTTTTACGCGAAAGGCGCAAAGCGTGTATTTCAGAAAAGCTTTGCGCAGGTCCTTTGCGTCTTTGCGTTAAAAGATTATTGGATGTTAAGAGGTTTTAAAAGCGGTAACTCTATTTTCGATTTTCGAGGATGGATTTTAAGAGTTCTATTTCGGCGTTTTTTTCGGCGAGGGTTTTGTCTTTCTCGGCGAGGGTTTTCTGATTTTCTTCGAGGGTTTTCTGATTTTCTTCGATGGTTTTTTGATTTTCTTCGATGGTTTTTTGGTTCTCTTCGATGGTTTTTTCCTGTTCGGCGATTACTTCGTCTTTCATCAGTAATTCGTTGAGATAGTCGTCTTCCATCTGCATCTCCTCTCTTACTTGCTTCGATTCGTATGCCTCGCGTAGTTTTCGGATGATGTGTTGGTATTCTTTCTGGAACTGACGTTCGTCTATATTCAAAATATGTTGGTCATCGGTGATGCTATTCTGGTCGAAGATGCTTAACAAGTTTTCTAATTCGTTCCTGCGTTTTTCTTTTAGTTTCCGAACCTGCACTATCCACGACTTGTGATTTAAACTTTCTATAAACTCGTTCCTTTTTTCAAGTTTTTCGCCTGTTGTCAGGTCGCTTACGACGTAATCCACTTTTATTATCGGACTGTCGGACAAGCCTATTTCATAATTCAGCAAATAGATACAATAAATCTGTCGCGCTTTTACTCTTTTTTTGTCATAAGTATTCTCGACGCTTTGATACATTGTCCCCAAATATCGCCTGAAACGCATGATGTCGGTGGCAAATTTGGCTTTCTGGAGTTCTATGATTACGGTTTTATAGGTTCCGACGTCTGTTTTTATCTTTGCCGCAAAATCAAAACGGCAAACGACTATTTGTTCTAACGTCCTGTTTATCTGCCGTTTGTCAACATCTACTTTTAAAGTGTATTCTGTTGAAGTAAAATCCAATTGCATTATTTTTTCGCCAATGATCGCCGACAGAAAAGTCTTTGCCACCTTGCTGTCGCTCATCATGTACTTGAATACCGTGTCGTAAATGGGATTAGCTATCTGCATAAAAATATTTTTTGCAAAGGTACGGAATTTTTAAATAACTGATGGGCGCATATAATTCAAAAAAATCACGTACATTTGCCGAAAATTTTCAAAGCCTTATAATGTTTATGCGTAAACCTTTACTAATCTTAATTATCTGTTTGTCCGGAACTGAACATGCTGCGAAAACAGATGACCGACGCCGACAACTCCTCGCACGAACCCACCCTCTTCGACCTTTTGGAAGAACTCATGGAGAAAGAGAAACCGTTTCTCAATCCCGACCTCAGCCGCGAAGAGGTCTCCCGCGCACTCCTCACCAACGACCTCTACCTGCGCAACGCCATCAAAGAGGCAACCGACCAGACCTTCGGCGCATACATCGGCAAACTGCGATTGGAACACATCCAAAACCTGCTGTTAGACCCAAAAGAAGAAACAACACCCATCGCCGTTCTCGGCTACTCCTCCGGCTTCAACTCCGCCAGAACACTAAACCGCCTCTTCAAAGAGACCTATGGCTTGACGCCGGGAGAGTTTCGCAATGGCGCTATGCGTTAAAAAAAGAGATTGCCCCTTTGTCGGAACAACCTCTTTTTACTTTGCTACGATGATTTTTTATTTCTCATCCGCATCGCCTTTGATTTCCATCCGTTTTTCTTCTACTTGCTTTCTAAAATCGTCTTGTACTTTTTTCAGATTTTCTTCGGCTTGTTTCAGATCTTCTTCGCCTTTTTTCAACTCATCTTCGCTGATTAAACCTTCTTCAGCCTGTTTTCTCAACTCTTCTTTACGAAGGCTCAGTTTCTCCTGAGTTTGGTTTATGGCATCTTCTGCCACTTTTAATTCCGCTTCAAGTTGTTCTAAAGCCGGAACATCTTGTAATGTAGGCGTTGTTACTTCTACTGTAGGCGTTGTTACTTCTACTTTTTTCTCAATTTTTTGAACTTGTGCTGAGCAAAAATTGATAGTTGCAAACACGATTACCGTGCATAATAATACTACTTTTTTCATCTCTTAGATATTTATTAATGATTTGTTAAAACTGCTGCAAAGATAATACTTTTTATAATACCATGTACTAAAAAAAATAATTTTTTTTTCTACCTTGTTGCATTTCTGGTAGTTTTTGTCGGTTTATTGTCTTTTGAATCTTTTCGGTTTCCCTGCGCATCTGTCTTCGTTCTCTCTTTTTTATCGCATGTTGATGACGATTTCGGTTGAGTGGCATCTTGCGCCGGTCTTTGGGATTCTACCGTACTTCTGGATTCCGGAGTCGGTCGTGTCTCTGCCGCAGGTCTTATCTCTGCTGCTGCAGGTCGTGTCTCTGCCGCAGGTCTTATCTCTGCTGCAGGTCTTTGAGGTTCTATTTGATTTTGAGTTTCCACCCTTGGAGTGTCCGCATCGGACTTTCTCTCTACTTTTTCAACTTGTGCAGAACAAAAATTAATGACTGCAAACAACACTGTGCATAAAACTAATACTTTTTTCATCGGTTCAAAATTTTTAATTAATAAATTGATAACGATGACGGACATTAGCAAAAAGCGTGCCATTTTTAAATTGTAATGAAATTATCGTACCTTTGCAAAAGATTTAAGCATCACGTGAACACACAACAACTTTTATCCATATTCCGAAACGAGACTGCGGCTGCCCGAATAGCCACAGCGTTAAAGAGCGAGGCGCCGCTCAGGTTTCACTTTCAGGGTTTGCACGGCTCGGCGACAGCGTTACAAGCCGCTGCCATCCTCAAAGAGCATCAGGGGATACATCTTTTCATCCTGCCCGACAAGGAGAGCGCCGGTTATTTTTACAACGACATGGAATCTCTTTTTGAGGAGGGTAAATTGTCGTTCGACAAGCGGCATATTTTGTTTTTTCCCATGTCGTACCATCGTCCTTACCGTGTTGAGGAGAAGGAAAATTCCAATGTCGTTTTGCGCGCCGAAGTGTTGAACAAGGTGAGTACGATAGGGAAGAATTTGGCGATTGTTACCTATCCTGAGGCGCTTACCGAGCAGGTTGTCAGTCTGAGACAACTGAAAAAACGGACAATCCACATCTGCCAAGGCGAGAAAACGGACATGGACGATCTGATAGAAACCCTCGTCAACGAACATTTTGAAAGAGTTGATTTCGTAACGACGCCCGGGCAGTTCAGCGTGAGAGGCGGCGTGGTGGACGTCTATTCTTTCGGCAATGATTTTCCGTATCGCATTGAGTTTGTGGATGATGAGATAGAATCCATACGCACGTTTCATCCGAGTACACAGTTGTCGGTGGCGACGATTAAGTCGTTTCACATTGTTCCTAACATCCAGTCGTTGGTAGTGCAGGAGCAACGCGAGCCGTTGTGGGATTTCCTTCCCGAAAGAACGGTGGTCTGGATGTGCAACACCTCGCAAATCGTTGAAATTCTGGATAAAACCATGAAAGAGGCGCAAACGGCTTACGACAGTTTGACGTCGGAGATAGCCCATTTGCCGCCGGACAAACTTTTCACCTCCGGGCAACAGTTCCGCGAAAGCATCCTCAAATTCCGAACCATCCAAACCGGAACGGAAAACGCTTTCAACGCTCAACAGATTGATTTTAACACAGTTGCTCAGCCCGATTTCAACAAAAACTTCAATATGCTTGCCGAAACAATCCGCGCTAATGAAAATCACGGAATAACAACGCTCATCTTTTCCGATAACTCCCAGCAGCAGATGCGTTTGAAAGCGATTTTTGAAGATTTTGAAGAGAAAGACGGCATCCCGATTCGCTATCAGATTCTCCCCTGCCCTATTCATGGCGGTTTTATTGATAACGATTTAAAGATAGCCTGTTTCGTCGAACATCAGATATTCGGACGGTTTCACCGTGTGAAACTGCGCGACCATTTTCCCGGACGGGAGGCGGCGACCATCAAAGAGTTGTACGAACTGAAAAAGGGCGATTACGTAACCCACGTTGACCATGGCGTCGGACGGTTCGACGGCTTGGAAGTGATTGATAATGACGGAAAAAAACAGGAAGTCATCCGTTTGATATATCAGAACAACGACATCCTGTATGTCAGCATCCACGCCCTGCACCGCATCAGCAAATATGCCGGTAAAGAGGGTGCACCTACGATAAACCGTCTCGGTTCCGGCGCCTGGCAAAACCTCAAAAACAGAACCAAAAACCGCGTTAAAGACATTGCCCGTGAACTGATTAGGCTCTACGCCCAACGGAAAAAATCGCAAGGCTTTGCTTTTACTCCCGACAGTTACCTGCAACACAGTTTGGAAGCCTCTTTCGTCTATGAGGACACGCCCGACCAACTCAAAGCAACGCAGGATGTCAAAAAGGATATGGAAAACGAAGCGCCCATGGACAGACTTATCTGCGGAGACGTCGGATTCGGAAAAACCGAAGTCGCCGTCCGCGCCGCATTCAAAGCGGTTGCAGACAGCAAGCAAGTAGCGGTGTTAGTGCCTACGACCATTTTGGCGTTTCAACACTATAATACATTTAAAGAAAGACTTCAAGAGTTCCCCTGTAAAGTGGAGTATGTCAGTCGTTTCCGTTCTTCAAAACAGATAAAAGAGACGCTGGAAAATGTGAAATCCGGCAAAACAGACATCCTGATAGGCACACACCGCCTGCTTAGTAAAGACGTGCTTTTTAAAGATTTGGGACTTTTGGTTATTGACGAGGAACAGAAGTTCGGCGTCTCGTCCAAAGAGTCGTTGAAAAGGTTGAAAGTCAACGTGGATACGCTGACGCTGACGGCTACGCCGATTCCGCGTACGTTGCAGTTTTCGATGATGGGTGCGCGCGACCTCTCTATCATCAACACCCCGCCACCCAACCGTCAGCCGATACAGACTGAATTGCACGCTTTCAACGACATCATCATCAGAGACGCTATATTGCAGGAAATCTCGCGCGGCGGACAGGTCTTTTTCGTCCACAACCGCATACAGAACATCAAGGAAGTGGCGGGCATGATTCAACGAATGTGTCCCGACGTGCGTATTGCCGTCGGACATGGACAGATGGACGGCAAAGAGTTGGAAAATATCATGATGGATTTCATTGATGAACAATATGATGTGTTAGTGGCAACAACCATCATTGAGTCGGGATTGGATATTCCGAATGTCAACACGATTATCATAAACGAGGCGCATCATTACGGATTATCGGATTTACACCAACTACGCGGACGCGTCGGACGCTCCGACAGGAAAGCGTTTTGCTATCTTTTAGCGCCTCCGATGACGCTGCTCACCGATGAAGCCCGCAAACGACTGCAAACCATCGAAGAGTTCTCAAACCTCGGCGGCGGACTGAATATCGCCCTGCGCGACTTAGACATCCGGGGCGCCGGAAACATCCTCGGCGCCGAACAAAGCGGCTTCATCGCCGACGTCGGTTTCGAGATGTACCATAAAATATTGGACGAAGCCATCATGGAACTGAAAGAAGACGAATTTAAGGAACTCATTGAGAAAGAAGAAGATACAAGTAATGACTTCGTCCCCGACTGTATCATCGAAACAGATTTGGAAGTGATGTTGCCGCCCGACTATGTAACCAGCATCCAAGAACGCCTGTCGCTGTACCGCGAATTGGACAATATCGCCGACGAAACACAACTGTCAGCCTTCGTCGCCAACCTCACCGACCGTTTCGGCTCACTGCCACGACAAGCCGAAGACCTCATCAACACCATCCGCCTGCGCCGCTTAGCAAAGACGCTCGGAATGGAAAAAATCGTTCTGAGACAGCATAAAATGGCTATCTGGTTTGTCTCGAAGCCGGATTCGACGTTTTATCAATCGGATCAATTCTCCGCTATCCTGCTTTTTATTCAAAAAAATCCGCGCATCTGCCGCATGAAAGAGAATAATGGACGATTGAGCCTCATCATTGACCGCGTTTTCGACGTTACGGATGGATTGGAGCGGGTGCGGGAGATGGCGGGGTAATCATAGTTCCGATTTCAACTCCTCAAACGTGTGGTCATCGTAAACCATAATTACTTTTACGAGTTTTTTTTCCTCTGTTTTTTCCGGAGTTACGGGCTGCCGGCTTTTCTTTTCAACTTCTTTTTCGGAAGAGGAGAGGGGGATAGTTTTTAATTTTACCGGTTTCGGTTGAGGAACAACACCGGAATTAATGCCATCATTAAATAATGAAAGTTCATCCAGCTGTTCACTTTTGTAAACATCATTATTGATGCTGCTGTTTGCATTTGTATCACCAAATAAAACCCATTCCGTATCATATTGCGGAAATTCGGTTAGCACTTTCTTCACAAAATCCAAACTCGGATTGTTTCTTCCCGATAAAATATGGGATATACCGGAACGCTGAATCTGTAACCTATCGGCTAATTGTGAGGGAGTTAACGCTTCCTTCTCCATTATCACTTTAAGTCTGTCTATCATAAGAAATATTTTTTACAAAAGTAACATTTTTTTGAATACAAGAGTGAATTTTGGAATTATTATTTTTTGTTACAATTGTAAATAGTCAATTGTCAGGTGGTTTACACTTGTAAAGTGGTTGTTTTAATAAATGTAACTGAATAACTGCAAAATAAAAAATCTCATCCGAAAAAATGTGAAATTTTTGGAAATCTCGTCCGAAAAAATGTGGAATTCCGGAAAATCTCGTCCGAAAAAATGTGAAATAGTTGTTTGTTTGAGAATAAGCCGTATCTTTGCATTTTCAAAAACGAATAGAAAATGAAGAGGATAGCCCTACAACAACTTATAGAATGGAAACAAAGTTCTAGCAGGAAGCCATTGATTATCAGAGGTGCTCGTCAAGTCGGAAAGACATGGTTGATGAAAGAATTTGCCAAGACCGAGTACGAAGATTTTATCTATGTGAATTTTGAATTTGACGAGGTGATGAAAACCCTATTCGACGAAGGATATCAGCATGAACGAATACTATTCAATCTGAGAACCTTTTCCGGCATCAACCCAAAGCCTGAAAAGACATTAATCATCTTTGACGAAATTCAGGAAGTTCCGCGCGGACTTACTTCTCTGAAATATTTTTGCGAGAATGCGCCTGAGTACCACATTGTTGTGGCGGGTTCTTTGTTGGGACTTACCTTGCATCAACATGTTTCGTTTCCTGTTGGAAAAGTACAGTTTTTGGATTTGTATCCGATGAATTTTATCGAATTTTTATATGCCATCGGAAAAGAAAGATTTGCCAACTTACTTGAAAAACAGGACTTTTCGACGATTTCAACGTTTAAATCACACTACATAGAATGGCTACGACACTATTATTTTGTTGGCGGGATGCCCGAAGCGGTCTCCTCATTTGTCGAAAACGGCGATTTTGTAAAAGTGCGGCAAATCCAAAAAGACATCCTCGCCCAATACGAAAGCGACTTCTCGAAACATGCACCGGATGATATTGTGCCGCGTATTCGGTTGGTCTGGAACTCCATTTTGCCTCAACTGTCGAAAGAAAACAAAAAATTTATCTACGCCAAAATCCAGAAAGGCGCACGGGCAAAGGAATTTGAGTTGGCGATGGCTTGGTTGTTGGATTGTGGTTTGATTAAACAGGTTTTTCGTGTTACCAAGCCCGATTTGCCTTTGAAAGCGTATTTGGACTTTTCAGCGTTTAAACTTTTTATGGTGGACATCGGATTGATGGTCGCCATGAGCGAATTGGAGGCAAAGGTGATTTTGGAAGGCAGTCGCATTTTTGAAGAGTTTAAAGGCGCCTTGACGGAACAATTTGTCTTTCAACAACTTGTCCAAAACAAAAACTTGGTTATAACCTACTGGTCGTCTGAGCGCTACGACAGCGAAATTGACTTGTTACTGCAATATTCCAATGAAGTCATTCCGGTTGAAGTAAAGTCGGCAGAGAACTTGAACGCCAAGAGTTTGAGAACTTTCTGCGAAAAATTTACCCCCCAAAATGCTATCCGTACCTCATTGTCCGACTACCGAAAAGAATCATGGCTGACGAATGTGCCTCTTTATTTGATTGGGGACTTTTTCAATTGAGTCGCGAGACAGTATTTCTCTCCTCGTTACCTATAAAAAATTCGTATAATCGTGTTATAACCAACGCTCTGGATTGCCTCGCTACGCTCGCAATGACCGGAAACGCGGAGTTTTCGCACAGGCTGGCTTGCACGGGGTTATCTATGTGAAACGCCTACGGCGTTTTTTTGAAAAAAAATGCTACCTTTGCAAATTGATAAAAATAATATGTTGAAGCACCTGACAGTCGAATATATAACGCAATACATTTCCGAAATCAATCGGGTATACAAGGCGGGAAATGCCACCGAACATAGTTATCGTCCCGCTTTGAAAACTTTGTTGGAAAAAATAACCGACGGTTTAACCATTACCAACGAACCCAAACGAATTGCCTGCGGAGCGCCGGACTACATCGTTACGCGAGGTGAAATCCCTGTCGGATATGTGGAAGCAAAAGATATTGATACCGATTTAAACCATAAATCACACAAACCACAATTCGACCGCTACAGACAATCGTTGGACAATCTGATAATTACCGATTATCTTACTTTCCAACTTTTTGAAACCAATGCTACAGACGCGGCAAGCCACGTTTCTACAGTTACTATTGCAAAAACGGGAAAAACCGGAATTGAAGCCGACAAAACACAATTTGAAACATTTGCCGCATTAATCAATCTTTTTGCAGGCTATCAAGGGCAAAGCATACAAACTTCTGTCCACTTGTCGAAAATAATGGCTGCCAAAGCACGATTGATGGCAAATATTATCGAAAACGCATTGAATGATAACGAGATAACATATAACAACTCATTAGAAGATCAATTAAAAGGATTTCGTGAAGTACTCATGCACGATATTACCTGCAAAGAGTTTTCGGACATTTATGCACAAACCGTTGCTTACGGAATGTTTGCTGCAAGGTTAAATCATACAGAGGCGTTGTTTTCCCGCAGCAAAGCGGCTCAACTTATTCCTCGGTCCAATCCGTTTTTGCGAAAACTTTTCCAATACATTGCGGGCTACGACCTTGACGAGCGAATCTGTTGGGTAGTGGATGACTTGGCAGATTTGTTTAATTATGTGGATATTGACGCCATTGTCAAAGAGTTTGACAAAGCCGACCACGACCCGATAATCCATTTTTACGAAACATTTCTTGCCGAGTACGACCCCGCGTTGCGGAAAAGCCGCGGCGTCTGGTACACGCCAAAACCTGTGGTACAGTTTATTGTGCAGGCGGTAGATGATATTCTGAAACAGGATTTCGGACTTTCGGAAGGGTTGGCAGACATGTCAACAGTAAAGTTGAAACAACATGTACAACAGAACGACGGCTCACTAAAAGAAGAAGAAAAAGAGTATCACCGTGTGCAAATCCTTGACCCTGCGGCGGGTACAGGAACATTTTTAGCGGAAGTCGTACAAAATATCTACCAACGCTTCAAAAAACAACAGGGGATGTGGCAAAGTTACGCCCATAAACATCTTATACCCCGCATCAACGGCTTTGAAATATTGATGGCTTCTTACGCGATGGCGCACTTGAAACTATATATGTTGTTGAAACAGACAGGATGTACCACCCCTAACCCCTCCAAAGGAGGGGAATTTGACCACCCCTACCCCTCCAAAGGAGGGGAATTTGGGCAACGCCTGCGCATTTATCTTACCAACAGTCTGGACGAAGCACGAGCAAAAACAGAAATCCCCTTTGCGAAATGGTTGAGCGATGAAGCAAACGAGGCAAGCCGTATCAAACAAGATGTGCCGGTGATGGTGGTGTTGGGAAATCCGCCGTATAGCGGTGAAAGTCAGAACAGCGGCGCGTGGATGAATCGC
>Ga0099364_10004871_pt1 | contig 20165 bp, 14 predicted proteins | sample TergutTh196P3_FD_73070 | JGI IMG/M metagenome (GOLD analysis project Ga0099364, IMG submission 73070) | Microcerotermes parvus P3 segment gut microbial communities from Pointe-Noire, Republic of the Congo - Th196 P3 | ecosystem: Host-associated > Arthropoda: Insects > Digestive system > Gut ... | reverse complement strand
TTTTTTTATTCCGCAACACACAACCTGGGTGTTTCAGTGGAAAATGAATAGGATTGGCCGGAATGGAATGTTTGTCTTTCTTTTTGGTTGTATGGGAAGCATTCGGATCGCCCAAACCTATGTTTGTAACCAAATTAACTGCCGGATAAATTGATAATTGATTTTGCAGACTCAGTGAAAACCAATATTGTGTATCCCAGACGCTATAATTGTTTTTATCGGCAAGTGCATCAGAAATAAAAGAAGAAAAATAGACTTCTGCGCGTTTATTGCAGAACAGGGAAGACCGTTTGGATTTTTGTTCTTCCCAAAAGGACAAATTCAAGTCGAAATTTTTCCAGACTCTGCGCCACGTAGCCCATCCCCAGATATGTACACACGAACTAAAATCATAACTGAGTCCTTCTTCGATAATACCGGGTAAAAAATTGTTTCCACTGATATGACCAATTCGCGTATCATCCTTATAACGAATCAGCAATTCTTCGCAAAACGGGAAAAAAGAAGAATCGGGCAAACAGTCATCTTCCAAAATAATACCTTGTTCCACCTGTTCAAAAAACCAGGTGATCGCTGAACTGACCGCCCATTTGCATCCTACGTTATCATCACGAAACAATGTTTTCAATTCACAATCCCAATCTACTTGTTTGATAATATCTCTTACCCGTTGACATCTTTCAACTTCATCCGATTTGTTTTTTCGTGCGCCATCGGCTGCAACAAACAGATACTTTGGTTTTTGAAGGCGTATTACGTCAAAAACTTTTTGCGTCGTATCTTCGCGATTAAATATTAGTAATAATATGGGAGTTTTATACATAATCAAAAATTTTATGAATTATCATTTTTTAAGGGAAAGATACGCGCCTGATTAGTTTGAAACAAGTTATTGTAAATGGTACGGAATAAACCATATACATAACATAAAAAAACAATTTGTTTCTCATTCTTTTAATTTCAGAAATATCAAAAGGGAATTTTATTAATTTTTTTATATAAGCGCTTTTTTCTTTATTATTCAGCAAATCACTTTGTTTGATTAATAGTGTGTAATGAATTGTTTGAAAAATAATATATCGGTAGACAAATTCTTGAATGGTGATGTCTGAATAATTTTGAATATATTTCCTTTTAAAATCAATACATTCAACATATTGTTGCGCAAATCTGTCAGATATTTTATGATTGCATGCTGCCTTAACGGTCGAATTGGGGGTGTCGTAATAGTAGTAAGTAATATCTGATATATATCTGCAAGACTGTGCGTTCAGGATAACCTGGAATGTAAACAAATTATCTTCATTTAAATGCGTCGGAATGCACTTAATGTTGTGGCTACGTAAAAAAGATACATCATACAATTTATTCCACATCGCAACATGACGTTTTTTTGTCAAATAATAGTTGTGGACAATGTCCTGATTGCCTGTAATCAATATGTCTTTATGAATGGATTGTTCGATGATTGTACCGTTTCTTTCTCTCGCCTCCATGGAGGCTATCATAAAATCAACAGGTTTTTCCTGCATTTTGTCATAAAGTATTTTTATGCAATCAGGCGCTATTTCATCATCGCTATCCATAAAAAAGATATATTTCCCGGCAGAAAATTCAATGGCTGAATTTCTACCCGCCCCCGTACCTATATTTTGAGTATGCTCAATAACTCTAACATCTTTCCCTCTGGGATGATTGGCTATGATTGAACGAACAATATCCATGCTATTGTCACTCCCTTTATCATCCACAATGATATATTCAATATGGTCATACGTTTGGCTTAACGCTGATAACAATGCCTTTTCAATGTGTTTTTCGACATTATAAACAGGTATGCCAATTGTGATTACGTCTTTCATGCGATTACTTTGCTTTTAAAAATTTGAATATTTTCCTCATTATCATTATCAAAACGTCTTATTTCATGGATGGTTTCGTCAATTGTATAATTTCTACCGGTATTGCTTTAATTTCAGATGCCAAAACAGAATATGTACTGTAAAAAGAACCGATTATTTTTTTGGTGGAAGCGAGGGTATACAATTCAATCAAAGCATCGACAATGCCGTCTTTTGTCTTTCGTTTCAAATTATTATCAACCGTAATCACTCTATCGCCAAAGATTTCAGTCAATTTATTCTTCTCTTCTTTTGAGTCGGATGCAACATAGAAATTTGTTTCAGGATGGATGGATATTTCTTGTTGCATTTTGTCAATGAAAGCTGATAATGGACTTTGTATGATGGCGGCAGTCAAATCAGTTCTCCTGATATGGATGCCAATGGTATGTGGCGAAAGCAATTTTGTTCGCTCATCAATTCTTTTTTGAATCGTATTTACAGGAGAAAGCAGATTGAAAAACGCATGATTATCGCAAAATTTATTGCAAAGAAAGATGTAAAATGACGAATAAGCCTCCGGTTGGGAGACATACCATTCTCTCACTGATTTTTTTTCTTTATACCAAATATAGGCTGCATCAAATTTTAATTTTCGATACAGTCTGGGGAGAAAAAAATTGCTTTTCATTGGCTTGGCAGATGTATAAAAATCAATTAAACCGGCTTCCTTTATTTCTATATTTTCTATCTCAGGCGACAAAGTGAACAAATCGTAAAATCCGGCTCCCATTCCTTTATCTTTGAACCAAATAATGTTCAATCGAACATTATGTTCTTTTGCAAAAGCAATCGCTGATGTAACTGCATACATCCGATTACCCAAACCTCCCTCAGGAACAAGCGTCAATTGTTTCATGGAAATTTATAATCTTCTTTCATTTAAAAACAATTACCACAACTGCCACCTGTCAAAATCAATCCCAATCACTTTATTTTTAGGCATCCGCATTCCCAAAAACATGCCGGGGTTAGAGCTAAAAGTCCCTATAAATAATTGTGCCTTATTCAATAACTCAATCGATGCAAATAATTTTTCATGCGATTTTCTTATAATCGTTTTTGACTGTCTTTTAAAAACCTCATGAAAATATCCTCTTTCGTTTGTTTCACACAAAGTATACACATTAAACTCCTTGTATTCTTTTTGCAGATCTTCTATGATTTGATAATTATCAGTTAAAACAAACATATTGCGAAGATCAGATAAAGACTTGGCCTTGTGTACATACTCACATGCGTCCACCAAATCCGCTTCTGTTGTTTTGTCCCCGCTTCGAATATGAAATCCCAGATAACTATCCGGTAACTGAATGGAGGAAACCAATGCGTCTATGGCGTTTTTTGTATGTGCGTTGTAGTTCCAGGTAAGATTTACCAATATCCTGCAAGCATCTTGCAGATCCCCGTATATTCCTAAATCCGGAATATCATAGGTTGCGTTTTTATCAAGATTTCTTATGTTGATCCATACATCTTGCGTATAATAATCAAATGACACAAAAGGCTTTGATAGTTTTGCCATCATAAAGAAAAAATTCGTTTTAATGAACCATTTGAATGTCCTGAAATCTTTTATATCACTTGGATTCGAATGTTCCCGCATGTTTAAATATCTGTGAATAGGATTCGAAGTGCGCTCACAGAAGGGTAAAAAATAATCCTCCCACCCTTTTTTATATTTAAAGGCGGCATCATTTGAATAGAGTATAAATTTAATTTTGTTTTGTAAACAAAACAGCATGGCAAGAATCATATTATTATATTCGGAAAAAAAACCGGCTCTCCATCCTACATGAAAAACCAAATTCTTTTTGAATGAGTTATTTAATTTGTTGTATATCTCATTCATATCTTTTTTCCTTTCAGATAGTTAAGACTTTCCTTAAAAATCACAGAATCAGCGCGCCACAAAATGGCACAATAAATAATTGCCATTGACAGGATTTTAATTATAAATTTCAAATAGATATTTTCTACTCCCATCGAAAGAAACCAGGCGAGCCCAATGGAAATAATCGTTGTCGAAATATACGGAAACATATCCATGATCACGTCCTTAATTGTAAGACCGATGAGTTTATGCGCAAAATAATGCCATCCCAATGTACTGAACACATATAATCCTATATAAACACAAACCATCACAAGGATGCCGTATGAGGAACAAAGGAATAAGCAAATTAATTGCGACACGAATAATGCCACCATCATATTCATATAAACAGTAGATTTTTCATGCGATAACATTAATAATATATACAAAGAACTCAAATAACTATTTACTCCCCACACACTAAAAAGTTGTACATAAATGACGCTATGTAACCATTTTTCTCCAACTGTGATTAAAATAAACTCTCTGCTTGCAAATGCAAAACCCAACAAGACCGGAAATGTAATTAAGGCGCCGAACCGAATCATTTTCCGAAAAATTTTTAATTGCCTTGAGAGATCTGTTTTTGCCTCTACCAATACAGGCTGAGCTATACTGTTAATCGTTCCTATAATAACGAAATGACTTAATCCGGCCCACTTACTCCCTTGCGCATAATAGCCTGTTTCAGCTTTTCCATAGAGCTTTCCCAACACAGCCGAAAATAAGTTGGATGTGATTTGCATAAAAACATTCGTTATAAACAGTTTAATGCTAAAACCAAACATCTCTTTTAACGGAGAAAAATCAAATTGAAACGTAGGTTTCCATTGGGAAAAATACCAACGCAATACGACAGATATACATGTTTGTATTACTTGTTGTATGGCCAATCCCCAAAAAGCAAAACCATTCAGCGCTAAAATCAAGCCAATACTTCCCGAAAAAAAGACCGAAACCATATCAATAATCCCACGTTGTTTTGCCTGTAATTTTTTTAACAAGATAGCATTATGGGCAATCCCCGCGCCGGCAAAAACGAAACTCAAAAACAATATTCTGGAAAGATTTGTCAATACCGGTTGATCGTAAAAGTCAGCAATGAGTGGTGCGCAAAAGAATAAAACGATATACATCCCTATCCCTGCAAAAATGTTAAACCAGAATACGGCGTTATAATCTTTGTGTATTATTGTCCCTCTATTGATAAGCGCAACGCTAAATCCACTGTCCATAATCATGTTCGCTATAGCCGTAAAAATTGCCAACATGGCAACCAAACCATAATCATCCGGCGAAAGAATGCGAGCAATCACGATCCCAAAAAACATACCGATCAATTGCTGAACAAAGGTGCTTATCCCGCCCCAAAACAACCCTTTGGCAGTTTTTTCCTTTAAGGTTGGTTCTTGTGATTGAACTTGTTCCGGCTTATTTGTTTCCAACTCCATCATCGCTCGTATTGTCAAGAAAAGTTTACTTTATGAGGAAATCTTTTTTTCAAAATAAGCAATGGTTTGTTTCAATCCATGTTTTAATTCAATTTTCGGTTGCCAATTCAATCTCTCTTTCGCTAATGAAATATCGGGACATCGTTGTTGCGGGTCGTCTTGAACGGCAGGCAAGAATTGAATTTTTGATTTGGAATTTGTCAAACGGATGATTTCCTCTGCCAATTCCAAAATTGTAAATTCCGCCGGATTGCCAATATTTACAGGAGAAACGAAATTGTCAGGCGTGTTCATTAAGCGAATGAGTCCGTCGATTAAATCATCAACATATTGAAAACTGCGTGTTTGCTGTCCGTTTCCGTAAATGGTTATGTCCTTGTTTTGTAATGCCTGAATAATAAAATTTGAAACAACACGACCGTCATTTAATTGCATACGTGTTCCGTAAGTGTTGAAAATGCGTGCAATTTTGATACGAACATTATTTTGCCGGTGGTAATCCATAAACAGCGTTTCGGCACAACGTTTGCCCTCGTCATAACATGAACGAATACCGATCGGATTTACATTTCCCCAATAACGCTCATTTTGCGGGTGCGTAACAGGATCGCCGTAAACTTCACTTGTGGAAGCCTGTAAAACTTTTGCTTTTGTCCGCTTCGCCAATCCCAATACATGAATCGTTCCCAATACGGAGGTTTTAACGGTTTTTATGGCATCGTATTGATAATGAACCGGTGACGCAGGACATGCCAAATTATAAATTTCGTCCGTTTCCACAAAATATGGTGCACAAATATCGTGCTCTACCATTTCAAAATATGGGTTATCTATTAGATGTCTGATGTTTTGTTCGTTCCCTGTAAAATAATTATCCAAACAAATTACTTTATTGTTCTCACTGAGCAATCTTTCGCATAAGTGAGAACCAACAAACCCAGCGCCGCCTGTAACTAATATTGTTTTGTCAGGTGTTGGCGTCTTTTCAAGACAGGCGTTTATTTCATTACTTATCATACGTTATTAGTTTTTAATTGTATTTTACAGTTAATCGTAAAAAATCCGATTAACGATCAAAATTATGCTATTTTGTCGCATTGTTTTGAATGTTGCGTTGGTAAAAAAATATTCATATCTGTTTTGTTTCAGAACGATATCCTCTCCATCAATTGTATCCCGCTCAGTATATCTTCCCGGCTTGGGAACATCTCCCACTTCTGTTGCACAATGTACGCATACATCGTATCGTGCCCTTTGCCGTATTGATGGTCGATGGTAAAGTCCATATCCGGTTTTTCCATGTTTTCCACATCCCAGAAATCAATGCGGTTAAGGTTGGTTCCGCTCAGCCGTACGGTTCCTTTTTCGCCAATAACGGTTAGTTCCGTTAAATAATTTGTTCGGTAGACGCTTACGGTAGCGTTCAAGGCACCAACGGTTCCGTTTTGCAGCTCACAAATCGCCGAAATCGAATCGTGAACCTCAAAATTCCGCATACTACCACCCACGCCATAGGCATTTTTAATTTCCCCAAACAGAAAAAGAATCATATCCACATAATGACTGGCTTGTGTATAAAAAACGCCGCCATCGTAGGCTTTGGTTCCGTGCCAGTCGATGTTGAAATAATCGTCGTTGCGGTTCCAGAAAATATTACACACAAACTGATGAATCATACCGAGGGTGCCGCTGTCAATCAAGTTTTTTAAAAAGACAATCAACGGATTATAGCGATTCTGATATACCGGCAGTAACACCTTTCCGGCTTTTCTCACTCGCTCGAACATCTCATAAACTTCCCGCTGCGTGAGTGATAGCGGTTTTTCGCACACGATAAATGGAATATTTGTGTGTTCGGCCAATTCGATCACATGACGTGGGTGCATACCCGATGGCGTCATCACCGAGACAACATCCACATCCTTCAATTGTTTATAATCCGTAACATACGGTACCGACAATTGCTCGGCAGCCGCCCGCGCCTTCTTTTCATCCATATCGCAAACTACCGCAATATCAATGCCATCCACTGCCTGAACCGCTTCGATATGGCGTTGCGAAACCCTTCCGCAGCCAACTAATGCTAATTTTATTTTACGTTTCATCTTACAACCTTGAATCAACTAAATCCTTTCTTAAACATGACTTTGTGTCAAAAATAACAGTCTCCTTCCGTTTGATTGCTGAAAAATCCATGGCAAGAAATTCACTGTGAGCGACTGCCACAATGACACTTTGATAATCGGAAAGGTTCGGCGTCGAATCCATCAAGGCCAAACCGAATTCTTCCTTTACCGTTTTTGGGGAAACGTATGGATCGTATACATCCACGATGGATCCAAATTCCTTTAATTCGTTGACAACATCAATTACTTTGGTATTTCGGGTATCGGGACAATTTTCCTTGAAGGTGAATCCTAAAATCAATACCCGTGCGCCTTTGATTTTTATATCTTTCCGAATCATCAGTTTGACTACTTTCCGGGCAACAAAAGCCCCCATCCCGTCATTCACCGTACGTCCCGAAAGAATTACCTGAGGGTTATAGCCTGCTTGTTGTGCCTTATGGGTTAAATAGTAAGGGTCTACCCCGATGCAGTGTCCGCCGACTAACCCCGGTTTGAATTTTAAGAAATTCCATTTCGTTGCTGCCGCCTCCAATACTTCTGTGGTATCAATCTCCATCCGGTCAAAAATCAACGCCAACTCATTGACAAACGAAATATTCAGGTCGCGCTGCGCATTTTCGATCGCTTTTGATGCTTCTGCTACCTTGATACTTGGCGCTTTATACGTTCCTGCCTTGATGATTGAACGGTATAGCAAGTCAATTTCCTCTGCAATTTCCGGTGTAGACCCTGATGTTACTTTTTTAATTGCAGTCAAGGTATTTGTTTTATCTCCCGGATTGATACGTTCAGGCGAATAGCCGCAAAAAAAGTCACTATTATAGGTTAACCCTGAATATTCTTCCAATACGGGAACACAGTCTTCTTCGGTACACCCGGGATAGACTGTCGACTCGTATATGACAATATCACCGCGTTTTAACACGAATGCAACCGACCGGGATGCCGTCAAAAGCGGCTCTAAATCAGGCGCTTTAAACTGATTAATCGGCGTAGGGACTGTGATAATAAAAATACGGCAACTTTGTATGTCTTCTATTTTACCCGACAGTAATAATTGCTTGGAAGACAGAACATTTTTTAATTCGATACCGGATATTTCGCGTGTAACGTCGTGATACTTATTTAACTCTTTAATTCGCTTGGTATCAATATCATATCCAACGACGGAATACTTCTCTGCAAACGCAACCGCCAAAGGTAAACCTACATAGCCCAAACCAATTACCGCAATTTTTGGTGTTTCCAATATTTTTCATTTTTAAATAAAGCAATGCCACGTCAGTCCCATTGAGACTGACCTCTAAAACCATGCAAATATACAAATTTGCAGTGATTTTATCATTAAACGTAAAGGATAATAAAATATTATTTGAGTGAAATATGTCTATGGTTGTATTTCTGGATTCTAATTGTCCACCTCATAATGCAGCAAAACCTGTCTGAATGCGGGGAAGGATTGCATTTGGTGGTTTGTTTGTTCCAATAGTGAGCGAATTTGCAGGATGGGAAGGGAGGTTTCCAATTTCAACATGATATGGCGTACATGCAATGTCTGGATTCGATTGAGCGGCGGAGTGAAGGGCGGTAAGACGCGTTCGCCTAATTTTTCATGCAGGATTTCGGCATAACGAACAGATATATCATCAAGGATATTTTCGTGGCGGCAGCGTAATACCAATACAATCAAGCGAAAATATGGCGGGTAGCGGAACATTTTCCGCTCGCTCAACTGTGCCAATGCCATACGTTCATAATCGAACGTCTGAATCGCCTGCATCAAGGGATGGTCGTGCTGCGACGTCTGAATAACCACCGTCGCCTGTTTGCTACTGCGGCCACCACAACAACTTACCTGCATCATCAACTGAAATGCCCGTTCGTGTGCACGAAAATCAGGTACATTCATCAGACTGTCTGCATTGAGGATACCTATGACGCTGACTTGTGCACACTCCAATCCTTTGGTCAGCATCTGGGTGCCGATTAAAATCATTGATTTGCCCTGCTCAAAGTCTGTCAGGATTCGTTCATAAGCTTTGCGCGTACGCGCCGTATCCAAATCAAGGCGGCTTGTTTGAATGCCAGGGAAAAGAGACTCGATTTCCTCTTCGACCTTCTCTGTGCCGAAACCCATCCATTGAATATCGTTTCCTTGACAATCAGGACAATGAGAGGGTGGCGCCATGGAATATCCGCAATAATGACAAACCAAACGGTTCGTATGTTTGTGGCAAGTCAAACTCACATCACAATCGACACAGCGAACGACATACCCGCACGATTTACATTCCATCACCAAAGCAAATCCACGCCTGTTCTGAAACAAAACAACCTGTTCATCCCGTTGCAAGGCTTCCTCCATTTTTTCTTTCAGTAAGGGTGAAAACAATGTTGCCTTCATGATCTTTTTGCGTCTCAACTCCTTTACATTGACCAAACGGATCAGAGGCGCCTGTGTTTCGCCGTAACGTACATTCAACGAGACAAGTCCGTATTTTCCTGATCTGGCGTTATACCACGACTCCAACGACGGGGTAGCAGACCCCAGCAAAGTCCTGGCGCCGTAAAGATGTGCCAACATAATCGCTGCGTTACGTGCGTGATAGCGGGGCGCCGGGTCTTGTTGCCTGTACGAATAATCATGTTCTTCGTCCACAATGACCAACCCCAGATTGGCAAACGGCAAAAATACGGATGAACGAACGCCTATGACAACCATCGGTTCTTTGGAGTACAACAGTCGGTTCCATACTTCCACGCGTTTATAGTCAGAAAGAGCGGAATGATAGACCAATAGTCTGTCCCCGAAAATGCGCGCCAAACGTTTTGTAATCCTGTCGGTAAAAGCAATTTCAGGGAGTAAATACAGCACGTGGGAGCCTTGTTGCAATGTGTCCCGAATAAGATGGGTATAGATTTCGGTTTTTCCAGACGATGAAACGCCGTGTAACAGGCAAACAGGTTTCGTCCTGAAAACAGTTTGAATCCCGGTAAAGGCTGTCTGTTGCGTTTCCGTCAAAATACTCAAATCCGGGCAGTCTCCGACAGGTTGTTGAATCCTGTTGATTTCCTTCTCGCGGATTTCCATGATTCCTCGTTTGATTAATCGCTTGTACGTTTCATTGTTGATTAATCCGGGCGGAATGGCCGCCTTATAGACATCGCCTGTTTTACATAGATAATACGAGGCTATCCATTCCCAGAAACGCATCTGGTTCGGAAACATAACGGGACGTTCATCCAGCACAGCGGTAATGGATTTATATTCATATGAAACATCGGGAACATGTTCATGTATTTCTTTCACAATTGCCGTGTAAGAGCGTTTGTTCCCAAAAGGTACCGTTACCCGCGCATGAACCCGAACCAAACGCTCCATTTCATCGGGAATACAATAGATATAGGTATTCTCTAATGGTAGGGGTACTATGACTTTTGCGTATTTCATCTTTTCGGGAATTGGAAACAAATATACGTGGTTGTTTTCGTTATTCAAAAAAAAGGCAGGGGAAAATACATAAAAAAAGAGACGGGGCGCGCCCCGTCTCTACATGATAACCTGAAACATTATATTCAATACACTACTTTTACCGTTTCTTTTCCATCTGTTACCATATACACTCCACGTCCGGGTAATGGAAATACAAATTCTCTCCCTTCGGCGAAGGCAGTAGAAACTATCATTGCGCCGGTAATATTATACACCCTCAATGTTGCCCCCTGCACCACTCCGCTGACATACAACATGCCGCTTTGCACAAATGCTTTTATTGCTATGGCTTGTGGATGTATATTGTTGTTGGTGGGGATAATATCATTGCTCACTTCTTCGTAGATTGCCTTTGCTGTAACATAGTCAGCAGGCATAATAAATTCAACCATAGGCGAGGTGTGACTAAAACCATGAACAAACGTAACCGAAGGAGTGATTTCCCACCTTATAAACTGCTGTAGGGAAGATGTTTGGTCGGCTTTGATGGTTACAATGTCGTCCTTCTTGTATACACTCGTTCCCGTACCGTTGATAACGGTAACAGAGTAGGTTGTGATTATATCAACAATATCTTGATCATTGGGAGTGCTGTTGCCCGGATCATTATCAACCGGATTGTCATTTACCGGATCATCGTGGCTGGGATTTACATCACCCGTATCCGTATCATCTACGCTGCTTTCCTCAATATTAAACTTCGCATCAGGATTATACTCAACAGTAGTCGTCCGGCGACTCATCAGTATATCTCCCGGTATATCAATCTGGAACAAAGCATTGGACGTTTCTGTCGGAACGCCGCTGAATGTAAGCCTTATGAATACATAGTCAACTCTTTCTGCCACGACGGTCACACCAGCCGGCAAACCGGAAGTAAACCATGACGCAGCGTTTTCTTCCTGCAATCTATCTTTCGTTAACAGGTCTCCATAGAGTGTGATGATTACCGATTGTGCAACAGGAAGTTCTTCACCCACATTGCCCTCGACGGTTATATCATCTATAAGCGCCATACCTACATCCGGTTCGCGAACATAAATATTGAACTTCGCATTGGGATTATACTCAACAGTAGTCGTCCTGCGGCTCATCAGTATATCCCCTGGTATATCAATATGGAACACGGCATTGGACTCTTCTGTTGGTATACCGCTGAAAATAAGCCTTATGAATACATCTTCCACTCTTTCTGCCACAACGGTCACACCGGCCGGTAAACCGGAAGTAAACCACGATGCGGCGTTTTCTTCCTGCAATCTGTCTTTCGTTAACAAATCTCCATAGAGCGTGATGAGCGCCGATTGTGTAGCAGGCAGCTCTTCGTCCACGTTGCCCTCGATGGTTACATCGTTTATAAGCGCCATACCTTCATCAGGTTCAGGTATATATTCAGTTACAGTCACAGACAGCGGGAAGAAACCTACATTTCCGTCAGTTTGGTAGATAATTCCATACGCAGAGCCGCTCTTGCCCCATACAGCCGTTGCTATTCTGTTGCCTTCTTTTAAAATGAGAAGATGATCTGAGGTAGTAAAATAGTAAGGTAATCGTCCATTATAATTCCATTCATTATAATTCCAGGCGACTACAAAACCATCGTCTGTAACCGACAAAGCAGCGCTCTGGTTTACAACACTATTTGTAGCATCCCCACCGGATATGTCAGTCCCGTATGCGAACACAAAGCCGCTTTTTACATTGATGACAGAATTGTCTGTTGCATTGATGGCATAACCTGTCGTGGCGCTCACTTGCGCATTACCCGCTATATCGACTACAGAAGAAGAAGTTTGAATCGCAACGCCTCCGTCGGCCAGCGCCTTTATCTTGGCGGAACCGGTAATTGTAACAACGCCGCCGTTCTCCATAAAGATAACACCTTGATTATTTCCGGTGATTCTGCTGTATACCTCGCCACCACTTACTGTAACACTTGAACCGGCTTGGTTCGTATGGATAGCAACACCAACATTAGACCATACTGTACCACCGCTTACCGTAATCTTCGAACTTGAACCCTGCGCCTTGATTGCACAGCCTCCACCTGATCCATAAGCGCCTACCGTGGCATTACCGTTGATTTGTACATTGCCGTATGTCTGGATAGCATACCCATTGCCGTTATTCGCCAGCACAGCAACTTTCGCATTGTTCATTACCGTCACGTTCAAACCGGTATTACTCGCCGAAGACATGTCGATAGCCGATTGGGTATTGGAAGTAGCGTTAGTTGTCACTGAGCCTCCTCCGCGAACGACAACTGTGGCGTTTCGACCGGTCATTCGAATGGCTGTGCCTGAGTAGGCTGCCACATGGCCGTTATTTACGATGATGGAGGCATTCTCATCTGTTGCATCAATTGTATAACCGGAATTCATGTTTTCCAACAAACCACCTGCTACAACCGCAAATACACCATCACCACCTAAATTGATCAAGGATGCCGTACCATCCACCGAACCTTGATAGAAGGCTCCCCATTCCACCGTCAGTCCTGTGTCAATGTCCAATGATAGTGGAGTAGACACCGCAGTGGCAGTACCTGTTACTTTTACCACTGTCCCGTCGGCTGTAGCAATCAAGCCGGGAATTGCACTGATTTGAGTAACCAATTGCGCCGCACTATCTGCTAATACAGTAGTCGGCAGCATCATAAGCGTCATGAACGCTGTCATAGATAACATCCGCCACCTGTGGGCAAATGCAAAACAATCTTTTTGCCTTTTCATTTTTTAACTAACATTTAATAATTAATAATTAATAATTAATAACCTAATAATATTTTGATAACCTTAAAAAAACTTGATAACCCTTAAAATTTCTTTAACAAAAGTACATGGATGGAAAAAAATACATGTAGTATAGTTCAAATCAAAAAAGGTTCCTTTTAGACATAATGAGGAAAAAATAATGAATTGTTCGTTTATTTTTTCCTAACAAGATGATATTTTTTGATAATTATTACCGTTTTTATAATAATATTACTTTTTGCAGTATTGTGTCAATCACGCATATATTTTATTTAACAAAAAGGAGCAAACAAATTCCCCTGCAAGCGCATTTAATCATACGACAATGCCTCGCAAATATTGTTTTTGCATTTTTTGCTGAAAAAAAACATAACAAATCATGTTTTTGAACACATATTGTATGTTTTTATAAAATAATTACTACTTTTGTCACCAAATAAAAAAATGAGGATGTTATATGTAATGGGAGGGAATATATAAAATAGTAAAGACGGGCTCACCCCGTCTCTACTAAAATAACCTAAATTTCTAATACCTAATTAATCTTTAGAACCCTTTAACTCATCCGATGGTTCGAGTGAGGAAGTCCCGACCTCGGAGGAGTTGAAATGTTTTTGTCATTTGTCTTTTGTTTTCTGTCTTTTGATCTCTGATTTGATACTCCACCTCCTTTCTTTCCTTTACAAACTATAATTCTACACGCTATCTGAAATTAGCCCCCTCCAACTCCCCACGAAGGGTGAGGAAGATCCCTCCTGAGCGAAGTTGGAGAGGCTGTTTATTTTGATACAAATGTACATCGACAAGAAAGAAAAAATGTAGTATTGTGAGAATCTTTTTATTTTTTTTTTAGACATTATGAGGCAAAACAATTCAACTATTCGTGTAATTTATTCTAACAGGATGATTGCTTGTGATAATTTCCGCATTTTTTGGGATAATCGTTGTATTTGCTGTATTGTGAAAATCAATCATCTGCATTTTTACCCGTAATATGACATGAAAAAAATTATAAAAGCACATTTTTCCTAATAATAGGACAATAATTGATGTTATTAGTATTTTATGCAAAATTAAACGCAAAAAAATTACATTTTTCGAAAGAATAATGTTTGTAATTAGAAAATAATACCTAATTTTGCATTTAATTATATTGTTAATATAGTCATATATAATTTTGTTTTCATCAGTTTGTTATGTTAATATGCCAAAGAGTCATCATTATTATAAAGGTTTTATTACCTCTATTCAGCAGAAAATAACGAACAGGGCGAGGCTTGCGAATACGATTACCGATATATTGGCGATCGACAAGGATGCCGTATATCGTCGTTTGCGCGGTGAAGTCACTTTCTCTTTTGTTGAAATGGCTGCCATCGCCAAACATTTGGGCGTTTCGTTGGATAGCATCGTCGGAATCGAATCCGTGCAGAGCAGACCTACGCGTGCAGTCATGACAAAACACGTAAACCCTACCTCTATTGATTACGGCATGTTTAGCGATTATATCAATGTATTGAAACGCATCAAGGACGAACCCAATACCCTGCTCATGGAATCAGGGACAGCGCTTTCATACCATCTTTTTTATGATTATGAATATATAACCCGGTTATATTTATTGGGTTGGAGTCAGGCAAGCAGTTTTGGGGGCGGCGTGCAATTTAAAGAAATGGTCATACCCGAACAGATGCGGACGCTACAGAAAGAATGTTGCCTGTATGCAAGACATATCAAATCGACGCAATATGTATGGGATCGCATGATTTTTCTACGCCTGATAGAAAACATCAAATTTTCCGCCAGAATACGCCTCCTTAAAGAAGAGGATATTGCCTTGCTTAAAAACGAATTGACAGCGTTGATCAATCATCTGGAAAAACTGGCTGAAACAGGCAGGCATGAAGATACGGGAAACGAAGTGTTTCTCTATCTTTCAGACCCCTACTTCGAAACAAGTTACTGTTGCATTAAAAGCGAAAACTTGCGTATAAGCCTGTTTAAGACATTTTTACTAAACTCAAATGCCTCTTACGACGAAGAAGTATTTAACGAAGTAAACACATGGATACGTGCCTTGCAAAAAATGTCGACCTTGATATCTGTCAGCGGCGAAAAAACACGAACCGAATTCTTCAACGCCCAACGAAAACTTATTAACTCACTTTAAAATGATACACACGTATGCCTGAAAGTCACTTTTATTACCAGGGATTTATTACTGCGATGCAACATAAAATCCCGCACAGAGCAACGCTTGTCAATACGATTGCCGATTTATTGGCGATCGACAAAGATGCCGTCTACCGTCGCCTGCGTGGCGATGTGAATTTTACGTTTATCGAAATAGCCTCCATCGCCATCAAATTAGGTCTTTCGTTAGATAACATTGTAGGAATCGTGACATTAGAACACAAGCCCGTACAGATAACCATGGCAAAGTATATAAACCCTTCTGAAGCGGATTACAGAATGTTCAGCAATTATGTCTATCTATTAAATTCCATCAAAGATCAGCCCGATACCCTGCTCCTGGAATCGGACAATACGTTTCCGTATACCATTTATTATGATTACGATTATTTTACCCGCCTCAATTTGTTTTGCTGGCATCTTGGCAATAACGATGGAACCGACTTGCCCTATCATCAAATAACCATACCTGAGCCGTTGCGGGAGTTGCAAAAGAAAGTGTGCGAATACACAAGACATATCAAATCGACGCAATATGTGTGGGATCGGATGATTTTTCAACGCATCGTAAATAATGTCCAATTTTTCGCCCGGCTACGCCTTATCAGAGAAGAAGACATTCTCCTGCTTAAAAACGAATTGTTAGAGATGATAAATGATGTCGAACAATTGGCTATCAGAGGTTGGCATGCGGACACGGGGAATGAGGTATCTATCTACATTTCAGACATCCTGTTTGAATCAAGTTACATTGCCCTTCGAAGCCAAAACCTGTATCTGAGCCAATTCAAGACCTTTTTATTAACTTCTAACTCCTCGTTGGATGAAGATGTCTATGACAAAGTCAGTCAATGGGTACTTGCGTTGCAACGCAAGGCGACACTAATATCCATCAGCGGTGAAAAGATACGAGCCGAATTTTTCAACACCCAGCGTAAAATTATTGAAACACTTTAAAACCATATACGCCAATGCCTGAAAATCACTATTATTATCAAGGATTTAACGAAGTTCTTCAGCGGAAAATTCCGCAAAGGACAGCGCTTGTGAATACCATTACCGATATTTTGGCGATTGATAAAGATGCGGTATACCGTCGGTTGCGCGGCGACGTAAATTTTTCGTTTATTGAAATGGCGTTATTAGCCAAGAACTTAGGCATCTCAATTGATGGCATCGTAGGGATCGAAACCGGGCAGAGCAAACCTACACTGGTGAACATTACCAGGCATCATAATCCGACACAGGTTGATTACCGGATGTTTAACGATTACATCAATTATTTGAAACATATCAAGGATGATCCCGAAACTATACTCCTGGCGTCGGGAAACAAACTGCCCCATTATTTTTTCTATGACTATGAATACATCACCCGGTTTTATACGCTCATTTGGAGCCATGCCAGCAGTTTAGGGACTATCGTTCCATATCACGAAATCATCATACCCGAACAGATGCGCGCTTTACAAAAGGAATGTTGTTACTATTCAAGACAGATAAAATCCGCCCATTATGTGTGGGATCGCACCATTTTTCAACGTATCGTGGAAAACATCAAATTTTTCACCCGCATACGCCTCATCAAAGCAGAAGATGTCGCTTTACTTAAAAACGATTTGACGACATTGCTCAATCAAATTGAAAACACGGCAATTACAGGCATGCACGAAGATACAGGAAATCAGGTATTTATTTATATATCAGACATCTACATCGAAACAAATTACAGTAGCATCAAAACTCAAAACACGATGCTCAGTCAATTCAACGCATTTTTACTGGCTGCAATCTCTGCTTTTGATGAAGCGGTTTATACCGAAATAAGTTCATGGATGCTTGCGTTGCAAAGATGGTCGACTTTGATATCCGTCAGCGGCGAAAAAATGAGAACCGAATTTTTCAATACACAACGAAAGATTATTGATACACTTTGATGAAAAGAGATGACATACACCGCAATTTATTAAACGCGATCGAAAAAAAAATCCCTGATAAGTCAGCCTTGGTCGAAACACTGATGGAAACGCTTTATCTGGAAAAAGGGGCGGTCTATCGCCGGTTACGCGGCGAAGTGCCTTTCACTTTTTTTGAAATAGTCCAGGTCGCCGAAAAATTGGATATTTCGTTAAACAGTCTTATCTATGCCGAATCTGTGCGGAAAAACCGTTTCGAACTGGCTTTTATCGAATACGCAGCCATGAATGAGACGGAATATAAACGATGGGAAGATTTATTACTGTACGTCGGTTTAGCCAAAAACGACCCTCATTCGGAATCGACAGATTCTTCAAACATTCTGCCTATTTGTGTCTATACAGGATTCGATTCGCTGGCAAAATATCACCTGTTCAAATATCAGTATCTACTTCACGGAACGAAAGACCGGATCACATACGGCGATTTGGCTGTTCCGGAACGATTGCACAGGATGTTCCGGTCGTATTTTGAAGAATCGAAACACATTGCCAATACCACGTTTATATGGGATTATATGATATTCAGGTATTTGGCGACCGATATTCGGTTTTTTTCCGATATCCGTTTAATTTCGGGAGATGACATTGAACTCATCCGGAACGATTTGTTTGCGCTTTTAGACTATATTGAAGAAATTGCCGCCAACGGCTGTTACACGGAAACAGGAAACCATGTATCTATCTATATATCTGATGTCAATATTGATTCCACGTATATTTGCACGAAAATAAATAACATATATGTCAGCCTTGTCAGGACGTTCATTCTCAATTCCGTTGAATCCTTCGACGAGTCTTCGTACCGGAAAATACAGGCATGGATTCAATCACAAAAAAAATCAGCCACCTTAATTACGCAAAGCGGAACGGCCTACCGCGCCGAATTTTTAGAAAAACAACGAAAAATAATTTCCGAACTATAAAATAATAGTTATATTTGTCAGCCATAAGGTAGAATAATCTTGTTTGTAAGTTTTAACTAATTTAATACGAATAAATGGCAGAGGGTAATTTTTTTTATCAGGAATTTATGTCTGTAGTCAAGGGAAAAATTGCGCATAAGGCAACGCTTGCCAATACAATTACCGATTTATTAGGCATAGAAAAGGATGCTGTATATCGTCGGCTGCGTGGCGATGTGAACTTTTCCTTTACCGAAATGGCAATCATTGCCAAACGATTAGGCGTTTCGTTAGACCAGATCGCACGATTAGAGAATGTGCAGAGCCGACCAACCCAGATGAATATTTCAAATCAGGTCAACCCTACAGATATTGATTATGAAATGTTCAGCGGCCATGTCAATTTGTTGAAATCCATCAAGGACGAGCCAGATACGGAAATCATGGAAGCCTCAAACATACTGCCCCATTATATTTTTCAGGATTACGAGTATCTCACGCGATACCATATATTCAGATGGAACCAGGCAGGAATGTATGGCGAAGTCTTGCCCTACCATCAAATAACCATCGCCGACCGGTTGCGGGATTTGCAAATAGAGAATTGCAAATACGCAAGGCATATCTCATCGACGCTCTATGTGTGGGATAACATGATTTTTAAACGTTTTGTTTCAAACATCCACTATTTTGCCAAAGTACGCCTCATCGAAGAAAAAGATGTCGCCCTGATTAAAAACGACTTGATGAGGTGTTTAGATGACCTCGAAAAAACGGCTATCAAAGGCAAACACGAAGATACCGGCAAAAAGATTTCCATTTATATAGCGGAAGTCGCGTCAGACACGAATTACAGTTTGCTAAGAACCAAAGACATAAATTTGACGCTGCTCAGGGCGTTTATATTAAATTCAACCGTGACTTTTGATGTGGATGTTTTTAATTTTACACGCGCCTGGATACAATCGCTGCAACGCAAATCGACCTTGATATCTGTCAGCGGCGAACGAATAAGGACGATGTATTTCGAAACGCAACGGGAAATCGTTAATACCCTTTAACATGCTGAAAATGGATGACATACACCATTTCTTTCTGGGAGCAATCGAAAAAAAGATTCCTGAAAAGTCGAAATTGGTAGAAATACTGATGGAAACGCTTTTCATGGGCAAAGGGGCGATTTATCGCAGATTACGCGGCGAAGTACCCTTTACTTTTTATGAAACGGTAGAAATAGCCGAAAAATTGGACATCCCTTTAAACAGTTTTCTCTATTCAGATACCGTGCAGATCGACCGTTTCGAACTGACGATTATTGAGTACACGAATATGAATGAGATGGATTATAAGCAATGGGAAGACTATGTCTCCCTTATCGGTACGGCTAAAAACGATCCTCATTCGGAAATAACGGAATCTTCAAACATCCTGCCTGTAACGATCTACGGAAATTTCGAATCGCTGGCAAAATATTTCCTGTTCAAATAC
>Ga0099364_10004870_pt1 | contig 20172 bp, 16 predicted proteins | sample TergutTh196P3_FD_73070 | JGI IMG/M metagenome (GOLD analysis project Ga0099364, IMG submission 73070) | Microcerotermes parvus P3 segment gut microbial communities from Pointe-Noire, Republic of the Congo - Th196 P3 | ecosystem: Host-associated > Arthropoda: Insects > Digestive system > Gut ... | reverse complement strand
ATCTCTACCGGAACGGCGCCGACGGCCATGCCGACACCAATCAGAGTGATGTCAGTACCGGTAACATTAAGGATGCCGGGCGCTCCTGCCACATTAGTGTTGGGGTGCCCGGGAAGGGTTTGGGTTTCGGCAATATGCACCGTGTAGGTTCCGCTTTCAGTGATAAAGCTCAGCGCGTCTTGCAGATCATCAAAAAGTTCATTTTCAGTACCGCCTGCCCTGTTAATCCAGACTGGTACAACCGTAACTGCCGCAACATCACTTGTTTCCGTGGCGATCTCGATACCGTTCAGCGTGGTGTTCTCGTTTGTTACAACCACGTAGTAGTACTGCGTTCCCAGTTCGCTGGTGTCGGGAGTGTAGCTGCTGATATTGCCCTCTGTGGGAGGCCCCACTTCCTCTCCTCCGTCAGTACTGTTCGTGGTGTTACGATACCATTGGAACGTAAGCGTTCCGCCATCACTTTCGGCGGCGGCAGTCAGGGGCTTGGTTTCCCCTGGAATGTATCTCGTGTGCTGGGGCTCAACGGTAAATACAGGCTGCGCGGCGTTTTGTTTTACAGTAAAAGTAATAGGCCTACTGTACGGTATGGAGGTATCCTTAGTCCATACTCTGACAGTTAAAAAGTAGGTTCCAAACTTGTATTCAGATGCTTTCAGAATTAGGGTAAAATCATCCTCGGTTCCTTTTGGCAGAGAGGCTCCATTCAAAACCCATTCGATATCGGCGTAATCTTCCCAGTTGCTTACTGCGATGGCGGCTGTGTCCGGGTTGTCTGTTTCCCCGCGCCAAATAGTTATACCGGTATCGGGATTGAATGGCGTGTCATTAAAAGTTAACTGCGGACCATCATCGGTAATGGGATCATATCCAACACCAATATCCTGACCTATCAGCCATCTGGCATACAGTACAAGGTCGCCGGTAAGCGGGGTGAAATATTTCCATAGTTTATCAAGGTTCCAGGGATCATTAAGGTCAAGAGGTTTCTCCGTGTACCATCCGTCAAACAAAAAATCTGTTCTGGCTGGCGGCGTGAATACATTTACCGTCTCGCCATGCATGTAACTGTCTACAGCGGTTTCAGTTTCAGTATCTCCGTATATAAATGTAACGGTGTAGATATCAAAAAGGAAAACATAATCGGTAAATTCATGCTGAAAATGGCTGTCTATGTTCTGATAAACATGCAGTGTTTCGCGCCAGGTGATAAGCCTTGTATTTGCCTGTCCAAGGTAAAAAACCACACGGTAATGCCCGGAGGGAAGGGGTAGCGAGCCTGGGTTTGAAACGGCTCCATCTCCCACAAAGTATCTGGTTAAAGACTCAACATTGCCAAAATGATCATTAAACCGCTCCTCTGTTGAAGTCTGAGGCGTTATTACCATGTACGCTCGTGTTAAATCATCGGGAAACTCAATGTTCCAGCTAAAGGTACCAAAACCTTCGTTGTCGATTGCCCTAAGAACAACTTCGCCGCTGGCTTCTTCCCCGTCAGGAATCTCTACATCCAGTAATTCTCCGCTTGCCGCCGGTTCGCCGGCTTCCCATTTAGCGGTATCGGCATAAGCGGTTACTGTTAAATCATAAGTTCCAGCTTCTATAGTAATGGTTATGTCGTCTGTTTTGTGAAAGTCTTCGGTTACATCATCCAATACGCCTGACACATCAGAGAACACCAGTCTGTAATAGTCAAAATCTCCTTGATCAGCATTGGCGCTTGGCATAATAACCCTGCCCTGCGGAATAACGTTACCGGCAATTCGCAGCGAGAAAAACCCCATACCTGCGGGCGGCGTAGGCAAAACCGGCGCAGGTTCCGGGTGCGGTTCCGTAAACGGGTTTTTGCAGGAAAGCAGGAAAAAAATAGTGATTATCAGGCAGAGTTTAGCAAATCGTATTTTTACTAAAAGCATAAGAATATAATATCATATGTTAAGGAAAAAAATACAACATAATTATTCGGAAACTTCAGTTTCTGGAACAAGCTCACGCAACGTACATTTGCAGCTTTTTCTTTCGCATGGGATTTTTTAGCCTATTAAGGGCTTTTTCCTCGATCTGCCTGATGCGTTCCTTGCTGAGATTATACCTGTTGCCTATTTCTTTTAGCGACATTGGGGTTCTTTGTCCAAGGCCGTAGTGACAGCGGATAATTTCGGCTTCGTGTTTATCAAGAGTGTCCAGAACATTTTCAATGTCGCTTTTCATAAGGTCTTGTTCTACGACTTTTTCCGGGGCTGTGTACTGGTTGTCTTCGATTACATCTTTTAAGACTGAATTGTTGTACTGGTAAACAGGGGTCTCTAGCGAAAGCATATCCCTGGAAATGTTTAAAAGGTCTGTTACATGGGCTTTTTCCATGTTTAAAAGACCGGCAATATCCCCAATTTCTTCCTTTAAAGAATGTTTTCTTATCAGTTTTCTCGCTTGCTCGATTTTTACAAGTTCCGCCGCACGGTTCGCGGGGAGCCGGATCATTCTGGCTTTTTCACAAAGAGCGTTTAGTATGGCCTGGCGTATCCACCAGACAGCGTACGAAATAAAGCGGCAGTTTTTTTCAATATCAAAACGGTCGACAGCGTTTAAAAGACCGACATTGCCTTCGCTAATCAAGTCTTCCAGCGGGAGTCCCAGTCCTTGATACTTTTTGGCGACATTAACCACAAAACGCAAGTTGGCGTTTACAAGTTTTTCCCTGGCAGCCCTGTTTCCCCTAGCCGCTGACCGGGCAGTTATTTCTTCTTCGTCCCGGTTTAAAAGCGGGATGCTGTTAATTTCTTTTAAAAAATACGCTATATTATTTCTCATACCATATTACAAGCAAAAACCATGCCAAGCCCATCAAATATTTAAAGGAAAATCAACAAGGAAAATATGAGATTTACTGTAAAAAAACCTGTGTTTCTCTGACCCTCCGCGCTTATTGGTAGAAATGACACAGCCGGCATAAATTTGGGGGAAAGTGTGTCATTTTGACTCGTTATTAGTTCCTCTCCAAAGACCTCTGCTCTTCGTAATATAACTACAGAAATTCATGTTTTTGCCGAAATTCAAAGATAAGGACATATATAATTTATTTTATGAATATTCCCGAAAAAGGCGGACTTTAACTATGACTCCTACTACCGATCTGGTTGTGGATGAAAAAAAAATCAAAAGGGCAATACAATCAGGGTTTCCGCTGGTAATAACAACATATACTGTGCCCAAAGAGATTCAGGATTATCTTGAAAGGGTAATAACCGCTTTTCTTACTCAGACAAATCAGTTGAAACTGAAAGATTATGTTGTCTATTGTGTCCATGAGCTTGTAATTAACGCTAAAAAAGCAAATACCAAACGTGTGTATTTTTCCGAACGCGGTCTTGATATTAACGACCCGGATGACTATAAACGGGGTATGGAAACTTTTAAGGAAGAAACCATAAATCAGATTGCCAACTTTCTTGAACTGCAAAAGGAAAAAGGGCTGTATATAAAGATTAATTTACGAATCAAAAGAAATACAATCCGAATAGAAGTACGCAACAATGTAAAAGTTACCAAAATGGAACAACTCCGTATTCACGATAAAATGGCAAGATCCAGGCAGTACGATAGTCTGGAAGACGCTATGTCCCAGGCGCTGGACGATCCCGAAGGATCGGGGCTTGGGTTGATTATACTTGTTCTTATGCTGAAAAAAATCGGTCTTGACGACGACAGTTTTTATTTGGAAGCCAACGAAAAAGAAACCATTGCCGGCATTTCAATACCGCTGGATGAAACCATGGTAGAAAATCTTTCGGTGCTTTCGGCGACAGTAATTGATAATGTCAATTCTCTGCCCCAGTTTCCAGAAAACGTTCTGCACATCCAGAGGCTTATAGCAGACCCAAAATCGGATATGCCGGCCATTGCCAAGCAGATTTCCATGGACCCGGCGCTTACAGCCGACCTTTTAAAAATAGTCAACTCCGCTCAATATATGCTGCCCAAAAAGGTTGATAATATTTCAGAAGCGGTAAAGATGGTCGGCATAAAGGGCATTAAAAATCTGCTTTATTCCTATGGAACGCAAAAGGTATTGGGCGATGAAACTCTCGACAAAAAAAATCTTTGGGAACATTCATACAAAACAGCGTTTTATGCCTACAGTCTGGTCAAGAATTTTAAACCCGAGCCTGGTCTTTTGGACGATGTATATGTTGGTGGTATACTGCACGATATCGGAAAAATCATTTTCTCCAATGTGCATCCTGAATTATTGGAAAAAATAACGGAATTCTGCTCAGAAAAAAATCTTCCGGCTTCCACATTCGAGGATCTTTCCGCCGGTATGAATCACGCGGAACTTGGCGCCATGATCGCGGAAAAATGGAATTTCCCCGACAGGCTTGTAGCGGCAATCCGGTATCATCACGATCCCGATACTGTGCCAAAAGAATATAAAAATCTGGTCGATTCAGTATATCTTGCCAATATGTTCTGCGAATATGAAAACGGTACTGTCAATTTTGACCAGTTTGACTCCGGTTCTCTGGCAAATTTCGGTCTGCATAACAAAAAACAAATTGATACCTTGCTGGAACGGCTTTCCTCCGGTTTCGAAAAAGAAGGGCAAGTCTAGCGCTAGTATTCCATATTTTCTGTGTTTTATGGTATATTGAATCACTTATGTTTTTGAAGCGACTTACCATCCTAGGTTTTAAATCTTTCGCGGATCGTACTGAAATAGAATTCAATCCCGGTATTACAGCCCTTTTGGGGCCTAATGGCTGTGGAAAATCCAATGTAGTAGACGCGGTTAAGTGGGTTTTGGGTGAACACTCCATAAAATCCCTGCGTGCCGAGAAAATGGAAGATGTCATTTTCGGCGGGACCGAGTCCCGTAAACCCCTGAATGTGGCGGAAGTGGCCTTGAGTGTGGCTAACGAAGAAGGCCATTTGCCCATGGATATGCCGGAAATTGAAATCAAAAGACGGCTGTACCGTTCGGGCGAAAGCGAGTACTTTATCAACGGAGCGCAGGTACGGCTCAGGGATATTCGGGAACTGTTCTGGGATACCGGTATTGGCAAGACTGCCTATTCGGTGATGGAACAGGGGAAAATCGATCAGATACTTTCTTCAAAGCCCGAAGAACGGCGTTACCTGTTCGAGGAAGCTGCCGGTATAACCCGTTTTAAGGAACGGGGAGCGGAAGCAGAGCGCAATCTTGCCAAAACCGAAGAAAATGTACGTCAGGTTGAGTTAATCCTGAACGAAGTAAAGCGTTCCCATGATAGTCTGAAAATCCAGTCCGAAAAAACCCTGAAATACCGTACTTTGCGCGATGAAATTTTTAACTACGAGCTGGATATTCAATTGTTAAGGTTAAAACAATTCAGGTACGAAAGGGATGAGCGTAAGGAGACTTTAAAGCGCCGTACTGCCGACCGCGACCGGATTCGCGCGGAGATGGAAGCTGAGAACAAGGCTCTGGAAGCGAACATGGACGAAGTTAACTCCATGGAAGCAAGGCTGGTGGAACTGCAAAAAAACATTTACGGTCTTGCCCTGGAAAAAAACGCCAGGGAAAACGAAGTCCGTCTGTTTAATGAACAGCGCGGCGAAAATAAGATAAAAATTGGACAGAACGAAGAAAGGGAAAAACAGGCTGTTTTAAAAATTGCGGAATTAAACGAAGATGCCGCAGGTCATGATGCGGTAGTCAGTGATTTGCAAAAACAGTGTGAAAGTATAGAAGAAAATATCCGTTCTTTTGAGGAAAACATCCAACTGGCAGCTTCCCGCATTAACGAAAACGAAAAGGAAGTACAAAAGGCCGAGGAAGAAATTCAAAATATCGAGAAAGAACAGGCGGAACTGGAAAAAGACCTGGCAAAAATTACAGATGACATTGTCGAAGAACTGGATGCGGGTTTAAAAAAAGCCGGTTATTCGGCTGTCGAACGGCGCAATGCCGAAGAAGCGCTGCATGAAACCTTTGGCCGTCTGCGCACTGTTCTTTCCGGCAGAGAGGCGATTATCGGCGACCTTGCCGCTGCTGCGAACGCATCTGCGGCAATAGATACGGCGGAACTTGGACGTATCGCGGGAACATTGGCAGCAGCCCTGGCGGAAGCTGCCGCAGACGCAGATAAAGCCGAGGCTCTCTTTCAAAGATACCGGGAACATACACCTGCTTTTATTGACGAGTTTCTCGCGCCCCAGGGGATTATTACCAAAAAACGCGCACTGGATACGAAAATCAGGAACGCTAAAGACGGTATCGAACAGCGGCGGCAGCGGGTTAAAACTCTACGCAGCGATAATATCAATCTGTTGGCAAAAATTGATGAATACCGGGCAACTCTGGAAAATCTAAAGGTTAACCGCGCTCAAATGAAGGCCAGAGCCCAATCTGCAGAAGAGCAGGCAAGGCTTATCAGGCGGGAATTGTCGGGGCAGGAAGGTATTTTAAAAAATATCCGGGACGAACTTTTCTTTGCCAGAAAAAGGCTGGAAGAAATTGACGAAAGGATCGCGGCTGTTCAGGAAGATATTTATTCTATCAATAAAAAAACAGGAGAGTTTACCAAGGAGCTTGAAAAGCTGGAAAAAGACATACGCAAAAGAAACGACAATGTAGCCGGTAAAAAAGAAGTTATCAACAAGCGGATGGCGGAACTTTCCAAAGTACAGGCAGCGCTTGAGAAAATTCATCTGGAATTAGTGCAGACAGAAACGGAAATTAAAAATATTCAGGATAACTTTAGGGAGACACATTCAAGGGATTTAATGGAATTTGAGGAACGTATCTATACTATCACAGTGGCAGCCGCAGAATTACGTGAAAAACTTGCGGCTTCCCGCGCAAAGATGAAGGAACTTGGGTCGGTAAACCTGATGGCTCCTGAAGAATTCGCGGAGGCAAAGGAACGTTACGATTTCCTGACGAGCCAGATGGCCGACCTTGAAAAAGCCCGCAAAGACCTTGAAGACCTTACTGCCGAGATTCGTCAGGAATCTTCGCAGTTATTCCTTGAAACCTACAACCGCATAAAGAAAAATTTTCACAATATGTTCCGGCGGCTTTTCGGTGGCGGGCGTGCGGAACTGCGGCTTTCGGATCCGAATCATGTTCTGGAATCGGGTATCGAAATTCTGGCGCAGCCGCCGGGAAAAAAACTGGAACATTTAAGCCTGCTTTCGGGCGGCGAATGTTCAATGACCGCTGTGGCTCTTCTTTTCGCGACCTATATGGTAAAACCAAGTCCCTTCTGTCTGTTAGACGAAATTGACGCCGCTCTTGACGAACAGAATGTCGGGCGTTTTGTGCTTCTTCTTAGGGAGTTCAGCGATACCAGCCAGTTTATTGTCATTACACATAACAAAAAAACCGTTGCCGGGGCTGGAACCCTTTTGGGTGTAACCATGCAGGAATCGGGAGTAACCAAACTTATCACTGTACGGCTTGAACATGGGGAATTGTCTGTAGCGGATTCTGAGCCGTCTCAGACCGAGTTGTGGGAAGAAGACGGCAAGTTTGAAGAAGAAGATGTCCCGCGCGAAGAAGGCATGGAATTGCCGCCCGGCGTAAACGACCCGCGCAAGGTGACGGAAGCGCAGCTTAGACCAATCAGGTCAAGAGCGGCCTCCCGTCCCCCGGCAGATTAACACTTTAGCTTTTACTACATTGCCGCTCTGAACCTATTCCGTCTGTGCGAACTGTTATCGGTTACTCTATGTCTTGTTATTGTCCTTTCTGCGTTGGTAATGCGCTGTGCCGGTGTCGGATGAGTCCTGTTAAACCCTCCCGAAACCCTGCCCTGGACAGTGTTTAATTCCCTGAGCATCTCAACAAGACCGGACGGATTATAACCTGCGGAAGCCATAAGACTCATTGCCAGATTGTCTGCTTCGAATTCCTGGTCACGTGAATAACCGTTATTTACCAAAGTAAGGACTATTTCCCCTACCGATTCGTTAAAAACATCGGTCAATTGATTAACATTCATGCCTGCCGCCGCTCCCGCTGTTGCTGTACCTGTTATCATAATGGCCTGAGTTATACGGCTTGATCTGATAGCCTTTATACTGTGCTGCAGTTGAATGTGGGCAACTTCGTGGGCGATTACTCCCGCGAGAGCTTCTTCCGATTTGGCAGCGTTGATAAGCCCCCTTGTAAGAAGGATGTGCCCGCCTGGAGTGGCAAAGGCATTTATCTCATTGCTGTCCAGTATTGCTACACGGTAGCCGTTAAAAACATCTGGCCGCGGGGAATTAATTGTAATGGCAGAACAAATATAGTTAAGATAGGTTGTCAGTGCAGGATTTCCATTCCAGAGCCTGTAAGTAGAAAGAATATTTGCGGCTACCGCACGGCCAATGTAATATTCCTGTTCGGGAGTGATCTGTTCTGCAGCGCTTCCTATAGCCCTGCTTGAAACGATGATAGCATCCGCTGTGTTTTGATTGATAACACCCGCTGCTCCGGCAATCTGGGCGCCTCTTGCCACTGAGTGGCATGAAAATAACGCGCCAGCAAGAACGATGGCAATTATTGCCAGTACCATGTTGATTTTATTTTTCATGTTAGTCCCCCATTACAAGGCGGCCTTCTTCCAGGAATCGCCTGAGTCCGCTTTCGTTTACAGAGATTGCTTCTACCCTGTCTACATCCGAGTAGTTATAGGTTCCCCGAGTTCTGTACGAAGCTTCAACTTCCTGATTAAAACCCTTTCCAGCCAGGGCAACTTCCCTTGCCGTTGCCGTAGTTCCGGCTCCCGCGACTACCTGCCTTGCGGACAAGTTGGATGTCTGTGTCCATCCGGTCAGTGAGGAATTTGTAGCGCTTCGGACTTCTACAAATCTGCCGCTTACCTGCAGGACTGTAACTCGGGATCCGTAACTCAGAGTTCCCCTGTTACTTGCGAAAAACCCTGTAGAAGATTTTAAAGCAACGGATTTAATGGCAACATACATAGTGCCGCCCCTAGAAGCCTGCGCTGCCGCAAATCCAACAACTGCCAAGCCCATGACCAATAAAATAATCAATCTTTTCATAAATTACCTCTCTTAATTTATACTATTTTGATGTTAAATTATCCACCCCATTATCCCAGGCTTTTTCGTCCGGCGGTGAAGTAATATATTTGGTACACCTGTCAATATATTTTTTTGCAGTCAAATCCGTGTTTTTCCGCTGGTAGATCGTTTGAAAGATATTCTGTGCGGCAAGGAATTCCCTGTTTTCGTAGAAACTAAATCCCTGTTCCCAGCTTTTTACCATTGCCGTCAGTTCCGGCGGAGCTTCAGAGGCAATGTCCAAGAGCTCATAAAGCCGCAGAGGAGTGTTAATGCCGACAACCCGTACTCTGCTTAACGGGCGTAAAACAAACTCATCGCCAATAAACGACTTTGTGTATTCGCTGATTAAAATGCCGCTGGTGTTGTACTGATCATTAACTCCCTCCAGCCGCGCTGCAAGATTTACGGCGTTTCCCATAATTGTATAGTTCATTTTGTTTGGGGTTCCCATATTGCCGACAACCATGGCGCCTGTGTTAAGGCCAATCCTTGTATACAGCGGACATGGGGAGCCGTCACTAAAAACGCCAAGTTTGCCTTTTGCAGCTAACGCATCCGTTACTTTTGGGGTTAAAATCCCGTTTGCCATAGCCTCACGGTTAAGCTCCACTTCAAGTTTTTTCATATAAACGGCAGACCGGCAGGCAAGCACGGCATGGTTTTCCATGTGAACAGGCGCGCCCCAGAAGCCGATGATAGCATCTCCCACATATTTATCAATGGTTCCCTGATTATCCAAAACAATATTGCACATCCTTGTCAGATAAAAATTGAGAAGTTCAACAAGTTTTGCCGGATCGCCCAATGCTTCGGAAAATGTGGAAAAAGCGCGAAGGTCAGTAAACAGCGCGGTCATGCCCCTTGTTTCACCGCCAAGTTTCAACTGCGAAGGATCGTGAATGATCTGGTCAATAACCTTTGGAGACAGGTATTGAGAGAAAGCCGATTTTATAAAACGCTTTTGACTGCCCTCTGTCGCGTAATTGAAAAGAGTAACACTGATAAAGGCGGCTAAAAGCCCCGCAAGGTATGTTATCATGGGAAGCCACAGGCCGCTCAAATAATAAGCGCCAAAAGAAACAACTATGATACTGATAATGATAAAAACATTTCCGCTTACCGAAACGGAAATGCGGTGTATAAACATGGTAAGCATAACTATTAACCCTACGACTACCAAAAGAATAATCAGATTCATAACCAGCGGGCTTTCCCGGTTAAAATCACCCATAAGCATATTGTCCAGCATGGTAATATGGCAGCCCATTCCCGGATAAAGCGCGGAAATAGGTGAATTGAAAATATCGTAAAGTCCAGGTGCGTAAAAACCAAAAAATACATAGGTATCGTTGAAATTTGAAGGTCGCAGCAAAGGTTCTTCGCCCTTGTTATACGCTTCGGCGCTTCGCAGAATATCCATAGCCCTGTAGGGGAAATATCGATCCATATCCCCCCGGTAGCGCAGCAGAACATTGCCGTTTTTATCAATGGGAATGGAAATATTTTCCCAATCAATTGTTCTTTCATTTTCGTTGTAACTTATTTGCGTATCATTTCCCGTAACTATAAGCATGGCAGCAGGAAGCCCCGGCACTACTTTCCCATCGAATAAGGTAAAAGGCTTTAACCGCCGGATAATTCCGTCTGAGTCAGGCGTCCCCGTAACGCTCCCCAAGGCCGCAGCGGTATTCCTTAATTCCGCGATGGGAAGCTGTGCGCCCGTCTCCTCTCCCAGACCAAACTTATCCAGTTCGGAATCGAAATTTAATGTTTGTAACAAGGGCACATTCAGTTCGGACGGCCAGTAACGGGCGCTTCCGGTCTGGCTTGAGAAAAAGACGGTATGTACAACCTTTCCGTATTCCTCCCCCGCTCTGGCAAATACAGCGTCATCTTCCCGTGCGTTTAAACTGTGAAGGTCGTTAATAATGCTCATAAACATTGGTCCTGCATCCCGGCGCTGCCCTTCGGTTATGGCATTCTGGGCGATTTCCAGATTTATGATCATGTTATCAATTATTTCATCCTGCCTGGCATTGCGATAAATAGAAGGTTCCGAAAAAATTACGTCAAAGGCAACAGCTTTTGCATTGCCAATGTTCATGTAATCCAAAACTTCAGCGTAGGCCTGCCGCGGCCACGGCCACCCCCAGCCCCGTTCCCGCTGCGCCCAGTCAAGACAATCCTGTGTCAGCAGAATGACAACAATATCATCGGATGGGCGGGTATACTCTGCCATAAGCCGGACACGCAAATCGTAGGACTTATATTCAAGAAAATTAAAGACCCCCAATACATGCAGACCGCTAATTACCAAAAACACCATAACTGTGATGATCAATGCGGAGATTTTTTTTCCTATTTTCTTACGTTTTTTCATAATAACTACCCCTTTTTGAAATATACCATAAATTGCGGAAAAAAGCATCCTTATATTGTTAATTATTACCGACTACTGGAAAAACCTTAATTTTTCCACGATAATTCATAAGAACAGGAGATTAATATGAGCGATACAAGGCGTAGAAAATTACCCTTTACGTGGGTGTGGATTACCGCAACCGCAGTATTTTGCGCGTTATTTACTTTTGCCCTGCTTCCGGGAGCGGCGGCGCAGGGAAACAGCCAGTCAGTTCTTCCGGGAGTCAATCAGACTCAGCAGGGGCGGAGATACCACTCCATAATGCAGAATGTTTTTAATTTTATTCAAAGTCATTATGTGGAAGAAATTGATCCGCAGGTGCTTTTTGAAGGGGCTATGAATGGAATGTTTAACGCCCTGGGAGACCCGTATTCATCCTTTTTATCGGAATCGGACATGAGTAGTATGAACGAGACAACCCAGGGAAGTTTTGGCGGGGTGGGGCTTAACATAATAAAGCCTGTCGGACCAAGGCCGGACGGAAAACCGCCGTTTGTTGAGGTTACATCTCCCATAGAAGATACCCCGGGCTGGCGTGCAGGGATTAATCCCGGCGACTTTATCGTAGAAATTGACGGTGTCCCGACAGATACGCTTACAATGGACGAAGTACTCAGCAGGTTAAGAGGAACGCCGGGCGAGGATGTAAGACTGCTGATAAGGCGCGGGGAAAGAATGGAATTCCCCGTTACAATAACCAGGGCTATTATAGAAGTGCCGACTGCCAAATACGAGATGATTGGCGATATCGGCTATTTAAGATTGCTTACCTTTACCCCCATGACTGTGGGCAGGGCAAGAGAGGCTATTAATGAATTCGCGGCGAATAACTACAGGGGTCTGATTCTGGATCTGCGGAACAATTACGGCGGGCTTTTGAAATCTGCTGTTGAGGTTTCAAGCCTCTTTCTTGACGGCGGGATTGTTGTACGCACCAAGTCCAGAATACCTTCTGAAAACCGTGACTTTAATGCCAGGCGGTCTATAATTGTCCCTAACGATATTCCTGTTATTGTGCTGATTAACAGAGGTTCCGCCTCAGCTTCGGAAATTGTCGCTGGGGCGCTAAAGGACAGAGGCAGGGCATTCCTTGTGGGAGAGAATACTTTTGGCAAAGGGTCGGTACAACAGGTTTATCCTCTGGAAGGCGCCGGTTTTAAAATAACCACAGCCCGTTATTTTACACCCAGTGATGCGGATATCGACAAAGTCGGCATCCCTCCGGACCGTGAAGTGAATTTTCCAGAGTACACGGAAGCGGACGCGGTAAAAATGAACGAGCTTATCAACGCTGACAGGGTTCCTGAATTCGCCAGGCAAAACCCGCAGGCCAACGCTGCCCAGATTGAAGCGTTTGCCGTAACCCTTGAACGGGAGTACAACCTTAACCTATCCCTGCTTAAAAGGATGATCAGGAACGAATTGAACCGTACAAGCTTTGCCCCAATTTATGATTTGGAATACGATATCCAATTGCGGGAAGCGATAGACATTTTACGAAACGGCAGTTATCCGGCTCTGATGCGGGATTTTAAAACCCTTAAGGCTTTACAGGAAGAAGCTGAGGAAGATTTGCCGCTGGCTTTTGCTTCGTGAAACAATTTCTCTTGGACAAGGAGCCGGACAGGGACAACACTGTCCGGCTGAAGGGCGCTGATTACCGCTACCTTGTCCGTGTACGCCGTCTTGCCGTTGGGGAATTTTTCCCAGCCCTTCTTCCGGGCGGCGAGGAAACGCTGGTACAGGTACTTTCGGTTGACCACAGCGTCCTGACTGGAAAACTGGTTCCAAAAAGCCCCGCCCGGAACTGCGAAGGCATAATCCCCGTTCCCCAGTCCCCCCTACCGCCGATTGTTTTGTTTCAAGCCCTGCCGAAAGCTGACAAGATGGATTTGATCGCGAGGCAGGCCGCGGAAGGGGGTATTACGGAGATTGTTCCCTTTGTTTCAGAATATTCATTTATAAAGGTAAACGCGGCGGAACAGAAGCTATCACGCTGGGAACGTATAATCAGAGAGGCAAGACAGCAGAGCGGCTCTAAAACAGCTACAGCTATCCGTCCGCCCTTGACAATGATCGGGCTTCTCGATTACTGGAAAAAAATAAGTGAAACAGGGGCTCTTGGGTTATTATTTCACCATGAGGGTCTTGCAAACAAAAGCCTTCACAGTTATCTTGATAGTATCCCGCAAACTGTGGCGCTGGCTATTGGACCGGAAGGAGGGTTTTCCGACACGGAGGTATCCCTCTTTTTGGAAAACGGGTTTAATTCAATAACTATTGGAGATACGATTTTACGAACAGAAACAGCCGCTTTGTATTGCGCGGCGGCAGTTCGTGTATTATTACTGGAGAGGAATTCATGGGAGTTGAAACAAGCAAAAACTGGCAGAGTGTAAACCTGCTTAAAGTTCCTATTGATATTATCGCGCCCGATCAGCTTGGTTCTGTCATATATGATCTCTTAAAAGAGAAAAAGGAGCATAACATTGTGCTTCTTTCCCTGTGGGATTTACTTCGAGCCAGAAGGATCGGCGAATACCGCACCTATATATTAAGGGCTTCCCTGGTTATTCCCATTTCAAAGAGCCTGATTAGCGGCATAAAATTTCTTACCGGAAAAAAAGCAGTCCGTTATATGCCTTTCGATTTTATTATCAGCTTGCTTACAACTCTGGAATCTCGTGAATTTTCCTGCTACCTGCTTGGAGGAAACTCCAGGGTTCTTTTAAAAACAGAAAAAAATCTCCGGCAAACTTTTCCCAAACTGCGTATTGTCGGGCGTTATCCCGGTTATTTCAAACGCCAGGACGAAGCCACCATTATCAAGGCTATCAAAAAAGCATCGCCGTCCCTTCTGTTGGCAGGCGAAGGCATACGCGGCGAGGAACGCTGGATTGCCAAAAACAATATTTCGCTGGGACCCGGTCTGCGGCTTTGGTGCAGCGACATATTTGATGTTTTCGCCGAAAAGAGAAAGCACCCTTCACAGGGCGCTTTTGATCACGGTCTTGAATGGATAGGCTACTGTTTCCAGAAACCCTACAAGTTTTTCAGAGTGTTCCTTTATATTTACTACAAGATACTGCTGTTGGTTTACAGGCTCTTTGTGAAAACCTCTGGTTAGATCAGTTCCTGTTCTTTCAGAGTTTTAACTATAATGGACTTTTTTTAGGTCAAAGGAGGGCTGCGGAATGAGCAACCCGGAAAAAAGGGAAGGGATCCCTATCAATACTGAAGATTCTCCTTCAGTGGTACTGGAACTTATCCATCAGTTAAAGGTAAAAGACGTAATGACTACCGCTGTAGTTACCGGATCCAAGGAACAAACTTTAAGGCATATTCAGGCTTTATTGCGGGAAAACAAGGTGGCGGGTATTCCCATTACAGAAGGGCGTGTCCTTGTTGGTCTTGTTTCAACCGAAGATATCATTAATGCCCTAGAGAAAGGCTATATTGATTCCACTGTGGAAGAAAGAATGACCAAAAATGTTATCAGTTTACAGGACGATATGCCTCTTTCCTTCGCGATTTCTTACCTTAACAAATACAGATACGGACGTTTTCCTGTTCTTAACAAGGCTCAGGAATTGGTTGGTATTCTCAGTTCCAGTGATGTTATCCGTAACCTGTTAATCGAGATGAATCGTGAGGTGTTAAAGCTAGAAAAATTACAAAAAAGCGCCGCTGACGACATCTCTTCAAAATATACCGAAATGGAATTTACCACCGCGCACTTTGATTTTGAGAAAGCGGGCAGAGCTTCTACAGAAATTAAAAAGGCGCTTAAGCAGCGTAATTTCGATCCAAAGCTGATTCGCCGTATTGCTATTGCCAGTTACGAGCTTGAGATAAATCAGGTTGTTCATTCTGTCGGCGGCGTTATGCGGTGTTCCATACTGCCCGACAAGGTGATAATTACAGCAATTGACAACGGTCCCGGTATTGAAGATGTCAGCCTGGCTCTTAAAGAAGGCTACTCCACAGCGAATGAGCATGTGCGCTCATTAGGTTGGGGCGCGGGAATGGGGCTGGCTAACACAAAACGTGTTTCGGATGAGTTTACGATAGATTCGGCCCTGGGAAAGGGTACTACCGTACGAGCCGTAGTATTTGTCCATTCATCAAAGGAAGAAAAATGAAAATAACGGAAGTTGCCGCCGCTTTAGGCGCGGAAATTTGTCAGGACGAATTTGAGGATGTCGAAGTTTCTGGCGCGTATACGTCCGATCTGCTTTCGGATGTAATGGCTCACGCTAAGGACGGCGGCGCTCTTATCACGATTCAGGCTCACAAAAATACCGTAGCGGTTGCGGGGCTGGTAAACATCTCGGTTATCGTTATCTGCAACTCACGCCCTCTCCCCGATGATATGCTGGAAGCGGCCAGGGACGAAGGTATCGCCGTTATTCGCGTAAAGGAAAATCAGTTTACCGTTTCCGGTAAATTATGGGAATTGCTTAAATAATGCTGGCGGATTTGCATAACCATTCCTGCCTTTCCCCATGCGGCTCTCTGGATCTTTCACCCAGACAGTTATTGGAACTGGGAGCCGCCAAGGGTCTCAAGCTGATGGCGCTGACTGATCACAATTCAAGCCTTAACTGTCCGGCTTTTGCCAAACTTAGTTCTAAATACGGCATTATTCCCATCTTTGGAATGGAGGCCACTACCAGCGAGGAGATTCATGTCCTGTGCCTGTTCACCAGCCTGGAAGCGAGTATGGCTTTTAGTGAATACGCCTACTCAATACTGACTCCATTTCTTAACAATCCCGAAAAGGCCGGGGATCAGGTTTATGTAGACGAGGATGACAATATTGAGGGTGAGGTTGAGTATTATCTGGTTAATCCCCTTGACCTTTCCATTGATAACATTGGCGCGAAAATAGCTGAGTACGGCGGCATCGTCATTCCCGCCCACGTAGATCGTTACGCTTTTTCTATGACCAGCCAGCTTGGGGTTGTAATTGACGGTCCCTGGGCGGCTCTTGAGTGTGTCCGTATTCCGCCTGTCATGAACGGATTCCCGATGGACTCAAAGGGTTATCCCCTTATTACTTCATCGGACGCGCATTTTCCAGAGTATGTAGGGCGCCGCCCTTTCGCGCTTGATGTGAGCGAGGAAGATTTGCTGCCTGGCGGCGGCGGAACCGAAGCGGATATGGAAGTTTTCAAAGAAGCATTGGGGAAAAGGTCTATAAGGTAGGTTGTTTTTACAGGAAACAAGCCGTTTTTGCCGATATAATATTAGTATGAAGTATCTCTTTTCCGCTGTTCTGTTTTTTTCCGTTTCGTGGCTTTTCGCGTCTGCCCCCCTTGAAACTGGATTTGCCCTGGCGCCCAGATCATCTGCATCGCCGCAGGAAAGAGATCTCGCGTTTATAGAAGCGCGTGATAAAGTTATTAAAGCGGCGGTTAACTACGAGAATACTCCTTATCGTTACGGGGGGGTAACCCGCGCTGGGCTTGATTGTTCCGGTTTTATTTTTGTCAGTTTCAGGGACGCCTTGGGGATTTCTTTGCCCCGGACATCTACAGGTTTGTATACATGGACAGAAAAAATTCCCTACGACAGGGCGCAGCCTGGGGATCTTTTGTTTTTTAAAACTACTGGCGGCAGCAGAATTTCCCATGTGGGGCTTTATCTGGGTGATGGCCGCTTTATTCATTCTGCGTCCGCCGGGCCCAGAACTGGTGTGATTTATTCATCTCTTAATGAGCTTTACTGGTCCCGCGCTTTAGCCGGCGCTGGTCGTGCGTTTCCCGAAGCGGAGCAGGACTTTAGACCTGTTTTAGCAAGCGGCAGTGCGGTTAATACAGGGAGTACTGCGGTGGATTCCCGAAATGTTTCCATAAGCGAAGGTTTACCTCAGCCTTCGATTACCAGTCCCAATTCGCCGCTGGGGACAGATTCTTCTTCACCAAACAGCGGCCGTCTTTTGCTTGGTGTTGGGATCGCTCCGACATGGGTTGGTTTTTTAAAGGGTGGAGATTTATTCCGGGGGGTTGCTTCCCAGATTCGTCTTGGAGCGGAAACTTATACCCTTGGGCCTCGCATGGTTTTCGGGTTGGAGGTAAGGCCTGAATATGACGGTGCGCTTGGTGTTTTCCGTCTGCCTATTACATTTTCCTGGGGGCCAAATGACAAGTTTTCAATTTTCGCTGGTCCTGTACTCAGTTTTGGTAACGCTTCCATTTCCACCGAAAACGGCGATCGGATCTATTCGGGGGGAACAAGCTGGCTTGGATCTATTGGTATTACCGCAGCGCCTTTCGGCTTTAATGTCGGCGGCGGTGAGTTGTCTCCCTATATTGAAACAGCGTGGCAGTATTATTTCAGCGATAACAAAACCAGAAACATAAACGCGGATTTTTCCGCTGGCTTCCGCTTTTCCACTGGTATCAGGTGGACCACGCAGGTTAGGTAGGGGATGCGGGTTTTTTAGTATGGACTTTAAAGAAATTAAAATTAAAAGCGAAATTGAATGTCTGGTTGGGCTAATACAGGAAATTTGGCCGGAAGTATTTATTCCCATCATTGGTAAAGAACAGGTTGATTATATGCTTGTACATTATCAGGGAGAAGTTGTTATTACTGCCGAAATAGAGAACGGGGTTCGATATTTCTTTATTGAGAACGCTGGTGTACCTATTGGTTATTTCGCTTATTCGTTGGAAGAAGATTATTTGGCTATAAGTAAAATATATTTAAAAAAATCATTTCGTGGATTGGGATTATCGTCAAAAGTATTTTCTTATTTTGAAGAAGTTGCCAGGGAAAACAAAAAGAAAAAATTATCTTTACATGTGAATCGTTTTAACAAACAAGCCGTGGAAGTGTATTTACGTCAGGGATTTAAAATAGTAAAGACAGTTGACCAGCCATTAGGAGAAAAATTTTTTCTTAACGATTACTGTATGGAAAAAAGTATAGGTTAAGGCTCATTTTTTCTGCATGGTATCAAATTTACTTAACGTATGTTTACATTGTTTGGTTTTGCTGTTAAAATAAACCATGAACAAAGAACTGCAATTTTTAATCTACAGTACCCCTGCGGATGATGTAAAAATCAACGTGGTTGTAAAGGACGAAACAATCTGGATAACCCAAAAAGCCATGGCAGCCCTTTTTGATGTACAGGTTCCTGCAATAAGCAAGCACATTAAAAATATCTTTGAAGAAGGGGAGCTTGATGAAAAAGTGGTTATTTCCAAAATGGAAATAACCACAGCACACGGTGCTATTGTAGATAAAACCCAAACGATAGAAACTAATTTCTACAACCTTGATGCAATAATATCCGTGGGGTACAGGGTAAATTCTGCAAAAGCCACACAATTTCGTATTTGGGCGACAAAAATACTCAAGGAATTCATAAAAAAAGGCTTTGTTTTGGACGATGAACGCCTAAAACAGGGCAAAACCGCCTTTGGTCAAGACTATTTTCGCGAACTTTTAGAGCGTGTTCGCTCAATTCGGGCAAGCGAACGGCGAATTTGGCAGCAAATTACCGATGTTTTCGCAGAATGTAGTATCGACTATGATAAAAATTCCACAACAACTCAGGATTTTTACGCTATGGTTCAAAATAAGTTCCATTTTGCCATCACAGGACAAACCGCCGCCGAAATTATCTACACCAAAGCCTATAAAAACAGGGAAAACATGGGGCTTACTAACTGGAAAAACTCCCCGGATGGCCGAATTCTTAAATCCGATGTTACCACTGCAAAAAATTATTTGCCGGAAACAGAAATTAAACGCCTTGAAAGGGCAGTTTCCGGCTATTTTGAATATATAGAAGACCTCATCGAGCGGGAAAATACATTTACGATGAAAGAATTCGCAGAAAGCGTAAATGAATTTCTGGCTTTTAGAAAATACGAAGTACTAACCAATAAAGGGAAAATTTCAAAACAAAAAGCCGACCAAAAAGCCGAAACGGAATATGATGAATTTAACAAAACCCAAAAAATCAATTCAGATTTTGATAAGCAAGTAAAGAAATTACTCAAAGGCGATAAAGCAAAATAAAAAGAAGTACTACTAACGGTTTATTGTGAAAACCAGTAATTCCAGATGAACTATAAACAGGAATGGAGCCTGTATTCTGTTAGTTGATGTTAATGATTTACCATAGTTTAGTTTAACTACATCCCCAAGCCTAACTTTTTTCCATCCCTTTCTCATTTTTTCTTACTCCCCTCCAACTCCTTCCCCACCACAGCCTCTAACTTAATAAACCTATCAAAATCACTTTCAAACAACCTGTCCTGTACAATGCGGTATTTTTCAAACTCGGTTTCGGCGTGAAGCTTTGCCTGTTCGTGGGAAATTTTTCCGGCATCGGTCAAGATTTCGTTGCCGTTGAATTCCAAAAAACCGTCTAACCGTTTCGCCCAATCTTCCATGGACATTGGTATTTTACGCGCAGCTTGCAGTTCTGCAAATTCTAGATATACTGAAACAATGCGTTCAAGATAGTCCATTTCCTCTTCATTCAGATAATTTTTTGCAATAGAAACATCAGCTTTAATTATTTTACCGTTAGGGGCAGATTCCCAGGTGGTTAGCCCCATATTTTCTTTTTTTGAGTTGGCTCGCGATACAATCAGTTCTGCAGCTGTATGCCTGTGAACCGCCCAATGCATTTTATTTTGAACTAACTTAAAAAAGTTTCTTGTGGTTTT